>Ga0194043_1000804_pt1 | contig 17607 bp, 14 predicted proteins | sample JunL4415m_MetaG_FD_161274 | JGI IMG/M metagenome (GOLD analysis project Ga0194043, IMG submission 161274) | Anoxic zone freshwater microbial communities from boreal shield lake in IISD Experimental Lakes Area, Ontario, Canada - Jun2016-L442-15m | ecosystem: Environmental > Aquatic > Freshwater >...
GGCACTGTCCCGACGCGTCGCAAAAAGTGTAAAGCGCGTGTAAAAATCATACACCCCTTCGCGCATCCCGCCCATGCTCCGCTCATCCGCCATGAATCCCGCTTCAGCCACCGAGCGCCCGCGTCTCCTCGTGATTGACGACGATCGCAAGCTCTGCCGACTCATCGGCGACTACCTCACGCCGCTCGGCTACGCGGTCACCGCCGTGCACACGGGGCCGGAGGGTGTGGAAATGGCGACAGGGGAGCAATGGCACGCGGTGATCCTCGATTTGATGCTGCCGGGCATGGATGGCTTCGAGGTGCTGAAGGCGATCCGCCGCACGTGCGATGTGCCGGTGCTCATGCTCACGGCGCGCGGTGACGAGGCGGACAGGATTGTCGGCCTCGAGATCGGCGCGGACGATTATCTGCCGAAGACTTTTTCCTCGCGCGAACTTCTCGCGCGCCTGCGTGCTGTCACCCGCCGCACTCGGAGCGGGAAAAAGGCGGACGAGGAGGAGACGGAGGTCGTCGTCGGCGACATCCGCATCAACACCGGCGCGCACACCGTCGTCGTCGGCGATGAACCGCTCGTGCTCACGCCGGTCGAATACGATCTGCTGCTCGCGCTCGCCCGCGCGCGGGGCCGCGTGCGATCGCGCGAGGCGCTCATCGAGAATCTCCGCGACCGGAGCTACGACGTGTTCGACCGCTCGATCGATGTCCACATTTCCGCGCTGCGGAAAAAACTTGGCGACGATGCGAAGAACCCGCGCATCATCCGCACCGTGCGCGCCGCCGGCTACATGATGGTGAACCCCGATGACGATGCCCGCTGACACCGCGCCAGCTTCTGTGCGGGCGAAGGCCGCGCGCATCCCATTTCCGCTGCCGGCGAAAATCGCCGCGTGCTTTTTGCTGAACCTCATCCTGCTCGCTGGCGTGGCCGTGTATGTCGCGCGCGGGCAGTTCCGTTTCGGGTTGGATTCGCTGCTCACTGGCAGCTCCGGAGAGCGTGTGCAGGGAATGGCGACGCTCGTCGTCTCGGAACTCCACGCAAGCAAACGTGCCGAGTGGCCCGCAATCCTGAAGCGTCACGCGGATGCGAACCGCATCCAGATCGCCGCGATGCAAAATGACGGCGTTCGAATCGCCGGAACGATCCCGGAACCGCCGCAGGCGGTGCTGAGGAAGATGGCGGAAGGCAGCGTGGATCCGCGCCCGCGCCCGCAGCCGCCGCGTCCGCCGCGTGACGAGGAGCGCGACGGTTTTCCACCGGGGCCGCCGCGCGGGCCCGAAGTTCGCGGGGGAAATTTGCGCGACTTCCCTCCCGGCGATCCGCAGCGGAGATTGCAGCCGCGACCCGAGGGCGGCGGCGAATTTCAACCGCTGCGTGATCCGGGGGAAGGGCGCCCCCCGCGGGCCGGAGCACCGCCGCTGCGCGACGGCATGCAGCGGCCGGATGACGGTCCGGCATTTCGCGAAGGCCGCGAAAGCAGGCCGCCGTTGCAGGACGGGATGCCGCGCGACGGCCAGTCCGTGCTGCCGGGCGGCGGGCCGAGCGGCTACCGGAAATTCATCACCCGTGCGGGAGAGCCGCCGATGTACTGGATCGGCATCCGCACGCCGCTGCTTGAGGATGACGGACGTTTCGGGCCGCCCTCTACACTGCTGCTCGCGCTGCCGAGGCTCGGGGCCGGCGGTCTGCTGTTCGACGTCACTCCGTGGCTGTGGACCGGCGCGGGCGTGCTTGCGTGCTCGGTGCTGCTGTGGCTGCCGCTCATGCGCGGCATCACGCGCAGCGTGCGGCAGATGACGGGCGCGGCCGGGCACATGGCGCAGGGGCAATTCGGTGTCCGTGTCGGCACGCTCCGTCGCGATGAACTCGGACAGCTCGGCGAATCGCTGAACCACATGGCCGGCCGGCTCGGCGAATACGTCACCGGGCAAAAGCGCTTCCTCGGCGACATCGCGCACGAGCTGTGCTCGCCGCTTGCGCGGATGGAGATGGCGCTCGGCGTGCTCGAGCAGCAGGCGAATGAAAAGCAGCAGGGCTACGTGACGGACGTGCGAGAGGAAGTCCGCCAGATGTCGTCGCTCGTGAATGAGCTGCTCTCATTTTCAAAGGCCGGCCTGCGCGCGAAGGATCTTGAGCTTCGCCCCGTGCCGCTCGCCGAGCTTTGCGAGAAGGCCGTCGCACGCGAGGCGCAGGGAAAGACGGACATCGCCGTGAAAGTGGACGCCGCGCTGAAAGTTCTCGCCGAACCCGATCTGCTTGCACGCGCGATCGGCAACATCTTGCGCAACTCCGTGCGCTACGCGGGCGACGCCGGGCCGATCGTGCTGGGCGCGACCGTCCGCGGCGCGGATGTGATCCTCGCGATCACCGACAGCGGGCCGGGCGTCGAGCCCGAGACGCTGCACCGGCTCTTCGATCCGTTCTACCGTCCCGAGACGGCGCGCACGCGCGAAGGCGGCGGAGCTGGCCTCGGCCTCGCGATCGTGAAGAGCTGCATCGAGGCCTGCGGCGGAACCGTCGCCGTGAAAAATGCCAAGCCCGGACTCGAAGTGACGATGACTCTGCGCCGCGCGAATTAAGGCGCGCGAAAAATCCGTGGCACCAGGGCAGTTTCGATAAAACTGTGGCCGTATGGATGGAGGCGCGGCAGTGCCGGTGGAGCGCGTCGCTCCGCGCGCGGTTCTTCCGGCTGCACGCCAGCCTTACCGCTCACGCCGGAACGCGCGCGCAGCGACGCGTTCCACCGCGCTACTTCGCGCTCTCGATGAGGTCCGCGAACTGCCGGAAAAAATACGTCGCGTCGTTCGGGCCCGGCGCGGCTTCGGGGTGATACTGCACGCTGAAGACCGGCTTGTCCTTGCAAGCGAGTCCCTCGACGGTCTGGTCGTTGAGGTTGATGTGCGTGACTTCGACATTCGAGGGCAGCGATTCCGCATCCACCGCAAAGCCGTGATTTTGCGAGGTGATCGTGACCTTGCCCGTGCGCAGATCCTTCACCGGCTGGTTGCCGCCGCGGTGTCCGAACTTCAGTTTGAAAGTTTTTCCGCCGACCGCGTACCCGAGCATCTGGTGTCCGAGGCAGATGCCGAAAATCGGCGTGCGGCCCATGAGCTTGCGGATGTTCTCATGCACATACGTGAGCGCCGCGGGGTCGCCGGGGCCATTGGAAAGGAAGACGCCGTCGGGCTTCAGCGCGAGCACGTCCTCGGCGGAAAAATTTGCAGGCACCACGCGCACGCCGAAGCCTTCCTGCCGCAGGCGGCGGAGGATGTTTGTCTTCATGCCGAAATCATACGCGACGATCCGGTGCTTCACCGGCGGCAGCTTTTTGAAGACCTCGTTGCCCTCGCGGATTTCCACATTCGCGCCGTCGCCCTTCACGATGGTCCACTCGGGCGAAAGCTTGCCATCGGGGTCCCAGTCGAAGGCCGCGCTCGGCGTGACCTCTTTCACGAAATCCGATCCCGCCATCGGCGGTGCGCTCTTTGCGCGGGCGATCGCGGCGTCCACATCGAGTTCGCTCGTGATGCACGCCTGCATCGCGCCGCGCGAGCGCAGGTGCTTCGTGAGCGCGCGCGTGTCCACGCCCTGGATGCCGGGGATTTTCCACTTCGCGAGATACGCGTTCAGGTCGCCGGTCGAGCGCCAGTTGCTCGGGATCGCGGAGAGTTCCTCGATCACGAAGCCGCGGACGTGGACGGCGCTGCTCTCGTCGTCGAGCGCGTTCACGCCGTAGTTGCCGATCTGAGGCGCGGTCATCGCGACGATCTGTCCGCGATACGAGGGATCGGTGAGGACCTCCTGGTAGCCGGTCATCGAGGTGTTGAAACACGCCTCGCCGACGGCTGTTCCAGGAGCACCAAATGATTCACCGATGAAGTGACGTCCGTCTTCGAGTGCAAGTACTGCGCGCATGAGCGGGCGGAAGATGCGCAGCCGCCGCGCGCGTGCGAAGAAAAAAGTGGCGGAAATTTCGTGGCGTGGCCCTGATGGGTAACGCGGACACTCTTGTCCGCAGCGGCTCTGCGGGCAAGATTGCCCGCGTTACGTTCTGTTCGCATCAATCCACGCGAGCGCCTTTTCGTAGCTCGCGCGCTGGAGGTAGTGCTCGAAGTCGCCGGGCAACGGACGCGGCAGTGCGGCACCGAGCTGCGAGATCTTTTCCGAGACGGACTTCAGCTTTTCCAAGTGCGCCGCGGGATCGCGCGCGTAGAGTTCGCGGTCGGCGATGACGGCGAGGCGTTCGCGCAGGGCGGTGGCGAGTTCGGCGTAGAGGTCGGGCATGGCTATTCGATTTGGACGGCCGCGGCCTGCGCTTGCAGCGACAGCTCGGCGGCGAGGAAGGTGTGCTCCTGCGTCATCGCATTTTCGGTGCGGTGCAGGCAGTCGAGGATGAGCTGGCCGAAGAATGGGAAGCCGATTTCACCGTGGCAGCGGATGTGGTGCTCGCCTTTGTCGTCCACGAGGAAGAGGTGATCGCTCTCGGCTTCCGCGCCGAGGTTGAGATATTTCCGCACCTCGATGTAGCCGTCGGTGCCGAGGATGAACGTGCGCCCGTCGCCCCATGTGCGGAGGCCCTGCGGATTCAGCCAGTCCACGCGGACGTAGTTCGTCGCGCCGTTGTCGGCGATGAGGTTCGCCTGGCCCCAGTCCTCGAATTCGGGGAACTGCTTGTGGTGATAATTTGCGACCGCCGCATGGACGATGCGAGCGCCTTTCGCTCCCGTGTAGGTGAGGAACTGCTCGAACTGATGGCTCCCGAGATCAATGAGAATGCCGCCGCATTTCTCGCGGCTCCAAAACCACGCCGGGCGCGTCCCCGGATTGCTGCGGTGCGGCCCCATGCCCATGACCTGTACCACGCGGCCAATTGCTCCCTGCTCGATGAGCTGCCCGGCGCGGATGCTCGCCTCGACATGCAGCCGTTCGGAAAAATACACCGCATATTTTTTTTCCGTGCGCTTCACCGTGGCGCGCGCTGCATCGAGCTGCGCGAGCGTGGTGAAGGGCGCCTTGTCGGTAAAGTAGTCTTTGCCCGCGTCGAGCACGCGGCAGCCGAGCGGCCCGCGTTCGCTGGGCACTGCGGCGCTGGCGACGAGCTGCACGTCCTTTTGCGCCAGCACTTCGTCCATCGAGCGGAGTGTCTTCGCGTGCGGATATTTCTCGCGGAATTTTTCCACCTTCGTCGCGTCGGGATCGAAGACGTAGCGGCACTCGCCGCCGGCCTCGGTGAGCCCCTGACATTGGCCGAAGATGTGACCGTGATCGAGAGCTGCCGCCGCGAAGACAAACTCGCCCGGCTTCACGACCGGCGAGGGTTTGCCCACGGGGGCGTAGTTCATTCCGTCTGATTTCTGGTGTGCCATGTCGGGTGCGGAAAATGGACGGCGCTTGCGAGAATTGCAACGTGGTCGTGTGCCGGAGATGAGGACGCGCGGACGCGAACAAGAATTGGATTGTGCGGAGATGAGACTTCGGCGGTAAAGTCGCCCCATGCGTCCCTCCCGGATCTCGGTGTTCCTTTTTGCAGCGTGCCTCGCCGGCGTGGGCACGGCATCGGCGGCGGATGCTCCGGGCGAGGTTGCGCCCGAGCCCGCGGTGCTTCGCAGTGCCATCGGGAAATCATTGCCGCTCCTCACGGCGGGGGCGCGGGGTTCGATGGAGAAGCGCGAGCGCTGCTTCACCTGTCATAATCAGGGCATGCCCATCATGGCGCTGGTTACGGCGCAGTCGCGCGGCATTGCGATTGATGCCGATGAGCTGCGGAAGCAGGTGCAGTTCACCGCGGATTTTCTCGCGAAGAACCGGGAGAACTATCTCGCCGGAAAAGGCCAGGGCGGCCAGTCGGACACTGCCGGATACGCGCTGTGGGCGCTCGATAACGGCGGCTGGAAACCCGACGCCACCACCGCCGCCGTGACCGAATTCCTGCTGCAGTGGCAGCGGGACCTCGGCCATTGGAAGCCGCAGTCGCGCCGTCCGCCCACGGAGCAAAGCCTCTTCACATCAAGTTACGTCGCATTGCGCGGGCTGCGGACCTTCGGCACGCCGGAGCAGCGCGAACGAACCGACCGCCGCACAGAGCAGGTGCTCGCATGGCTGGTGAAAACTCCCGCGGAGGATCACGAGGACCGCGTGTTCCGCCTGCGCGCACTGCACGCAGCGGGCGCGCCGGAGGCTGAGATTCGCGGAGCGGCAAAAAAATTGCTCGGCTCTCAGCGCGCGGACGGCGGTTGGGCGCAGCTCGACGATATGGCTTCCGACGCATACGCGACCGCCACCGCGCTCGTGGCGCTTCATCAGGCGGGCGGGCTGGCGACGACGGATGCAGCGTATCGCAAGGGCCTGCGCCTGCTGCTGACGACGCAACTCGGCGACGGCTCATGGCATGTGAAGACGCGCAGCAACCCCGTCCAGACCTACTTCGAGTCCGGCTATCCACATGCTGCTGACCAGTTCATTTCCATCGCCGCCGCCGGATGGGCGACGACCGCACTCGCCCTCGCGCTCCCATTGGAATCCCGCTGATGGTCACCAGAGTGTGATGCCACGCAGAGCCGCAGACGCGAAAAGATGAGTGGATCATCCGCCCTCGTTTCCAGCCCGGAAATCTCCACGACCGAGACCGCGAAGTTTGCGAACGTCGTGCTCCCCGACGCGTCGTTCTTTTAAAAGAGCGGCCCATTCAGCAATGGCTGGCGGGCGAAAAAATTCCCCGTTCACGGAGATTCGGCTTGTCGAACGTGAGATGCTCCGGTGAGTTACGCTACATCCAAGCCAATCACGGTTTGGAAAATCCACCCAACACTCAACTTACATAATAATATGCCAGAAAATATGTCAGAAGGAAAACGTCCCGGTGGTTTGACTGCGCTCGCAGTCTTGAATTTCGTATGTGCCGGCTTTTGTGTCATCGCTATCTTGGGCCGTTGGGAGAGATATACGGCGGCATCTTCGGTAGCACATGAGGCGAGCATAGCTTTGCAAGGCACAGCTCCGGGACAGGACATGGCGAATGCAGCCAGTGCCATCTCGCAGGGTGCTGGCGTGCTCCTCGTCTCGCTGATTCTCTTCGTGATTTATGCGACTCTGCTCATCGTCTCCGGCATTGGATACATCGGCCAAAAGAAAATTCTCGGGCAACGCGTTGGCTGCATTTACGGGATGATCGGCATCGCCGGGACCGTATTGGTCCTTCTCGTCGCTAAGACGGGCATTGGAATCGGAACCATTATCGGTCTTACCTACCCGATTCTTACCTTGGTGCTCCTGAACACCACGTTCAAGGAAGACTTCGTCAATCCGTAAGTCCAATCCCGCAGAGGGCACCGAGAGGATCGGTCGTCTCCTGATTGAAGCACGAGCGGATCTCCGCCCCACATGAATTCGCACATCGGGCTCATCGCCCAGTATTCGATGCGGTTCGCCATGCGAACCGGCGGAGGAATCATCTTCATCCTGGTGCTATTGACTGTCGGGTTCAGCATCGCCTCGCTCTTCATCAGCCCGGTGGAGTCGATCCTCGACAAATCAGGCATCCCGCATGCCGACGCCTACAAACTGATTTCAAGCTCGAAAGAAGTTAAGAGCGCGGTGTCATGGATTACCGGTGCCGATGAGGCACAGAGCAATTATCTGATCACGGAAAAGCCGGGATTGCTCAGTGCCATCCTGCTTTTCCTGCTGATGTTCATCCCTTACACGACCTGTCTGGGAGCCTTCAATCAGACAGCCGGGGACATCGGCAGCCGCGGATTCCGCTACCTGTTGCTCCGCACCGAGCGGCGGAACATCTTCTTTGGCCGGTTCGTCGGCGCGGTCTCATTCACCGTGATCTCGAGCGTCTTTACGATGGCGGTTGTTGCCTTGTATCTGCAATTCAAGGTCGGGATCTATTCCGGCGCGGACATCTGGATGTGGTCTCTGCAGGGGTTAGTGGCCATTCTCGCCCTTAGCCTGCCCTATGCCGCGCTCTGTGCGTGGTTTTCGGCTATCTTGGATTCCGCATTTGGGGCCCTCGCCATCTGCCTGCTGGTCACGGGATTCACCGTGTTGCTGATCACCTTGTTCCAATCCGTCGGCACCCTCTCACTGAACATGCAGCCGGGCGACCTGAGCTGGCTGCAACGGCTGACGCCTTGGGGATGGAAGTATGAACTGCTGTCCGGCAAGCTTCAGATACGCTCCATGGCCTATCTCGCCATGGCAGGCTTCACCGGGCTCTTCCTATGGCTCGGCCTTAGAAGCTTCGAGAAGCGCGATCTCTAAATCCACCCAACCAGAACTCCATCGTGTCAGAAATCGCTGTTCGCATCACGAACCTCTCCAAGAAGTTCAACCGGACCGTCGCGCTGGACAATGTGAGCTTGGATATCCCGGCTAACACCCTCTACGGAATGCTGGGCCCGAACGGAGCAGGAAAGACGACCCTGTTCGGAGTGGCAGCGGGATTTCTCAAAGCCACATCAGGCGAAATCGAGGTACACGGAATCAACGTGAAAAACATCAGCGCGCTGCGTGGACGCATGTCCATGCTCCCGCAGGATGCGTCGTTTCAGAGCGGGATTCCCGTCATTGAACAGCTCACCTTGTTTGCCCGGCTCAATGGCTTCGACGCACCGGCTGCCGCGAAGGCCGCGGCAGAAGCCCTGGACCTCGTCGGATTGCCGGACGTCGCAAAAAAGAACGCCCGCGCGCTGAGCCACGGCATGTTGAAACGCGTGGCGCTGTGTCAGGCGTTCATCGGCCACGCAGAAGTGATTTTTCTGGATGAACCGACTGCCGGCCTCGACCCCGACAATGCGCGCCGCATCCGTGATCTGGTAAAGGCTTACAAGAAGGATCGCACCATCATTTTTTCGAGCCATAACCTCCAGGAAGTGCAGCAGATTTGCGATCACGTCTGCATCTTGCACAAGGGCCGGGTGATGGAATGTGGCACGATGGATGAACTCACCAGTGCCTCCTTCCTCCTGCGCGTGACGCTCGACCGCCCGCTCGGGCTGGCCGCGGAAGGCGAACTCACGGCGCATCCGCTGGTGGCAGGCGTCGTCAGGGAGGACGATCTTTCCTTTCAGATGAAATTGAATCTGCAAAATTCCAGCCAGAAGACGGATGCGATGAAGATGCTGTACGACGTGCTGGGACGCCACGGGCTTTTCCCGCGCAGTGTGAATGAAGGCGCGAGCTTGGAAGCGCGCTTCCTCGAAATCACAGGCGGCAAGTTCGACGGCGGATCTTCCTCGTAAGGCATCGCGCCGCCGCGCCCGCCCTTCGGGCTGCGCTGAGCGCAGGCTGCCTCGCTCCGCTCGGCTCCGGTGGCTCAAATGCCTGACCCCCTGCCGGCACTGGTTCGCGGAAAGCGAGCGCGGAGTGAACCTGCAAATCTACCTGAGCCTGATCTGCGCGCTGCTGCTGGCCGGCGCGACCGTGCGGCAGTCCGGCAAGCGGATCATGGAACTGCTGCACTGGCACCAGATGGGCTGGGAGAGCGAGAAGGAACTGGCCGCCGGCATCCAGCGCCACGCCCGTGAGGCGGCCAGAAAACGGCAACTCGCGGAGGCCAGAAAGCGCGCGGCAAAAAACAGGACTGACCCGGACGGGGAGGTGCGCAACCGCACCGCATCCCGGGGCGCAGTCTGTACCGAAGGCGCGTTCGCATCCGCACCGCGCCGCAGTTCCGCCTTCACGTGTCCCGCGCTTCGATCCCCGGGGCGTCGAATGACCGAATCAAAGACCATGGTATTTTCCGCAGTGAGCACGGAGAAGAGGATAAGGCGCACAGGAATCGAAAAAGTTTGCAGGGCAGGGGATCGCGGAAAATGAAGTGACACCCGTGGCCCGCGCGCATTTTCTCGCGAGATGAACGACTGGTTCCGCCCCACAGACGAAGCCTCGACTCCCTCGCCGGCACTCCTGCTTTTCCGCGAACGCATCGAGCACAACCTGCGGCTCATGATCGAAATCGCAGGCGGCCCCGCGCGGCTCCGCCCGCACGTGAAGACGCACAAGCTCGGCCCGCTGGTCGCGCGGCAGATCGAACTGGGCATCACAAAATTTAAGGCGGCGACGATCGCCGAGACGGAAATGTGCGCCGCTGTCGGAGCGCCGGATGTGTTGCTCGCATTTCCGCAAGCCGGTCCTGGCATCACGCGGCTCTGCGAACTCGCGCGGCGTTTTCCAAAGACGGCGTTCAGCGTGGCGGCGGATGATCCTTCGGCCGTCCGCGCACTCAGCGCCGCTACACTCACGGCGGGCGTGACGATCGGTGTCTTCGTGGATCTCGACTGCGGGATGCACCGCACCGGCATCGCGCCCGGCGACGGCGCGGAGGAACTTTACAGGCTCATCGCCGCATCGCCCGCGCTGCGCGCCGCGGGTCTGCACGCGTACGACGGCCACATCCACGAGCCCGATGCCGCGAAGCGCCGCGCGCTGTGCGAGGAGGCCTTCGCGCCCGTGCTCGCGCTGCGTGCGAAACTTGAATCGCTCGGCATGCCGGTGCCCGTGCTTGTCGCGGGAGGCACGCCCACATTTCCCATCCACTCGTCGCACAACGATCGCGACTGCTCGCCGGGCACGACGGTGCTCTGGGACTTCGGCTACGGCGACAAATTTGCCGACCTGCCCTTTCAGCACGCCGCCGTTCTGCTCGCCCGCGTGGTCAGCAAGCCCACGCCCGACCGTCTCTGCCTCGACCTCGGCCATAAGGCCGTCGCTGCGGAAAATCCCCACCCTCGCGTGCGCTTCATCGAGCTGCCCGACGCGGTCGCCGTGATGCAGAGCGAAGAACACCTCGTCCTCGAGACACCGCGTGCGGGGGAATTCGCCGTCGGCGACGTGCTGCACGGCATCCCGCGCCACATCTGCCCGACCGTCGCGCTGCACTCGGAGGCGCTCATCATTGAAGGTGGGCGTGTCGTCGAGACATGGCCCATCCTCGCCCGCGCGCGGCGGCTGACGGTCTAACCACCGACGGCAGGAGGCGAGTTTACATTGCGCGTTGCCGTATTCGCTGCGCGCGTGTTTCTTCCGGCGCAATGAAGCTCCCCACTTTTGTCCTATTACTCGTCGCGCTCGTCATTCAGGCATCGGGCGAGGATGCGCTGGACGCGCGTCTCATGCGGATGCCGGCGGTATCGGAAAAGCAGATCGCCTTTGTATATGCCGGTGACATCTGGATCGCGCCAAAGGAAGGGGGCACGGCGATCCGGCTCAGCTCGCCTGCGGGGGAGGAGCTGTTCCCGCGCTTTTCGCCGGACGGGCGCGAGATCGCGTTCACGGCAAACTACGACGGCAGCGAGTCCATCTACGTGATGCCCGTGAGCGGCGGCGAGCCGCGGCGCGTGACTTTCCACGGCGCGGGCGACCGCATGGTGTGCTGGTGGCCGGATGGGAAGAGCGTCGTTTTTGCTTCGCGCCGGGAAAGCTTCAGCGATCGCGTCGGGCAGTTTTTCCGCGTGGATGCGCAGGGCGGGATGCCATCGAAGCTGCCGATCCCGTTCGGGGAATTTGGCGCGATCTCGCCGGATGGAAAGTCCTTTGCCTACACGATGACAGACACGGATCGTGCGTCGTGGAAACGTTATCGCGGCGGCATGAAGCCGGACGTCTGGCTCTTTCACCTCGATACCGGCGCGGCGGAAAATATCACGCACGACGACGCGTGCGACTCGCAGCCGATGTGGGTTGGCAGTCACCGCATCTATTTCCTCTCCGACAGCGGCGAGAAGAAGCGCGCGAACCTGTGGTGCTATGAAGTTGCCGCGAAGAAGCTGCGGCAGGTGACGAATTTCACCGACTACGACGTGCGCTATCCGTCCGTTGGGCCGAAGGAAATCGTATTTGAAAATGGCGGCGGACTATTTCTGCTCGACCTTGCGACGGAGCAATCGCGGCAGGTGAAAATCGAAGTCATCACGGATAAGGCTACGCTGCGTCCGCGCGTGCAGAATGTCGGCGGGCTCGTGCGCAACGGTGCGATTTCGCCGACTGGCAAGCGCGTGCTGCTGGAGGCGCGCGGCGAGATTTTCTCCGTGCCCGCGGAGAATGGTGTGATCCGGAATCTCACCGAATCGGCGGGCGTGGCGGAGCGCTATCCCGCATGGTCGCCGGATGGAAAATGGATCGCATATTTCTCCGATCGCAGCGGCGAATACGAGCTGACGCTGCGCAGCGCGGACGGCAAGGGCGAGGAGAAGCAGCTCACGGAATTTTGCAAAGGCTGGCGCTACCAACCGCACTGGTCGCCCGACAGCAAAAAGATCGTGTTCATTGATTCCGAGATGCAGATCTGGCTGCTCGACGTGGAGACGAAGCAGACGATCCCGGTGGATCATCAGATGTGGCTGTACCACGGCGAGCTGGAGAATTTTTCGTTCTCATGGAGCCCGGACAGCCGGTGGCTCGCCTACGCGGGCGACACGGATAATCGCCAGCAATGCGTGGTGATCTACGACACAAAGGAGCACCAGAAGCACCAGGTCACGAGCGCATTTTACGATGACGACATGCCGGTCTTCGACCCGAATGGGAACTACCTCTACTACCGCAGCAAGCGGATGTTTTCGCAGCACCGGAGCGAATTCGACAACACGTGGGCCTACCTGAACAGCCACTCGATCGTCTGCGTGCCGCTGCGCAAGGATATGCCTTCGCCTCTCGCGCCGAAGAACGACGAGGAGCCGATGAAAAAGGACGAGCCGAAAAAGGAGACGCCGAAGGAGGCGCCGAAGAGCACCGACCCTGCGAAGAGGCCGGACGACTCGAAGAAGGGCGAGGCGAAGCCCGACGACTCGAAGCCGATCCCGCAGCCGCCGAACCGCGTCGTCGTCGTGCAGACAAAAAACGGCCCGGTGCGGATGATGGCGGGCACCGCGACGCCGCCGCGTCCGACGGATGTGAAGATCGATCTCGACCACTTCGAGGATCGCGCGATCGTGCTGCCGGTCGGGAGCGGGCGCGTTGACCAGCTTGGCGCGCTGCCGGGGAAGGTGATCTTCCGCTGGCCGCCGCGTGCGGGCTCGAACAACCGCACTTCGCCGCTGAGCTACTACGACATCAACGCGCACGCAGAACGGATGATCCTCGATGACGTCGGCGGCTACGAAATCAGCGCCGACGGGAACAAGCTGCTCGTCGCGAAAGGCGGGAACTGGGCCGTCGTCGCCGCCGCCGAGGGACAGAAGATGGAGCGTGCGCTGCCGACAGGTTCGCTCGAATGCACGATCGATCCGATGGCCGAGTGGCGGCAGATGTTCGACGATGCGTGGCGCATCGAGCGCGATTTTTTCTACGACCCGTACCTGCACCTCGTCCACTGGCAGAAGATGCGCGAGCGGTACCGGAAGATGATTGATGCGTGCGCGACCCGGCACGACGTGAACTACGTCCTCGGCGAACTGCTCGGCGAACTGAACAGCTCGCACACGTATCGCAGCGGCGGCGATTTACCGGAGGCTTCGCACCGCCGTGTGGGCTACCTCGGCTGCGACTACGCGCTGGAGCAGGGGGCGTTTCGCATCAAGCGCATCCTCGACGTCGCACCGTGGGACACCGGCGTGCGTTCGCCGCTCCGCGGGCCGGGCGTGCCGGTGAAGGAGGGCGATTTCCTCCTGGCGGTGAACGGACGCAAGCTCGACACGAAGCTCGAAGCCGCCGCCGCATTCATGGGCCTCGCGGAAAAAACGGTCGTGCTCACGATCAACGACAAGCCCGTGCCCGAAGGCGCGCGCGAGGTGATTTTGCACACGCTCGGCACCGAGGGCGCGCTGCGCCACTACGCGTGGCTCAACCAGAACCGCCTGCGCGTCGAGGCCGCGACTGGCGGGCGCGTGGGCTACATCTATGTGAAAAACACGGGCGACGAGGGCCAGACCGAGCTGTTCCGCCAATGGCGCGCGCAGACGCACAAGGATGCGCTGATCATTGACGAGCGGTGGAACTCCGGCGGCCACATCCCGGATCGTTTCATCGAGCTTCTGAACCGCCCGGTGACAAACTTCTACGCCGTGCGCGATGGCCGCGACTGGTCCTCGCCATTCGTTACTGCCGACGGCCCGAAGGTGATGCTCGCGAACGGCTGGAGCGGCTCGGGTGGCGATTGTTTCCCGTTTTTGTTTCAGCAGAAAAAACTCGGCCCGGTCATCGGCACGCGCACATGGGGCGGGCTGATCGGCATGACTGGGGCCCCGTCGCTCGTGGACGGCGGCAAGGTCACCGTGCCGACTTTCGCGATATACGACACGAGCGGGAAATGGATCATCGAGGGCACCGGTGTGAAACCCGATATCGAAGTGCTCGAAGATCCCGCGGCACTCGCAAAGGGCACCGACCCGCAGCTCGAACGGGGCATCAAGGAAATCCTCGGACTGCTCGCGAAGAGCCCGCCGAAGCGGCCTGCGAAGCCGGGCTACACGGATCGCACGCGCTGAGGTAGCCGCGCTTGTGAAAGCGCGGACTGATCCTGCCGTGGATGGAAAGAGTGCCCGCGCTTTTACAATCGCGGCTACGGATCATCAGATATTCGAAAAGCGTGGCTCCTTCTTTGCGCCACGCCGTGATGCGCCACGTCGCACGGCGCTATTTTTTCACGTCCGTCCCGCGGTGGTGGCGGTAGGCGGTCACGATGCGCTGGACGAGTTCGTGGCGGATCACGTCGCGGTCGCCGAACTGCGCAAAGGCGATGCCCTCGATGCCGTGCAGCGCGGCGAGCGCTTCGACCATGCCGCTCTTTTTATTGTGCGGGAGATCGATCTGCGTGGGGTCGCCGGTGATGACGGCCTTGCTCTCCGTGCCGAGGCGCGTGAGGAACATGAACATTTGCTCGCTCGTCGTGTTCTGCGCCTCGTCGAGCACGACGAACGCGTGGTTCAGCGTGCGTCCGCGCATGTAGGCGAGCGGTGCGACTTCGATCACGCCGCGCTCGAAGTAGCGCTGCATTTCGTCCGGCTCGACCATGTCGTGCAGCGCGTCGTAGAGCGGGCGCAGGTAGGGCATGATCTTGTCGTTCAGATCGCCTGGCAGGAAGCCGAGCGCCTCGCCGGCCTCGACCGCGGGACGCGTGAGGATGATGCGGTGAACCTCCTCCTTTTTCAAAGCGGACACCGCCATCGCCATCGCGAGATAAGTTTTCCCAGTGCCCGCGGGCCCGATGCCGAAGGTCATGTCGTGCTGCTGGATCGCCTGAATGTAGGCGCGCTGCGTCGGGTTCTTCGGGATGATGGGCGCGCGCCGCGGCGAGCACTGGATGCGCGTGATGACGAGGCTGTCGAGCCCGACCGCCTCCGGGTCGCGCGCACCGCGAAGCGCGTAGGCAAATTCATAGCGCCGGATCGCAAGCCCCGCGCGCTGCGCGTCCGCAAGCTGGCGGAACATGCGGCCTGTCGCAGCGACATCGGCCTGCTCACCCTCGACACGCAGCCAGCCTTCGCGCGTGGTGATTTTCACGCCGAGCGCCTGCTCGGCGGCGTGGAGGTTTGCGAGGTCGTTCAGGAAGAGCTGACCGAGCACGCGCGCGCTCTCGAATTCAAAAGTTTCAGCGGTCATGGTCGGTGGGGGAAATTCGCAGCGTGCTGCTTGCGATTTTTTTAAAAAAATCGGCTTGGTGTCTGGAGTTGAAAGTTTGGTGTTGGAAGTTTGGCCCCGCGCAGCGGCGTTCCGCTGGCCGAAAGTCGCCGAGGAGATGCGATGCGCCTGCGGCGGGCCAAACTTCAAACACCAAACGCAGAACGCCAAACGTCAATAGGGTTCCCGATCCAAATTGGAACCAAGCGGAGTCCGGGGCTCGTCGCGCCCGTTCAGCGGAACCCGTATGCCATGCCCCAGTGCGTGCGCTCGACCGAGGACTTCTCGATTTCGACAATCACGTAGTAGGTGCCCGTGCGCTTCGGTACGACGCGCGCGGCGGAGAGCTGGCCCTTCTGCCACGACTCGACTTCGCAGAGGTTGCCCTCGCTGTCGTACACGTGGACCGAGATTTTCGAGCCCTTCACATCCGTCCCTGCCCAGAACCAATATTCGTTGCCCTTGAAAAGCTGCTGCGTGATCGCCTTGGGCTGCTGGCGCGCCATGTCGCCGCCCCAGTAGTCTTCGCGCACGGTGAAGCCTTCCTTCACGTACGGCTGCGCGGCCTCGAGCGAGTATGAGAGCGCGTCGTCCACGGTTGCCAGCACGGGGAGCACCGTGAGGGCCAGGATGAGAAGGGTTTTGAAAAGTCGTGTCACGGGTATGCCTCAGGCTAGCGGTTTTGGATTGCCTTGACCAGCCCCGCGGAGATCGCGCCGACCTCGCGCACGGACTTCGCGGAAATCTCCGCGCCGTCGCTCAGGCCGAGAAGCGGGCGGATTTCCTTCAGGCCGCCCTGGATTTTTTCGATCAGGGTGCCCTTCTTGTAGCGGGCCTTCAGGCCGTCGAGCTGATGGGCGAAAAGGTCGAGGAGCACGGGCTGATGCAGCAGATCCGCGCCGTCGCGCTTGTAGTCCGCAGTGACCACGTCGCACAGCGCCTCCGTGCCGCGCAGCCAGCCGCCGAGGCTCACGAGCTGCGAGAGCTGTTCGCTGCCGAGTTCCGCCATCGCGGATTTCACCTCGCTGAGCGCGCGATCGAGTTCCTTGCGCACGAGCTTCCAGTCCTTGTTGTTGCCGGCATCAATGATTGCCTTCGCGCGCTTCGTCACGGCCTTGCGAACGCCGAGCGCGTCGCTGAGGCTGAGCACGCTGTTGCCGATCTTTTCCACCTGCGCGGTGTCCTCGGCCTCGACGGCGATGAAGCCTTCGGCGATGACGCTGCCGAGGAGAAGCGCGACCTGCGACTGATCGCCGACCGGCTTCGCGACGGCTTTCATCGGTCGCAGCACGTCGGCCCAGCGCGGTTTGCCGAGCTTGTCGAGGATGCCGAAAATTTCGCTCGGCACCGGCACGATCACGTCGCCGATCACGCGCGATTGGTGCGGTAGCTTGCTCACGTCAATCTTGGGCGGTGGCGCGGCATGGAGCGGCATCGCAGCGAGAAGGAGGGCGGGCAGGAGAGTCAGTTTCATCGAGTCAGGCATTCGTCCACGGAAAGTGGGAAATCATTACAACGCAGAGGCGCACACCCCGGCAAGCGATCTTTTCCGCATTCGCTGATCGCGACGGGGCGCGGATATTTTTCATCGTCGGAGAAAAAAACCTTGCGTGGCTGCGGAGGCTTCCCTTAGTTTCCCGTCCGCGAAAACGCGGGCGTAGCTCAGTTGGTAGAGCATCTCGTTGCCAACGAGAATGTCGAGAGTTCGAATCTCTTCGCCCGCTCTCCCTCGCCACAAGGGGCAGGGAGCGACACCAAGCGACAGGACGCGCCATTCTCAGAGGTAAAATTGGCTTTCTGCTCTCCGCATTCCGCATCCACGTTCGCGACAGCTTGCGACACGTCGCGACCCTCCGCGACCCTCCGCGACTTTCCGCGACTGAAATCTGTGCGCGTATTTGTGTACACTTTCCGAGACGAGGCAGCGTAAGCGGGCTCCACGGTGCCGTACTGTTTTCCTTGACCGGCAGATGATGCGCGAGCGGATCGGGTCGCTGGAGGTGTAGATTGCGTAGCCGAACAGCTACGGAACTTATGCAGCAG
>Ga0194043_1000805_pt1 | contig 17559 bp, 19 predicted proteins | sample JunL4415m_MetaG_FD_161274 | JGI IMG/M metagenome (GOLD analysis project Ga0194043, IMG submission 161274) | Anoxic zone freshwater microbial communities from boreal shield lake in IISD Experimental Lakes Area, Ontario, Canada - Jun2016-L442-15m | ecosystem: Environmental > Aquatic > Freshwater >...
GCCGCGTGCGCGCGTCGTAGTATGAGGTTCACGTGGCATCGCTGACTAGCTTCCGCAAGCACCCGGTCGTCGACCTTGTGCTCACCGTCGCTGTGGCGATTGGTATCGCCTATCTCGTCCAGGCCTTCATCGTCAAGCCGTACCGCGTGCCGTCTGGTTCGATGGAGCCAACGATCGCGATTGGCGAGCGCATCATTGCCTCGCGCTTTACGTTCCGTTTCTCGGACCCCACGCGCAACCAGATCATCGTTTTCCATCCCAACGGCGTCGGCGCCGATGTCTACGACACGAACACTGCGTCGGATGAGACGTTCGTCAAGCGGCTGATCGGCATGCCTGGCGAGACGATTGGCGCTGTCGGTGGTCACGTCTATATCTGCTCTGGCAAGGGTCCGCAGGAAGGCCAGGCCATCAAGAGCACGCCGGGCTGTGCGTTCCCGGATCAGCCGTTTGTGTCGAGTCCACAGGACGATTTCGGTCCAACGACGATTCCGGCGGATCGCTACTTCATGATGGGCGATAACCGTGCTGACTCCGATGACTCCCGCAACTGGGGCCCGATTACGCGTGATCAGATGATTGGCGTTGCCTTCATGTCGTACTGGCCGCCCAGCCGCATCTCGATCTGGTAGCCGATGGCAGCGAGCGAGCCCCGACAGCGGCGCCGCAATCGCCTCAGGCGTGCGCCGCGCCTGCTCTGGCTGGCCGGTTGGGCCCGCTGGCCACGTCCCCTCGTTGGCCTCCTGTTGGTCATCGTGTTCTTGCTTGCGGCCGTCGTCTGGCCACCGTTCGTCTGGGTTGCCGCGTTTGTGTGGGGGCTATGGGCGGCTGTCGTGGTGCTGGACGCCGGTCTGCGGCGATCACAGGGCGTGATCGCGGCGATTATCGCGATCATCTTCGGTCCGCTTGGTGTGTGCCTCGTGATGTGGAGTCGGCGACGCGCGATTCGTAAGGTGCCCGACGATGGTCTGTCGTGGCCGATGGGTTATGCGGTTGTCGCTCTCCTTGCCGGCTTCGTCCTGAGCGCCTTGATGATGGGTGTGGTTTTGCGTGCGGGGCCACGTGGCGTTGACGTTCCGCGCGCGGCCATGGGCGATCGCATCATGGCGGGCGATCGCGTACTCGTCGTGCCCAAAAGCATGTCGTCGGTGGGACGCGGCGATCTCGTCGCGGTCGATCGTTTCAAAGGCGTCGATGCCGCGTTGAGTTCGTCGGGCGGCATTGCCGGCGTCGGACGCATCGTCGGCGACGCGGGCGAGGTGATCGGCGCGATCAACGGTGCTCTCTACATCTGCAAGAACCTGCCCGATGCGGCCGTTGGCCTACAACCGGGTGACGAATGCACCACGCCTTCGGAGTTGATGTACCTCCGCACACCGACTCCAGACTTCGGGCCGATTCGTATCCCGCCGGGCACGGTCTGGGTGATGTCGGATGACCGCGCGGGTGCGTTGATCGATTCCCGCGTGTACGGGGCGGTGCCGGAGTCGGCGTTGCTGGGTCGTGTGGTGGCGATCCTGACGCCGCTGTCACGCCTCGGCATCCTCTAGCGCGTACCTAGCGCCAATCTGCGCGCCTCGAGCGCCGACGCAGCGGCTAGTCTCGTGTCATGGCATCGACGCCGCGCAATCGCACTCCTGGGCTGACGCTGATCGCGCATGATCAGGGTCTTGGCTCGCGTTTCGTGGCAGGAACCGACGAGGCCGGCCGTGGTGCCTTGGCGGGCCCGCTTGTCGCCGCTGCGGTGTTGTTGGAGCCGGGTGCACTTGGTGCAGACGAGCAGGCGTTATTGGCGCGCCTCAACGACTCGAAGAAGCTCTCTGCTGGGGTGCGCGACGAGCTTGCGCTGGCAATTGCTGCGGTAGCGCTGAAGGTTGCGGTGGTGGCGATCGCGAGTACCGAGATCGATGAGCACGGTATTCAGATAGCCAACCTCGGTGGATTGAGTCGTGCGCTCGACCTGCTCGAGGCGCCCGAGGGGACCGCGCTCGTAGTCGATGGGTTCGCTCTGCCGATGCAGGCGAGAACTCATCGTGCGCTCGTTAAGGGCGATGGGACGAGCGCTGCGATTGCCGCGGCGTCGATCATCGCCAAGACGACGCGCGATCGTGTCATGGAGGGTCTCGATGTCGCGTCGCCGGGCTACGGCTTCGCGGCCCATGCGGGATACGGCACGTCGGTGCATCGAGAGGCCATCACGCGACTGGGGCCGTGTCATGCACACCGTTACTCGTTTGCGCCGATCGCTATCGCTGCGTAGATCTCCCGCTCAGGCTGGGCGCGATGGTGAGCGGCTGGCGATGGTGCTCTACCTCGTCCGCGGATATCGCGTGGTAGGACGCAACGTGCGTGTGGGGCGCACGCAGGTCGATCTCGTCTGTCGTCGGGGCAACCAACTGGTGCTCGTCGAGGTCAAGCTGCGACGAACGATGGCGCATGGTGGTGCGCGGCAGGCGTTGGGCTACGACCAGGCGCGGCGGCTTCTGCGGGCTGGCATGTGGCTGCGAGCACGCTACCCATGGGTGAGTGGAATGCGTGTCGATCTCGTCGCGATTGACGGGTGGCGCGTGCAGATCGTGCGCAGCGCGGTTGACGGCGACACGTACCTGTCGGATTCTGAGCGAGTGATGCTCTAAACGAGCGTTCGCGCGTCTGCGTTGTAGTGGCAGGCTCGAACCATGCTCACACACGCCCGCGCCTATGCCGTGATCGGACTCGATGCGATCCCAATCGAAGTGGAGACCTACGTCTCCGAACAGGACGGTGCTGGTGCCTTTACGATCGTGGGCTTACCGGACAAGGCGCTTCAAGAGGCGCGGGCGCGGATTCGCTCGGCAGCTGCGGCGGCAGGTCTCTTGATCCACAAGGCCGTAATTCTCGCCAACCTTGCCCCAGCCGAGGTACGCAAGGAGGGCGCCGGCTTTGATCTCCCAATTGCCCTCGCCGTGATGGCGGGTTTTGGTTGGGTCAATCAGGACACGCTGGGCGAGGTCGCGGCTGTCGGCGAGCTGGCCTTCGACGGCCGGTTGCGGCCGGTGCCGGGGATTCTGTCGATTGCCGAGGCGGCTGTGCGCGATGGTCATTCGACGCTGCTCTGCCCGGAGCAGTGCGCCCACGAGGCGTCGTTGGTGCCGGGCTGTCGACCGATCGGCTGTGCGACGCTGCGCGAGGCGGTTCGCATCCTCAACGGTGAAGACCTGCCACGACCTGTGATGGAGCGCCAGCCGCGCGCAGTCCTGCCGGTGCCCGACCTGGTCGACGTTCGCGGTCAACCCTCGGCGCGCCGCGCGTTGGAGATCTGTGCGGCGGGAGACCATAACCTGCTCTTGGTCGGCCCGCCTGGTGTGGGCAAGACGATGCTTGCGAAGCGACTGCCTGGGATCTTGCCGCCGCTTGATGATGAGCAGGCGTTGCTCGCCACGCGTATTCATTCGGCTGCCGGCGTCCTGCCAGATGGGTCGGGGCTGTTGCGGTCGCCGCCGTTTCGCGCTCCGCACCATTCGGCCACCACGGCCGCGTTGGTGGGCGGGGGCTCGAAGATTCGTCCGGGTGAGGTGACGCTTGCGACGTGTGGTGTGCTGTTTCTCGATGAGCTACCCGAGTTTCGGCGGGATGCGCTGGAGGCGCTGCGTGTGCCGATTGAGGACGGCTCGGTCCGGATCTCACGCGCCTCGGGCTCGCTCGTTTTGCCCTCGCGCTTTGCTCTGATTGCAGCGATGAATCCGTGCCCCTGTGGCAGCCCCGATGCAGCCGCCTGCACGTGTTCGCGCGAGCGTGTGCAGGCGTATCAGCGTAAGGCGAGTGGGCCGCTCTTGGATCGCATCGACGTGGGGGTTCATCTGGCACGGCCAGCGCCGGAGGTCTTACGCAACGATCGGCCGGAGACCACGCTGCAGGTTCGTGAGCGTGTCCTCTCTGCGCGCGCGTTTCAGGCGGCACGAGGCTTTGTCAACGGGCGTATTCCGGTCGGTCGGCTCGACGAACTGGCAGCACCCGACGAGCAGGGGCAACAGATGCTGGATCAGGCAACCACGCGACTCATGCTGTCGCCACGTGGCGTCCACCGCATTCAGCGCGTGGCACGCACGATCGCGGACTTGGCCGGAGAGATCGAGATCGGCAGCGACAGTATTGCCGAGGCGATTTCGCTGCGACTGGGGTCGTTGACATGACAGTGATCGAATTTGGCTCGCGTGAGTATCCCGAGCGGTTGTGCGACCTTGCCAACCCACCCGACCGTCTGTTTGTTCGCGCGCCAGTGGACGCAGACCGTTTGCGCATGCTGCTGGTGCCACCGCTCGTCGCGATCGTTGGGTCGCGCAGCGCCAGCGTTGCCGGTGTGGCCTTTGCACGCCGGCTGGCGGGCGAGCTGGCCGCGAGTGGGGTTGGGGTTATCTCCGGGCTCGCGCGCGGCATCGACGCAGGAGCTCACGAGGGGGCATTGGAGCGGGGTGGACGCACCGTCGCCGTCTTGGGGTGCGGCATTGATCGCGACTACCCCGCTGCCACGATGCCGTTGGCGCGGCGCATCACAACCGAGGGTGCAGTCGTCTCGGAGTACTCGCCGGGGACACCACCGGCACCGTTTCGCTTTCCCGAACGCAATCGCATCGTTGCGGCTCTGGCGGATGTGACGATCGTGATCGAGGCGGCTGCGCGAAGTGGTGCCTTGATTACTGCGCGCCTGGCGCTCGATCTCGGCCGCGACGTCTTGGCCGTACCGGGGGCACCATGGACGACGGGGTCCGCTGGTACCAATGCGTTGCTCAAGGACGGCGCGTTGCCATTGACCGACACTGCGGATGTCTTGGTGGCACTCGGGATTGACCCCGGCGCAGCACGCACTGACGACCCAGAGATCACAGGCCTGGCGGCGAAGGTGCTTGCCGCGCTGCGGCGCGAACCGGTCTCGGCCGATGTGCTGGCAGCTCGCTGTGGGCTCACGCCTGCGGGCGCTGCGACACTCATCGTCCAGCTCGAGTTGGACGGAATTGTCGTACGCGAGGCCGATGGGCGGCTCGTCCCAACGCGGTAGTTGCGCGAAAGGGTGCATGAATCGTCAGAATCGACAACACTGCACGTAGCAGCACCCACTTTCGCAACCCCTCCCGAGGAGAACCCATGGCCTTTGAACTTCCCGCTCTCGACTACTCGTTCGACGCACTCGAGCCACATATCGACGCCCTGACGATGGAGATCCACCACGATCGCCATCACAAGGCCTACGTCGACAACGCCAACGCAGCGCTTGCGGGCACCGATTGGGAGAACACCCCGGTCGAGGAGCTCCTCACGCAGCTGTCGTCGTTGCCCGCCGACAAGCAGGGCCCGGTCCGCAACAACGCTGGTGGCCACGCCAATCACACGCTCTTCTGGGAGATCCTCGGTGCCAATGGTGGCGCGCCTTCCGGTGCCCTCGCAGCGGCGATCGATGCCGACTGTGGTGGTCTGGACGCACTCAAGGCTGCCATGACCGACGCCGGCATCAAGCGCTTCGGATCGGGCTGGTCCTGGCTCGTCGTTGACGGTGGCAAGCTGGCCGTGATGTCGACCGCCAACCAGGATTCGCCGATCTCTGAGGGCAAGACGCCGATCCTCGGCATCGATGTCTGGGAGCACGCGTACTACCTCAACTACCAGAACAAGCGCCCGGGGTACCTCGAGGCAATCTGGAACGTCATCAACTGGGACGCAGTCGGCGCGAAGTACGACGCCGCGGTCTAAGTCGTAGAACGACAAAAGGGCCCTGGTTGTCACTCCTGAGTGACAACCAGGGCCCTTCGTCGTTCTAGGCCGCTACGAGTGGTAGAGGTAGAACTTGAGGTTCACGCTTGGGTCGGTGCCCTGCTGGTCGAACCAGAGCTTGACGCTGTACGACGTGCCGGCTTGGTTGAGTACGGTGCTGCGGATCACGGCCGAGCCGTAGTTCCCGCCCGATAGGGTGGCGAACGCGTTCGTAATGGTCGACGTAACCTGGCCGACCTTGGTTGGTGTGACAGTGATCGTCTGGTACGTGACCATTCCGTCTTGCACAGCCTTCTTGACCGAAACGGTTGCGCCCATGCCGCCCATTAGACCGTTGGTGACAGTCTTAGTGAACGCGGCGCCCTGAAGCTTGGAGCCGCTGATCGTGACGTTGAAGACCTGCGCGCTCGCCGACTTGTTCAGACCGGAGTAATCGCTGGGGTTCGACGCGGGCATCGTGCTGGACGCCGAGGCGGAGCCAACGCCAATCGCGGCGAATGCGCCAACGGCGGCAACGATGGCGATGGTGCGCCGTGGAAACGTGATCTTCATAGATCCTCCATGTAAAGCCGATCGGGTGATTGGTAGCGCACCTCGTACGCGGAGCCAATCGCAGCTCAGTTGAGCCTGCTGCCGAATCCTATACCGAATAGTGGACCCCAAAACGCTTAGCGCCACCATTTTGAGCGGGACGAGAGGTGTGCCGTAGGCTGCGACACAGTCGTACCCGGATGGCGGATTAGATGATTTGCAGCGTAAGGGCGTTGGCCTCAAGCCCACGAGAACACCTATGGCGTTGGAATTCCAGCGAGGAGGGCAGCGGCAGCGTCAATCGCCGCGACCTGGTGTGCCTGAAGATCCTGCTGACCCATGATGTCGCCTGTCTCGTACATCATCGAACCGCGCACGTCAGTCGTGATGCCCGAGAGTTCTTCCATCACCGCGAGCCCACAGAAGGGCACGAGCGGTACGGAGTAGCCACCCTCATGCGTCATTGCAAGGTGCCCTCCGCACACCTCGGTGGCGACATCCATCATGGCGCGCGTGAGGCGCCCATAGCCGCGTGGCGTCACCATCATGCGCCCAAGTGGATCCCAGACCGATGCATCAAAGCCGCTGGCGACGATGATGAACTCGGGCTGGAAACGCTGGAGCGCAGGAACGACAACGCGAGCAAATGCGTCCTCGTAGGCGCCGTTGCCAGAGCCGGGAGGGAGCGGGATGTTGAGTGCTGTACCAACGCCGGCACCCTCACCAATCTCGCTGACGAGTCCGGAATCGGGCGGAAAATTGTTGTCTTGGTGGAGCGAGATCGTCAGCACTCGCGGGTCGTTGTAGAACGCGGCCTGTGTGCCATTGCCGTGGTGCACATCCCAGTCGACGATCGCGACGCGGCTTAGACCACGAGCCTCGAGCAGGTGGTAAGCGGCGATCGCCGCATTCCCAAAGATGCAGAAGCCCATGCCAGTGTCAGCAAGCGCATGGTGACCAGGCGGGCGGGTCAGGGCATAGCCGTTATCGACGACGCCGTCGAGGACGGCATCACACATCGTGATCGTGCCGCCAGCCGCGAGGAGCGCAACCTCGTACGAGCCCTTGCCAAACGGTACGCCTTCGCCACCGGCGTCGCCGCCGTACATTGCGGAGTCGCGTTCAATCTGCTCGACGTACGTCCGCGTGTGGAAGCGGCAGACCTCATCCACGGTTGCCGCGCGAGGCTTCAGCTCGACGAGTTGCTCGAGTAGGCCACTGACGTCGAGCAAGTTGCGAACTCGGCGCTTGGAGTCGGAGTTTTCAGAGTGTCGTACATCAGGTTCATTCCAGCCCGACGCATCCGAGTGATAGGGGCCGGTGCCGCGCCCAGTGTCGTGCCACGCATAACGCTCATGCCAGAGGAAGCCAGTTTTCATAGCGGCATCATTTCACGTTGACGGAGCATTTGCACGCTGGATTTTCGCAGCCCATACGTGTCCGCGGGATATGACTATGCTTGCACACATGCATGATCTCTTTACTGAACAAGACCGACTCGCCATCAACACGACGATGGCGGCCGGCAGTCGCGCGCAGTTCGATGCCATGCTCGTCGAACAGCCACGACCGTCTGGTGGTAAGCGTTGGACCACACTGATTGGCCTGCTCTTGGTAGCGATCGTGCTCGGACTGATCCTGTTCGCCATTATCGGCGGCCTTGGGTTGATTGGGCTCGTGATTTTGGTTGTTGCCTCGGTGTTCTTGGCGCGGATGATTGCGCGCTGGTGGCACATCCGTTCGCTCCACAGCACCGCGCGTCTAAAAGTCATCGGTGGCTACGCAGAGTCGAGGGGCTGGGAGACGGTGGAGAAGCTCGCTCTTCCAGTCACGACGCCACTTTTGCGCAAAGGGGACCGGCGCCATACGGGCTGGGGCGTTCATGGCACGCTCGGAGATCAGGTGCACTTTTGTGCGGGCGAATACGTCTTCGAGACGCGGGAAACCGCGACGGATAGCGATGGTGGTAGCACTGAGTCGTGGAAGCAGCACCCCTTTACGATTGCTGTGATCGACGCACCGCTGGAGGGCATCGGCTCGATGCGCATCCATAACGGCAAGACGGACGGAATTTTGTCGAAGCTGACGGGCATGGTCACGTCGTTGCAGCCGGTCCCGCTCGAGAGTCAGGAGTTCAACTCCTCCTTCCAGCTCCTTGTCTCGGACGACGCAGACCAGGTCGCTGTTCGAGAGCACTTCACGCCTGTCATTCAGGTGGCCTTTGTCGATCGTGGCCTTGGAACGTCGCAGTTTGAGGCCGAGAATGGTGTCCTCGTCGCGGCGCGGATCGGCTCACCTCACACCGATAACTTCGGCGCCCTAATGGAGGTTCTGGCCGACGCCATCTGGATGCGTGCTGTCTTCAGCGACAAGCCAGCCGGGCGCCTGCCAGATATCGATGCGCTTCGCGCGCTGCTGCTTGGCCCAAACGCCTGACGGGCAGCGGGCCTCCGACCCGCCACGTCGTCTCCTCAGGTTCGGGTATCGTGTGCGCACGTAGGGTCGTAGCTCAATTGGTAGAGCACTGGTCTCCAAAACCAGGGGTTGTAGGTTCAAGTCCTACCGGCCCTGTTTCGTCTGTTCGTTCCATCGCTTGGGTCGCCACTCAACCTCCCACAGTGAGAGCGTGTCGAGTTCCACGAACTCCCCTGCGCCGACAGGCAGGTGGTTGAGCCAGACGCTAGGCTTATCGCCATGACGCGCCTGACACGCATCGGGATCATCGGCTGTGGTAGCCACGCCGTGCAGAATCTCTACCCGTGTTTTCGACTCGCGGTGCATAATCCGCCGGAGATTCTTGGCGCCGCGATTGGCGACCTGGCCGAGGGTGGCGCGATCGGTGATCTAGTGGCGTGTTGCGACATCGACGAAGAGCGGGCGACTCGGTGTGCGCGCGATTTCGGTATTCCGCGTGTGTACACGGATCATCGGCAGATGCTCGAGCAGGAAGACCTCGACGGGGTGATCGTGGCGATGCATCCGAGAATCCAGCCCGCTGTCGCGATCGATTGCCTCGAGGCAGGGCTTGATGTCTTCGTCGAAAAGCCGCCAGCCCAAACAGTTGAGGACTGCATTGCGCTGCAAGAGGCAGCTAGAAAAGCTGATCGCAACGTCATGGTGGGCTTTATGAAGCGCTTTTCCGAGCCGTATCAGCGGGCACTCGCGATTGCCCAGCGTCCTGAGTTTGGCTCGCTAACCGCCTATGAGGGACGCTGGACGTTCGGCGAATACCCACCACGGTCCGTCTACGACTTTCTCAACGGATTTGGCTGCCATCACCTCGATCTCGCACGGTTCTTTGGCGGAGACGTCAAGTGGGTCATGGCCGCGCGTGCTTCGCAGATGCCGGGTGATACGCGCGAGTGGACGCCCAGTGCCCTCGAACTCCCGGTCGTCGGCTCGGCCTGGCGCGACATGTCGGCGCTCGTTGAGGGGAGAGAGCCACTACAGGAGGAGGCGTGGGCCTGCCTCGTTGGGTTCGAGAGTGGTGCGATCGGGACATTGCAACTGAACTGTCTGGAACGACTCAATGAGCGCGTTGTGCTGACGGGGCATCGCAGCGTCGTCTTTGTCGACGGTTGGAGGCGCGTGACGGCTTGGGTCGATGGGGCGGACACGCCGGAGGTCTGGGAGCCCAGTGATCAGCTGCCGCTCGACGCACTTGATCCACGGCACCTACATGGATTCGCCGGCGAGATCCGCCACTTCGTCGAGTGCGTCCGCGATCGGCGACGACCGGACGTGACGATTGATGATGGCCTTGCCGCGATCCGCTTCGAGTTGGCGATCAAACGATCGGTCGCCGAGAACCGTCCCGTCGACGTCTAACGCGGAACCGGGTCAGTCGCGGTGGAGCTCGCAGGTGCGCTCAGACCTTCTTCACAACACTCGACTTCAATTGCATCGAGCCAAAGCCTTCGATTTTGCAGTCGATGTCGTGATCGCCGACGCCGTTGACGAGACGAATGTTGCGTACCTTGGTGCCGATCTTGATCGACGTGGGGCTGCCCTTGATCTTGAGGGCCTTGACGACGGTGACCGTATCTCCATCGGCCAGCACGTTGCCAGCAGAATCGCGAATCACCGTCTCTGCGTTTGCGTCAGGCGTGGATCCCGCTGTCCCAGGAATCCACTCGTGGCCGCACATTGAGCAAACGGTCGCATCGCCAAGCGGGTAGTTGAGCTCGCTGGAACACTCGGAGCAGAGGATCTCGGGGGAAGGCATGCGCCGAGTATCGCAGAGGGGTGCACTCGAAATTGTCGGAGAGGAGGCGCTGTTGCGCTCCTCTGACCTCGACGCTACTTGCCGGGAACGACGGGCGTGACGTTGCCGATCACGGAGACGCGCAGTCCGCGCCACGGATTGACGCTGTAGCCAGGAATCGTCTGCGGAGTGGCACCGACGGCGGACAGCCACATCTGATAATCGGTTGCCGTCACGACACCGCCATGCCAGCGACGCCAGACAACCTTGTTCTTGGTGGCCTGCGCCGGTGGAGCGATCGTGTCGGTGATTTCGACGACGTTGCCGCCCTGGTCGAGCGTGCCCCACGGGGAGCGGGTCTGAGCCTGACCGACCGTACTGACGTTGCCGACGTAGTTGATGGGAACGTTCTTGAATGGCGACGTGGCGCACTCAGTGGGCGTGAACTGTGCTGGGCACCAATACGGCGCGGTCAGCGGCGTGGTGCTGGCCTGTGCTGCGGACTGGAACGTGGCCAGTGGCTGGGTGCCCGCGTTGGTGACGTTGCCTGTGGTGGGATCAAGCACCGAGCTAGCCGGTGGGCTGTCGGGGCAGGCAGTGGCCGGATTGGCACCAGCGACTTGGCCGGCGGGGCAGTTGACGAATACACCAGGGCCAGTCGGGTAATCCCAATACGACAGCTGGCCGCCACCATTAGGATCGAAGTACGCGGCCTTCATCCACTCGTTCTGGCTGGTTACCGCGAAGCCCGTGGTCGTGTTGCGCGTCGCGCGACGATTATTGAGCGTGTACATACCCGTCTCTGTTTTCGGAGACAGACGAACGGTGTACGACGTCGTCCTCAGGGTCGCTCCCGCAACGGTCGTGGTCGCCTGGGTGGTGCGCTTGAGAACAATGCCGTTCTGAAGGGAGTTGACGAAGCGCGCGGCGCGGAGGAAATCGGCCATGTTGTACGGCTTGTTAGCCCACGCGGACGATGCGACGGAGTAGCGCTGACCAGGCTTGGCGCTCATTGAGCGATTGACCGAGCCGTAGAGCGGCCAGACCTTCGAGCTCTCGGCGGCATCCCAGAGGTGATGGCGATTGGCACCGAGCGGATCAACGGTGTTGAGGAACGTGACCCACTGCGTCACCGTCAGTTCGGTCTGTCCGACGTTAAACGTGTACGGAACGCTACCGACCTCCATGCACGTGGATTCCGACGCGTTCTGGACCTGCAGCGTCTTCGTGGCAGCATCGACCGCCGGCAGGGCGGTGTTGCAGGCGTCCTGCGACGCGTAGACGGCGTTATAGAACGGAATGATCCAGACGGAGGCGTTGTTCGGAGCCGCGACGGTGACGGTCTGCAGGGTCACCTGTCCACGAGGGGCTTTCGCGGCGCTGGCTGCCGAAGCAGCCTGCGACATCCCGCCAGTCTCGCCAATGCTCGTGACGCTGTTCGGAGCCGCGACAGTTGTACCCGGCCGCGCGGACGCGGTGGACGTAAGAGCAAGAAGGAGCGCCAAGGCGCTGACAGTGATGAGGGCAGACTTGGCGTTTCGCATGGCTTGATTATCGCACGGATTGACGACTGCAGCCGACGCGTACGGTCGGCTGGCTTACCAGTGATTCCAGCGAACGACCTCGGACAGATCGCCACGTGCCGCGGCTTTGAAGTCCGTCCCGAGCGTGTAGCCGAGCGTAATCAGCGAGGTCTGTGTGACCTCAGCGTAGGGAATACCAAGGATCTCAGCGACCTCGCGCTCGTAGGTGAGGTGCAGTGTGGTCCAACACGTTCCCATGCTGCGGGCTCGTGCTGCGAGGCAGAAGCTCCAGCCGGCCTGCACGATCGAGCCATACATCGCGGACTGGCTATCGGCGGGCAACTCGGTGAGGCGACCGGAGACGCAAGGAATCACGAAGGCAGGTACCTCATGGAAGCGGTCGGCCAGATATTGCGCCGAGGTCCGCATGCGGCCCTGCGGGGTCGCAAGTGCCTCGGCCTCGGGCATCGGTCCGGCATATGCGGCATAGCTCTGGCGGTACAGCTCGGCAATCGCAAGCTTCGTATCGGCGTCCGTGACAATGACGAACTGCCACGGCTGCGAATTCGAAGCCGTTGGTGCCTGCAGTGCCATCGCCATGCACTCCTCGATTACCTCGCGCTCGACAGGGCGATCGAAGTCGAGCCGTTTGCGCACAGCGCGGGTTGTCGAGAGGAGTTGGTCGGGATCGAGCGGCAAGAGGTTCATGGCAGGAGCCTACCCGAGTAGAGAGGGCATGCGATCATCTGCGGCAACGAACGGAGGCAGCGATGAGTGCGCATCAGAGAGCAGTAGAACGAGGGCTTCTCGACGTCGATCTCGAGACGATGTACGGACTGCCCGAGCCGTCGGGTGCGAAGTTCGTCTCACACGTCGCTCATGGTGATTTGCTCTATCTGTCTGGCACCGTCGCAACCACGGGTGGCGATGCCTTTTTGCCCGGCATCCTCGGTGCGGACCTGACAGTTGACCAGGGACGCGAGTCGGCACGCCTCGCCTGTGTTGAGTCGCTCCGCGTGATGGCTTTTGCGCTCGGATCGCTCGATCGCGTGGTGCGCATGATCACACTCAACGGCTACGTCAACTCGACGCCCGCGTTTATTGAGCAGCCTCGGGTCATCAATGGAGCGACCGAACTCTTAGTCGAGATCTTTGGTGACGGTGGACTCTGCGCGCGAGCCGCACTTGGGTGTCAAGGGCTCGCGTTGAATGCCTCGGTAGAACTCGTCATGACGGTGCAGTTCGATGGTGGTGACGTGCGCAGTGCACTGCCAACCCCAGCGGCGCGGCAGGACGCGTAAGCGCCGAGGGGGGATGTCGATAGCGCGCCCTAGGCACCGGGGTGTCCACCCGATACTCTTGCCTCTAAGAGCGCAAATTGTACTGAGCGTCGAGCGGGGAGACTGAAGATGAACGTACCGAGCACTGCCCAGGCCGACACGGAACCGAACGACTACCACGTCGGCAAGGTTGTCGCCCTCGCGATCGTCGCAGCGCTTGGCGGATTTCTCTTCGGCTACGACAGCTCGGTCATCAACGGTGCCAACAAGGCCGTCTTTGCGGAGTTCGACATTACTGATGGCTTTTTCCAAGGCTTTGTCGTCTCGATCGCGCTGCTTGGCTCGGCCGTCGGTGCGTTCGTTGGCGGTCGGCTCGCCCAGAGGTTTGGTCGACGCCGCGTGATGATCGTTGCCGCGGTTCTCTTCCTGATCGCGGGAATTGGTACGGGGCTGCCAGTTGGTATCGCCGACTTTATGCTGTGGCGCGTCGTTGGCGGCTTCGCGATTGGTCTGGCCGCTGTGGTCTCGCCGATGTACATCTCGGAGATCGCTCCCGCGGATGTGCGCGGTCGGCTCACCTCGCTGTTTCAGTTCGCCATCGTGATTGGCATCTTCGCGACGCAACTCGTCAATCAGGTCATCGTCACGATCGCCGACGGCAGCGCCTCGAATGACCTTGGCCCGCTGCAGGCCTGGCAGTGGATGTTCATCCTGATGGTCGTCCCGGCCGCGATCTACGGCCTGCTGGCGGCTCGGCTCCCCGAATCGCCTCGGTATCTCGTCGAAGTCGATCGTTTCGATGAGGCCAAGGTCGTACTGGAGCGGATCTTTATGGGCGATGTGATGCCAAAGATCCAGAGCATCCGCGCCTCGATTGATGACGAGGTGAAGCCAACGATGAGTGACTTGTTGAGTAAGAAGCACCTGCTCCTACCGATCGTCTGGCTTGGACTTGGCTTGGCAATCTTCCAGCAGTTCGTCGGCATCAACGCCGTCTTCTATTACTCAAATCTGATCTGGGCCTCGGTCGGCTTCGACGAGACAGAGGCCTTTACGACCTCGACGATCATCAGCGTCGTCAACGTTGTGTTTACCGTCGTCGCGATCCTCCTGATCGACCGCGTTGGGCGCAAACCGCTTCTCCTGGTTGGTTCGGTGGGGATGGCCGCAACGCTCGGCACGCTGGCAGTTGTCTTCGCGACGGCACCGAAGATCGTGGCCGGAGCCGGGGTTGCCGAGTCGACGGTTGGCAATCCGATTTTGTCGCATGACCTCGGCATCGTCGCCGTCGTCTCGCTCAACCTCTTCGTGGCCTTCTTCGCGGCGACGTGGGGACCGATCGTCTGGGTCTTGCTCGGCGAGATGTTCCCAAACTCGATTCGCGCTGCCGCACTCAGCATCACCGTGATGGCGAACTGGATTGCGAACTTCATCGTCTCGGAGACGTTCCCCGAGCTCGCCAAGGCGTCGCTTGGGATCGCCTACGGGCTGTTTACCCTCTTCGCCGTCTTGTCATTCTTCTACGTCTGGCGGTTCGTCAAAGAGACAAAGGGTGCCGAGCTCGAGTCAATGGGTGGCCTGGACGAGCAAGCCGCGTAGGTCGCGAACGCAGTACGAGCGAGCGGTTAGTTTTCGGTGTTTGCAGCCGCGAACCGTGCGCGTCCGGCGATGATGATTGCCTCGGCGGCATCGCGGTCTTCCCAACCGTCGATCGTCACCTTCTTGTTCTCCTCGAGGTCCTTGTAGACCGAGAAGAAGTGTGCGATCTCTTCGAGCAAAGCCGGGTTGATGTCCTCGACATGCTCTTTATGCGACCACGACGGGTCGTCGTGCGGAATCATCAACAACTTTGGATCGTCGCCTGCCTCGTCGATCATGTGCAGCACGCCGATCGGGTCACAGGGGATCAGACAGCCAGGGAACGTTGGCTCTGTGAGGAGCACCAAGACGTCGAGTGGGTCGCCATCTTCGCCGAGCGTGTCGAGTAGAAAACCGTAGTCCGTTGGGTAGTGCGTGCTACCGCGAAGTGTGCGGTCGAGGACGACCGTGCCGTACGTCTCGTCGAACTCGTATTTGTTACGACTCCCCTTCGGGATCTCGATGTATGCGACAGGCTGGGTCTTCGGGGTGTGCTTCACACATCGGATCGTCTCACATCACGTCTTGATCCGGGTCCGGGCAGTACTCGCAGAGAGCTCAAGAGCGTTGATAGTCTCGTTGTGTGTCGGTCAAGAAGATTATCCTTGTCGCAATCGGTGTGGTTGCGTTGGCCATTGGACTCTCCACGCTCGCCCAGCGCGTGGCGGACGTGCGCCAGCAAGACAGTCTCGACGCCTTCTACGCGACGCCGGTTGGACTCGAAGCGGCGAAGCCAGGCACGGTCTTCCGTGTCGAGACGCTCCCTGATGCGCCCGTTGCGGGTGCTTCGTCGTTTCGTATTCTCTACCGCACCGAGCGGCCCGACGGAACAGCAGCGGTCGCCGGAGCCATGGTCTTCGTGCCGATTGCTCCCGCACCGGAAACGGGGCGCCCCGTGCTCGCCTATGCCCACGGCACGATTGGTCAGGGTCGCGGCTGTGCGCCTTCGCGTCGCACCGAACCGATTGGACCTAACGCCTGGTACGCGCAGGCAATCGCCTCTGGCTTCGTGGTCGTGGCAACGGACTACGCAGGTATTGGGACTGCCGGACCCAACTTGTTTTTGGTCGGGCAGGCCGAGTCGCTCGACATCGTCAATTCTGTGCGGGCACTTGAACAGGTTCCTGGAGCTAATCCGAGCAAAAAATGGGTTGTCTTCGGTCATTCCCAGGGTGGCCATTCTGCACTCTGGACTGGCGAACTCGCGGCCCAGGAGATGCCTGAGAAGACATTGATTGGTGTGGCTGCTGCAGCGCCAGCTGCAGAGCTTCCGCTGATCATCAGTCAGCAGTGGAACACGGGTGTTGGCTGGGTCGTTGGTGCAGAGGTTGCTCAGTCGTGGCCGTCGATGTACCCAAATCTCGACATCAGCTCAGCGATCTCGAGCGAGGGCAATCGCTGGACGAGTCAAATAGCCGATGCCTGTCTCGGTGAGGGAGTGCCGGTGCCACCGCTTCTCGGCTTCGTCGCTGCGGCCGTTGGGGTGCCGTACTTCAATGGCAATCCAATCGTCGACCCGCGCATCGCCAAGGTTGCCGCCGAGCAGACGCCGAAGCCACTGCCTGCGACGCTCCCGCTTTTGATTGCCCAGGGCACTGCCGACACGGTGATCCCACCCGAGTCGAATGCCGCACTTCAAGAAACGTGGTGCGCAGCGGGGTCGAACCTGACGATGATGTGGCTGGGTGGGGTTGGTCACGTCGCCGCCGGCACCACGGCTGCTCCAACGATCGTTCCCTGGCTACGGGCACTTTTCGATGGAGCCACTCCCACGCCACAGTGCAGCGGCGTGCCGCCCGTGGCTGTTCCTGCCACGACGCTTCAGGAAGCCTTACTGCTCGTCCGTTAGGTCACACCGAGTAGCAGTGCTGCCTCGAGCGTGGCGCCCACAGTCAGTGCAGCGAGATGGCTCTCCTCGTCGAGGATCTCGTGGATGGTGCGCGTCATCACGCCGCCGGCAAGCAGCGCGACGAGGCCCGCGACGACCACGGGTGGAGCCTCCCAGCCAATGCCGAGCGCATATCCAACGGCGATTGCGCCAGCCAGTACGAGTCCGCCCTGAGGCGAGTTGAGTTTGATGGTCATGCCATGCGCATTGAGAGCAATATGGAGTCCAATTGCGAGTGTGAAGAGCAGAATCGAGCCGACTTCCGTGTTGTCACGGACCGCGAGCAGATAGCCGACGATGGTGGCCGACAGCGCAGGCTGCACAATGCTCACGCGCGGATGAGGCGTCATGCCATGGAGGCCGCTCTGGAGTCCACGGAGAAAGAGCGTGCCGATGATCCCGATCAGGACCAGAATGTACGCGTGCAACTCGGCGTAGGGGAGTTTGCCTTCAGTGGAACGCCGGACGATTTCGGCACCGACTGCGATTTCGGGCAGCAGGTGGACGACCACGTACGAAATGCCAATACCTGCACCCGCGGCGAGGAGGTACGGCGGCCAGCGGCGGCCAAGCAGGCGCGGCTCCGCAGCAATGATGCAGCTGAGCGCGATCACGATGGCGGCCACAAGTGTCACAACGAAAGTGTGACGGCACCGCCCCCGGCTAAGAACGTAGGGCAGTATGAGATGCGTGCGCAGGATCGAAAAAGAGGGGTGCGCGGCCCCAACGCGAACCCGTCAGCGGATGCGA
>Ga0194043_1000807_pt1 | contig 17538 bp, 11 predicted proteins | sample JunL4415m_MetaG_FD_161274 | JGI IMG/M metagenome (GOLD analysis project Ga0194043, IMG submission 161274) | Anoxic zone freshwater microbial communities from boreal shield lake in IISD Experimental Lakes Area, Ontario, Canada - Jun2016-L442-15m | ecosystem: Environmental > Aquatic > Freshwater >...
CTCGCTGCTGCTCTCCACCTGACAACTGATCGGGGTATCGCTCTTCCTTGCCGTCGAGGCCCACGAGATCGAGTACCTCAGGAACCACCTTGCGAATGAAGGAGTCAGGCTTTCCAATCACTTCGAGCGCGAAGGCGACGTTGCCGTGCACCGTCTTGTTCGGCAGCAGGCGGAAGTCTTGGAACACGGTGCCGATTTGGCGGCGCAACGTGGGCACTTTCCAGTTCGATAACTGCCCCAGGTTCTTACCAGCAACCCAGACGCGACCGCTGGTGGGTGACTCCTCCTTGAGCACGAGCCGAAGGAACGTCGACTTGCCACTGCCAGAAGCTCCCACAAGGAAGACAAACTCACCCTTGTCGATATCGACGGAGGCATCATCGAGCGCGGGCCGCGATTGGTCGCGGTAGACCTTGGTGACGTGCTCGAACCGAATCACGGCGCGTGCGGTCCTCTCGAGTGGGCAGCCCGTTGTACGAGCCGTCCGGTGACGGGGCGAGCCGGGGAAGCCGCCAAGGGTGAGGCGTCCGGACGGGCCGGGTGAGTGCTGGTGTCAGTTTCGACTCTCAACAGTCTACGGCCCCCCAACGGCGCGCCCGGCCGTTACCCTTCGGCAATTCCACAGCGTGTCTAGGTAGATTCGCGCTCAATCGCGTTCAAGAATGCTGAATAGCGCTGAATAGTGCTCAGTGGCGATCAGTGTCGATCAGTGGCGATCAGTGGCGATCAGATCGACTGTTGCTGCCGACGCCACCGGATACCGGACTCGATGAACTCATCAATTTCACCGTCGAGAACCGCAGCGGTGTTGCCGGTTTCGGTCTCGGTACGCAGATCTTTGACCATTTGGTAGGGGTGCAACACGTACGAGCGCATCTGGTTACCCCACGATCCGGCGGTTTCGCCCTTGAGCGCGTTGATTTTCGCCTGCTCCTGCTGGCGGGTGCGCTCGAGCAATTTGGCCTGCAACACCGCCATCGCCGTGGCCTTGTTCTGAATCTGACTGCGTTCGTTCTGGCACGACACCACGATGCCGCTGGGGATGTGCGTGATACGCACTGCTGAGTCGGTGGTGTTGACACCCTGCCCACCGGGGCCACTCGAGCGGTACACGTCAATGCGCAGTTCGTCTTCGGGAATGTCGATTGAGTCGGTCTGCTCGACCACAGGAATGACCTCGACTCCTGCGAACGAAGTCTGCCGGCGTCCCTGATTATCGAATGGCGAGATTCGCACGAGCCGGTGCGTGCCCTGTTCGACCGACAAGGTGCCGTAGGCGAAGGGAGCCTTGACCGCGAACGTCGCCGATTTGATGCCCGCTTCTTCTGCGTATGAAGTTTCGTACACATCGAACGACCAGCCGTGGCGCTCGCAATAGCGCGTGTACATGCGCAGCAACATCTCGGCCCAGTCGGCGGCGTCGACGCCTCCCGCCTCAGCCCGAATCGTGATGAGGGCCTCGCGCGCGTCGTACTCTCCCGACAGCAGGGTGCGTACTTCGAGTTCGCCAATCGAGGTGGTGAGCGACGCCAGTTCAGTGCCCACTTCTGCCAGAGTGTCGGCATCGTCTTCGGCCTCGGCCAACTCGAGCATGACGGCGAGATCGTCAAGCCGGGCACGCAATGACCGCACTCGCGCCAATTCGCTTTGTACAAAGGACAAACGACCCGTGACCTTCTGGGCATTGGCCTGGTCGTCCCACAGGTTGGGCACAGACGCCAGAACCTCAAGTTCGGCGACTTCAGCATTGAGCGTGGTCACATCAAGTACCTGCTCAACGCTGCTCAAAGTGGTGTCGAGGGCGGCCAGCGATTCAGAGATCTCAGGTGCGGCCATTGCTCAAGCCTACGCAGTGGCGCGGCTACGGTCGGCGGTGGATCCCCCAGCGTTCCCCCGACGCTCGCACCGCCGACCGGTGGCCCGACGCTAGGGCAACCCGTGAGCGGGGGGAAATCTCACTAGCGAATGTGTGGACGAAACTCACTCACTCACTCACTCACTCACGGTCAGCGCGCAAGTGCGCAGCGTTTCCGCAATACCCACCCGGGCTAGTCAAATCACCCCTGCGTGACCCATTTGGCCTACAGTCCGACCCGAGTGGCTCAGCATGTTGATCAACCAGACTGACCCGAACTCCCAGACGGCCTAACCCTCGATCGAGGTCTGCTGCCCGCCTTGAGCCACGAGGGCGCGCAGTGCCCTCAGCGCCACCGACAAGGTGGCAATGTCGGCCGTGTCGAGTGCGGTGATTTCCGACAGGGTTCCGTGAGCACGCGTGACACCCTCCGGTTGGCCGGCCTCCCACAAATCAATTCGTTCCAGCGGATCAAGTTCTTCGGGCGTGGCTCTACTGATGCGCGCTGTGAGCGCGGCAAGAGCGGTGTAGAGGTCAGAACGCAACGAGGCACGCGCCAAGGTGGCCCAGCGATCGGGTCGCGGCAGATTGGTGATGCGATGCAAGAGGAGGTCACCTCCAAATCGCTCGGACACAGCGAAGTACAGCGTGGCAACTTTGACCGGATCGCTGCCAACCCGCCGCGACACGTCGATGATGTCGAGCAATGAGAACAGGTCAAGCAATACGGCCACGTCAGCTGCGAGGGGCTCGGGTGAACCAGCTGCCACGAGACGCTCGATGTGCGTGCGAAAGCGCTGCGCTTCCCCGCCCCGCAGAACTCCCGGCACCATGGGCGCCAATCGACGAAGTTCGGGACGCAGTATGGCAACCTCCGCGTTGACGTCGACTGTGCGTCCGCGAGTTTGCAGCATCCACCGCGTGGCCCGATCAAGCAATCGACGCGTTTCCAGAAGCAACTCGGTTTGCACCGCGGGCGGCGCGACTCCGTCAAGGGCCCTAATGCGCGACCACACATCGGGCAGGTCGAACGCTTCGGTTGCCACCTGATAGGCGCGGGCGATTTCAATCGCCGTTGCACCGGTCTCTTCCACAATGCGGAAGAAATACGTGGTGCCTCCATCGTTCACCATCGAGTTACTCACCATGGTGGTGACGATCTCGTTGGCGAGCGGATGGGTACCAAGCCGATCAGCGAAGCGCTCAGAGAGCTGAGTCGGGAAGTACGAGCGCAGGAGTTGGGCGCACCACGGCTCACCGGCCATTGCCGCTGGCAACAACTCGGCGGTGATTCCGATCTTGACGTGCGCCAACAGCATTGACAATTCAGGCAGAACGAGGCTTTGCCCGAGCGCTGCTCGCCTCTCAAGTTCGGTTTCGGAAGGGAGTCCTTCCAACGCGCGATCGATGGCACCTCGCTGTTCAAGCGCAGTGAGCAGGCGCCGATGCACCGACAGCATTTCTGGACTCTGGGCGAAGTCTGTCGCGAGCACGAGGTTCTGTTCGTAGTTGTCGGCCAGCACGAGGTCGGCAACCTGATCAGTCATCGATTCCAGAAGTGGGGTGCGTTCATCCACGGCCAACACGCCATCTCGCACCGCGGCGTCGAGCAAAATCTTGATGTTGACCTCATGGTCACTTGTGTCAACGCCGGCCGAGTTGTCGATTGCATCGGTATTGAGCAACACACCATTGCGCGCCGCCTCGATTCGACCAAGTTGGGTGAGCCCGAGATTGCCACCCTCTCCGACGACACGGCAGCGCAAATCGTCGCCATTGACACGAATGGCGTCGTTGGACTTGTCGCCCACATCCAGATTCGACTCCGCCGTGGCCTTCACGTAGGTGCCAATACCGCCGTTCCAGAGCAGATCGACGGGAGCGTGAATGATGGTGCGCAACAGATCATTCGGGGCCATCTCATCGACGCCCTCAGGCAGTCCTAGAGCCACTCGTACCTGCTCACTGATGACGATCGACTTTGCTGAACGCGGGTAGACACCTCCGCCCGCAGAGATCAGCGCACTGTCGTAGTCGGCCCACGACGACCGCGGCAGATCGAACAGTCGACGTCGCTCAACGAACGCCACCGCAGCATCGGGTGAGGGGTCGAGGAAGACGTGCCGATGATCGAACGCGGCCACGAGTCGGATGTGCTCGGATAACAGCATTCCGTTTCCGAAGACATCACCACTCATGTCGCCGATGCCCACGACGGTGAAGTCATCGGCCTGTACATCGACCCCGAGTCCACGGAAGTGTCGCTTCACCGACTCCCAGGCACCGCGAGCGGTGATGGCCATGGCCTTGTGGTCGTAACCCGCTGAACCTCCTGATGCAAAGGCGTCACCCAGCCAGAACCCGTGTTCGAGTGCAATGCCATTGGCGATGTCGGAAAACGTCGCCGTGCCCTTGTCAGCTGCGACCACCAGATAGGGGTCATCGCCATCGAGTCGCACGACTCGCTCGGGCGGAACGATCGCACCGTTGACGAGGTTGTCACTGATCTCGAGTAGTGCAGAAACAAAGAGTCGGTAGCACGCGATTCCTTCGGCCTGCACGGCCTCGCGGTCGGTCGGATCAATCGGATTCAGACAGACGAAACCGCCCTTGGCGCCGACGGGCACGATGACAGCGTTCTTCACCATCTGCGCCTTCACCAGTCCGAGTACCTCAGTGCGGAAGTCTTCGCGTCGATCACTCCACCGCAAGCCACCACGGGCAACGCTTCCAAAACGCAGGTGCACGCCCGAGACACGTGGCGAATGGACCCAGATCTCGAATTCAGGGCGTGGCCGAGGCGCCTCCGGAATCAAGGTCGGCAACAACTTCACAGCGATGACATCACTCATCGATCCGTCATCGGCACGTTGGTAATAACTCGTGCGGACAACCGCCAGCACCACCGTGAGCAAACTGCGCACAATCCGGTCTTCGTCGAGACTGGCGATCGCATCAAGACTGCTCTCGATCGCGGCAAGCGCGTGGGCGTCACTCGTAGGAACGCGATCTGGATCGAGACGGGATTCGAACACGTCGACGATTTCGGCAATCAACTGTCCGTGTGATGCGAGTACATCTTCGCAATAACGCCGACTAAACGGCGCCCCGAGTTGCCGGGCATACTCCATCAACGTCTGAACAAGTGCCACCTGACGCCAGGTGAGACCCGCCACCACAACCAGGGCTGCGAATCCGTCGTGATCGAGTCGGCCCTGCCAGAGGGCGAGGAAAGCGTTCTCGAAGCGGCTCGCCAATTCTTCTTCATCGTCGCCGGCGGCGGGCAGCGTGATGCCGAAGTCATAGACCCAGGCTTGCCCTGACGCGTCATCGATGCCGTAGGGGCGCTCGTCGATCACTCCCACGCGCAAGGCTTGAAGCACGGGCAGCACTTCCGATAGCGACACCCCCGCACCCCTCATCGTGAGCGCGAGGCGGCGTTCACGACTGTCGCCTTCAGCAGTCGGTCGGTACAGGCGAACAGACAGCGCGCGTTCGCCTTGGAGGTCAAGCAGTGTGGCAACGTCACGCAACGCATCGGCCGGCTCGAAGTCTTCTTTGTACGCCTCAGGAAACGCATCTTCGAAGCGCTCGCGAAGTTCGCCCGCTCGCCGAATTCCGTGCGAGTCGACGAGTTCCTCATGGAATCGGTCATCCCACGACTTGGTCGTTTCGCCGATCGCCTGCTCAAGTTCTTCCTCGACAATGTGCGGAAGCGAGCGGCCCACCTCGACCCGGACGAGGAAGTGGAGCCTGGCCAGTACCGACTCGCTCACCCGTGCCGTGAAGTCGACACTCGTGGCATCGAATGCGTCGCGCAAGACACGTTGCATTCGTTCGCGCACCGTCGTGGTGTAGCGGTCGCGCGGCAAGTAGACAAGTGCTGAAACGAATCGGCCATAGTCGTCGTATCGCAAGAACATACGAGTCTGTCGACGTTCTTGAATCTGAACCACTTCGCGAGCAATTTCCTCAAGCCGCTCGACGTGGATTTCGAAGAGTTCATCACGCGGGTAAGTCTCAAGCAACTGCAACAAATCGCGCTGATCATGACTGTGCGGAAGGAGACCTGTGCTGTCGACAACTCGTTGCACCTTGCGCCGTACCACTGGAATTTCGGTGACCGACTGCGAGTAGGCGGTGGCGGCGTAGAGCCCGAGGAAGCGGTGCTCGCCAACAACACGTCCGTCGCCGTCGAACTTCTTGACTCCTACGTAGTCGAGGTACACCGGACGGTGCACAGTTGATCGGCGATTCGCCTTGGTCAGGACAAGCAAGTGTGGCTCGAGCGCAATCAGACGCGCTTCGGGACTCAACTTCGCGAACGAGGTTGAATCCTCCAAGTCATGACGCATGACTCCTAGGGCACTGTCGGGTTCGGCTCGCAACACGTCAGAGTCACCCTGCGGCGCCAACACGTACTCGCGATAGCCGACAAAAGTGAAGTTGTCGTTGACCATCCACCGCAGCAACTCTTGGGCGTCTTCGGATTCGCCGGGGTCGAGACCAACCGGAGGATGCGCACCGAGTTCGTCAGCCAATGCCAGCGCCTGCGCGCGCATCGCTGTCCAGTCACTCACCGCCAACCGCACATCGCCCAAGACCGAGCGAAGAACCACGGGCAACGCCGTGAGTTCCGTTTCATCGAGAGGCTCGACCTCGATATGCGTCCACGACTCGGCGATTCCACCTTCGCCGATTGATTCGATGACGCCATCAGCCGATCGATGGGCGAGAATTTGCGGGTGGATGAGTAGGGAAATGTCGTGGTCAGCTCGCAGCAACGCACCGGTGATCGAGTCGACCAGGAAAGGCATGTCATCGGTGACAATGTCAATCGAACCTGGGGAGTTCACGACGACACAGTCTTCGCCCACGCGCCGCTCTCGTCCGACCCTCACGTGCTCGCTGACGATGCGGGCCAACTGCTCAGGCGTGCGCGACTCAACGTCGTCAGAGCCCACGGTGCGGTAATAGAGCGGAATAATCTCCGCCTCAAGTGGCGTCGCAGCAAGTGACACAGCCCGCGCCAACATCGCTGACTTATCCTCGTCCACGCACCTCTCCTCGCGTCAGTACCGACTCTGACCACCGTATCCCTCGGAGGTGCATTCATGGGGCATGCTTGGGCAGGTCACTCACTTCAAGTGGAAGGTACTGGGCATGTCACGGCCATTCAGCGCGGAAGAGACCTTCTCGGCCAACGTCGAGGAGGTATTCACCATGATGTGCGACCCCGACTACCTTGATTTCCTCATCGCCAATTCAGGCGGCATCGATCCCGGACTCGGCGTCGACACCGACACCGACACCGACACCGACGACGGAACCATCGTGGTGACCCTCGACCGCTCTCTGCCCGCCGAGGTGCCGTCTTTCGCACGCGCGATGGTTGGCGACCACATCACGGTGCGCGAGTCTCGATCGTGGCAGCCCCCCGCCGATGACGGCTCACGCAGTGGCACTCTGCGGGTTCGCTTCGATGGTGCACCGATGGAAATCACCGGCGACCTCACATTGGAGAACGAGGATGGAGGCTCACGGCTGTCAGTCTCGGGCCGCGTGAAGGCGTCAATTCCGTTTGTGGGCGGCAAACTTGAGGAGTTTGCGCGCGATCAACTTTTGCGATTCGTTGCCCGCGAGGAAGAACTCGGCGGTCAGTGGCTCGAACGCTAGCCAGTCACGATGCCCCTCAGCCGGCGTCGGCGTAGCCGGGCATCTGCTCAGGGTCTGCTAGCGCCTTGGCGCTCGTGCGCATACTCGACTTCAGCACCGCTACACGGCGACTGAGATCCATCGCGTTTCCGCCCATCATTTCCAGGTCGGCAGGTCCTGGGCCAAGCACCACGACGTCTGCACCGGCATCGCGGACTTTCTCGACCTCGCTCAAGCAGCGCTTCGTCACCTGAATACGCCACCTGCGCTCAAGTCGCGCGAGCACCGAATCGGGCTCATCGAGGGCGAAACTCACCATAGGAGCGAGCACAAATACCTCGTCGAGGGCCGCGGCTGCGACCAGATCGACATTGGTCGCCGATACGGCTCCACCGTCGACGTAGCGCCGACCGTTGATGCTGACGGGGCTGAACCAGCCAGGAATCGCACATGAGGCCATCACCGCTTCCGACAGTGGCGCCACCGGTGCTGTCGCTTGGCCGAAGGCCACCCGGTCACCGGTTTGATAGTCCATGGCCACGGCCCAGAAGTTGGGGTGCGACGACCACTCGCCCATCGGCGTGATGGCATCCATGAGGTGCCCTACCCGCTCAAGTGACCCGTTCCCCTCAGGCATCAGTGCCGACAGAAATGCCGTCGTTGGCATGTGGCGCAACCGGCCCAAGGAATTGCGCAGCAGTTCCCCCGAGCCGGGTCCGCGCAGTTTGGGCATCTTGGGGCGCTGTCCACCGGTCGCACGTTCGTAATCCCAGGAGAATCCCGCCAGAGGCCCTTCGCTGATGGACTTGCCCAACTGATGGTCGCGCATCTGCAGTGGCGTGATTCCGGCCGCCAGCAACGCCCCCACCACCGATCCAGCAGAGGTTCCCACGATGACATCAGCCTCACGCGGGTCAAATCCGTGAACCTGCTCAAGGGCGCAGAGCGCGCCGGTCATCCATGCGGCGCCCAGGACTCCCCCACCACCGAGAACGATGCCTCTTCTGGTTCGACGACGAGCCACTCTGGACACCCCTCTCAGACGAGAACGAACCCCTCCCCCCATCATCCCTGCGACGGGGGGTGATTCAGCGTCGAGTGGCCGATTTCACCCGTGTCGCCGTGGATCGCTTCTTGCGGGTGGTACGCAGGAGTTCAGTCAGCGCACCCACGAGGTCGTCGGCCAGTTCGTCGACGTCCCACATCGAATCACGGTCGGCGTTCAGCCCGAAGTACACGCCACCGTCATACGACGTGATCCCGAAACTCACCGCCTGACCCCGACCCAGCGGGACCACCGGATAGGCCGCCAGCATGTGCGAACCGCCCGCGTAGAGCGCGTACTGCGGACCCGGCACGTTGGTAACGACGGTGTTGAACACCCGACGCGAGAGGCCATTGCCCACCCGGGCGCCCAATGAATGCAGCGTGGGAGGTGAGAAGCCAGCGAGGGCCACGATGGCCTGCGCCCCCATCATCTGACCGTTGGCCTTGTGCTGACCCATCTCGTAGGAAATGCGCTGCAGTCGCAGCACCGGATTGGCTTCACCGACCGGAAGATCAACGAGATACGCGGCCACCTGGTTACCGCCCGATGTGGCCTCATCTGAGCGCAGGCTCACGGGCACCAACGCCCGCACCGTGGAACTGCTATCGATTGTCTCGCCGCGAGACTGCAACCACTGCCTCAACGCTCCGGCCACGACCGCGAGCACCACATCGTTCACCGTGCCGCCGTGAGCGGTACGAATCGTCTTGTAGTCAGCCAACGACGTGGCCGCTGTGCCGAACCTCCGCGCGACACCAATTTCAGCGTTCAGCGGGCTGGACGACGGGGGTCGAGCAACCGTCAGCGCGGCACTGACAACACCCACTGCCTGCTGGCCCACGCGCGTCGCGACGGCCCGCACATCGTCCAAGCCTCGGCGCACGCTGTCGACGACAGCCGCCGGGCTACGCACCATGTCTGTCAGCGCACCCGCGACGAGTTCAAGATCGGACGGTTCGCGCGCGGGCCGCCACGCGGACGTTGAGGACTGACGAGGTTCGGGCGTGGCATCGAGGATCACCTGTCCGATGTCGACCGCACTCACCCCATCGACCATCGCGTGGTGGGTCTTGGTCAGAATGGCGAAGCGCCCGCCTTCGAGCCCCTCAACGAGGTACATCTCCCACAGTGGTTTCGACACATCAAGTGGTCGGCTCATGATGCGACCGACGAGTTCGCGCAGTTGCGCCTCGGTTCCGGGCCTGGGCAGTGCCGAACGTCGCACGTGGTAGGTCACATCGAAGTTCTCGTCGTCAACCCAGACCGGATTCGACAGGTGTCCCGGCACCCAGCGCACCCGCTGGCGATAGCGCGGAACGTAGGCGATGCGATTGCGAATGAGGCGTACGAGTCGGTCGTAGTCAAAACCGGCCTCGGGTGCTTCGAAAATCAGCACACCGCCGACGTGCATGGGCGTGGTGGGACCTTCGAGATAGAAGAAGGAGACGTCGAGAGCACTCAACCGGTCTGACATGGCACCTCCCTCTCTTTGCACCGCCGCACGTGACGGTGCGCCGTCATGATGACAGAGTCATCCCGAACAGTGCGTCAATCTCGGCCGCCGTGGCCTCGTAATTCACGTGACGAATGCCGATCATGCCAAGGTCAACAGCAGCGGCCACATTGTGTGGCATGTCATCGACGAACACGCACTGGTCAGCGGGCACACCCACCAAATCAACTGTGTACTCGAAAATCGCACGCTCCGGTTTGCGCATACCCACCTCACCAGAGATGACGATCGCGTCGAACATGTCGTTCCACCCGTCGCGCGGGTAGTCGTTACCCCACGAGTTAGAGCACAGTGCGGTACGGAATCCGGCCGCTCGGGTGCGGCGAACAAGGGCGGACATGTCATGGGCATGGCCGAAATGCTCGAACATACGCTTCATGAGGCCCTCGGCAGCGATCGGGGTACCGCTGCGCTCAGAAAGTGCGGCGGCAAGTTTGTTTTCGAAGTCGGGCAGTGTCATCTCGCCTCGTTCGAGCGCATGCACCGGGTTGAGCAGCGCCTCTTGCCCCGCCGGCTCACCGAGCCACTGACGCATGACATCGGAATACATCGCCAGATCGATACCGTCGATCTCGGCCCAGCGTTCAACCACGCTGCGCATATCGACCGTGAGAACGCCGCCCCAATCAACGATGAGGGCAGTGGGCTTACTCACCGTGCACCCTGCCCTCACATGCTGCCATCACACGGACACGCAGCGTGCTCGTTACGAGATCACCAGCCATTACTCCACCGTACCCGCCGGGGGTGAGCGACACTCGCGGGGAGCGCGTCATTCGCCCCCCACACATCCGTCATCCACAGTTTGCACAGGGGGTCTTGACCTAGGTGCCGTTAATAGCGTTACATCAGCCATCCGGTGGATCCGCGAACCGCTCTTGTGGTTCACATTACGCCGGGCGCCAGAAGAAACGGTCGACAACGAGAATCCGCGCCAAGGCGCACCGTTGGAAGGGGGAATTCCATGTCACACGCCATCATCGCTGTCAGCGTGGCAAGCGCCTACAGCGAGGCACCCGTGGTGCACAGCACGGCTCGTGCGATCCCCGCGTACGAACCTCCGCTCGAGTTTGACTCGGCCGCTGATCCTGAACCTGTCGACGATCGTCAACTTGAATTCGATCTGCGCCCGCCGGCGAGTTCCGCGACGATCCTCGCGTTTCCATCATCACGGATGCGCGAACCCGAACCCGAACTTGCCCAGTGGGCGAAGAGTCTGATTCAGGCCACCCTTGAGGCACTGCACGGCGCTCGGTCACCCATGCAACTACGCAAATGGTTCGCGGCGCCGGTGCACGCTGCCCTCGTGAGCCGGTCTGCGTGCGTCGCGCGCTCGACATCGACCCCACCTCGCATCACGGTGCGGTCGGTACGCACCTCCGTCATCAGCACCGGGCGTGTGGAGGCGTCAGCGGTGGTTGACGTCGCCGGGCGCTGCCGAGCCGTCGCACTTCAACTGCAAATGTACGACGGGCGTTGGCGGGTCACCGCCCTCGAAATGGCCTAGCGGTTGCGGGGGTCTCCGTGGCAGCGCTTGTACTTCTTGCCTGAACCACACGGACATGGGGCATTGCGCGTGGTGTCGGCGAATTCGGCTGGCACAGCGCCGGTGGCCAGGGTGCGAGTTTCGCTGACCTCCGACCCGATCGCATCGCTTGGGGCTGTGTAGGTCAGTTGAGCCGGGCGATGCGGGCTTAGACCCTTCACTGCGATTTCCGGGTTGGCTTCAGCGGGCCGACCTGACGCAGCCGCCGCAATCGCTGACGTAGCATCGAGTGACGTGGCATCGGCCAGACCCATCTCCGCGAGCTCGTCCTCGATCGACGGTTGCGGGTCAATCTGCACCTCAACGTTGAACAGGAAGCCAACGGACTCTTCCTTGATGCCCTCCATCATGGCGTTGAACAGGTCATAGCCCTCGCGTTGGTACTCAACAAGCGGGTCACGCTGAGCCATCGCCCGCAGACCAATGCCCTCTTGCAGGTAATCCATCTCGTACAGGTGCTCGCGCCACTTGCGGTCGAGAACACTGAGAACCACGCGACGTTCAAGCTCGCGCATCACTTCAGGGCCAAGGTCGGCTTCGCGGCGGTCATACGCAGCCTCGGCGTCGGTCTGCAATTCGGCCGTCAGGAATTCGTGAGTAAGTGCGCCACCGGACGCTTCATCGAGCTCATCGATGTCGAGCGACACCGGGTAGAGAGTGCGCAGTGCGGTCCAGAGCCGCTCGAGATCCCACTCGTCACCGGCGTTCTCGCCCGTCTCAGCGTCAACGTAGGCGGCCACGGTGTCGTCGAGGAACCCACGAATTTGGTCGGAGACGTCCTCACCCTCAAGCACGCGTCGGCGCTCGGCGTAGATGACCTGCCGCTGGCGATTGAGCACATCGTCGTACTTGAGCACGTTCTTGCGGATTTCGAAGTTCTGCGCTTCCACCTGAGTCTGAGCCGACCGGATCGCGCTGGAGACCATCTTGGCTTCAATCGGAACATCGTCGGGCACGTTGAATCGGCGCAGGAATGAATCGACGACGTCGCCCTTGAACAGGCGCATGAGGTCGTCTTCAAGCGAGAGGTAGAAGCGCGTTTCACCCGGGTCACCCTGACGACCGGAACGACCGCGCAACTGGTTATCGATGCGTCGTGACTCATGCCGTTCGGAGGCCAACACGTAGAGGCCACCGAGACCGACCACTTCCTCATGCTCGGCGGCCACCGACTTCTCGGCCGCATGCAGCGCGTCGGGCCAGGCAGTTTCGTAATCTTCCGGCGTTTCGATGGGTGACAGACCTTGCTGGGCAAGGGTTGCCTGCGCCATCGCGTCGGGGTTTCCACCGAGCATGATGTCGGTTCCGCGGCCGGCCATGTTGGTCGCTACCGTCACCGATCCACGGCGTCCGGCTTGCGCAACAATCGCAGCTTCGCGCTCGTGGTACTTGGCGTTCAGTACCTCGTGCGGAATTCCACGACGGCGCAGCAGCGTCGAGACGAGTTCGCTCTTCTCGACACTCGCGGTTCCGACCAATACCGGCTGCCCTGCCTCATGGCGCTCGGCGATGTCTTCGATGACGGCGTCGAACTTGGCACCTTCGGTGCGGTACACGAGGTCAGCCTCGTCAAGGCGCACCATCGGTCGGTTGGTCGGAATCGGCACCACGCCAAGCTTGTAGATCTGGTTGAACTCCGCGGCCTCGGTCATGGCCGTACCGGTCATCCCACTGAGCTTGTCGTACATGCGGAAGTAGTTCTGCAGCGTGACCGTCGCAAGAGTCTGATTCTCCTGCTTGATCTCGACGCCTTCCTTGGCCTCAATCGCCTGGTGCATTCCCTCGTTGTAGCGACGACCAGCCAGCATGCGGCCGGTGTGCTCGTCGACGATGAGCACCTCACCGTTCATGACCACGTAGTCGCGGTCGCGCTTGAACAGCTCCTTGGCCTTGACCGCGTTGTTAAGAAAACCCACGAGTGGCGTGTTGACCGATTCGTAGAGGTTGTCGATTCCGAGCCAGTCCTCGCATCGCTCAATTCCGACCTCGAGGATTCCGATCGTTCGCTTCTTCTCGTCAATCTCGTAATCGCGGTCGATCTTCAATCGATCGACGAGTCGTGCGAATTCGACGTACCACTTGTTTGCCTCGTCGGCGGGGCCACTGATGATGAGCGGTGTGCGCGCTTCGTCGATGAGAATCGAGTCGACCTCGTCAACCACGGCGAAGAAGTGCCCGCGCTGCACCAGTTCTTCTTGGCTCCACGCCATGTTGTCGCGCAGGTAGTCGAAGCCGAATTCGTTGTTGGTTCCGTATGTGATGTCGGCGGAGTAGGCGACCCGGCGCTCTGCCGGAGTCATCGAGGCAAGGATGCAGCCAACTTCGAGCCCCAGGAAGCGGTGAACGCGCCCCATCCACTCGGAGTCGCGCTCGGCGAGGTAGTCGTTGACGGTGACAACGTGGACACCTTCGGCGGCCAACGCGTTGAGGTACGCGGGCAGAGTCGCGACGAGGGTCTTGCCTTCACCGGTTCGCATTTCGGCAATGTTGCCGAGGTGGAGAGCAGCCCCGCCCATGATCTGTACGTCGTAGTGCCGCTGGCCCAGCGTGCGGCGCGCAGCTTCGCGCACGGTAGCGAAGGCCTCAGGCAGCAACTGGTCGAGCGTCTCGCCAGCGGCGTAGCGCTCTTTGTACTCGTCGGTGAGCGCGCGTAGTTCATCGTCGGTCAGCGCCTGAAAGTCGGATTCAAGTGCGTTCACCTGGGCAGCGAGCCCGGTGAGCTTCTTGAGGGTGCGCCCTTCGCCCGCGCGCAGCAGCCTGTCGAGAATCGCCATTGGCCCATCGTAGGTGACGATCCGGTCACGGTCTGCGGGGAGCCCGACCGAGCACGCCCTTATGCGAGGAGGGCGAGTCGCCCAGGGGCTCGCGGGGAGCCCGACCGAGCACGCTTCCCCTCCCCCTTTCCCATCGGGGGTCCCCAAGCGCGCACCTAGCGCGTTGAGACGCCCCACCCTGCTTCCTTCGTCGTTCTATCAGGCTCATGGGCGGTGTCATGGGGGGCACCACAGCCGCGTCTATGCGTGTTTACTGACCCCCCATGCGGACACGGGCGGGTTAGAGTCGGCGGGTGGACCTCGCCAGTGGTGATGAGCGGATGGATGCCATCTCGCGGGGCCTAGCGGTGCCCGACGACCTCGACTGCTGGGTGGTGCGCGCCGATTCAGGCACCCCGCTGGCTTACGCCGTTGTCCTAGCGGGTGATTCGGAGCGCCGGGTGCGAGCGGTGGCGGCCGCGGATCCTGCCGACCCGGCCGTTGCCGAGGCTGTGGTGTCGGCGCGTGAATTCCTCATTGCCGGCGTCAACAACTGCGACTAGCCCGTCGACGCGCCGAACCTCTCGCGTGTCAGCGTCGCGGCCCACGCGTCAAGCGGCACGTCACCCGGGCGCCCACAGGTGGTCACTCCATCGACCACAAACCCGTGACGCTGCGCCACGAGCCACGACGCCACATTCTCTTGAGCGGCATTCCAATGCACCGAGGTCAAACCGGCCACGTCAAACGCCCAAGTGAGTACTAGTCCGAGGGCACGAGACATCGAGCCCACTCCCCGCGCGCGTGGTCCGAGCCAGTACCCCACTTCGCCTGTGGCGTTGTGAGGATCAACATCGTGCAACCCGATCACGCCACGAAAATCGTCGTTGAGGCCGGTAATCACAAACGCAGCATTCAGACGGGGCTGCGCTCCCTCATGACCCAATCGCGGGGCGACCATTCCCCAGGCGCCTGCGTTGTGCGCTTCCACGAACCCTTCAGCGTGCACACGCAGATAGGGCCTCGGCACCATCGTGAACTTCTGCACATCGGGATCTTGAGCCCCCGCAGTGATGTCATCGATATCGGATACATCAGGCGTTCGCAGAGACACCACTCCGTCGGAAAGAACGGGAGGTTCACTCGGCCAATTCACGCCCATAGGTCAGTCAAGCACGATGCAGTCGTGCAGGGAGCGCAGTTCACCTAGCTCATCGCGCTACTGTCACCGACGTGAGCGTTGAACTATCAATCGAGCAAGCCCGCGCCCTCGCACTGACTGCGCAGGGACTGCGTGGCACGCCCTTTCCGGTCTCGCCGGCCACAGCGCGCTCAGCCTCCCTTGCCCGTCGCACCACAGCGGTACGCGGCGTTCTCGAACACTGCGGCGCGATACAACTCGACACGATTTCTGTGCTCGCACGTTCACACGAGCTCATCCCCTACGCCCGACTCGGACCCATCGGACGCGAGTCGGTTGAAGCGGCCCTGTGGCCGAGTGAAAACCCCGCGAATTCGTTCGAGTACTGGTCGCACGCAGCGTGCGTACTTCCAGCAGAATTGTGGCCGTGGTTCGCGTTCCGTCGGCGCTTCTTTCAACGCCGGGGTCAGGGATGGCACAAGGTTCCACGCGCCTCACTCGCAGCGTTGCGCCGTCAACTCAATGAGGGCCCTCTCACCACGCGCGACATCGGTGGAGCCAAGTCCGGTGGCGAATGGTGGGACTGGTCGGAATCAAAGATCGGCATGGAATGGCTGCTCTACATCGGCGACGTGGTCGTAGCCCGCCGAGTGGGCTGGCGCCGCGTCTACGACCTGCCCGAGCGCACACTCGACCCCCTGCTGCTCACCCAGACCGGCGCAGGGAGCAACACCTGGGAAGTGACCGACGCAATCGAGGGCCCGAGCGACGAGGAATGCGTACGACACCTCGCACTTCTTGGCGCACGCGCGATTGGAATCGGAACAGCCGTCGACATTTTCGATGTGCATCGCCTCGGACCGCGCTACACGGGCAAGAGACACTGCGCTTCCGTGCTGTCTGACCTCGTGGCCGACGGCGAACTCACCGAGGTGTCAGTGCAGGGTTGGAAAGCGCCGGCCTACGCCGACCCGCAGCTCCTCGCACAGGGCTCATCGCGTGGCCGTCATCGCACCACGCTGCTCTCTCCATTCGATTCTTTGGTGTGGCACCGCGGCCGAACTCAGCGACTCTTTGACTTCGAATACCAACTTGAGGCCTACGTGCCGGCGGCCAAGCGGGTCTATGGCTACTTCACCATGCCGGTGTTACGCGGGGGCACCCTCGTTGCCCGCGTCGACCCGAAACGCGACGGCCGCACGCTGGTGGCGCGTCAAGTCACATTCGAAACCAGTGACGGCACCGGGGCACCGAACGGCGTTGTCGCGAAGTCCGCAGTTGAGGGCACCGCCACAGCACTCGTGGAGGCCATGCGCTGGGTGGGGTGCACCGATGTCCGCATCGAACGCGTGCTTCCCGCCACCGCCGCCCGCCCTCTCAACGACCGAGTGCGTGCGGCCCTCGCGAGTTAGGCGGACAGTCGAATCAAACCGTAGTCAAAACTCTGACGACGGTAGACAACCGACGGTAGTCCCGACTCGGAATCAGTGAACAAGTAGAAGTCGTGCCCGACCAGTTCCATGCGATCGACTGCCTCGGCGACACTCATAGGCGCGGATTCGTGGGTCTTTTCGCGCACCACAATCGGCCCATTGACGTACACCGCGTCATCATCGTCGACGTCAACAATCGTCGTTTCGACTTCGACCGTGCCAACCCCGGCCGCTGCAGCAACCTCACTCAGCGGCGTGGCGTGGCGTCGGCCTGATCGCTTGCGGTCTGCCGCGCGACGAAGGCGCTCTTCGAGTCGGTCGTACGCCAACTCAAGAGCTGCGTACTTGTCGGCAGACGCGGCTTCGGCGCGAATGACCGATCCGGCCCCACGACAGGTGAGCTCAACATCGAAGGCGCGATCTGCCTGACGAGGGTTAGGTTCCTTGGTGACCTCAACATCGACACGTGTCAGCGGAACACCGAAACGGTCGAGCTTGGCGACCTTCTCCTCGACGTGATCGCGAAAACGCTGTGACAGGTCGATATGCCGACCCCTGACGATGACGTCCATGTCCCACCCTTCATTGCAGCCT
>Ga0194043_1000815_pt1 | contig 17501 bp, 9 predicted proteins | sample JunL4415m_MetaG_FD_161274 | JGI IMG/M metagenome (GOLD analysis project Ga0194043, IMG submission 161274) | Anoxic zone freshwater microbial communities from boreal shield lake in IISD Experimental Lakes Area, Ontario, Canada - Jun2016-L442-15m | ecosystem: Environmental > Aquatic > Freshwater >...
TTCGGTGCGCCACGGCCGGGTCGATGCCCACTGACTGGAACAGTCCGTCGGCGGCTGCCTCGTCGCCGCCGTGCATGCGGACGTCGATCCACGCGATGCCGGGCTGGTTGGCAGCCGCCTGCGCCTCCGCCACGCTGCACGGCTTCGTGGTGCTGCCGTCGAAGATGGTGACGTCCACGTATTGGAGCGTAGCCGCGCAGCGGAGGGGTCTCGCGCCCGTCAGGCTCCGAACTCCACGATGACCGTCGTCAATGGCCTGCCAGAGGACGAGGTGATCGGGGCAGGGGAGTCGGTCCGGGTTGCCTTCGACTGGAAGGACGTCGTGATCTGGATCGTGTAGGTGCCGTGGACTCCGGCCGCTTCGAGCTGCTTGGCCAGGATCTGGGCCCGACGCTTGGCGAGGGCGAGGTTGCGGTCCAGATCGGCCATGGAGTTCGACACGCCGATGATCGTCACCGTGACTGTGGACGTCCCGGCCGGAAGGGTCCTGACCAGCTCTTGCAGCTTGGCCTTGCCCTTGGATGTCAGTTGCGCGCTGCGCGATTCGAAGAAGCCGGCCTGCTGGGCAGTCCTCGCGTCACGCTTGGCCTCGACGATCTTCATTGCGACGTTGACAGATCGCACGAGGCTTGTCGGGCTGAGTCCGTTGACCTGCAGGATGTAGCTGCCTGGGGAGGTCGATGCTGGGATCAGGGAAGCGGTCGTGAATGAACCGTCACCTGATATGGCGAACTCGCCCAGGTAGGCCGTCGTGTCAGCGCGCAGGTGCTTGCCACGCTCATGGTTCAGGGGGATGAGGTAGACGCGCACGTAGGAGTTGGACTGGTAGCCATCGCCTGCGAAGTCGAAGTGATCGCCGGGAGTGCCCTGCAGCGACTCACCGGACGCGCCGCCCTCGACTGCCCGATTGGCTCCGTCGGCGACGACGATTGTCAGATGGAAGGCATCCGAACTGAACGCAATCTGATTGAGCCGCGGTCGCTCCGTGATCGTCACGTCGAACTCGCCCTCGCCGTTCAGGGTGACGGCGGAGTCGTTGCTACCGGAACCCAGAGTCGGGGGCACGGGGAGTTCGCTGATGTCAGTACTCGGTGACCAGTGGGTGACGGGTGCTGAGACTGGGGCGGGGTCACGGGTGACGGTGACCGTGTAGGTCATCGAAAAGTCCGGATCCGCTGCAGTCACGACCACGGTCACGACGGTGACTCCCACGGCGAGGCTGATCGTGTCCGAGGCGGACTCGTTGTCGACCACGAGATCGTTGACCGTGACGCTCGCCTCGGCATCCGTCGTCGTTGGAGTGACGGTCAGGGAGCTGACGCCGAACGGGACCTTGAGTGAGTAGTCGTCGGCGAGGGCATCAAAAGCCGGAACCAACGCGAGCTCGCTGGAGACGGTGAGGTCGCTCAGCGTGGCGTCGTCGCTCGGGGTCGCGTAGTCATCCGTCGCCGAGGCACCGAGACCCATGCGGTTCTGGGCGCGAACGGTGAACGTGTAGTCGGCGCCGTTGGTCAACCCGGTTGCGATGCAGCGACGGTCGCTTGCAGATTCCACGCTGCAGGTGATGGGTGACGTAGCGCCGGGTGTCGTCGACATCGCGGCGATCACGAACGGAGTGGCGGACAACGCAGCTCCGCCGTCGTTGCGAGGGTCGCTCCAGGAGAGCTGCACGGTCGTGGCCGTCAGGGCCTTGACAGTCGCGTGGCGCGGTGCCGACGGCGTGGTGGACGGGTACTGCGTGACGGTCGCGGTGTTGCCGGCGATCGCATCGGCGTTGGCCTCCGTCATTGCCACCACGCGGATCTCGTAGGAGATGGCGTTCTGCAGCCCCGTGATCGCGGTCGTGGTTGCCGCCTGGCTGGTGAGGCTGCCATCAGACCACGTCGTGAACGACCCCTGATCGGCTGCTCGGAAGGAGACCGCGTAGCGAGTGAACGCACCGCCACCGAGCTGGTTGTCCGCGAGCGGCGTCCAAGTCACGGTGAGAGTGCCGTCGCCGGGGGAGGCGGACAGACCCGACACGGCGTATGCGGCCGTGGCCGGGGTGACCGAGCTGGAACTGTCCGACGCCTCGCCCGTGCCCGCGTTGTTGAGCGCAGCGACGGTCACGGTGTAGGCGGTGCCATTGACGAGTCCGTCGATGGTGCACGTCAACGGCGAAGCATCGGTTGCGCACCCATTCGTCGTGGCGACGTCGCCGGTGCCCACGGGACTGGCCACGACCTCGTAGCCGAGGAGGTTTGCTCCACCGGTGAATCCCGGTGCGCTGAAGGCCACCGTCAGGCGACTGTCGCTCGCCGACACCGAGTTCAGGTGCGGGGCGGACGGCAGGCTGACTTCCACGGTGAGGGTGCGGACGACCGAGCTGGCCGCTGCATAGACCGCGTTGCCCGACTGGGCGGCTATGACCTCGCAGATGCCCACGGCGAGCGGGGTGACGATCCCGTGGGCCGACACCGTGCAGGCGTGGTTGGTCGTGCCCTCGCCGAGGGAGTAGGTCGCGGCCAGCGACGACGTGGTGGTCGCGGTCATCGAGCTGCTCGACGATCCGTATTCCACATCATCTGGCTGCGGGAACGTGATCGACTGGTTGAGCGACCCGACCACGATCGCCTGGCTGGCGCGCGTGGCGGCCCGGTAGTTGCTGGTCCCCGCTTGATCGGCGTAGATCGTGCACGTGCCAGCAGTCAGGAACGTCACCTGGCCGAGGGACATAGTGCAGACCGAAGCAGATGCCGGAGCAAGAGACAGCGTGACTGTCAGCTCCGAACTCTGGTTGGTGGAGCTGTTGACCGAGGTCGCCGACGGGACGAAGGTGCCGAAGGGCACGGGCCGAGTGGGCGGCGTCGAGGTGAAGGTCAGCGTCTGCGATGCCTGCGTGGTGGTGACGGACAACTGTGTCGACGACTTCGCCAGGTAGTGGTCGTCTCCCACGCGCGTGGCGGTGATGAGGCACGTCGTTCCGACGCCGCCCGAAGTCAGTGAGTAGAGGCCGCCAGACGAGCTGACGGTGCACGCGCTGGCCAGTGTCTTGGTGAACACCAGGGCGCCTGTTCCCGAGCCGCCAGAGGCACCAAGCGTCAACGTCGAGCCGTAGACCAGGGTCGAAGGACTCGTGATCGTGAGCGTGGCCTGACCAGCCTTGGTCACCGTGAGCGTCATGGTGGTGCTGGTCGAGACGTAGTTCGCCGACGTCGGTGTGAAGGTCGCCGTGAACTCCGAGGTGCCCACGCCACGCACGGTCACCCGATTGCCCACGACCGTCGCAACGGCCGTATTGGCGGATTCGTAGGTGAACGTGCCAGCCACGGCGGCGCCGCCAGGACCGTTGGCCACTGGTGCGGTGAGCGAGAACGGCGCGCTCGAGTAGTCCTTGTCCGTGTTGGCGAATCCGCTCAGCGAAGGCGTGGTGACGGAGACCGTCACCGATTGCGACACGCTCGAGAGGGAACCCGAGGTGTACGTGATGGTGTAGGTCCCCGCGTCAAGGGCGGTGCCCATTCCGCTGAAGGTCGCCACACCGTCGCTGAGCCGGCCATTGGCGACAGACGCTGTCGATGTCAGGGCAGTGGCGCCCAGACTTGTAGTGACTGTCGCGGTCACGGTCGTGTTCCACGAAGTGACCGTGTTGGAGCCGGTGTCGCGCACGCGGACGACTGGCTGGTTGGTGAAAGTCGAGCCGAACGTAGACCCCACGGCGGACGTGCTGAGAACCAGTGCGGATCCAGGGCCGGTCGTGACCGTGATGCTCTGACTGGCCGACGTCAGCGACCCGGACGTGTAGGTGAGGGTGTTCGAGCTCCCGGCGGTCCCGGTGAGGCCCGCATTGGCGAAGGTGGCCACGCCGCTCGATGCAGTCGCACTTGTGGTGCCGACGAGGGTGGCGCCGGCGCTGACGGACATGGTGATTGAGGTCGAGCTGTCGCTTGTGCGCACGTTGCCATAGGCATCTGTGACGCCCACCTGGGGCTGGGTTGCGAAGGCGGAGCCGGAGGCTGCACTCGCAGCGTTGCGCGAGAGCGCGAGCTGGCTGGCCGCTGCCGCAACCACGGTGGCGGTGGTGCTGCCTGACTTCGGGCTGCCTGCGCCTGTCTCCGTGGCGGTGATCGTGCGCGTGCCGGCTCGCGTGAGGTCGATCGTGCGGACGACGACGCCGTTGCTCCACGTGCCGGCACTAGTCACGTCAAGTGATCCAGTGTCGGCGGAGAGGGTGACGTCAGTGGCGAAAGCCGTGGCGGTGTTGTTGTAGGCGTCCTGTGCGGTGACCGTGGCGTCGAAAGCCGCTCCGGCGCTCTTGCTGCCAGCCGGAACCGACACCGCAAAGTGATGGAGCGCACCTGGAGTGAACGTGACGACCGCGGTGTTGGCCAGCGTCTGGCCGTCGACGACGGCGCTGATCGTCGCGCTGCCGGTGGAGGTCGACGCGGTGAGAGTCGCGCTGAACGTGCCGTTGTGGTTGTCGGTGACCGCGCCGATCGACCCGCGTGTGGTCGACAGGCTCGTGGTGTAGCCGCCGCCCGGCACCTGCGTGCCGCTGGCGTCCTTGACGGTGACGGTCACTGACGTTGTAGCCGAACCATTGGCCACGATGCTGGCTGCACCCGCGGCGATCGTGGACTGGGCGGCCGAGACCGCAGTGCGCACTGGCGTCGCCGATACCGTCCCCGAGCTCCCGGACACTCCGTAGGAGTTCACCGCCCGCAGGCGAAGCGTGTACGCGGTGCCGTTGGTGAGCGACGGGATGGTCACGGGGCTGGCAGCATCGGCTGGCGACAGCGCTGTCCAGTTGGTGCCGTCTGTGGAGTACTGGTAGTTCGTGATAGCGGAGGATCCCGCATCGCCGGCAGTGAACGAGATCGATGCGCTCGTGTCTCCCGCGGTGGCGGAGAGGCCCGTGGGCGGATCCGGGATCCCGGGCACGGTCGCATTCGTCGACGCTGACCAAGCCCCCTGCACGGTGTTCGGCGAAGTGCCGGTGATCGCAGCCACCTGGAAGACGTAGCTGCCGCCGTCGGTGAGACCGGTGATCGTCTCCGTGGTGGCTGTCGACGGGGTGCCGCGCGTCCATGTGCTCCAGCTGGAGCCACCGTTGTTGGAGTAGCGGAAGGCGTAGTCCGTGATCGGGTCCTGCGACTGCGGGGCAGTCCACGTCAACGTGACCGAGCCGTTGCCGGACTCGGTCTCGGGCCGATTGGCCGGGGACGCCGCGTTCGCGACTGCCTGGGTCACTGCGGCGAGCTCGGCCAAGGGACCCGCTGCGTAGAACCACGTCAGTGTCGTGGAGCCACCGGCCGTGAGGGTGCCCACCGGAAGATTGATGGCGTAGGAGCCGTCACCGGTCAGCGTCAGCGGCGATGACGTGGGGTTCACCCTGTAGGCATTGGAGAACGAGCAGCAGGAGTCGATTGACGTGTTGGTGCCGGGGCTCGTGGAGTAGAAGAGCACACCCTCGCTGCCCGAGGTGATCTTGAGAGCTTGCGCGGGTGTCGCAGCATTCGCGATCTGGACGAATGCGCCGTCGACGATGTTGCCCTTGGTCTTGGTTGGTCCGTCGCTGCTACCGACCCAGTCGTCGCGTGTTCCGACCCAGAGGTTCACGTTAGCTACGGAGTTCGCCGAAAGGTTGGTGACCTTCGTGGTGATCTGGACATAGCGGTCTGACGCGCCGAGCGAGTAGGTGTTGAGGATCTCGAGGTTGGCGCCGTTGATCGACGCGGTGCCCTGTGAGCTGATCGTGCCGTAGCCGACCCGGCCGGCTCCCGACACCGTGCCGATGTAGTTCGCGTAGTCGCGCACCTGGCCGCTCAGGGCAGGGTTGTCAAAGACGGTCGCACCGGACCAGTTGCTCCCGTTCGTACCTGTGCCAACGGCGAGATCGAGAGGGTAGCTGCTGTAGGTGAGCTTGTAGTACTGGTTCGACTTGTACCAGGGCTGCTGCAGATTGCCCGAGGTGTTGACCGAGTTCTCCGAGCCGGTGCCGAAGCGCAGGTTTCCATTGTCATAGGCGCAGAACGTGCCCGGGCATGCCGTGGTGGCGATCTGGGCGAGGCTGAGGATGCCAGCGCCGCAGGACTTCTCGCTGTTGGGATCGCAGGCGCCGTCGGCGAACGGTGCCACGAGGTCGTGGCCGGTGAGCGCGCGCATGAGTGCGGCGGGGGTCGCGCTCTTGTCGAGCGATGCGAGTCGCGCAGCAGCGCCGCTCACCTGGGCCGCTGCGATCGAGGTGCCCTCGCCGGCTGCGTAGGACGGATCCTGGGGCACGGTAGTTCCGGAATTGCCGGTCGTGAGCACGCCACCGTCGCCGGCGATGTCGCCGCCGGGGGCGGACAGGTCCACGCGGGATCCGTAGTTCGAGTACGCGGCACGCTTGCCATTGCGACCGGTCGCACCGATCGTCAGGACGTTGCCGCAGTTGCCCGGTGCGTAGTGGGCGGCGTCATCGCCGGCGTTTCCCGCGGCCGCAACCACGAGCGAACCGCGTGTGACGGCGTCATCGATGGCGGCCTGGAGTGTGGCAGGGCAGGTCGTCTCGACCGAGAAGGACAGGTTGATGACCGTGGCCGGATTGGCGTTGTGCGATGCGCCCGGCACGCCACCACCACTGGCCCACACGATGGCGGAGGCGATGTCGCTGAGCAGGCCACCGCGCCATGACAACGCGCGGATCGGCTCGAGGGCGGCCTTCGGGGCCACGCCCACGATGCCGAGTTCGTTGTTGGCCTGAGCGGCGATGACGCCAGCGACCGCAGTGCCATGCCAGCTGCTCGAGCGCTGGGGAGCGGTGTCGCGCCAATCGCCAGGGTCGGCCGGGTTGGCATCCCAGCCCTGCTCACCGTAGGTGGCGGGATCCACGTAGTCACCGTCGAACGGCACAGCGGCCTCGCTCGCGTCACGGACGGCCGCGAGACCCGAGGCGTCGGACACGAAGTCGTATCCCGGCACGAGGTTGGCGTTCAGGTCGGGGTGAGATGCGATACCGGTGTCGATGACGGCAACGGTGGTGCCGGCACCGTCGCTCGTCGCGATGGCGGACGTTCCCGTCTCTGCCGCGATGCCGTAGGCGTCCCATAGGTTCCACTGCATCGATGAGTAGTTCGGGTCATTCGGTGCCGGGGCGGGCGTGCCGGAGGTGAAGAAGAATTGGTCGGGTTCGGCCCACTCGACGGACGGGCTCGAGGCCAGCTGGTCGGCGATCTGCTCGGCCTGCTCGAGAGTGACGGCGTCAGACAGCGTCACCTCGTGAGTACCGTCGACGACCTCGTCGCCGAGTGACAGAGCGACATCGGTGACGTTGCCCTCGCCAGGAACGCTGGTCGATCCATCGACCAGCGACGACTCGACACTGGGATCGAACTTGACGATGAGGTTCGTGACCTCGCCCTCCGCGCCGTTCAGGGGAGTTGCGTCCACCGTCACGGCCGCGCTCACGGATTCGTCGCTGCCGGCGTAGACATCGAACGTGTAGGTGACTCCATTGCGCAGACCGGTGATCGTGGCTGACTGTGCTGCCCCGTCGCCCCGCAGGATGCGATCGCTTGGGGTGACGCTGACGAAGATCGCTGGGGACTCGTCAGCGAGTGTCCACGCGAGGGTCACGCTGTTCTGGCCGGCCGTGGCTGTGACGCCCACAACGGCCGCCGGGCACGAAGTCACGGCGGTACTCGGGTCGGTGCTGGTTTCCACTGTGGGTTCGGTCGTGGGTTCGACGCTTGGCTCGACGGGCGGCGGCGCACTGGCTGACTCAGCGGGGGTCGCCACCGGCTCCGGTGTCGTGTCTTGGCTGTCCGTCGGTTCAGTGGCTTGTGTTGCTGGCGACTCGATCACGGTGGGCGGGTCTGACGCGGGTGACAGGAGGACCGGCTCGGACGTCGTGTCGGTTGACGGTGCCGTGGTCGCTTCGGGATCCGCGGCCTCAGGAGTCACGGTCGGCTCAACTGCAGGTACCGGGGGCTGCTCGAGGCAGATCGGCGGGACGACGTCCACACTCGAAAGGGCGGTGGTCAGGGGCGTGCCCGAGTCCTGGGCCAAGGCCGGCGACGCCGGTATGAAGTAGACGGTCATGGCCAAGCTCGTGGCTGCCGCAACTACACCAAGCGCACGAGCACCGATCATGGCCGGTCGCCTCCCTATGCCACCCCCCGGGATGGCGGCGAAACTGCTTGTGAATGTCTTCACATTGTCTACTGACGAGTAGCTTGGGTTCGCGGCGAATTCGGCCAAAACAGGGGTTTATCCGCATACAGCCACATGGGGGCGGACAGAAAGCTCCAAAGAAGCATAAAGGCCCGGAGATTGCTCTCCGGGCCCTACGTGGCGACCCCGACCGGGCTCGAACCGGCGACCTCCGCCGTGACAGGGCGGCGCGCTAACCAACTGCGCTACGGGGCCTCGTGAAGAGACCAGTATCCCCAACGGGATTCGAACCCGTGCTGCCGCCGTGAAAGGGCGGAGTCCTAGGCCGCTAGACGATGGGGACCTAAGTGCGTCCCCGTCGACCGAGAAGCCGTTGGCGACCGGGCAACTATAGGGGAGCCCCCTGCTCGGGTGCTAATTGGGTCCGTGGGTGACGATGGAGGCATGGTGGACGTGACGCGGGAGGAGTTCGAGGACCTCGTGGGCGAGGCGCTCGACACGATCCCGGACGAGTTGGCCCGCCTGATGCAGAACGTCGTCGTCCTCGTGGAGGACTACTCCCCGCCCGGCCAGAACCTCCTGGGGCTGTACTTCGGCGTGCCGCTGACCGAGCGCGGCCAGACCTACGCCGGCATGCTCCCGGACACCATCACCATCTACCGCTACCCGATCCTGCGGCAGTGCCGGACTGCCGCCGAGGTGGTCGTCCAGGTCCGCAGGACCGTCGTCCATGAGGTGGCCCACCATTTCGGCATCTCCGACGACCGCCTGCACGAGCTCGACGCCTACTGACCCACGCCGAGTCCGACCACCCCCCCGCGCCGAGCTCGACGCCTACTGACCCTCGCCGAGTCCGACCACCCCCCGCCGAGTCCGACCGCCGGCGTCACAAGATGCGCCGGTTGTGACGGTGGGAGTCGGACTCGGCGGAGGTGGCTGACGGATATATCACCGTTGCCCCTCTGAGCAGTTGCTTCCGCCCCTCGATGAGCGAACGCTTGAGGGGGTAGCTAGGGGGCTAGCGGGATGGGTTGCGGCAGGTATGTCGCCGCCACGGTCGTGGCGGTCCTGACGCTTGCCCTGAGTCCCCTGCCGGCGAGCGCCGATCAGCCCATTCCCGACCCGATCGCCTCCGCCCCGGCAGCCGTCGTCGATCCGTCGCCGAGCCCCTCGGCCGCGCCTACCATCCCGCCGGCGCCGACCGATCCCGTGCTGTCCAGCGGCCCCGTTGTCGAGCCGTCGCCGGTGTCCTTCGGACTGCTGCCCGACGGGCAGAAGGCCGTCACCGTCGCCTGCGTCACGGACAGCGCGGATGTGGTGAGCATCGACGTTCCCGCGAGCCAGGCGCAGGCCGCCATCCGCACCCTGCCGCTGGAGAACCAGTGCGACGTCGCCGCCGTCGACGGCACGGCTCGCCTGGCAGCGCTCAACGATCCTGGCCGCTCGTCGCAGTACGCGCTCGACAAGGTGACGTTCGAGGACGCCTGGTCGGCCGACAACGGCAACGGCGTCACTGTCGCGGTCATCGACACCGGCGTGCAGTCCAGTCATCCCGACCTGAGCGGGCAGGTTCTGCTCGGTCGCGACTACGTCGGTGGAGTCACCACCAACTGGACCGCTACCGACCCGCACGGGCACGGCACGCACGTCGCCGGGGTCATCGCCGCGGTGCCCAACAACTCCATCGGCATCGCGGGTGCGGCTCCCGGCGTCAAGATCCTGCCGGTGCGCGTGCTGGATGCGGCGGGCTCGGGAAGCTGGTCCGATGTCGCCGCGGGCATCCGCTGGGCCGTGGACAACGGAGCCGAAGTCCTCAGCTTGTCGCTGGGGGGCGGTGACAGCCCGCTCGTCTCGACCGAGGTCACGTACGCGCTCAGCCACGGTGTCGTGGTGGTGGCGGCTGCGGGCAACGACAACTCGTCGATCCCGTTCTACCCTGCGGCCTATTCAGGCGTCATCGCGGTCGCGGCTACGGACTCGGCCAACGCGAAAGCGTCGTTCAGCAACTACGGCTCGTACATCTCGGTCAGCGCGCCCGGCAATCTCATCTACTCGACGTACCACAACAGCGACTACATCTACATGTCCGGTACGTCGATGGCCACGCCGTACGTCTCGGCCGAGGCCGCACTGATCGTTCAGGCGCATCAGTCCTACACGCCGGCACAGGTCAAGTCGCTGATCCAGTCCAGCGCCACCGACCTCACCGCCTCACCCGCATCCGTCGGACGCGACGACTACACCGGCTACGGCCTGATCAATCCGTCGAAGGCGCTGTGCAACGGCCTGTGCTACGTCCTGCCGGCCCCGACGGTCACGTCCGTCTCGCCGACGCTTGGCAGCACCGCCGGCGGCACGAGTGTGACCATCACCGGAACCGGATTCGTCGCAGTCTCCGGTGTCACGTTCGGCGGGACGGCGGCGACGTCGTTCACCGTCGATTCCACGACGCAGATCACCGCGACGACGCCGTCGCACACGGCCGGCGACGTTGTCGTGGCCGTCACCAACACCGGCGGCACGGGCACCCGCAACGCGGCATTCACCTACGGAGTTCCCCCGACGGTGACCTCGGCAACGCCCACGTCGGGCGCTGCGGCCGGCGGCACCACCGTGACGATCACCGGCAGCACGTTCGCCGGTGCCAGCGCGGTCACGTTCGGCGGGACGGCCGCGGCGTCGTTCACCGTCGACTCCGCGACGCAGATCACCGCGACCACGCCGGTGCACGCGGCCGGCAGCGTCGCGATCGCCGTGACGAACACCTACGGGACCGACTCGCTCGCCAGCGCGTTCACCTACGAGGCCCCCGTGGGTAGCGGCTCCGGCGGAGGCGGCTCCTCGGGCAGTTCCGGTAGCTCAGGCAGTTCGAGCAGCTCGAGCTCGTCGTCGTCGGGCGGCGGTGGCGGCGGTGGGTCTGCGGCCGAGGTGGTCGAGGTACGGCCGGCGTTCGGCCCGGCCACCGGCGGCACTCGCATCCTGATCCTCGGCTACGGCTTCTGGGGGGCCAGGTCCGTCACGATCGGCGGCGTTCCCGTCAGCGAGTTCCGCTACCTCGACGCGGCGACCATCGAGGTCGTCACTCCTCCTGGCGTAGTCGGCTGGCAGCCGGTCGTCGTCACCCTCGCCGTCGGCCGGGCCACCGCCACCTTCAAGTACGAGGCCGTCATCGCGGCGCCAGTCACGTCGCCGACCTCGTCGGTTCCGCAGATCGCGACGACGTCGGCCACGCAGGTCAGCGGCGCAGTGCTGACGGCACCCACCAAGGTGACGTCCAGCGCGCGACGCGGCGTCATCACCGTCGGCTGGCGGCAGACAGGCACGCCCACGACCCACCGCGACGTCGTCACGGTCTACTCCGGCGGCAAGGTTGTCAGGAAGATCACCGTCACGTCGGGCCTGGACAAGGTCGTCATCCGCGGGCTCAAGGCCGGCGTCAGCTACCGATTCACGGTGACCACGACGTCGGGCGGCACGAAGGTCACGTCGGTGGCGTCCGCGCCCATCCGGCTGGTTGCATAGCGCAATGACGCAGGCCCCCCTCCGCGACAAGGATCGCGACTGGTGGGGCGAGGGCTGGTACGTGCTCATCGGCTCGGCCGTGTCGATCTTCGTCATCGGAGTGGCGGCCTACCTCACGCACGAGCCATGGGTCTTCCCCAGTCTTGGCCCAACGGCCTACATCCTGTTCGTGGCGCCGATGGCGGTCGAAGCCTGCCCGCGCAACGTCATCTGCGGTCACTTCATCGGGATCGTGTGCGGGGTCGTCGCCGTCTTCGCCTTCGGTCTCACGGGGGCTGGCGCGGATCTGCCTGACCTGCAGTTCCGCCGCGTCTGCGCGGTGACGATCGCACTCGCCCTGACGTTCGCCGTGATGACGTGGCTGCGTGTGCCGCACGCGCCGGCGGGAGCCACCACGCTCATCGTCGCGCTCGGCCTGCTGAACAGTCCGCTCGACTACTTCGTGATGATGCTTGCGGTCGTGGCGCTGGTCGCCATCGCCAACATCATCAACCGCATCCACGGCGACCGGCCCCCGTTCTGGGGTCCGGTCCCTAGCGCAAAGACGTTGACCTGACCTGCGGTTCCTACCCGACCCCGCACGCGGCAGGATTAAGCCATGAAGCTCGCTGACTCAGTCGTTCTCGTCACTGGTGGAGCATCCGGCCTCGGGGAGGCCACCGTCCGTCGCGCGGTCCGCGAGGGCGCCAAGGGTGTCGCCATCCTCGACCTGTCGGAGGAGAAGTCCGCCGCACTGGCGCTCGAACTCGGCGCGAAGGCCGTCGCGGTGCCAGCCGACATCACCATGCCCGGGCAGGTGAGCGAGGCGATCGCCGCGACGCTTGTGGAGTTCGGCCGCATCGACGTGCTGGTGTCCTGCGCGGGCATCCCGTGGGCGCAGCGCACCGTCGACCGCGAGGGCAACCCGCCGAACCTCGACGCGTATCGCAAGGTCATCGAGATCAACCTCATCGGCACGTTCGACGTGGTCTCCAAGACCGCCGCAGCCATGAGCCGCAACGAGCCGAACGACGACGGCGAGCGCGGAGTCATCGTCATGACGGCGTCGGTCGCCGCGTTCGACGGCCAGATCGGCCAGGCCGCCTACAGCGCCAGCAAGGGCGGCATCGTCGGCATGACGCTGCCGCTGGCCCGCGACCTCGGCGCCGTCGGCGTCCGCGTCGTGACCATCGCGCCCGGACTCATCGAGACGCCGATCTACGACTTCGCTCCGCCGGAGATGAAGGAGGGGCTGGCCAAGACGGTCGTCTTCCCGCATCGGCTCGGCTACGCCGACGAGTTCGCGCACCTCGCGCAGTCTGTCGTCGAGAACGCCTACATGAACGGCGAGGTCATCCGACTGGATGCTGCCGTTCGGATGCCCCCGAAGTAGCAGTCAGCCGCGGGTCGACGCCCGCGCGAGGCGGTCGAGCACGGCCGCCCCGATGCCGTCGGTCGACGGCGCGACGGCCAGCACGGTGTCGAGCCCGAGGGCGTCGGCCTCGCGAAGCGCGGCGTAGAGAACCCGTGCGTACTCCTCCGCGTCGCCAGGCTCGCTGAGGCGGACCAGCCCCTCAGGCGTGGCGACCCCAGCCAGGGCGAGGACGCCCCACGTCGCATCGCGCGGCCCGTTCGCATCGGCCAGCTCGTCAGCGTCGACGATGCGCACGGTCGCCTGCGGTGCGTAATGCGAGGCCAGCGTGCCGGGCGCGCGCACCGTTGAGTGCCTGCCGACCGCCAGGCCCGTGGTCCGCGCGACGTCGTCGGCGCTGACGTGACCGGGGCGCAGGAGCACCGGCGCGGCACCGGTGCAGTCGATGATCGTCGACTCGACGCCGACCGCGCTGGCGCCGCCGTCGAGCAGCACGTCATCGTCGGTCAGTGCGTCGCCGAGTTCGGCGCGCACGTGCGCGGCGGTGGTCGGGCTGACCCGACCGAACCGGTTGGCGCTAGGCGCGGCGATGCCGACGGCCGGGTCGGCCAGGAGCGTGGCGAGCTCGCGCAGGACCATCAGCATGATCGGGTGCGCCGGGACGCGGACGGCCACGGTGTCCTGCCCGCCAGTGACGAAGTCGCCGGCCCGCGCGGAGCGAGGGAGCACGAGGGTCAACGGGCCCGGCCAGCAGGCGTCGGCCAGCGCGCGGGCGTAGTCCGGGGCAGCGGCCGCCCACGCCCAGGCGGCCTCGGCGTCGGCGACGTGGACGATCAGCGGGTGGTCGGCGGGCCGGCCCTTGGCGGCGTAGACCCGGGCGATGGCCCGCGGCAGGTCGGCGCGGGCGCCCAGGCCGTAGACCGTCTCGGTCGGCAGCGCCGCGAGGTGCCCGTCGCGCAGGGCGCGGGCAGCGATCGTCGGGTCTGTTGTCTCGAGCACGTGCCCATTCAACCGTGACCGCGCGCCGGGCCCGAATCGCGCCGAATCCGGGATCCGAAACGGCCTCGGGCGGCCCATTTGTAAGAGGAATGTCAGAGGTTGCGCGATTCGGCGTTTGGAGGGAACGCAGGGGGCGGCCGGATTGTCATACCTACCGAGAATGGACATGGCTCGCCGGTTGGCGGGCCCCGTTGAGGAGGATGTACATGAGCACGCCTATTCCCGGCCCGAACTCCGGACCCTACGTCTACCCCGAGTACACCGAGCGTCCCTACGCTCCTTACCCCCCGCTGGGCTACGGCGCGGACCTTCCCCCCGCTCCGACTCCGCAGCCGAGGAAGAAGTCGAACGCCCCCAAGATCGTCGCGCTGCTCGCCGGCGCCGGCATCATCGCGCTGATGGCCAGCATGGTCGGCGGCACCGTCGGCTACGTCATCGCCCGCGAGACCCTTCCCGCGTCCGTGACCACCACGAGCACCACCACGGCGGCCATCGCGGAGGGCTCGACCAGCGCGCAGCCCGGCTCGATCGCTGACATCGCCGCTCGCGTCCAGCCGGCCGTCGTTCAGCTGAACGTCACCGGCGCCCAGGGCGGTGGCACCGGCTCGGGCTTCATCATCAGCTCGGACGGCTACATCATCACCAACAACCACGTGGCTGGCGCGGCCGGCAATGGCGGCACCATCGACGTCGTCTTCAGTGACGGCAGCAAGGCCAAGGGCAGCCTCGTCGGCGCCAACAGCAACTACGACCTCGCGGTCGTCAAGGTCGACAAGCCCAACGTGCCGACGGTCCCGCTCGGCTCGTCGGCCGCCCTCAAGGTGGGCGACAGCGTGATCGCGGTCGGCTCCCCGCTCGGCCTGCAGGGCACGGTCACCACCGGCATCGTCAGCGCGCTCGACCGTCCGGTCACGGCCGGCGAGAGCGGCGACGTGTCGTTCATCGACGCCATCCAGACCGACGCGGCGATCAACCCCGGCAACTCCGGTGGCCCGCTGCTCAACGGCGCTGGTGAGGTCATCGGCGTGAACTCGGCCATCGCCTCGACGGGCGCTGCCTCCAGCGGCCAGCCCGGCAACATCGGCCTGGGCTTCGCGATCCCGATCGACACCGCGAAGCGCATCGCCAACGAGATCGTCAAGACCGGCAAGTCCACCACCCCGATGATCGGCGTCTCGCTCGACTCGAACTTCTCGGGCGAGGGTGCGCAGGTCGGCGAGGTCACGGCCGGTGGCGGCGCTGAGAAGGCCGGCCTCCAGACCGGCGACGTGATCATCGAGGTCGACGGCGTCAAGATCGCCGACTCGACCGAGCTGATCGTGAAGGTTCGCGCCAAGGCGCCAGGTGACACCGTCACCCTGACGATCCAGCGCGACGGCCAGAACGTGCAGGTCCCGGTGACCCTGGGTTCGCAGACGTCCTGACCCCCTGACTGCGGCGGGATCCCCCGCCCGCCGCACACACAACGGCCCGCACTCGTGCCTCCTCCCGAGTGCGGGTCGTTGTGTTGCGCGATGACCGTCCCCGCTATGACATGAGTGGTGTGGCGGCCCATCGCGAACATGGACGGACGCGGGGGGATTCGCGGTTACTGTCCCCGCATGGAACTGGTGGCTCCATCTCCCGAGCGGCTGGACGACTATCTCGACTCGGTGCGTCGTGGCTGGATGGGCGACCGGGTGCTGTTCGGGTCGGCGGATGCGCTCGTGGAGCTCGCTGCCCGAGACCGGGGTGCGGTGCTCGCCCGCCTGACGGACCGCTCTGCTGACGGCGTGCGCTACTTCTCGGACGGCTCTACCGGTCCGGCGCTCCCGGCCCTGTTCCGGTGGATGTGGGACGGGCAGTTCGTCGGCAACATCGACCTTCGCTGGCCTCGGGCCGGCGAACCGTTGCCTGAGGATGTGCCAGGGCACATCGGCTACGGGACGGTGGAGTGGCTGCGCGGATGCGGGTACGCCACGCGCGGACTGGCCTTGATGCTTGATCTGGCGCGTGGTGAGGGCATGAGCGAGGTGGAGCTCGTCACGGATGTGGAGAACGTCGCGTCGCAGCGGGTCGTGGCGCGCAACGGGGGCGTGCGGGGCGAGGAGTTCACGTTGCCCGAGCGCATCGGCGGAGCCCAGGCCTACCGCTGGCGCATCGCGCTCGCCTGACTGCGCGTTCCGGATCGTCATCTCACGCGTCTCTTGGCGGGGGGATGTGCGTCCGATTGGTCCCGTTGGCGCGTTGTCAAGATGCGCGGACCGCGGACCGAAGGCAGGGTGAAGCACATGACGGCACTGGTGGACGGCGCTCGCGAGAAGGTCGCGGCCGGGTTCCGCCGGATCGTGTCCGGTGACCCCTCGGGCGCACCGGAGTGGGTGCAGCAACTGCGGGACGGCGCGGACGAGGGCTACTTCGGCCCGGGCTCGGCGGCGTGGGCAGTGCATGGCGCACTGCCGACGATCGTGGGTGGCATCCGGGCTCTGCTGATGCAGGCGCTGCACCCTGGCGCGCTCGCCGGCGTCATGCAGCATTCCCGCTACGAGGCCGACGCACTCGGTCGACTGGCCGGCACCACTCAGTGGCTGACGGTCGTCACGTTCGGCGATCGCGCCGCGGCCGACCGCGAATGCGCCCGCGTGCGCGGCATGCATCGTCGGGTGGTCGGCACCTACGAGACTGCGGCGGGACCGGCTCCCTACGCCGCGTCCGACCCCGACCTGCTGCGCTGGGTGCACATCGCGTTCACCGACTCCTTCCTGGCCACGCACCGGGTCTGGGGCGGGCCGATCCCCGGCGGCGAGGACGCCTACGTGCGCGAGTGGGCCAAGGCCGGAGAACTGGTCGGCGTGGTGGACCCGCCGCGCAGCGTCCGCGACCTCGAGGAGCAGATCGCCGGCTACAGCCCCGTCCTGCGCGGCGACGCTCCGGCGCTCCAGACCGTCGACTTCATCCGCAACGTGCCGGTCCCCCTTGCCGGCCGCCCGGCGTACAGCGTGCTCTTCGCCGGCGCGGTCGCGACCCTGCCGGCCGATCAACGGGCGCTGCTCGGCCTGCCGAACCTGCCGCTGCTGGTCACCCGGCCGGCAGTGGGCGCCCTCCTGGGTGGGCTCGGGCTGGCGCTCGGGCCGGCGTCCCCGTCGCAGCAGGCGGCCCGCTCCCGCGTGACCGCGCTGCAGGACACGCCCGCGTGAGGAGAATTTGACTCCACTGCCCCTGCGCGGGTGATGATGTGACGGATGTTGCGTAAGTGGAACGGCGGCGCCTCGGCGGCCGCCACCGTGGCCGTCCTGGCCGGCGCGGTGGCCGCGGCCTTGTTCCTCGCGCCCCTGTCCCAGGCCGCCGTCGGCGATCCGGTCCCGGCCGACACCGGCGTCGCGTCCACCATCACGGCGTCGAGCGGCCCGGCGGCATCGTCCGGCCCCAGCGTCATCGCGTCCACAGCGCCGGCCAGCCCGTCGCCGTCCCCGACACCGACCGTCGACCCGCTGGTCAGCGCCTCGCCCACCCCGAC
>Ga0194043_1000816_pt1 | contig 17497 bp, 13 predicted proteins | sample JunL4415m_MetaG_FD_161274 | JGI IMG/M metagenome (GOLD analysis project Ga0194043, IMG submission 161274) | Anoxic zone freshwater microbial communities from boreal shield lake in IISD Experimental Lakes Area, Ontario, Canada - Jun2016-L442-15m | ecosystem: Environmental > Aquatic > Freshwater >...
GGCTCGGGCTCGGCGACGGGCTCCGATGGCTCTACTCGCGGTCGCAACGCCCATGGCTCAGCGCCGACAACGATTGGCGGCTCGATGGCAAAGCCACCAAAGTCGGCAATGGGGATCTCCAAGGGCGGCGGCTCGATTTCGCCGGCCACCACGAGGGCCTGCGGCTCGGAGCCGGCAGCGGAGTCGCCCTCTGCAGCGGCATGAGGCTGGCCCTCGAAGACGGCCGGTGAAGCTGCAGGCTGCGGCTCGGCCACGCGCGACAGCGGGAGCAGGAGCGCTGGGAGGAGTTCGCCCGCGGGGTGCTCCCGTGCGAGCTTGGAGAACTGCGTGAACTCGCGGTGGGCCTTCTTTTCGAGTAGCGTCTCGACGGCGACGAGATCCTCGGCGCTCACGCCGGCTGCCAGGGCCGCAGCACGGCGCTCCGGCTCACGCACCATGTCCAGGAAGACGTGCAGGTCATGCAGGTCGCCTAGCTCGTCTTGAAAGGCGGTCAGCGTCTCGTGGAGCGCAGTGAAGTCGTCGCCATAGCAGGGCGCGAACACCTCGACGGCATAGCGCAGCCGCTTGAAGGTGATGCGTAGCGCGTGTTGCGCCTCGATGTCGGCCTCGTCGAGTGCGACCGGCATCAGCCCGTACACCGCCGAGATGCGCTCGGCGACCGCCGCATGCGCAAACGCCGAGAGGGGCCGCTGCGACTCAGGCCCGCGCTTGGGGGCCCGGACCAGCCGCGCGAACGACCGGCGGCTCTGGACGAGGTCGAGGTTGCCGAGCGCACGCTGCAAGAGCTCAAGCTGGCGCTCCCGCTGCCCCATCCGGTAGCCCACCAGGAATGCGACGGCGTGACGCCCGCCTGCGTCAAGCGATCGGTTGAGCTTGGAGAACGCGTCGATGAAGACGTCGGAGTCGCGCACGGGTCCGAGCGCGCGAGTCACGCCACGCACGCGCTTGTACCACTGCGCGAAGGCCGCGGGCGGGTAGAGAGGCGCCAGAAGCCGCATCGATTCGCGTAGCCGCCGCGATGCGACGCGCATGTCGTGGACGGCGTCCATGTCGGCGCCGCCGCTTGCCGCCGACTCGAGCTCGAAGAGCGGCTCGGCCTTGGCAAGCAGAATGGCGGGAGCGGCCTGCCTCAGGTGAGAATGCGCGTCGACCCCGTCGACGGCGAATCGCTGGTCCATGTGGCTCTCTTTCGATATCGCAAGCACAGCGCCCACGGCCGGCAACCGTCCGGCATCTGCGCATTGGGTCCTACGAGGAGTGTTCCCATCCCATCCTACCGTTCGACGGAACCCTGTGCCGCCCGAATCGCTGATGCAAGAAACCTCTTGTTGGGAAGGAGTAAAGAGTCAAGGACTAGTATGGTCTCGGTCCGCGACCGTCCTGGTAGTCAGCAGAGGAGTCCTTCCATGACCACGCCAAGAAAGCCCCCGGCGAAGCCCACCACTCAGACGACCGAGGCCAAAACCGCGGTAGCCGCGAAACCAGCACCGCGCGCCAGGGCGGCAAACGTGGCTCCGGCGCCCCAAGCTCCGCCGCCTCTCCAGTACGAGGCGCTGCTGCCGCACGCCACTCCTGAAGAACGTATCAGCCGCGGTAAGGCGAGCCGACAGGAGACTCCGCGCCGATGCCAGGCTCAATGGGAGACGTGGCCCAACCGACCCGACCCGGTGTCGCTCCTCGAAGAGCAGGCGAAGACCCGCTGGCCGGAACTCGTCCCCATCCGGTATGGGCGCATGCTGGCATCGCCATTCGCATTCTTCCGCGGCGGTGCCTACATCATGGCTTCCGACCTCGCAACGACACCGCGCACCGGCCTCAGTGTGCAGGCGTGCGGCGACGCGCACTTGGTCAACTTTGGCATCTACTCGTCTCCAGAGCGCGGCCAGGTGTTCGACATGAACGACTTTGACGAGACGCTGCCCGGTCCGTGGGAGTGGGACGTGAAACGGCTGGCGGCGTCCTTCGAGGTCGCCATGAGAGACCGGGGCATGGAGCCGGCGGACCGGCGTGATGTCCTGCTCACGGTGGCAAGCGCGTACCGGGAGAGCATGACCCAATTTGCAACGCTCGGAAACCTCGATGTGTGGTACGAGCGCCTGGACACGAGAATCATTCTGGAACGCCTGAAGTCAGACGCCGAGAAGCGCACCGTGAAGCGGACAGCCAAGCTGTTCGCCAAGGCAGAGGCCAAGAACAACCTGCGGGCACTCGCGAAGCTCACGGTCATGGTTGATGGCGAGCCCCGGTTCGTAAGCCAGCCGCCGCTCCTCGAGCCTGCATCTGAGCTGCTCGCGGGCGAGTCGCTCGAGACCTTCAACAAGACCATCCACGAGTTCCTGCGCAACTACGCCATGAGCCTGTCTGATGACCGCCGGCACCTTCTCGAGGAGTACGAGTTCCGCGAGATCGCCCGAAAGGTGGTCGGCGTAGGCAGCGTCGGCCTGCGCTCGTGGGTTGTCTTGGCCACCGGCCGAGACAACACCGACCCTCTCTTCCTGCAGCTCAAGCAGGCCGAGGCTTCGGTGCTGGAGCGCTTCGTCGGCAGAAGCCGCTACCGCAACCATGGGCGCCGTGTCGTCGAGGGCCAGCGGCTGACGCAGGCCGCAAGTGACAGCCTCTTGGGCTGGTACAAGGTGCACGCCTTCGATGGCAAGGTGCACGACTTCTACGTGCGGCAGCTCTGGGATGGCAAGGCCTCGATCGACGTGAGCACAATGCCTCCCCCGACCTTCATCCCCTACGCCGGCATGTGCGGCTGGACACTCGCCCGTGGGCACGCACGGACCGGCGACCGCATAGCGCTGGCCGCCTACCTGGGAACGAACGACGTCTTCGACAACGCGATCGCTGACTTCGCGGTCGCCTATGCCGACCAGAATGAGCGCGACTTCGAGGCTATGCAGGCCGCATTCAAGAGCGGCCGCATTCAAGCCGAGATGGGCGTGTAACCGATCGATCGTAGAGGAGAGAGTGGGATATGGCGGCAATAAACATGAAGCGCGTCAGGGAGCTTATCGAGCCCTTCCGAGTAGAGCCTGGTAGGCAGGTCAGACTGGCCCGAGACTTCGATCCCGGCTACAAGGCCGGCTTCCTCGCCAAGGAAGACGGCGAAGAGCTCCTCCAGCGCGGGATCGAACTACTCGCCGACTACCAGAGCAGGCTGGCGGCGCAAGGCACGGTGGGCGTACTGATGTGTCTGCAGGCGCTCGACGCCGCAGGCAAAGACGGCACCATCCGCCACGTCATGAGTGGCGTCAATCCGCAGGGCGTCGAGGTCCACGGCTTCAAGGTGCCTACCGCCGATGAGCTCGCCCACGACTACCTCTGGCGCTACCAGCAGAAGCTGCCGGCTCGAGGCAACATCGGCATCTTCAACCGCTCCCACTACGAGGAAGTGCTTGTGGTCCGAGTGCATCCGGAAGTGCTCGAGCACCAGCGGCTACCCAAGTCGGGCCGAGACGTGTGGAAGCGCCGATACCGCGAGATCAACGAGTGGGAACGGCACCTCACCGACAACGGCTACAAGGTAGTGAAGATTTTCCTGAACCTCTCCAAGGAGGAGCAGCGCAAACGATTCCTCGCCCGCATCGACCTCGCCGAGAAGAACTGGAAGTTCTCGTCTGGCGATGCCAAGGAGCGCGAATTCTGGGACGACTACCAAAAGGCGTTCTCAGAGATGCTCTCCAACACCAGCACCGAATGGGCGCCCTGGTACGTCATCCCGGCCGATCACAAGTGGTTCGCGCGCATCGCCGCCGCTGCGGTCCTGGTCGACACACTGGCCACCATCAATCCTCAGTACCCGGTCATCGGTGCCGAAGAGCTCGCTGCACTCGATGCAACCAAGACCGTGCTCGAGGCCGAGGCGCCCGCCGGCGCTGCACCCGATCCCGTCGAAGCGGAGCTCGAGGCAAAGGCCGCTCGCAAAGCCGCCGAAAAGACTGCACCCGCAGACGCTCGGCCCGCGGATGCCCCGCCCGCAGATGCTGCGGCAGCTCCGGATCACAACACCAAACGTGACTCGAAGAAGAAGGCCAAAAAGAAGAACAAGTCAAAGTAGACCGCGTCCCTAAAGCCCCGCGCCAGGCAGCGCATACCATTCCCAGACGCTTACAAGAACGGAGCCCACCTTGAGCAAGAAGGCAGACGCGCCGAGTGTGACGGGCACGGATACGGCCAAGTGGTATGCAATGTCAGCCGACGATGTGGCGCAGAAACTCGGCGTCGATCAGTCGACCGGTCTCTCCGCGACAGAGGCGGCAAGTCGGCTGTCAAAGAACGGCCCCAACGCCCTTCCCGCCGAGAAGCCCACGCCGGGCTGGATGCGGTTTCTCGCCGAGTACTCGAGCTACATGCAGATCATCTTGGTCATCGCCGGAGTGATCTCGATTGTCATCAAGCAGTACAACACCGGCATCGTTCTGCTGCTGCTGACAGTGGTCAACGCGGTCGTCGGGCTGCGCCAGAAGGGCAAGGCCGACAGCGCGATGAACGCGCTCAAGTCGATGATGAAGACCTCGGCGCGCGTGCTCAGAGACGGAACCGACTCCAAGATACCCGCCGAGCAGCTCGTGACCGGCGATGTCGTACTCCTGGCGGCGGGCGACCAGGTGCCTGCAGACGGCCGCATCGTAGCGGCCAGCTCGCTCCAGATCGACGAGTCGGCGCTCACCGGCGAGAGCGTGCCGGCGTCCAAGGGCTCGTCGGCACCGACCGGTGATGCGACCAACCCGGGCGACCAGACCGACATGGCCTTCATGAACACGCCGGTGACGCACGGCAGCGGGACCATCATCGTGACGGGTGTCGGGGCCGACACCCAAGTCGGCAAGATCTCAGGGATGCTCGCGGCGACCAAGGCCGAAGACACGCCGCTCACCAAGCAGCTGAACCAGATGACGCTCTGGATCGGCGCGATGGCCGGTCTGACGATGGTCGTGATGTTCGCGCTCGGCGCGATGCGCGGCCAAGCCTGGCAGACCCTCTTCATCACCGCGGTCGCCCTCGCGATCGCAGCGATCCCCGAAGCGCTTCCCACCGTCGTCGACGTGATCCTGTCCAACGGCGCCATGGACCTTGCCAAGAAGAACGCGATTGTCAAGGAGCTCTCATCCGTCGAGACGCTCGGCTCGACCTCGGCGATCAACTCCGACAAGACCGGCACGCTGACCATGAACCAGATGACCGTGGTCGAGGTGCTCGACCCCACGGATCGCTACACGGTAAGTGGCACGGGCTACAGCTTGGAGGGTCAGATACAGCACACGGCAGGGACATCCGCCTCGATCGACGACGCGATTCTGCCGTTCCTCATGGCCAGCGATGCCAAGCTGCAAGACGGAAAAGTCGTGGGTGACCCGACTGAAGGCGCGCTGCTCGTCTTGGGTCACAAGGCGGGGCTCGACGTTGCGGCTTCGCAGGCGAAGTCGCCGCGACTGGCCACGCTGCCGTTCGATCCGACCTACAAGCTGATGGCGACGTTTTGCGACGTCACCGATGAGAGCGGCAAGAAGGTGGTCCGTGCGTACGTGAAGGGGGCCTCCCCCGCGGTGTTCGGGCGCTCCACTTCCGCACTCTCGGGAGGCACGAGCATTCCTCTTGATGATGACATCAAGAAGCGGGTGAATACCAACATCGATCGCATGGGTGGCGAAGGCTTGCGCATCATGGCCGCCGCGTTTCGCGACATCGCCCCAGCCGAGTTCAAGGCTGATGGCGACCTTCTCGGCTACATGAGCGAGCTTTCGGTCACGAGCATCGTTGGCATGGTCGATCCGCCGCGCCTCGAGTCCAAAGACGCGGTCGCTGAGGCCCAGAAGGCGCACATCCGCGTGCGCATGATCACCGGTGACGACGTCGTGACGGGCGCGGCGATCGCCAAGCAGCTCGGCATCCCGGGCGAGGCGATCCTGGGTGCCGACTTCGCTGCCTTGAGCGAGGACGAGCAGCTTGCGCGCATCGACGACATCGGTGTGGTGGGACGCGTGGCGCCCGAGCACAAGGTGCTCATCGCCACGACGCTCAAGAAGAAGGGCGAGGTCGTCGCGATGACTGGCGACGGAGTCAACGACGCTCCGGCGATCAAAGCCGCCGATATCGGCATCGCGATGGGAACCGGCACTGAGGTCGCCAAGAACGCCGGGAACATGATCCTGTCCGACGACAACTTCGCCACGATCGTCTTCGCCATCGAGCAGGGCCGCAAGCTCTACGACAACCTGGACAAGTACATTCGATTCGTCCTGATCACGCTAGCCGCCTTTGTTCTGACGTTTCTCGCCGCGACGATCTTCAACATCGCCGCAGGCCAGCCGTTCAGCCCCACGCAGATCCTGTGGATGAACTTCCTCATCGACTCCCCGCTGGGCATGGCGCTTGGATTCGACAAGGAGACCCCGGGGCTCATGCTGCTCAAGCCACGTCCGCGAGACGAGAAGATCCTCACGGGTTCGGTCGTACTGACCGTCGCCCTTGTAGGCGTACTCATGACGGCGTCGTTCCTGCTACTCATCGTCTACGGCAAAGCAGCCCTCGGAAGTCTGGCTATCGGCTCGACGCTTGCAGTGACAGCGTTCGCGTTGTTCCGAGTGGTCGGCTCCTACGAAAGCCGGAGCGAGAGCCTGTCAATCCTCACGGTCGCCACGTTCGACAACGCCACGCTGAACTGGACTGTGCTTGCCGAGATCATACTGGCGATTCTCGTGACCGAGTCGGGATTGCTCCGCAAGATGCTCGGCACTACGCACTTGTCGATGACGCAGTGGGCGCTCGCCACGGCACCGGCGATCCTTCTCTTTGTGTTGTGGGAGATCGGCAAGATGATCGCCCGGTCGCGCGTGTCGGCACAGGAAGCGAAGGTGACTGGTTAGTTCACCACGCTGCTAGTGATGAGCGGCACACCTGAGCCGATTGGTACCCGCGTGCCAGGTGCCGGCAGTTGGTCGGTCACCTTGCCGCTCAGGCTCGTGCCAGGACCGGCATCAAAGAGTAGCGCCACGAGATAGACGCTCGCGACATCGGTCGCGGCCTCGCTCAATGACTTGCCCAGCACACTGGGAACCACCGCACCGCCCGTCCCTCGGCCCATCGACACGAACAGCGCAACCTGCTGACCGGTTGTCGCGCGCTGCCCTGCCCGCGGCATCTGCGCGACAACCCGCCCAAAGGGAACGCTGTCGCTGAGCTGCTGGTACACGACGGGCCTCAGGAGCGCGTACTCGAGCACGCTCGCCGCAGCAACATCGGTATCCATGGATACGTCAGGCACAACGGTGGGCGTCGGCGCAACCGCGACCAGCAGGTCGACGCGCGTTCCAGGGGGTACATGAGTAGCAGAAGGCGGATCTTGCCGCATGGCAACGTCGGGCTCGAAGTCGGCCGTCGCAAACGCGCCCATGGGCGCCGTGGTCAGATCGGCAGCTAGAATGCGCGCGGTCGCACTGGGGACACGCAACCCGGTGACGCTGGGCACCGTGGAGACCTTGTGCCGCGCGACCCACGTCCCGAGGCCCGACACCAGCGCCATCCCCGTTGCCGCAGCCATAAGGACCAGCAGGATGCCACCGCACCCAAACCTCGCAGCCGAGTACACCGCGCCGTGGTCTTTCGGCTCCGACTCCGGCTTCGGCGTCAGCTCCACATCCGGTTCCGGCTCTGCCTCCGGCTCCAGCTTCGGCTCCAACTCCGGCTCGGACGTATCGTCGCTCACAGCCCCCACCCGCCTTTCGCCGCCGAGACGACCGCCATGTGCTCGCTAGGGTAACGCGGTGAGGACAACCGCCGCTAGAGCCATCGCAACACCGAACGCCTGATGCCGCTTGAGTCGCTCACCCAGCACCATCCGCGCCAGTAGCATCGTCGCAACCGGGTACAAGCCGCCGACAACCGCCGCGACCGCCAGCGGACCAATCCGAATGGCCGAGAGCATCACGACGTTGGCCGTGGCGTCGAGCAGCCCTGCGCCCAGCGCCATCCGAACTGCCTCGCGATCCAGTTTCATGTCGCGCCGGCGCACGATCAACGCAATTGCCATGATGACGGTGCCGACCGTGCGGGCGATCAGGAGCGGCGCGAAACCGCTCGCTGGCAAAGTGAGCGAGAGCGAGACCAGCGAGCAGGCAAAACTCGCTCCCGCCAGCACCGAGAGCCCCACGGCGAGCGGTGGCATGCCATGCTCCTCGACCGTGCCGGTGGTGGTGCTCACGATGATCACCGAAACCAGCGCCAAGGCCAAACCCACAAGCGTAATCGGCCCCACGTGAGAGCCGCGCACAAGATCGAAGATCGCCGGCCCTGCGCCGCTGAGTGCCGCCGTGATTGGCGCAACGATGCTCATGCGACCGATTGCCAGGGCCGCGTACAACGAGACGATGCCCACCGTGCCGGCGACGCCCGAAGCCGCGCCCCAGAGCAGGTCGACGCGGGTCACCTGCTCGGGCCGGACGAAAAGCAAGAACACCGCAAAGGCGACCATGCCGACCACATACACCACGCCGGTTACCGCCAGTGCGGGGCTTCTGCGGCTGGCCAGCCCACCAAAGAAGTCCCCACTGCCAAACAGAACCGCCGTTGCAGCGCCGAGCAGTGCGGTCAGCACGTAGACCCCAAAGCACAGCGCACTTTCATGGAGGCCTTTCGGAGTAGCTCGGACAACGCCACCACCGTAGCCGCCAACTCACGCGAACACCAGCCTCGGGTGTAGGCTGTGGTCACTGTCGGCGAACAGGGAGAGTGCAATGCGAGGAATCAGGATTGGTGCGGCGGTAGCGCTCGCGCTCACGCTCGCGCTGTTGAGCGCGGCCGCATGCGCGCCATCGACAGGCAGCAGGAGCGTCGCCGTTCCGGCCACCGGCAGCAACGGGCAGGTGCCAGCCGCCTTCGACTCCGAGACGCTCTACCAGTGGTCGATGCTGAGCGCGCTGGTCGTCGGCCTCTACCAGCCAACCGTCACCGTCGGCGAGATCAAGCAGGCAGGCAACACCGGCATCGGCACCTTCACCGCACTCGACGGTGAGATGATCGTGCTCGACGATGTCGTCTACCAGGTGCGCGCCGACGGCACCGTGCACCAGAGCCCCGACGCAAGCACTTCGCCGTTCGCCGCCGTCACCTACTTCGACAACGAGCGGACCGTCGAGATCACCGGCGCTCCCACCTACGACGCACTCAAGAAGAGCCTCGACGCTCAAATCCCCGGCGTCAACGACATCCGCGTCATCCGCGTCCCCGGCCACTTCAACTACGTCAAGACACGCAGCGTGCCGGGCCAGACCGAACCCTATCCGCCGCTCGCACAGGTCACTGCCAAGCAGACCGAGTTCGAATTCCGCGACGTCGACGGCGTACTCGTCGGCATTTGGTGCCCCGCATGGATCGGCCAGATCAACGCACCCGGCTACCATTTCCACTTCCTGACCGCCGACAAAACCGGCGGCGGCCACGTACTCGACGTGTCGATGGGCGCGGCGAAGGCACAGATCGACATCACGCCGGGGTTCAATCTCTCGATCCCGCAGACCAAGGAGTTCCAGAAGGTCGACTTAGCCGGCGACTACCAGAAGCAGATCGACGCCGCCGAGAAGTAGCCGAAGAAGCCCGGGCTGTGACAGGCTCAGCACGCAATGAGGAGGCCACACGCAATGCCTAGAAGACCTAGTATCGTCGCCATGTTGGTCGCGGCACTCTGCGTGGCCATGTTCGTCACCGGCTGCGGAAGCCATCCTGCGGTCGCGCCTTCGACCAGCTCTACCGAAACCACAAGTGCCCCCGCACCCGACTACGCCGACTCCTCCAACTGGCTGTCGCAGCCATCGTCGAGCGATGCCTCCAAGCCGGTCGACGTCTTCTTCCTCTATCCGACCGTCTACAAGCCGACCGGCCCGAGCGCCCCGGTCGTCTGCTCGGCGGACAATCCGCAGATGCGCAGCGGCGCCCAGGCCGCGTTCTCCAGGACCGCGACAGCGTTCTCGCCGCTTGCGAACGTGTACGCGCCGTACTATCGGCAAGCGGAGATCCAGATTCTCGCGCTGCCGCTTCAGCAGCAGGACACGATAATCGGAAGCGCGCCGACAACGGATGCGCTTTCGGCATTCGACTACTACATCAAGCACCTGAACAACGGGCGGCCGTTCATCCTTGCGGGCCACTCGCAAGGCTCCAACATCATGATCAACCTGATGGCCGACTACATGAAGAAGAACCCCGAGGTCTACAAGCGCATGATCGTGGCGTACGTGCCCGGGTACTCGATAACGCCGCAGTACCTGCAGCAGCACAGCGAGCTCAAGTTCGCCGAGAACGCCGACGACACGCAGGTGATCGTCTCCTACAACACAGTCGCCCCGACGACCACGATGCCCGACCCCGTAGTGCACCCCGGCGCGATGGTCATCAACCCGATCACGTGGACGAGGAGCGAGGCGACCGCTACGGCCGCACAGAACCTCGGGGGCATCTCGCTCGACGCGAATAGCTACGCCGTGCTCGATGCCCACGGGCAGCCGAAGAGGATGCTCGGCGTCGCCGATGCGAAGATCGACACAGCGAAGGGTCTGTTGATCTGCAGCACGGTGAACACGGCAACGCTCGATCCGGGCAACAGCGTGACCGCCGCAGGAATCTTCCACAACTACGATTACCCGCTCTACTACTTCGACATCCGGGCCAACGCCGCGAACCGGATCGCCCGGTATCTCGCCAACCGATAGGAGCAAGAGCGATGCGTGCCTCTTTCGCCGGAATTGCCCTGAGCGCCGTGCTGCTCGCGACGGTCGTGTCCGGATGCGCTCCGGCGCAGTCCATGGCGCCCGAGCCGCCCAAACCCACACTCACTCTCGTGGTCGAGCCACAGGCCGGATACCAGCCCATCTACGACTTCATCTCGGGAGCCAAGACGTCTCTCGACATGACGATGTATCAGCTGCAGGACACAAGGGCACAAGATGCCCTGAAGGCAGCGGCCAAGCGCGGAGTCAAGGTCCGAGTGCTGCTCGACTCCAACATTTCAGGCGGCGGCAGCCCGACCATGAACCAGGCCGCCTACAGCGATCTATCTACGAGCAGCGTCGAAGTGAGATGGGCTTGGTCCGGAACGCTTTGGCACCAGAAGAGCATCAGCCGTGACGGCGTTGCTGCCGCAATCATGACCTGCAATCTGTACGCACCCTACTATCCCTTCGTGAGGGACTTCGCGGTGATCACCGACGATCGTGCAACAGTGGCGGGGATGGATGCGACGTTTGACAAGGACTGGCAGGCCACGAGCAGCCCGCCGACTTCAGGCGTGGTGCCCAGCGGCTCGGACTTGGTCTGGTCACCAGGCGCGCAGACACCCCTCGTCGACCTGATCGATTCGGCGCGCGCGGGAACCACTGTCTGGGCCGAGTCCGAGCAGCTCGACAGCCCGCCGATACAGCAGGCGCTGGTGTCGGCGGCAAAACGCGGGGCTACGGTGAACTTCCTCATGACGTACGACTCCAACTGGGCAGCGGGACTTAACGCCCTCAGCGCGGGCGGCGTGCAAGTGAGGGTCTACCAGCCGAGCGCCCCGATCTACATCCACGCCAAGGCCCTCACGGTTAACGATGACACGGCCTACGCGGGCAGCGCCAACTTCACGACGCCCATGACCGACCAGAACCGCAACGTCGGAATCATCACAAAGGATTCGGGAGTGGTTCGCGGGATCCGTTCGACTATCGCGAGCGACTTCGCTGGCGCTGCGCCGTACACGAGCGGACAGTAGGCCGACGTCGCGGGTCCGATGCGGGAATGCATAAGTGCCGTGCGCGAGGAGGTTCTCGGCGGGGAACGAGGGGCGTACGGGCAAGAAGTCGTGAAGCGCCTGGCCGTCAGGCTGACTGCGCGCTACGGGCGAGGTTGGGGGCAGCGGAACCTGGAGCGAATGTTGCGTTTCTCAGAGACCTATCCGCTACTGGAGATTGCGTCGCCAGTGGCGTCGCAATTGACTTGGACCAACATCAGCGAACTTCTCGCCATTGATGAGCAGCGCAAACGCGACTTCTACCTAGCTTTCTGCATCCACGAGCGCTGGTCAAAACGCACCCTACGGGCCAAGATCGCCGGCAAGCTCTACGAGCGCACCATCGCCGCCCGAGGCTCTGCCGACGGCATCGAAGCCGAGCTCGCGACGCTCGCAACCACCGGCGCCGTCGAGCCGTCGCTCGCTTTCCGCGACCCCTACGTGCTCGACTTCCTCGGCTTGCCGTCGCAGCACACAGAGGCCGACCTCGAGCGCGCAATTCTCGACGAGATGCAGCGATTCTTGCTCGAGCTTGGGGGCGGCTTCGCGTTCGTGGAACGGCAGAAACGCATGACTGTCGACGGCGCCGACTTCTACCTCGATCTGCTCTTCTACCACATCACCATGCGCTGCTACGTCGCACTCGAGCTCAAGACGCGTCCACTGGAGCCGGGAGACTACGGGCAGATGATGCTCTACTTGCGTTGGCTCGACGCTCACCAGCGACACGAGGGCGACTCGGCACCCATCGGGCTAGTCATGTGCACGAGCAAAGGCCCTGAACAGGTGGCGCTGCTAGGGCTGGATTCCGGCGAGGTGCGGGCGGCGCAGTACCTCACCGAGCCCATTCGCGAGGAGCTGCAGCGCCGTATGGCCGCGATCGCGGAAGATCCCGAGGTGAATCGGGAGTGACTGCGGGTGACGCCGGTCCTTACTTGCGCCCGGCCTTCTTGCGATCGGTCGCGCTCAGGATCCGCTTGCGGAGCCGAATGCTCTTGGGAGTGATCTCGACCAGCTCGTCGTCCTCGATGTACTCCAGCGCCTCTTCCAGCGTGAACAGGATCGGCGGGTGCAGCACGATGGACTTGTCGGCCGAGGAGGTGCGCATGTTGGTGAGTTGCTTGGCCTTAGCGACGTTGACCACTAGGTCGCCTTCCTTGGCGGCCTCACCCACGATCATGCCCTCGTAGCACATGACGGTCGGGCCGATGAACATCTTTCCGCGCGTCTGGAGCGTGTCGATCGCGAAGGAAGCGGACTTCTCCGTGGCGTTGGCGATCATCGAACCATTCTGACGGCCGCCCAAATCACCCTTGTACGGGCCGTACTCGCTGAAGTGATGGAACAAGACGCCCTCTCCGCGGGTCGCGTTGAGGATGCGTGTGCGCAGACCCATAACGCCGCGGGTCGGGATCTTGAACTCGAGGTGCGTGCGCTCTTCGCGGAGCACCATGTCCTTCATCTCGCCACTACGTGAGCCAAAGATCTCGATGACCTTGCCCGCAAACTCACTGGGGACGTCGACCACGGCTTGCTCGATAGGCTCCATCTTCTTGCCGTGCTCGTCCTTCTTGATGATGACCTGCGGGCGGCCCACCTGAAACTCGTAGCCCTCGCGGCGCATGGTTTCCATGAGCACGGACAGGTGCAGGACTCCTCGGCCGGCGACCTCCATGCCACTCTTGTCCTCGGTCTCGACGATATTCATCGAGATGTTGGACTCGGCCTCGCGCTCCAGGCGCTCCTTGATCTGACGACCGCCGACGATCTTGCCTTCCTGCCCAATAAGTGGGCTGGTTGAGGCCGCAAAAACAATCGACATGGTCGGCTCTTCGACGTGGATCGGGTCGAGCACGACCGGCTCGATGCGACAGGTGAACATGTCGCCGATGTCGCAGTCCTCGATGCCGACGACCGCGCAGATGTCGCCCGCATGTACTTCGGTTGCCTGCTGGCGGCCCATACCTTCGAACGTGAAAAGGTCCTTGATGTTGGCCTGGTAGCGACTGCCGTCATTCTTGACCACCATGATGCGCTCGCCGTTGTGAAGCGTTCCCGAAAACACTCGCCCGATGCCGATACGGCCGACGAAGTTGGAGAAGTCGATGGTGCACACCTGCATGGCAACCGGGCCGTCGACGTCGACATCAGGTGCCGGAATGTACTTGATGATCGAATCGAGCAGCGGCGCCATGTCCATGTTGTCGTCGCCGGGCTCATAGCGCGCGTAGCCGCTCACGGCACTGGTGTAGACCACGGGGAAGTCGAGCTGCGCGTCGTTGGCGCCCAGATCGAGCATGAGCTCGAAGACCTCGTCGATGACCTCGTGAGGACGAGCTCCGGGACGGTCGATCTTGTTGACGACGACCATCGGCTTCAGGCCGTGCTCCAGTGCGTGCTTGAGCACGAAACGTGTCTGCGGCATCGCACCCTCAAAGGCGTCGACGATAAGCAAGCAGCCGTCGGCCATCTTCAAGACGCGCTCGACCTCGCCACCGAAGTCGGCGTGTCCTGGCGTGTCGATGACATTGATCTTGGTGCCGTTGTAACGAATAGATATGTTCTTGGCGAGGATGGTGATACCCCGCTCGCGCTCTTGGTCGTTAGAGTCGAGCACACGCTCGGCGACCTGCTGGTTGTCTCGGAAGACATGGGTCGTCTGGAGGAGGCGATCGACCAGCGTGGTCTTGCCGTGGTCGACGTGGGCGATGATGGCGATGTTACGAACGTCATTCTGCCGCATGATGCTCCGATACTTCTGAGAGACGTAGTTGCCGTCTGGGACACATTTAGCGCAAGGGGGTAGTGTAGCACGCTCGACAATGATGCCTCTTGCGTCCTCACCACCGAAAAGTGTGCGCGCGAAGCCGTTAACCTCGCGTAAGATGCAAGTAGCGCAATGCATAAACCGTGTCCTTGCCGAGGGGGGCAACGGAATGTCGGCCGACTACACCGGCGGCTACGATGAGGTGGAACCCGAGTCCGAGCAGGACCCCAAAAACCGGCGCAATGCTGGCATCTGGGGGCTGCTGGCCACAGTGCTGGTTGCAGCAATTGTGCTGCTCATCGTGCTCACCCAGTGCGTACCTCGTGTCCCCGACGTGGTCGAGCTAACCGAGAATCAAGCTGTCACAAAGCTGACGCAAGCCGGTTACCAGGTGGGCGCTGTAAGCAGGGTCGTGCTCCCCGACACCTCGGCGGGCAAGGTTGCCGAGCAGGCGCCCGAGGCTGGCGCTGTCTTCTCCCGCGGCGGGAGCGTTGACCTTGTGGTGGCGCTCGGTGCTGAGCTTGTCGAGGTGCCCGAGGTCATAGGCAATGACACCTCAGCTGCAGAACTGCTCATTAAGGCCAAGCAACTGGTCATGGAAGTCGAGGGGCGCTACAGCCCCAGCATCCCTGCCGGCGCCGTCATCAGTCAGAATCCGCCTGCGAATGCCAAGGTGCCTGTCGGATCACGGGTCGTGCTGGTTGTTTCCCTCGGCATCGAGCCGGAAACGGGCTTTGGGGCCGGTGCGTCACCAGTCGCAGGTGCCAGCTTCTCAGCGGGCAACGGAGGGTCGGGATCGAGTGGGCCCGGCTCCACTCAGTCCAACTGCACCGCCAGCTACCCCGGTGCCACGGTGTGGGCCAGCGGCGGCGACATCTACATCAGGACCGGTGGCATCGGCACCAGACAGCTCACGAGCGGCTCGGCCTGGGACAGTCGGCCGCTGCTGTCGCCCAACGCCAAGTACGTGGTCTTCATGCGCGCTCCGTCCAGTGGCGCCAAGGCCGACGGAATTGGCCGTGTGTGCCTCACAACCTTCGAAGCCCAGATCATGAAGATGCCCTGGTCGACACAGATGACGGCAGGGCACGTGTGGTACGAGGACTACGCATTTGCTCCCAGCCCCACCGGCACCGCGCCGGGCAGCGACTGGCTGGTCATCTCCCAGCTCTACGAGTATCCGCTCACCACATCCCAAAACCCCGACCCCGCACAAAACGTGAGAGGCCGACTCGCCGTGTGCAACGTGCCGATCGCCTCGTCGTGGGTCGGATGGAACGTGGAGTTCTTCCCAACTGCCGGGATCTCGCTGTCGAGGTCAACCACGCCAGGGTGTGTGAAGGTCACCGCGATTCGACCGGACGGCAAGCAGTGGGTGCGCGAGTTCAACGCCCATACCGGAATGTTTCTCAAGTAGCCGCAAACTCCCGAGCGAACGAGGCCGCGCGTGCTAGCGCAGCACGAGGTCAGCGTAGACCGGCAAGTGATCCGAGGCTCGGCTCGGCACCGCTTCGAGTGCCTCAAGCTTCCAGTGCCGGCTATAGGCAAAGTGATCCAGGCCGCGGTTTGGCCGGATACTCGGGAAGCTGCTCGGCGGATTCTCGACCACCTCAAGCAGGTCGGAGAGTACCGTCAACTCGGCGGCCTGGCAGTTCAGATCGCCGGCAAGCACCAGCGGAGTGTCGCGGGGCAGGTTCTCGGCCAGGAAGGCGATCTGGGCCTCACGCGTTCGACGCCCTAGCGAGAGATGCGTGGAGACGAACGTGATGGGCGTGCCGCCAGCCGAGATCTCGGCGACCAGAGCGCCTCGGCGCTCCATACCGCCCGGAAGAAACAGGTTACTTGCCGAACAGAGCGTTCCCTCGTTCGCCATGACCATGTTGCCCAGGGCGTGCACCCAGCGAGTGTGGTTGGGCTCAAAAGCGTGCTCCATGTTGAGCATGCGTGCGATCTGGTCGGGCTGATCCCAAAGTCCGCGGATGTGCCAGACCTCGTTTACCCCCACCACGTCGGGAGCGATGCCCGCGATAACGCTGGCAATGCGGCGGTTGGAAACCCAGCCATCGACGCCTTCGCCGTGGCGAATGTTGTAGGTGAGGAAGCGCATAGAGAACTCCCGGTCCGGGGCTGGGCACCTCAAGAAAATGCCCGTTCGCACGTAGGACAAACGCAAAACGGCGTCCAGTTACTCCCCGACGGGCACGACGAGCTCGAGCAGGCAGTGACGTGAACCGAGGATGCCCAAACGATCGAGAAAGGTCAGGTCGAGCCCGGCTCCCTCAAACGTTCCTTCGTCGACGGCGGCAGCTATCTCGCACAACGTGTCGATCTGCTCGGCGGGCAGGCCGATTGCGCGCCATGCGTCCGCCAGAGGGCAGGAGCTCATGCTGAGCACGAGCCGACCATCTTCGAGCTCGTCAATCGCGGGCTCGAAGAGCGTGCCTCCGCAGGGAGAACCCTCGACAAAGATGCGGCCCACTTCGGCCAGGTCGCCTGCCTCGGCCGCCTCGGCGTACTTGCGACCTACTTCGAGTCCTCGGCGATAGATGGCTCGCTTCATGACCTCGACTGCTCGGTCGCGACCGAGCTCCTCGGCAAGCTCCTCGTAGAGGTATGCGTACATCAGGGCACGGTTCTCAAACGCCGAGCGCGTCTCGGCGCGGGACCGTTCTAGGGCGCTCTGAAGCTCGTCGAGGGTCGGGCCGCTGGTCATCAGGTGGTCTGGGGTTCGACCTGTGCCGGAACCGCTTCGTGACCGTCGCCGTGGTCATCATCATGATGCGGATGTACTTCCATCGGCTTGATGCCAAAGAAGTCCATCGTGCACGGCATGTCAATGTGAGCGGCGAGGTAGAGGTGCACCGTGGTCAGGATGATGAACAGCCAGTTGAGGACGTAGTGGACCGTACGCATGGCCCAGACGCCGGTGCCGCCGAGAAGACTGGCGGTCACGCCGTACAGGCTGATAC
>Ga0194043_1000817_pt1 | contig 17495 bp, 14 predicted proteins | sample JunL4415m_MetaG_FD_161274 | JGI IMG/M metagenome (GOLD analysis project Ga0194043, IMG submission 161274) | Anoxic zone freshwater microbial communities from boreal shield lake in IISD Experimental Lakes Area, Ontario, Canada - Jun2016-L442-15m | ecosystem: Environmental > Aquatic > Freshwater >...
GGCCTGCCCCTTCATCAGATTCAGATCCGCCAACACGCCATTGAAATCCACCGTCGGAACCGGGAAAGTCCGCCCGGCCTGAAACACATCTATTCGTGCCGGTACCGCACTCGGCGGAGCCTCGGCAGAACGATAAGAGTCATTCACTCCGCTCCCTGATGGTGCGTTCGCGTGAGTGTGTACGCCAAACTCATCTCTACTGAAATTGCATACCCACTTACTTCCATCCCAATGAAGAGCTCCCTCACAATGATCAGGGTCATCATACGATGCCACCGAACTTGTTATGATATTGTGTGCCACTCCGTCAAAACGAACACCGAAATTCGAATGGATTCGACCATATACCTCTGTCCCCTCGCCAAATCGTATCTCATCATTGGCCAATGCACTGTATTCGCTCCACGATGGTCGACGAAAACGCACCTTGATGGTTCGTATTGCTGTCGAATCCCTATCCATCCACCCTTGAGAAGTGACCGTGACGATAGTCGAGCCAGTGGCTGGTGGAACGACAGTAATACTATAATGTCCCACCGGCCCCGAGCTATCTTCATAGACACCCGTATAGGCACCGCCCACTCCCAATGCTGTTCCTCCTGTCCAAAAAGCCTGGATCTGTTGTGCAGTGCGACCATCGACCATATGTGCCAGATACCATCGATACCACAGCACTCCTGCCTCGGAAACATGAAAAGCTTCGTTACGAGAAATGGTCTGCAAACTGACCTTGGTTGAATTCGCCACAAACGAAAGACTGCCGGTCAAAATAATAGAAACGAAAAATACCACGAATAAACCGTACACAAGGAAGCTCCCGCGAAGAAAAATTGGATTCGAATGGATTTTAGTTGGAGACATATTCGTTGAGATTGCGTAATTCGGCAAATGATTCGAAATTGATATTGTCGGGCGCATGAGCGGGATCAATGTTCATCGCGACATGCACCTTCACTAGACGGACATTGGCGATTGAGACTGGTGTTGCGAGTGGATTATTTGCTGTATCGCCAGGATAATTCGCATTGTAATAGGTAAATATCGGTTCGCTACTCGTATTGTAGACTGCCAAGCCGACCGTGGTCTCTGTCGCGTCACCAGCCGCATACGTTACCGGTGTTCCGGCCGTCGGCAATCGGACACCTTTTTTTAACAGTCCGTTGCTCAAAAAATAATGGATGCGTTCGGTCTTACCATCACCATCTGAATCGGCATAAAAGGTCAAGGAAAAATCGGAACCAGACACCATCGGATAACTCCCATTGTCCGCCTGTCGAGCCCGACGAATATCCTGCACGAGCCTGTCGACCGCCCGCTGATTGGTCAGGGCAGTTGTCCCCTCTTCGAGGATAAAGGCATTCGTACGAAGACTCCGAATAAATAACGCGCTGAAGGCAGACAATAGCAGTGTAGCGATAGAGATGGCAACGACCATTTCGACCAAAGTCATCGCGCGGTATGTTTTTTTCAAAAATCGTGACATATGAGAAAGATACTGTTAACTGGCTATCAAATCGACGCTCTCTTGGAGAAGACTCCCCGACACCGAAATGGTTTTCGTTTGATCCTGAAAGCCGGCCGCTGTTACTTTCAAATCATATGTCCCAGCAGGCAGAGCGGGTGCCGAAGTTGGGAAGTAAGCCCGCCCGAATTGATCCGTAGTAAGCGTCACATCGTATCCCGTAATACTATTGGTTAATTGCACGGAAGCTCCGGCAAGCGGACTGGTTGTAGATTGATCTGTAACCGTTGCCAACACCGATCCTATCGTCATATCCGCAAAGAACAAAGTTTCTTCACTATTGACACCCGCACTCACCACGAACGAGCTCGCCGTCACTCCAGGCGGCTCCATCCGCAAAAGAATATGCTGAGCGGGAATGGTAGGCGTAATGGTATAGGTACCGGGGCTGACTGATGACTCGGTAAATGAAGCACCGGCTCCGGAAGTATCATTCTCATTAAGAGTATAGGTTATCGGCGCCGTACCGATCTGCTTGCCTCCGACAAGTTGAAATGCAACACTTGGAAGATCTTGACTAAGTCCATCTTTGGTCTTGATGGTAATGTCGGCCGAGCGATCGGTTATCAAGCTACTCGGATTGAGCTCCCCAGCTACTACCGAAGCATGCGGCTCGACCGGTGTAAATGTCCCACCATTTGCCATAGAAGGATATGTGGTTATGGGAAAGTATCCGGATTTCGAAACGCTGATCTGGTATGATTGCAAACTCGCCGGAGCAGCAGGGAACATCAGGTTGCCCGTATCATCAGTATTAGTCGTCAAACCAACATGCGGACTAACCGCCGTATTGACGATATGCACCGTCGCATCCGCAATCCCATTTCCTGCCAGATCGAGCACATTGATCGACAATACTCCCCCGCCCGCACTCTGCTCGACACCCTTCGGCACGAATACCGAAGAAACTTCCACTTGCTGCGATGAACTCGCCGTACCCCATGCAACAGTAACAAATACTTTTTTGTAATCATTGGGAACCGTATCGATCGGAGTCGTACCCGTCACCAATCCATCAAAAGGATCATCGATGTATTGAATAAATGTGCGCACCTGATAGGTGTGGGCATTGGCCGTCACGGATTCGTCTTGAAGTATGTCCCCGCCTGGTAGGCCATAATTCCATCCACCGCCACCGTCAGGGGTCTTGGTGCCGATAGCGGAATAATCCAAATTACGGATGATTTCCATTTTTTCCGACGCAAGTGATGCCGCACCAAGCCGATTACGCGTCTCAAAAATCAACTTCGTTCCAAAACTCCACGCCTGCAAGAATACCGTACTGACCACCACAAAAACAAACAGGAGCGCCAGCACCTCAACCAATGTCGTCCCTTTTTGTCGTGAATTTATTTTTATTTTCATTATACATTTTTAGGACTTACGCGCTTGAGTGCAGCTTGCCCGTCCGCAGGCGGGTTCGAGGCATAAGCGAGGAAGTCCTAATTGATATTATCCATAACACTGTAAATCGGTTGTAGCATCGCGACAGCGAAAAATCCTACCGCGGTTCCGATGAATACCATCAACACCGGTTCCAAAATCGAGGAGAGATTTTTGGTGACTTGATTCACTTCCTCTTCATAAAAATCCGCCAACCGCTCGAGCACCACTTCTGTCTTGCCGGTTTCTTCTCCCACTGCGAGCATCTGCGGAACCAAAACAGGAAAAGCTTTCGGGTAACGGAGTATCACCGTGCTCAATTCGACGCCCTTTTGGATTTCTTCGAGTCCCTCCTTGAGAGCGTCCTTATAATAAACATTTGAAATCGTATCCGAAACGATCATGAGTGCGTTCGTCACCGCCACACCACTTTTGAGCAATGAGCTGAAAATTCGGGCAAACCGCGCGCAGTTCACCTTCACAATAATATCGCTTATGATGGGTGTCCGCAGCGCCAACCAACCAAATATCCGTTTGCCATGAGGTGTTCCTGCGAACCATTTGGTTCCCGCGACTATACCGACAAAACCGCCCATCACCAAAAAGCTATGATTTTGCATAAAGTCTCCCAACCCCATAATGAACAGGGTCGATGCCGGCAGCGTGACATCCATATCACGGAATACACTGGTAATCCTCGGCAAGACATACGTCAGCATGACAATCCCGATACCGATCATCGCCACCATGACGACAGACGGATACATCAGAGCGCCCTTCACTTTGCTGGTCAGCTCATGTTCCTTCTCGAGCTGTATCGCGAGAATCTCCAGAATCTTTTCGAGGTTTCCGGAAATTTCGCCCACATACACCATACTCGTGAACAGCTGATCGAAGACTGCTGGATACGCGGCCAACGCCCCCGAAAAGGTATTGCCACTCTCCACCTGCTGACGCACCTCATCGAGAATCTTCTGGAAATATTTATTCTTCGTCTGTTCGGAAAGATTCATCAGTGCCTTGGACACGGTCAACCCTGAACCCACCATCACGCCGAGGTTACGAGTGAACATCATCCGTTCCTTCAGGGGCACACGCTGAAAACGATCGAGCCATTTCACGGTCGTCTGCTGCTTCACTATTTTGACCGAGGTTAACAAGAGACCCTTGCTCCGCAATTCCGCAACCACCGCCCGTTCATCGGTCGCCGACAACTCGCCGTCCACCGACTCTCCCGATGCGATGACGCGCGCAGTATAAGAAAACTGTGGCATATTTTTATATTACAACCTACCTATTTAGTATATCACACCATCGCTTCGATTTCACTCACCCTGTGTTTAAACTTCTCAAAAATTTTTGGTCCGCGCGGCTTCGGAAGAAATAGCAATGCTGAATCATTCGCCACAATCAAACTTCCCGCCCATTTCGTTTTCGGATTCGCCTCGATTTTCTTCTTTTGCATTTCACCGAGTTTTTTTTCAAACCACTTGTCACCAAGCACTATCTCGCCAATATCCCGCACCACGCGGATATACCAGCGATCCATCACACACCACCGCGATACCAATGTCGTCGGTCGATACTGCGGCCGAAATCGAGTTATCCAGCTATTTGCCATACGAAACCGTCGATATTCATGCGCACCATAAACCGGCACCAATGTCGTATACTCATGCGAAGAAAACCAATCCTTCAAAGTGATCTCCAACGATTCCGAAGTGATCCAAAAGTTGAGACATGCCCGATCACGATGGTGCGTACCCCAGCGCCGCTTACCGATCAGATGCAATACGCCCGTCACCAGAACACGCCCCATCCAAATGTGCCCCGCACGCACACTGATCAACATATCCCAATCACTGTCACGCTTGGTATTCTTCATCGCCACACTTCCCGTAAGCGCCACCATCCGCACGAAGGGTACCCACCGCAACACTTGCGCCAACTTCTGTATACGCTTCATCTTGATTTCCGATCGTCGCTCGCGAGTCCACCGCTTATCGAACAAATCTTCCCGACCCCGCACCGCATACCACCCCCGATCGCTCACGAGACGTTTTTTAATCTCTTCAGTCTCAAGTGTCGCCAACACCACTTCTAAAGAAACCCGATCTTTTTCTTCGCCTGTCGCCATCAGATATTTCCATATCTCAAAACCCGTCAAAGGAAAATCCATCGCGTCATAATACGCCACCGTCGCCACAATATCCCTCGAGAGTCCAGTCATAAGTTATTTATTTCTCCTCCAACAATTTCCGCTGTTTCGTTATCGCCAGTGCATTCTGTTTCGAGATCACGCTTCGCCCAATTTCTTTCTCAGTCTCCCGTCTCGCATTGCCAGCCACGCTTCCGCCGCGTCTAGCGACCCGCTTATTTTCATCAAACGCTTCCGGTTTTTCAATTTGAGAAATTTCCGTCGTCACCCGTTCACCAAGCATCGTAAAAATTAATTCGAGATCAGTCATATTATCTCGTAAATTCGCCGGTGACTTTTCGGGAATATTCTTGTGCTTCCGGTACTCGCTCGGCGTCATCCCAAAGGTCGCCCGACTAATTTCTGCTGTTAAGATAGCGTAGTCGCGCTCACTCTCAATACCGCGATCTTTCCATTCATCGGTCAAATTCTGACGAATAGCAATCCCGCGCAATCGCTTGTCGATCCAATCTTTTGGATACCCCTTTTGTTCATAGAGTTGCTTCATCCGCTCTTGCGCCAATTCAGGATTTTCTATTTCTTGTACGCGCTCATACCCAACTTTCGCCAACCACCGCTTGAACGGCTCAGCCTTCGGGCTGGGAATTGATTGGATAATACGAAACATACCCTCTGTATTGGCGCAGTCAGTACTATATTTCTTTCCATCAGAACTCTCCAATTTCAGTTGTAAACAAATTGTTAACAACTGAGTTTCCCTTCCCTTCAATACACCCCAGTATTGGCGAGGAGCACGACTCTCCGTTAAAACTTCAACAATGTCCACCACCGAAAAAAACCATCGACCGTCATGCCACACCCGACGGATTTTTTTTGATTCAAAAACAACCAATCCCGTATTCATAAGTATCCCGCATTAATTATCAACTCCCTTTAGTATAGCCTTCTCCGAGACTTTTTGGCAGTCTTGACTATTGCCTCCAAATAGGCTATATTACAAAGTCAGTCTTGAAGCGCAGTCTTCTGCTGAATAAACCAATTTCGTTCCGCCAAACGAGATATCCAGGTTCTTTTACAACTTTTCAGTGGCGGCTGATGGAGCAATATCATGAAAAAAGCAATACCAGCAGTAAAGAATATTCTCTTAATAACAATGGATATTTTAAAAAGGACGCTGCCTACAATAAAGGATGCCTTTCTAGTGGCAGCCAGTATTTTTGGAGCACTCATCGTCGGCCAAACAATGGCCAGAATTTCCCATATCGAATTTTCTCCTGAACTTCTGCGTGATACAACCGTAGTAGGTATGGTGGCAGGAACGCTACTTATACTCTCCACAGTATTTGGGTTGGTATTAAACTACTACTATCATCAAGATTTTAACGGTATTTATTTGATTATCCTAAAAATAATTTTCTCCGTCGGAGTAATTCTGTTTTTTGGATCTTTCGGGATATTTCTATTGAAGACTTTTGGATATCTCTTTCTGGCAAATTTTATAGTGTCAGGGTCATTGACTCTTCTTTGCTTCTCTATCGGGTACAAAAACAAGCAACCAGGAAAACTGATGGCATTTCTACCATTCGTTGCAACACAAATAAATTGGCTTGCGACAGTCCTTCTGCTAATCCTGCAGTTTTAAAAAATCTTCAGGCAATCAAAAAAGGGATTCTTATTATCATTATAAGAATCCCGATTTTTTTTTATATATCTCTTTTTTATATATACCTCCCCGTGTAACTCCGGCGACACTTGCGGATCTTGGCGGGCGGACCGGCACAGAGGATCTCGCCACCAGCAGTGCCACCCTCGGGTCCCATATCGATCACCCAATCAGCATAACGGATGATGTCGACATTGTGCTCAACAACGATCACGGTATTGCCCTTGATGATGAGCGCATCAAGTATGAGTAATAGTCGTCGGATATCGTCGAAGTGCAAGCCGATAGTCGGCTCATCGAGAATATAGAGGGTCTTGCCTGTCGCCTTGCGCGCCAACTCGGTCGCCAATTTGATACGCTGAGCCTCGCCTCCGGAGAGATTGGTCGCGCTCTGCCCGAGTTTGAGATATCCGAGGCCGACTTCCTCCAGTGTCCGCAGTTTATCATCGATGGCCGACTGATCGGCGAAGAACACCCGTGCTTCGAGCACACTCATCTTCAATACCTGCGAGATATTTTTGCCACGATATTCGATCGCCAATGTCTTGTCATTGTAACGCGTCCCATGACATACCTCGCACGGCACATAGACATCGGGTAGGAGGTACATCTCCACCTTGCGCACTCCGCCACCCTGACACATCTCGCAGCGACCACCCCGCATATTGAAACTGAAATGACTCGGCGCAAAACTCTCCTTCTTGGCCTCGACCGTCGCAGCGAACAGTTCGCGGATTGGCGTGAAGAGTCCGGTATAAGTCGCGGCATTGGAGCGTGGTGTGCGTCCGATCGGATCCTGCGTCACGGTGATCACCTTGTCGAGCTGATCCAGTCCTTCGATTTTTTTGTGCTTACCGACCGCCACCTTGGTACCATAAAAATGCCGCGCCAAAGCCTGAGCAAGAATATCGTGCACGAGCGTCGATTTGCCCGACCCCGACACGCCCGTGATCGCCACGAAGCACTCCAGCGGAATATCCACATCGATGTGTTTCAGATTGTGTTCCGATGCATCAGTGATCGTGATGAATTGTTTCGGTCGTCGAGGTGTGCGATCTGGTTCCGCTACATTCATACGTCCAGACAGGTATTTCCCGGTCAAGGTTTTCGACTTCCACAATTGTTCCGCCGTACCCGAAAACACCACCTCACCACCGAACGAACCCGCGCCCGGACCCATATCCACAATCCAATCCGACACACGCATAATCGCCGGGTCGTGCTCTACGACGATCAATGAATTACCATTCTCTTTCAGGACATTCATTGCGCCGATCAGTTTCTCGGTATCACGACTGTGCAAGCCGATCGACGGTTCATCCAATACATAGAGGATACCGGTCAGATCAGACTTCATCTGAATGGCGAGCTTGATACGCTGTGCCTCACCACCCGAAAGCGTTTCTGCACCGCGCGCGATTTCCAGATAATTCAGGCCAACTTTTTCCATCGCATCCAAACGAAAATCAACTTCCTGTAACAGCGCCCGTGTCGATTCACAAAAATGTTTCGGGATCGATTTCGACAAAACCGATCGGACATATTTCCGCAGAGCCTCGACCGTGCGTGCCGTCATCTCCGAGATACTCTCACCGAGAAACAGCACCGCAAGCGACTCGGGCTTGAGCCGTCTACCCTCACAAACCGGACAGGTGTTCATCAACATATATTTCTCAATCTCCACCCGCGTATGTTCCGATTTCGCCTCGCGATATTTCTTCTCGAGCAGTGGGATCACACCTACAAAACGCTTCGCTTTCATCTTTTCAGAAAATTTTTCTGGCAATTCGCCGTACAATATGACATTCAGATCGCGTTTACGCAAACGTCCAACGGGAATATCCAACGAAAAACCGTGCCGTGCCGCAGCATCACGCAAGAGCTCGAACTGTGTCGTGGAGGCCGGTCGTTGTTCGCGTGACTTACTCCACGGGCGGATCGCACCCTCGAGGATTGAGAGGTTTTTGTTTGGCAACACGAGCTCAGGGTTGAGCTCTGGTTTCACACCGAGACCCGCACAAGTCGGACATGCTCCCTCAGGCGCATTGAATGAGAATACATTGGGCACGAGTTCTGGCAAAACCATCTGACAGGTTCCGCAGCGGTATTCCTGATCGTATTTGCGTTCCTCCGTTTGATCAATGAGAATCGTAACCACGCCCTGACCAAGTTTGAACGCCGTCTCGAGCGAATCCACGATCCGCTCCTTGTCCGGCCGTTTGACATCAACCGTCATTCGGTCAACTACCACTTCCATTTCCGAGAGCAGCATATCCGATGCATGCGGCAACGCCTCCGTCACCAACATCACCGTTCCGCGAAACCGCACCCGCGCATATCCCCACTGCTCGACCTGCCGAAGAGCTTCCTTCTCGGTTTTTTTCTGTAACAAAACTGGCTTCGTGAGAAACACGATCCCCGCGTCGCCCGGCAGAGCGATCAGTTCTTCCAAGATCTCTCGTGATTGTTTGCACCGCAAAACCGCCCCGCACTGGGGACAGTGGGGCTCGCCGGCTTTGGCATACAGCACCCGCAAATAGTCATATATCTCGGTCAATGTCCCGACAGTCGAACGCGGACTGCGCGAGATACTCCGCTGATCGATCGAGATGGCGGGACTCAAGTGTGTCATCAGGTCGACATCCGGTTTGCCGATCGTCTGAAGGAAATTGCGCGCGTACGAAGACAACGACTCCATATATCGCCGATTCGCCTCCGCATAAATAGTATCAAATGCCAACGAGGACTTGCCTGAACCTGATAATCCCGTAATGACCACCAGACTCTCCCGTGGGATCTCGACATCGACATTTTTGAGATTATTGACACGCGCACCCTTGATAACGATCGTTTTTTTGTCGGCAGAGGCAGGCATAGGCGAGAAAATAGAGAGAAACATTGGATCAAAAAAGGCTAACGCTCCCACCCTGGGCAATCACTCACATTGTCTCCTATGGTAGCACCTAAACTTCATTCCATCAAGACCGCTTAAAATGAAAACCGGGCTCGCGACCCGGTTTCCGTTGTACTTTACGCGAAAACTGCACAATCTACCGACCGGTCGCATACAGCTACAACGCTTCTCCCCCTAATCGATCGGCTATTTGTTCCCCATTTGAGAAGTGGGGCCTGAAACCTTCAAATGCTTATGCACCATAGAAGTAAGATAGGTCTGATACGGAATACCGTCAGCCATCGCTCGTGCCTTCAGCTGTAAAAGATCATGCTCCGAAAGACGAATATTTGATATTTTTTCCCTTTTTCAGCATCGCCGCTACGGCACTTTGACAGGCTACCTTTGATTTTTTGACATTCGGGACGCTTTTCAGTTTCCCGGTCTCGAAAGCCTTGAGGGCAGTTTTTTCAGATTTGTCCAGTTCAAAGTATTTCATAAGTATGCGTTATTAACGGAATCTATTTTTTTCTCCCTACATACTCCACCATACTCCGAATACAACACCTCAAAACCGAGAACATCGATGGTTCTATCCCGACATCAATCTTCAAGTTTGTGCCCTTTTTTGCCAAAAGTAATACTCAAATTATCATTTGAAAACTTGTCATACGGCATACCAAAATATTCCGCAACACGCATGAGGAGTTTGCCGAGAGCAATCTTTTCTTCGTCACGAGTTCGAAAAAACTCTTCGTCTGATGATGTACCGATTTCCTCAATCACTTCAACTTTAGGAAGAGATTCTTCGTCACCGGGCATTTCTACGATAAAACCATTCTTGGTTTTTTTAATATTCATTTCGTAAGACATACGTTTCAATTTTTTGATACGCATCGGTATTATGGCTCGAGTGAGATCTCTTCCCCGGTTGTTTTAATCTCATGTACGAGAGGACTGGAAATAGTCCCGCGAAAATCCTCGGGAGCAAAACCGATTGGGGCAATCATCGCCTCGACATCTTCTCCTCGCCGGCGGTGCCAGAGAAACGAAAGTCGATCCTCCTTGATGAACAAGGGTGAGATGATGCAGACATCGATATCGCTCCATGCATGAGCCTTGTGCTTGGCATACGAACCAAAAAGGTACACACCTTGTACGGGGACATGATGCGTTTCTCTTAGATAGCGCGCGTAATCTTTGACTTTTTTCCGGACTTCTCCGGCGGTGTATACTTTCTTATCCATAAGCGTAAATTATAAGCGAGTTTGAAATGCTTCTCGGCGAAATGTTTGGTTGCCTTCTTGTAAAATGCAAACTTATAGTCATCGTATCGCCCCTCGATATTGAAGGTGGAAATTTCTTCCAACTCATCATTCTGTTCGTTTGAAAGAACGATGACTGCGAGTTGAGCTAACCTTGGGAGGTCATGGATAAAAGGCGCATTTTCACCCGTTTCAATCACTACTCTAGCCTTAAGCTCAGCTTCTATTACGAGGTGACAGAAAAAGAGCGCATCGGCATACCGTCCGAGATTCATCAACCCTTCAGTGGTTTTCCACTTTTCATCGGCCAACTTGTGCCAATACGTGATGAGTATTTTTATACTTTCCATGCTCTCAGTATAGACTAAATCCGCCACCTCGTCAAAAAAATCCTTCGCACCAGAGACGCGCCAATGGCGTCGTCTCTACACAGGAATCCCCGTCCTACCGTCCCAAATTATACAACTGCGTCACTTCGCTGGCACTCAGGGCGCAAAAGAAATCCATTCTTTCGGCACAACCTTCCATCTGCCCATACCATTATCAACAATCCCAACATACCGAGAAAACCAGACTTCACTTCGTCCGCGCAATGCCAACCCAAGTTTGTAGGTCGCTCCATGGTCGAGCATCCCCATATATGAGTTCAGACACGCAACCAATCGGCACACCTCTCTTTTGCTCCTCTCTTTCCCGTCAAAAACAATTTTCAGTAAAAATAACTTTTTCCACATATTCCCTTTTGCTCGATTTTGCAAATAGACCCTGTATGGTTTCAAAACTCTTCCCAGAAAAGTTACTCCCCTCTCAACCTGCTGAAGATAGATTTTCTTAGGATGAAGCGTCAGTGTGAGCTGATTCTCCAGATAGAGCTCGACCAAGGGAATTACGGCCTTCAAAAATTCTTTACTCGTATGCACGAACAACATATCATCGACATACCTCCCATAATACCGGCATTTGAGTGTGTGTCCGACAAAATGATCGAGGTCATTCAAATAGATGTTCCCGAAGAGCTGCGAGGTGAGATTGCCGATGGGCAAGCCCCTGTCTTTCTCTGAAAAGAAGAGGCTCTTGGATTTTGGCAAGCCAACCCAGTCTTCTCGTTTTCCCTTCATAATACAGTGTTGCGTCGGGTCATGAAAAACGACCTTTTCCAAAAGCCATAATACCCTATTCTCATCGAAGCTCGTTTCCGACCGAAACCGCCCAATAATATTTCGTATTTTTCCAAAAAGAATATGCTTATCAATAGTCATAAAATACCCCGCTATATCCAGTTTCAGGATAAAACATTTCTGCTGGTAATTGTTCGAGCAGGATCGAATGAAGTGCTCCGCTCGTTTCACTCCCAAAGAGGTTCCCCTGCCCTCGCGACAACTGTAGCTATCATAGATAAATAATCGCTCGCACAAAGGATTGAGATAATTGAACAAGAGATGATGGATAATCCGGTCTCGAAAATGACCGGCAAAAATCTCCCGCTTAACGGGGTAAAATGAGATGAAGCAGGTACTCTTGGAAATCTCGTATGTCCGATTCAGTATCTCATCCCGCAATTGGAAAAGCTCCGCTTCAAAATTCATTTCGAATCGCAGAGCGTTATTCGTGTTACGCTTGTGCCTCCTGGCATCGTAATATGCTTGGAACAAATCCTCTATCAATGATGAAGCCATAAGATAAAAAAACGAGTCCTTCAGACAACGAAGAGAGAAACCGTTGGCCTTAGAATTCGGGTTACGGTTCACGGTAGCGTTCGATGTGTTCAGGTTGCGATTCCATGCAGTAGCACCGCTCTGCGACGACGACCACAAGTTGGCGTTCGTCCCGCGATTGTTGAATCCACCGGTGGTATTGCGGTTGCCGGCTAGCGCAAGAATAATCATTTTTACTCTTTGCAGGTCGCTCGAACGCGACAAGCAAATGGAATGTATTTGTTTCCTATGCCTTATCCGATAGTATCGGACAAGAAGATTATTGGACTCGTTATGGCACACTCGTCTCGCTCTTTGGCGCGAGACCGACTCCGGCCCCTACGAATCGTCTCAAAAACGGCTCGAATTCTCTCCTCCGCATGACCCATACCAGGCCGATAATTGTTTGCTGACTGATTCCAAATTTTCATTTAGCGCTACGAATTTTTTCAAACCGACTTGCTGCAAGTCTTTCAATAGTCGCAAGAACAAGCGTATAGTCTCGACATTTTCCCGCGCCATGGCAATTTTTTCTTTTCTTCGCGCTATCGTACTGTTGGCACGATAGATATTCGTGATCATCTCGACCGTCTCCTTCTTGATACTCTCGCCCAACGTATATTTGTATTCACGCGTGAACTCTTTGGTGAAGCGAAAGAGATCCACCAAGAGATCATAGCTCGCTTTGTATACCGGCAGATTGTCATAAGTAGCCATAAAAAATTCGAATACAAGAGTCAAAGGGTCGAAGAGTCGGATTAGTCCTTGAGACAACGAAGAGAGAAACCGTAGGCCTTAGAATTCGGGAGACGGTACACGGTAGCGAGCGATGCGTACAGGTAGCGATCCCATGCAGTAGCACCGCTCTGCGACGACGACCACAAGTAGGCGGTCGACCCGCGAACGTAGAATCCACCGGTGGTACCGCGGTAGCCGGCTAGCGGAGCGTTGAACCCCGAGGTGCCGCCGAGCTTTAATTTAGTGCCGGCCGAGGAGCAGTCCCAGACATTGCTTCGATTGGCATCGCAGGTCTGGCCATTGTCCTTGAGATATTGGTCGAGGGTATTCTGCTCTGCATCGGTGGGGACATGCCAGCCAGCGGGGCAGATGCCCTGGGCACCCTCGGTGGTAGAGCCCGCCATCGCGGCACTCCATTGATAGATGAAGCCGAGTTTATTGGTCTGAATATTGGCGAGGGTTTCTTCGGCGGTATTGCCAGTATTGGGCGGGTAGGCGTAGTAGGCATTGTCCGCTCCGCTCCAGGTGGCACCGGTGGGGCCTCGGGTGATGGCGGCGCCATTGGGCTGTCGGGTGGTCATCAGGTTCTGGTTCATCCAGCACTGGGTGCCGATCTGCACGGTGCCGTAGACATTGCCGTCGATATCCGCTATGGTGTCATTGCCGCAGAGCCATGGGCCGCGAGCGAGCATATACAGCTGCCCCACCTGCGTCGCCGTGAGTGCGGTGTTGTAAATTCTTACTTCGTCGAGTTTACCTCCGTAGTAGGCGCTGGCTATTTTTCCTATGTTGTAGGCGCTGGCATTGATGCCGGTCGCGGTCGTGATGGTGATGAAGTGCCACTCGGTGTTGGGTATGGTGCTCGTAGTATTGCCGTCCACATAGATAGTGGGTGTGGTGAAGGAGTTGGCTCGCACGGTGCCGGAGGAGATGTCTATGGTCTGGGTGCCGTTGAGATCGATGAGGCTCTGGGTGGTGGTATTGGGTTTCATCCAGAAGGCGATGGTCTTGACGCCATTGTAGCCGGTGCCCTGAGCGATGTACCCTGTGGTGCCGTTGAAGCTGAGTGCTTGGCCGACCTTGCCTTGGGTGGGGGTGACGCCACCAGTGAGCGTGCCGTTGTTGTTATTGCCACTCCGATCATACGCGGTAGTGCCGGAGAGGTCCTTGCCATTCATGCTCCAGAGTCCTACCAGTCCTTCGGTCATCTTGGTGTTTTGATTGACGTTGACGGTGGTGGTCTTGATGGCGCTCGCTGCTACACTCGTATTGCTACTCGTCATATTGGTGATTTGTGCATCCGTCAAAGCCTTCTTCCAGATTTTCACATTGCGTATGGTGCCGTAAAAACCATTCCCAACAGAGAAACTACTTCCCAATGAGAGATTTTCATAAGTATTGTCATTGTTCCCCATTGCACCATTATTAAACACCTTTTTACCAAGAGTAGAACTCGCTCTAAAAGCAATTTTATTTAAGGCTCCTTCCACTGGTGTAGTAATAGTAACAATCGGCCCAGATGTAGCAACGTTGCTAACATAGTTGGTAAGTTGAATGGTTGTTCCAGTAAGATAATTAAGAAAACTATAATTACTTGCATCTATCGTACTCTGAGACATTCTCCTGTCGCTAATGGAAGAAACTCCTTTTAGAGAAACTTCATTGTAAAAAGACATATTATTCGAGGGAACATTCCCCGCCGTCGGATACCTCAATACATCCCCATTCCTCGTCACGCTCGCCGTGGTAGTGGGGATATAGGAAGAAGCGAAGGAGGCGGCTTCCAGTTGGGCGCCCCAGAGGTAGAGACCGGAAGTACCGTCACCTAGATAACTCTCTAAACCATTTACCAGCCTTATTCTCATATCATCGCTTACGGAAGGAGTAAATGTCATACTACATCTAAACCAACCATTTCCAACATTCACGATATTTGCAGTAGCCCCACCTGATGTACTAGTAACAACACCTGTGTTTAGGTCAAAAAATGCCTGATTGCCAACAGTATTAAACGCTATAAAAGAACGAGTATCTTTTTTTGCGTAAACAGAGTATGTATATGCTTGGGCCGAATACGTATACGTATAATATACTTCATGTACCGTATTATTGGTATTTTCTATTAGTCGGTCTGCAGTCATATTTCCACTTGGGGACACAGCAACATCAAGTGCTCTAGACCCTCCGTAGGTATTTACACCTATCGTCTCACTTTGTAACTGCAAATTCGTCCGAGCCCCCTCCGCCACATACCCGTGGAGAGTCGCGTCGGGGATAGCGGCACCGGTGGCTTCCGTCACTACATTGCTCGCCACCGTGTTGCCGTTTTGGGTGGTGAAGTATTTCACCCCGTCCACATTAGCACCGTGGTAGGGCGCGGAGAGGACACCGGTGGAGACGTATTCGGAAGGGTTTTGGTTAGCTTGACCGGTGACTAATTCCATTTGAGGATGCCATATATCTACAGCGTCACCATTGGTCACAATGCGAATACCGAAATAGCCATCTATATTAGTAACAGAATTTAATATTGAAACCCTTTGCCAGCTTGACGTAACAGGTATTGTTGTATCTGCCCCGTTAATTCCAATTATGTTTACAGTTCCCGTACCCGTTCTTCTCTTAATATAGACAGAAGAAACCGATGTATCACCACTTATACCCCCCAAACTTGCTTTATACCAAGCCCCACTAATACCAGTAGCAGTAGCAGTAAGAGTAAAAGCGGTGGTGCCTCCGATTGGGTCTGATACTCCTTGTGTAGAAGTGATGGCGGAATGAAGCCAATAACCAGTTGCGTTTGTTGAATCTTCCGATTTTGCTACCAAATTCTCCACCCTCCGTGCCCCTTCAAACCGTGCCTCCCCTGATTTAGCAGTCTTAATCAACCCTTCAAAGTCCGTAACCGTCGCCGAGTAATTCGCCGCATCCGCTCGCGTAAAGGTCGGCTTGCCTTGTCCTGCTTGCAGATCGAGGGTGTTTTTGAGATCAGCGGCAAATGACGCGCCATCGCTCCCGACGGTCGTCTTCTCCACTGCGCTCTGAGCGACTGGGGCATTGGTGCTCGTCATATTGGTCAACTGCCCGTCCGTCAAAGCCTTCTTCCAGATTTTCACGTTGCGGATATACCCACCATAATAATAATTACCGGAATTAGATATACCTATACTTATATCGGACATATCCCAATTTCCATCAAAAGCACCTGATACCGGACTAGCACCATTTAATGACATTTTACGGGTAGAACCATACCATTTTATTATTTGTTTATTTACATAACCAGCAGTAACAATAGCCACGCCCCCATAAGGAACCATACTTGTACCATCATACGAAACAACCGAAGGAGTAACATATGACGGTAATTGAAGTGTGCAAAGCAATCCCCTATCCCCAGTAAAACCACCGATTAAAGGCTTAACATATTGAGGTCCATTATTTGCTCCTATAAAACTTTGCTCTCCATATGCTGTACCGATTGTATTATCCATATTCCCAGCAAACGGATATAAAAGTTTATCCACTGCCCTCGTCACGCTCGCGGTGGTGGTCGGGATATAGGAGGAGGCGAAAGCACCGAGTTCCGCCTGCGCTCCCCACGCATAGACAGCATCGGCATTGGTTGCAATTTTAATCGTTTGATTGTAGCCCGCCGCGGTCAGTGTTCTCGTGTCGATACACCGTGTCCAAGTAGAACTGTTTATCGTGCAAGTGGTAAAGTTTGTTCCGTCCGCACTGATAGATACCACTCCCGCTCCTGTTAGTCGCTTGAGATAGACGGAGAATGTATACGAAGCGGCCGTACCGGTAATAGATTGGAGAAGCGTGGCATTGCCTGCGGTAGCCGTGAGGGTTTCAGCGGTGGTCGTACCGCTTGGGGCAACAACGGAATTATTGGCAACTGTTATGTTAGAAGCCGTCCAGGATGTCCCGAGCGTCTCACTCCGCAACAACAAATTCGTCCGCGTCCCCTCCGCCACATAGCCGTGGAGAGTCGCATCGGGGATAGCTGCACCAGTTGCTTCCGTCACGACATTCTGTGAATAATGCGACACCATGAGATTGGCATCCAGCCAAGTCTGCGTCCCGATAACCACCACTCCGTAGGTATTGCTATCCACATCGGTGATAGTGGTGGCCGGGTCGGTGTTGGTCGAGTCCTTCAGACAACGAAGA
>Ga0194043_1000825_pt1 | contig 17416 bp, 11 predicted proteins | sample JunL4415m_MetaG_FD_161274 | JGI IMG/M metagenome (GOLD analysis project Ga0194043, IMG submission 161274) | Anoxic zone freshwater microbial communities from boreal shield lake in IISD Experimental Lakes Area, Ontario, Canada - Jun2016-L442-15m | ecosystem: Environmental > Aquatic > Freshwater >...
ACCGCAATGAGCGAGCGCGGCCGCATGCGCGATGTCGCCGAACGCGTCATCGCCGGAACCTTGCGTCCGTAGGGCAACCGGTGGCCAAACTTCTCGTACTCGATGGCAACTCGCTGACCTACCGCGCCTTTTTCGCGTTGCCTACCGACATGGCAACAGCCAGCGGACAAGTGACCAATGCGGTGTTTGGCTTTGTGTCGATGTTTGTCAACCTCATCAAGGACCACAAGCCCGACGGTGTGCTTGTTGCGTTCGATCGACCCGAGCCAACCTTTCGTCATTACGCCAACCCGCAATACAAAGCGCAGCGCGAAGCCGCGCCCGACATCCTGCGCCAGCAAATGGGTCTGGTGCGCGAGGTACTCGCAGCGCTCGATGTCACCACGGTCGATCTCGTTGGATTCGAAGCCGACGACATCATCGGCACGGTGGCGCAGATGGCCAAAGAACGCGGCGACGACGTGATCATCGTTACAGGCGATCGCGACAGCTATCAGCTTGTCAGTGACCCGCACGTGCGAGTGCTCTATAACAAGCGCGGTGTCAGTGACTACGCGCTGTACGACGAAGCGGGCATCTTCGAAAAGACCGGCGTCACTCCGGCGCAGTATCCGTCGTACGCAGCCCTGCGCGGCGACAACAGCGACAACCTCCCCGGCGTGCCGGGCGTCGGAGAAAAGACTGCCGCCAAGCTCATTGCCAGCTATGGCGATCTCGATGGCATCTTCAGCCACGCCAACGACCAGACACCCAAACTCAAAGAGTCGTTGATCGCCAACGAAGCGCTCGCTCGGTTGAACCTCGACTTGATGATCGTTCGTTGCGACGCTCCCATCGAGGTCGACCTCGACGCGTTGTCGTTCACGCCCAACGCCACCGAGGTAGCTCGTTTGTTCGAGTTCCTCGAGATGCGCACGTTGCTCACCCGGCTCAACGATGCACTGGCCGCACTCGGTGTAGGTACTGCGGTTCCCGAGGCCAATTCGGCCGAGGTGCTCGAGGCCGAGGTCTCTATCAGCGAGTCGCCGGTGCACTCGCACGCGGCCATCCAATCGCAGGCCCGTCTCGATCTTGGTGTGCGCTGGTTCGGCGAACCAGGTCGCGGCGATCTGCTTGGCTTCGCGATTGTTCTCGATGCCGACAGCGCCGAATGCTTATGGGTGCCGGCCGAACACTTACGTGACGAAACCGTGGCCGCGGCGCTCAGCGCGCACGCCAACGTGCGCGGCCACAACGTAAAGGCTCTGATGCGTTGGCTCTTCGCACATGGTCACGATCTCGGTGGGCTTGCGCTCGATACGGCGATTGCCGCGTATCTCATCGACCCATCCGAGTCGCGTTACGCCGTTGCCGATCTGCTCGAGAAGTACACGGCGTTCCGGTTCCCCCACGATGAGCCCGGCGCCATGGGGCAACTCGACTTTGGCGATAGCGGAGTCGACGAAGCCAAGCGTGGCGCCCGCGAAGCGTTGTCGGTGTCACGTCTCGGCGATGCGTTGTGGGCAGCGCTTGAGCTGCAGGGCATGGGCGAGTTGTACGCCACCATTGAGAACCCGTTGGTGCGCATTCTCGCCAAGATGGAAAACGTAGGCATCGCTGTCGACGTTGCCGAGCTACGTCAACTCGCCAACAAGTTGTCTGCCGAGACGCAACGGCTCAGTGCAGTGTTGCAAGAAGTTGTTGGCCGGCCCTTCAACCTCAACTCGCCAGTGCAGTTGCGTGAAATTCTCTACACCGAGCGCGGCCTTGCTCCGGGCAAGAAAACCAAGACCGGTTTCTCTACCGACGCAGCCACGCTTGAGAAGTTGCGCGATCAGTGGCCCGAGTTCATCGAACCGCTGATGCAATATCGCGAGGTCGAAAAGCTGCGCAGCACCTACGGCGAAGGTCTCCTCAACGAGGTGGCGGCTGATGGTCGCATCCATGCCACGTTCAATCAGACCGTTGCTCGCACCGGTCGGCTCAGCAGCGACCAACCCAACCTGCACAACATTCCTGTGCGATCCGAAGAGGGCCGTCTGTTCCGCAAGGCCTTCGTTCCTGGGCCCGGTTGTGTGTTGCTGGTGGCCGACTACAACCAGATCGAGCTGCGTTGCATTGCGCATCTCGCTGCTGACCCCGGTCTCATCGAAGCCTTCGCTGGCGGACAAGACATTCACAACGCCACAGCGGCGCGAGTGTTCAGCGTCGAACCAGCGGCAGTCACCGTTGACCAGCGCTCAAAGGCGAAGATGGTGTCGTACGGTCTGGCCTACGGCATGGAGGCATACGGCCTTGGTCAGCGCCTCGGCATTGGCACCGACGAAGCAGCGGTCATCCTCAACGCCTACTTCGAAGCGTTTCCCCGAGTTCGTGCCTACATGGACGAAACCGTGCGCGAGGCGCGAGAGCGTGGGTACACCGAGACCTTGTTTGGTCGGCGTCGCCCTATTCCCGAGCTCAGCAATCCCAACTTCCGCATTCGCCAGGCGGGCGAACGCCAGGCGATGAACGCAGGCATTCAGGGGTTGGCCGCCGACATCTTCAAAGTTGCGCTGGTGCGCATCGATGATGCCCTCGCGCAAGGTGGCTTTGCGAGCCAACTCATCTTGCAGGTGCACGACGAAGTTGTGGTCGAGGTGCCCGAAGCCGAACGTGATGCGGTCGGCCCGTTGGTCATCGACATTTTGCGCGGTGCAGCGCAACTCAACGTGCCACTCGAGGTCAACGTGAGCTGGGGCTACACCTGGGCCGCGGCCAAGGGATAACAATGCAGCCGGTCGAGCAGAAGCACTGGTTCGAACCGCTCGCCGATCACATGGGTGCGGCGTACCTTCGTTATTCGTTCACCAAGGGCACCGTGCGCGAGATCGACTATCTCGTCGATGCGTTACAACTGCAGCCCGGAATGCGCGTGCTCGACGTTGGCTGCGGTCCGGGTCGGCACGCTTACGAACTCGCTCGCCGCGGTATTGCTGTGCACGGCATCGACATCAGCCAGTCGTTCGTCGAGGTTGCGATCGCGGGTGCCCCCAAACTCGCGACGTTCGAGCGACTCGACGCCCGCGAGCTCACCTTCGATGCCGAGTTCGATGCGGTCATCTGTCTGTGTCAGGGAGCCTTCGGTCTGATGACCGCCAACGGCGACGACAACACCGTGCTCGGCGGAATGGCTCGGGCCCTCAAGCCCGCAGGCCAGCTGGCATTAAGCGCCTTCAACGCCTACTTCGCCGTGAAATATCACGAGGACGCCGACTTCAACGCCGGCACTGGCGTGAGCCACGAGCGCACCGAGGTCAGCAACGCTGCGGGCGAAGCGATAGCCGTAGACCTCTGGACCGGCTGCTACACACCTCGTGAGCTGCGGTTATTGCTCGCTACGTGTGGGCTGCGGGTTGACTCAATCAGCAGCGTGGAGCCGGGCAAATACGGGTCCGCCGAGCCGACCACTGAGTCACCCGAATTCCTCGTGCTGGCCACCCGGCCTAGTGACGAATCCCCAGCGTGCTGATAGCCTCGCGGCAACGTCGTCACCTTGTTGTGCGACTGATTTGATTGTTCCTTATTCACCTCTGAAAGCGATACCTCCTTGTCCGACACCTCTACCCCCACTTCTTCTGCCTTTGGCACCTTCGATGAAGAGGGAAATTACACACCTCGCCAGGTCGTCTCCGATGACCTTGGCATGTCATTCGCAGACGCGATTGCCGGCACACTCGTCGAAGTCGACGATGGCCAACTGGTGCATGGCACCGTAGTAAAGATCGACCGCGACGAAGTCCTGCTCGACATCGGTTACAAGAGCGAGGGCGTCATTTTGGCCCGCGAGCTCAGCATCCGTAACGACGTCAACCCACACGACATCGTCAAGCTCGGCGAAAAGATCGAAGCACTGGTTCTGACCAAGGAAGACAAAGAAGGTCGCCTGCTGCTCTCCAAGAAGCGTGCTCAGTACGAGCGTGCGTGGGGCAATATCGAAAAGCTCAAAGAGGCCGACGGCATGGTCGAAGGTCTCGTCATCGAGGTCGTCAAGGGCGGCCTCATCGTCGACATCGGCCTTCGTGGCTTCCTTCCCGCCTCGCTCGTCGAGCTGCGTCGCGTCCGCGACCTGCAGCCCTACGTGGGCAAGATGGTGCAAGCCAAGATCATCGAACTCGACAAGAACCGCAACAACGTGGTGCTCAGCCGTCGTGGCTATCTCGAAGAGACGCAAAAGGAAGCTCGCGACGAGTTCCTTACCAACCTCAAGCCGGGCGAGATCCGCAGCGGTGTTGTCAGCAGCGTCGTCAGCTTCGGTGCGTTCGTCGACCTCGGCGGCATGGATGGCCTCATCCACGTCAGCGAGCTGTCGTGGAAGCATGTTGATCACCCGGGTGCTGTCGTTGCCGTCGGCGACCCAGTCACCGTACAGGTGCTCGATGTCGACTTCGATCGCGAGCGCATCAGCTTGTCGCTCAAGGCCACCCAGCAAGATCCTTGGCAGACCTTCGCCAACAGCCACGAAGTTGGCCAGTTGGTCTACGGCCGCATCACCAAGCTCGTGCCGTTCGGTGCGTTTGCTCAGGTGGGCGAAGGCATCGAAGGTCTCGTGCACATCAGCGAGATGAGCGCACACCACGTCGACTCGCCAGAGCAGGTCGTCACGCCGGGCGAAGAGTTGTGGGTCAAGATCATCGATCTCGACCTCGCTCGCCGCCGCATCAGCCTGTCGATCAAGCAGGCGGCCGAGGGTGGCGAATTGGCCGAAGAGTACCGTCAGCACTTCGAGATGGACGAGCACGGAAACTGGGCCGCTGGCACAGACGACGTCGAGCGCGAATCTGCATGGGCCGAGTACTACCAAGAGGGTGGCGTTGCTACCGAGGCTGCCCCTGCGGACGCTGAGGCTCCTGCAGAAGTTGCCGCAGAAGCTGACGCAGAGCCAGCAAGCGAGTAATCAACGGCTGCCTTCGAGCAGACCGCAATCTCAAAGGTGGGGCCGGGCAACCGGCCCCATTTTTATTTGAGGCGAACGATGCCCATGCGTACCGCGGTGAGCACAGCTTGGGTGCGGTCACGAGCTTCGAGCTTTTCGTAGATCGAGGCGAGGTGGTTCTTCACTGTCTTTTGACTGATGAACAGTCGGGCGGCGATCTCACCAGTTCCGAGACCGTCGACAACCAACTGCAGCACCTCTTCTTCGCGTGGCGAGATAAGTGGGTCGTCGTTGACCTCGACCTTGTGGGCTTCGTCGAGCATCAGCGAGGCCAGGTTTTTGGACAGCACCGTGTCGCCATTTGCGGCGAGGCCGATGGCCTCAACCACTTCGGTGATCGAGCAGTCCTTAATGAGATAGCCCGACGCGCCGGCCCGAAGCGCCGAGTCGATGACCGCGCGGTCCATGTGCATTGTGAGCATCACCACGCACTGGCGGGCATCGGCCTTGAGTAAACGACGCGTGGCCTCAATGCCGTCGACGTTGGGCATGGACACATCCATGAGCACTACATCGGGGCGGAGTTCGAGTGCCATGCGGAAACCGATTTCACCATCGGCGGCTTCGCCAATGACGTTGACGCCTTCGTCTTCGAGCCCGCGTCGGAGGCCCTGGCGCATCATGGTGTGGTCGTCAACGAGCAGTACGGTCAATCCCATTGCCTTGCTCCTTGTGGTTGGCGAAGTCCTACACGAATGACAGTACCGCTTGTCGATGACTCTGCGGTGAGCTCGGCTCCGATGCTGGCCGCGCGCTCGCGCATACCGAGCATTCCGTATGAGTCGACTCGGCCGCCATCGGCCGATAGGCCAACGCCGTTATCGCGAATGGTGAGAATGGCGTGCGACTGTTTGCAGACCCAACGCACCGAAGCGGTAGTGGCTCGAGCGTGCCGCTCGACGTTAATGAGCGCCTCGCGGGCGATGTGCCAGAGCTCTCGTTCTTGGGCAATGCTGAGCCGGAATGTTTGGTTGGTGTCGAACGAGACATCGACCCCGCTTCGAGCCCGCACGCGTTCGATGAACTGCTGCAAGGTAGATGGCAGGTCTTGGTTCTCGGACACGTCGGAGCGAAGGTCGTACAGCGTTTCGCGGATGTTGCCGATCATCGTGCTGACTTCGCCGCGCAGTTCCTTCAGCGCCACCTCTACCGAATCGCCGCGAGCGGCATTGGCAATCGAGCGATCGAGTTCGAAACCGAGGAACGCAAGGGAGGAGCCAATGTCGTCGTGGATGTCGCGGGCGATGCGGTTGCGTTCTTCATCGGCCGTTGCGATGCGTAGGCGCTTGAAGAGGCGAGCGTTGTCGATAGCGATACCGAAGGGTTCGGTGAGACCGTGCAGGACCTCGACGTCTTGAGGTCTGAAGTGTGCAGGCTCGAGCGATTCGAGAGCAATGATGCCGATGACAGATCCGCGGGCACGCAGTGCTGCATAGATGCCTGAGCGTGCGCCAGGAGCGACCCCATCGCCAATCGAGTCGCGGTTCTCGGGATCTGCAACTTTGAGATTGTCGCGGCGCACGGTCTTGGGGGCTCGCAACGCCTCTTGGGCGGCCGAGGGCAGAGCCAGTTGGCGGCGAGAGCTATCGAGCGTGTAGCCCTGAATTCTGGCGGGTACGAGGCTGTTGGTGAGGTCATTGTGCAACAGAATCGTGAGCATGCTGTGGTCGATGAGCGACTGCACCCGCGTGACGGTTGAGTCGAGCACATCTTGCAGATCGAGTGATGCAGGCAAGGTCTGGGCGATGCGTTGCAGCGAGAACAGCAACGCGTTGGCTTCGGCGAGGCGACCAACGCGATCGAGAGCGGCTTGCTGATTACGCGCCGACTCAATGGATGCCCGATGTGAGACGCCACTGGTGACAGCAACCAACAACAGCAGCCCGATCCACAGCTCGGATTCGCCGATGCCGTTGTGGACTCCAACGTCTTGCAGGAAGCGGGTGGTGACAATGACGGCAGCGGCGCCGCCGATTTGCGCACTGAAAATCGTGCCACCCACGAAACCGGCCAACATGCACGTTGGCACAAGACACACTGCGAGCGGAGAACTCCAGCCCCCGCTCATCAGCACCGTGGCAGTAATAAGGGCAGCCTCAACCACGACGCGCAAACGGGTGCGGTTGTCATTGAGGTATGGCACCGGGCGAACGATCGCAAAGATTGTGTACGCAACGACTACGGCGCTGCCGACGTTGAGGTTCCTGCTGGTTGATGAGTAGGCGTCGAGGCCGCGGAACGCTGCGCCAAGAAGGCCTGCGAGGCGGAACGGTAAGAGCGGTGCCGCCTGCACGGCGGAGGAAGGCCTCTTCGAGTCGTTGCGTTCTACGAGGCGACGATCGACGCCGATAAAGGTGCTGGGGTGCGATCGGCGACGCTCAACGAGCGGCCACGACGGCGGCTCTACTTCGCTCGGCTTGGGTCCGCTTTGTCCAAAGCCAATCAAGAGCGGCCGTGTTGGTTCGCGCGGGTCGAGGGGTTCACTCATCAAGGTTCTGATGGTAGCTGCGCCAGTTGCTACCGTCGGTGCATGATTGTTGTTGGACTTACAGGTGGCATCGGTTCAGGCAAGTCAACAGTGTCTGAGGGCCTCGCCCGGCTCGGCGCTGTGATCATCGATGCCGATGCGATGACGCGTGAGTTGCAGCAACCCGGAGCGCCCGTCTTCAACGCAATCGTCGAGCGGTTTGGCCAAGAGATTGTGGCCGCCGATGGGTCGCTCGATCGCTTGGCGCTGGCCGCAATCGTGTTTCCGAATCCCGAAATCCTCAAAGAACTGAACGCGTTAGTGCACCCCGAAATTGGCAGGGCGATCAGGTCGCGCATGCGCGAGCACCTCGGCACCGACTCGGTAGTGGTGCTCGACGTGCCGCTGCTCATTGAGAACAGTCGCTACCCGGTGGCAGGCGTTGCTGTTGTCGACACACCGGTTGATATCGCCATCGATCGTCTCGTGAATATTCGCGGCATGGACGAAGCCGACGCTCGGGCGCGAATTGCGCGTCAAGCTACGCGTGAAGAGCGCTTGGAGAAGGCCGACTACGTCATCGACAACTCAGGCGACCGCGACGCGCTGGCCGGGTTGTTGCCAGGCTTATGGCAATGGATGCAGGGGCTCGAGCCGGTAGCTGCCGACGACCAGCGCCTTGCCGACCCGGCAGATCCGCCGGATGCCACCGACGGCAAGAGCTTGGCGTAAGTCGAACGATTGTTCGCTGATACACTCGCCGGGTGATTCCGTTCAAGGTGGTCTCCGATTTCGCCCCTGCAGGTGATCAACCTGCAGCGGTGGCCAGCCTCACCGAAGGCATCGAACAGGGCCTTCGATTTCAGACGCTCTTGGGCATCACCGGTTCGGGCAAGTCGGCCACCATCGCGTGGACCATCGAGAAGGTTCAAAAGCCAACGCTGATCTTGGCTCCCAACAAGTCGCTCGCTGCGCAGTTGGCGCAAGAGATGCGTGAGTTCTTCCCCGACAACCGGGTCGAGTACTTCGTGAGTTATTACGACTACTACCAACCCGAGGCATACATGGCCTCAAGCGACACCTACATCGAGAAGGACTCATCGGTCAACGACGAGATCGACCGGCTGCGGCACAGCGCTACAGCGGCCTTGCTCACCCGTCGCGACACCATCGTTGTGGCATCGGTGAGCTGCATCTACGGAATGGGTAACCCCGCCGAATACAAGGGCCAGTTGCTCGAACTGCATACCGGTGTCGATTACGACCAGCGCAGTATCTTGCGCCGCCTCGTCGATCTGCAGTTCGACCGCAACGACATCGCGTTAGGTCGCGGCAAGTTCCGGGTGCGCGGCGACACCATCGAGATCCATCCGTCATACGACGAAAACGTGTTGCGCATCGAAATGTTTGGCGACACCGTCGATCGCATCACCATGATCGACCCACTTACCGGCGAGCAACTCAGCGAGATGACCGAGGTGATGGTGTTTCCCGCCACTCACTATGTGGCCGGAGACGAACGGATGCGCAAGGCGGTCATCGGTATTGAGGCCGAACTGCAAGAGCGCTTGGCGTGGTTTCAGGCCGAGGGCAAGCTGCTCGAAGTGCAGCGGCTGCGCATGCGCACCGAATACGACCTTGAGATGATCCAAGAGGTTGGCTTTTGCAACGGCATCGAGAACTACTCCATGCATATCGACGGCCGCACTCATGGCGAGCCTCCGTTCACGCTCATCGATTACTTCCCCGACGACTTCTTGTTGGTCATCGACGAAAGCCACGTTGCGGTGCCGCAGTTGCATGGTCAATACATGGGCGACCTCAGCCGCAAAGACCAGTTGATCGAGCATGGGTTTCGTCTGCCCAGCGCGCGAGACAACCGACCCCTGCGGTTCGAAGAAGTGCTCGAGCGCATTCCGCAGTGTGTGTTCTTGTCGGCAACTCCGTCGGCCTACGAGCTCAAGGTGTCGCAGCGCGTGGTCGAGCAGATCGTGCGCCCCACCGGCCTCATCGACCCTGAGGTCATTGTCAAACCCACCAAGGGCCAAATCGACGACCTCATCGAAAACGTAAACGCCCGCGTTGCCCAAGGCGACCGCGTGCTGATCACCACGCTCACCAAGAAGATGGCCGAAGACCTCACCGAGTATCTGCTCGAACAAGGCCTGCGCGTGCGATACATGCACAGCAACATCGACACCATTCAACGCATCGAAACGCTGCGCGGCCTACGCCTTGGCGAATTCGATGCGCTGGTGGGTATCAACCTGTTGCGCGAGGGTCTCGACCTTCCCGAGGTTTCGTTGGTGGCCATTCTCGACGCCGACAAAGAAGGCTTCCTGCGCAGCGAGACATCGCTGATCCAGACCATGGGTCGTGCGGCTCGCAACGTAGATGGTCAGGTCATCATGTACGCCGACCGCATTACCAACTCAATGGCGAAAGCCATCGAAGAAACGCAGCGTCGCCGTGAGCGCCAGATTGCTTACAACCTTGAGCACGGCATCAACCCGCAGACAATCCGCAAAGCTGTAGGCGACATCTTGTCGCTGCTTCGTCCCGACTCGTCGGCACCGGTGCCCGGCAAAGATCGGCGCAAGCAACGCGAGCGAGACAAGGTGCAGCGCGAGATCAAGACACTGCCGCAGCAAGAGTTGGCCCGGCTTATTCTCACGCTCGAGGAAGAAATGCACGAAGCCTCGGTCGAGCTTCGCTTCGAGTACGCGGCTCGTCTGCGCGACGAAATCAACGACCTGCGTCGCGAGCTTCGCGATGCCGGCTGACCCAGTTCTCCGTTTCCCCCCGCTGTGCTTCTCTAGATAGGTTCGTTCAATGGCCGACAAGATCATCGTTCGCGGCGCTCGCGAGCACAACCTGCGCAATGTCAGCGTCGACCTTCCGCGTGACAAGCTCATCGTGTTCACCGGGCTGTCTGGCTCCGGTAAATCAAGCCTTGCGTTCGACACCATTTATGCCGAGGGCCAACGCCGCTACGTCGAGTCCCTCAGCGCATACGCCCGCCAGTTCCTCGGGCAGATGGACAAGCCCGATGTCGATGTCATCGAGGGTCTGTCGCCCGCCATTGCTATCGACCAGAAGTCGGCCAGCCGCAACCCGCGCTCAACCGTGGGCACCATCACTGAGGTCTACGACTATCTGCGCTTGCTCTACGCGCGCATCGGCATTCAGCATTGCCCTACCGACGGCACCCGCTTGCAGCGCCAGACCCCGCAGCAAATCGTCGATCGCATTCTGCTCATGCCCGACGGCACGCGCTTTCAGGTGCTGGCTCCGGTGGTGCGCGGTCGCAAGGGCGAGTACAAGACACTGCTCGAAGATCTCGCCGGCCAGGGATATGTGCGTGCGCGCGTCGATACCGAACTGGTCGACATCGCCGAGTTCCTCAAACGCGAAGAGAGCCTGGCGCGTTATGAGAACCACTCCATCGAAGTAGTCATCGACCGTCTCGTGCGCCGCGACGGCATCGAGCGTCGACTCACCGACAGCCTCGAAACCGCGCTGAAGCTGGCCGATGGTGTGGCCGAAATCGAGATCGTCGGCAAAGACGGTGAGGCCCAAGACACGCTCACGTTTAGCCAGCATTTGGCCTGCCCCAACTGTGGCACCAGCTTCGAAGAGCTCGCTCCTCGCAACTTCTCGTTCAACTCGCCGTACGGCGCGTGTGCCGCGTGCGACGGCCTTGGCACCACCTTTGAGATCGATCCCGACCTCATCGTGCCCGACCCTGAGCTTTCTATCTCGGGCGGTGCGATCGCTCCGTGGCGTTCGGCGCACACGCAGTACTTCAATCGCATGATCGAAGCGGTCGCCGAGGTGTACGACATCGACATCAATGCGCCGTGGAGCGCGATGAACGCCAAGCAAGTGAAGATTGTGTTGCACGGAGTCGACGGCAACGTGGCCGTGAAATACAAGAATCGCTATGGCCGCACCCGCGCCTATTCCACTGCGTACGAAGGTGTCATCCCGTGGATCAAGCGCCGGCATCAGGCAGCCGAGAGCGACTGGAGCCGCGAGCAATACGAGGGCTACATGCGTCTGGTGCCGTGCCCCACATGCGGCGGCGCCCGCCTCAAGCCAGCCAGCTTGGCCGTCACGGTGAACGACAAGCACATCTCCGAAGTGTGCGACATGAGCATCGGCGAGTCAGCGAAGTTCTTGGTGGGCCTCGAGCTCAGCGAACGAGATCGCATGATTGCCGAACGCGTCGTGAAAGAGGTCAACGCTCGGCTTGGTTTCTTGCTCGACGTGGGCCTCGATTATTTGTCGTTGTCGCGTTCGGCGGGCACGCTTGCAGGCGGCGAAGCGCAACGCATTCGACTTGCCAGCCAGATCGGATCGGGTCTGGTGGGCACGCTCTACGTTCTCGACGAACCGTCCATCGGGTTGCACCAACGCGACAACCATCGGCTCATCGAGACGCTCGTGCGGTTACGTGATCTCGGCAACACGGTGCTGGTGGTCGAGCACGACGAAGACACCATTCGGGCCAGCGACTGGATTGTCGATATTGGTCCGGGCGCCGGCGAACACGGTGGGGCAGTGGTCTATAGCGGACCGGTCAAGGGCATCCTCAAGACCAAAGAGTCCATCACCGGTCAATACCTGTCGGGCAAGCGCAGTATTCCGGTGCCACAAAAACGGCGTGCTCCTGGCAACGACTGGCTCACCGTAAAGGGCGCTCGCGAGCACAACTTGCAGAACATCGATGTGCGCATTCCGCTCGGATGTTTTGTGGCTGTCACGGGTGTGTCGGGGTCGGGCAAGAGCTCGTTGGTTCGCGACATTCTGCTGCCGTCGTTGATGCAAAAGATCTACAAATCGAAGCAGGCAGCCGGTCGGCATACGTCGGTGCTGGGCATTGAGTTGCTCGACAAAGTCATCGATATGGACCAATCGCCCATTGGCCGCACGCCGCGCTCTAACGCAGCTACCTACACGGGCGTGTTCGACAACATTCGCAAGTTGTTCGCCACCACTCAAGAGTCAAAGGTGCGTGGCTATATGCCCGGCCGCTTCAGCTTCAACGTGGCGGGCGGCCGCTGCGAGGCGTGCAGCGGCGATGGCACCATCAAGATCGAGATGCACTTCCTTCCCGATGTGTACGTGCCGTGCGAGGTCTGCAAGGGCGCTCGCTACAACCGAGACACGCTCGACATTCAGTTCAAGGGCAAGAACATCTCGGAGGTACTCGACATGCCAGTGGCCGAGGCTGTCGACTTCTTCTCGAACCAGCCAGCCATCTCGCGCTACATGCAGACCTTGGTCGATGTGGGCCTCGGCTACGTGCGCTTGGGTCAGCCTGCCCCAACGCTGTCGGGCGGCGAAGCGCAGCGTGTGAAACTCGCCGCCGAACTCGCCAAGCGATCTACTGGTCACACCATCTATCTGCTCGACGAGCCCACCACGGGTTTGCACTTCGAAGACGTGCGTCGGTTGCTCACGGTGTTGTCGCGGTTGGTCGATCAGGGCAACACGGTGTTGGTCATCGAGCACAACCTCGACGTCATTAAGACATCCGATTGGGTCATCGATCTCGGCCCCGAAGGTGGCGGCGGTGGCGGCCTCATCGTTGGCGAAGGTGCGCCCGAGCACATCGCCAGCCTGCCGGCCAGCCACACCGGCCGATTCCTGAAGCCGCTACTCGAGGCCTAGTCGCCTTTTTTGCGAAGGCGCTTGCTGGCGTCGTTGAGTTGCTTCTTCTCGTCGGCGGTGAGACCGTCCATGCCCACTGAGGCGATCTTGTCGAGGATGCGATCTACCGCGGCCTGATCTTGCATTGGCGTATACGTAGGTGTTGTTGGCCAACGACCCTCGACAACCACGGGTCCGCTGTGCTTGCGCTTGGCTGGCTTCTTGCGGCCGCCGCCCAGCTTGAGCTGTGGCAACCAGTGCAGGTCGGGCAACATGCCGAAGCTGCGTGCCGACCACACTGCGGTGCCGATGGTGACCAGCAACACGATGATCAGTTCGTAGGCGCGATCGGCGAAGTACTGCAGAAACTCGATGCCGACCAACACCGCTGCGAGAGCCCACGCCGGGATGCCGAAGAAGAACGGTGCTCGTGGATTTTGCGCTACGAACACCACGAACAGGGCTACCTCGATCGAGCGAATTGAGAACAAGTTCACGTCGAGCCCGGAAGCCACGACGCCGGCGATGACAGCGATGAGCACCAACATCCACGCGAACTTGGCGCGACCGATTTGGTTCTCTACCTGTTTGCCGAAATACCAAAACAGGGCGATCGAAATCACGTTCCAGATCGCGTTGTTGCCGGCGAGGTTGTTGGTAATGGGCCACGTGAGTAGGCGCCACAGTTGCCCGCTACGAACCTCGCTGGGTAACAGGGCAGTGTGTGCCCACAGCGCGCTGTCGATAGCCCACACGAAGATGGAGATGACACAGAGCGCAGTGACCAGCACGGTGGTGGTGACATCGATAGTGCCCACGCGGAACCAGGGATCAGAGTGACCGCGACGTGCAGGAAACGAGAAGCGATAACGACCAGGCATCCGAAGCACCCTAGTGGTCACTCGTCGTGTGGCAGCGCCTTCGGCGCTAGGTGCCACGTAAGCTCAGCGGATCATGGTGAAGCGCCCGCCGACCGGAACGATCCCCGAAACACCCGGGTCCTATCAGTTCAAAGACGGCGACGGTCGGGTCATCTATGTGGGCAAGGCCTCAAATCTTCGCCAACGGCTGAGTAACTATTTCCAAGATCCGCGCAACATGCACACCCGCACGGCGCAGATGGTGGCCACGGCCGAGACCGTCGAGTGGATCGAGGTGCGCAACGAGGTCGAAGCCTTGATGCTCGAGTTCAGCCTGATTAAAGAGCACCGCCCGCGTTTCAACATTCGTCTGCGCGACGACAAGAGCTATCCGTTTCTCGCGGTCACTATGGACGAAGAGTGGCCCCGAGCGTTGGTGATGCGCGGCCGCAAGCGCAAGGGTGTTCGTTACTTCGGCCCGTATGCCCATGCGTATGCCATTCGCGACACGCTCGATCTGTTGCTGCGTAGCTTCCCCATTCGCACCTGCAGTAACGGCAAGTTCAACGAGCACCAACGGCTGGGTCGCCCGTGCCTGTTGTTTCACATCGAGAAGTGCAGCGGGCCATGCGTGGGCAACATCGAAAAGCCTGAGTACTTCCAACAGGTCACCGAGCTCTGCGATTTTCTTGATGGTGACACCGACGAGATCGTGCAGAAGCTTGAAGCCGATATGCGCGCCGCAGCCAAGGAGCTCGAGTTCGAACGAGCCGCGCGGTTGCGAGATCGTTGGGCTGCGGTGCAGCGCGCTATCGAGAAGCAACAGATGGTCGCTGAGCGAAGCGAAGACATCGATGTCATCGGTCTGGCCGAGGACGAACTCGAAGCCGCCGTGCAGGTGTTCTTTGTGCGCAAGGGACGCGTTGTTGGCCGTAAGGGTTTCGTGCTCGACAAGGTCGAAGATCTCACCCCTGGCGGACTCGTCGATCGCATCATGGAACAGATGTATGGCGACGAGCCTCCGCTTGGCATTCCGAAGCAGGTGCTGGTCCCGGTGGATGCCGACGACTCAGACACATACGAAGAATGGCTCACCCACTTGCGTGGCTCAAGGGTGCAGATTCGCGTGCCGCAACGCGGCGACAAACGTGATCTGCACGAGACGGTTACGCGCAATGCCAAAGAAGAGTTCACGCGCCACCGTCTACGGCGCGCCGCCGATCACAACACTCGCAGCCGGGCCCTTACTGAGTTGCAAGACATGCTCGGTTTGCCAGAGGCGCCGCTGCGCATCGAGTGCTACGACATGGCGCACCTGCAGGGCACCGACTACGTGGGTTCCATGGTTGTGCTCGAAGACGGTCTTCCGAACAAGCGTGAGTACCGGCGCTTCAAGGTGAAGACAGTTGAGGGCAACGACGATTACGCCGCGATGGAAGAAGTGCTCACGCGCCGCCTCACTGCGTATCTCGAGCAACGAGATCAGCCGGCGAACGATCGTGGCAATCGGCCGGGCAAGTTTGCCTACCCACCGCAGCTGCTCTTGGTTGATGGCGGCAAGGGTCAGCTTGCCGTAGCCGAACGCGTAGTGCGCGCGTTGGGACTCGAAGATGAGATCCCGATTGCGTCGTTGGCCAAACGATTCGAAGAGGTCTATGTGCCGGGTCGTAGCGAGCCGGTCAACGTGCCGCGCGGCAGCGACGCGTTGTTCATGCTGCAGCGCATTCGCGACGAGGCTCATCGTTTCGCGAATACCTTCCATCGCGAGTTGCGCGGCAAACGGATGACCAAGAGTTCGCTCGACGACATTGTCGGATTGGGCGACAACCGCAAGGCGCGCATCGCAAAAGAACTCGGCGGCGTAAACGCTGTGAAGAAGGCATCGCTCGACACGCTCAAGTCGCTCACGTGGCTACCCGATTCGGTTGCCGAGACCATCTACGCAAAGTTTCATCCAGCGGGAAGTGCCGCGCCCAGTGCGACTGAGCCTGCCGCGACTGAGCCTGCCGTACCTGACGCAGTCGACTGACGCGATCAGAACGCTTACAGCCCCTCGACTATCGGTAGCGCGGGTTGTCAGGTGCTCGCGGCGGTTCGCTTTGCATATTGATTACTGAACACGACGGCGCCAACAAGCATCAGCACGATCACCGCAAGGGACACATAGGTGTTCAGGTGATACCAATGTGACACGGCCATCTTCAGGCCCACGAATATCAGAATTCCTCCAAGCGCATGCGAGAGGTAGTGAAACCTCTCCTTCGCATTTGCGAGCAAAAAGTACAGCGCGCGCATTCCCAATATTGCGAACGCATTCGACGACAGCACGATGAAGGGCTCCTTCGACACTGCGAGAATTGCTGGCACGGAGTCCACAGCGAAGATCACATCGGTGAGCTCGATGACCACCAACGCAGCGAGCAGGGGAGTGGCCGCGCGCCGGGCGTTGCGGCGGGTAAAGAACTTGTGGCCATCGAACGTGTCGGTCACCGGGATCACACGAGACAGCAGCGCCAAGCCATGTTGCGCCTGCGATGCTCCCTCGTTGGCCCGGTGACGAACCACCTTGATGCCGGTATACACGAGGAACAATCCGAACACGAGCAATAACCACCAGAACGTGTTGATCAGAGCGCTGCCGGCGATGACAAACACGGCGCGCAGCGCAAGCGCTCCGAAGATGCCCCAGAACAGCACGCGGTGTTGGTACTTGATCGGGATTGCCATTGCGCTGAAAAGCATCGACCACACGAACACGTTGTCAACGCTGAGCGACTTCTCGATGAGGTAGCCGCTGATGTATTCGCCGAAGGCTTCGCTGCCGAATCCCACGGCGATCGCCGCGCCGAACGCTAGGCCGCACGCCACCCATACGGATGACTCGATGATTGCTTCGCGAGGCGTTGGAGGATGATCGTCGCGGTGGCGAAAGAGGTCGATCGCCAGCATCAGCATGATGACACCGCCAAGGGCGAACCACGCCCAAGTCGGAACGTCGAGGTTCACAAACTGATCGGCGTCGGGTCGGCCCTGGAGAAGTGATGCAGGGGCGGAAAATGAAGTGGGTAGCACGGTGTTGATCCTTCGGGTCGCAAAGTGGTTCGCTTACCGAAGGTCTCTCCCAACCCACTGAGTGGGTCTCGCGCGCCGGGCCAAATGGCCGTGATGACGACAACGCGATGACGGGATACTCCCCTTCGCCAAGCACCATATCCCGTTGGCTTCTCCGCAACAACGACTGTTCGTTGGGCAACGCGACCGTATACCGTCCCGCTGCCGGACAACGGCCGACAGATACGCTGCACCAATGGCATCCGAAGATCTCTGGGAAACACACGCCGAATGGTGGATCGACGGTTTCACCGACGGTGCCGACCCCGAGTACGAAGAGCAGATCATGCCACTCGCTGCAGCCGAGCTGGCCAACGCCAAGCGAGTGCTCGATGTTGGTTGCGGCGATGGCCAAGTGAGCCGCATGGC
>Ga0194043_1000829_pt1 | contig 17374 bp, 10 predicted proteins | sample JunL4415m_MetaG_FD_161274 | JGI IMG/M metagenome (GOLD analysis project Ga0194043, IMG submission 161274) | Anoxic zone freshwater microbial communities from boreal shield lake in IISD Experimental Lakes Area, Ontario, Canada - Jun2016-L442-15m | ecosystem: Environmental > Aquatic > Freshwater >...
CGGTGACCATATCTGAAAGGCCACACCCGTTCCCATCCCGAACACGGTAGTTAAGCTTTCAGAGCCGATGGTAGTGCCAAAAGTGCGAGAGTAGGTATCGCCGGAATTTTATTCGACCGACCCCTGTGGCGCGTGAAGACGCTGCCGCAGGGGTCGGTTTTTTTTCGCACTCCAAGCGTTTTGATGTGCATGGCAGCCGGCAGCCCTGATGGGAAGCGATTAGTGAGCTGCCTGCCTGAGTTTTTCGTCGACTGTCACCAACATGGACCTGACTTTTTCCAGAGGCAGTCCGATGACATTTGATGGGCTGCCGGATACGAGCGTGAGTGGGATGCGTTCGTCCTGAAAGCCGCAGGCCCCTGATTTGCCGTGCCAGAGACCGCTCGCGAGATACGACTCGATGAGCGAGGCCGACAGTGGACCCATCTCTAAAACGCTCTCCGCGAAGCCCAGCAGGGGTTCCAGTTGCGGCCGCTGCCACACGCATACTCCCGACAGCACGCGGTGGCGTTTGCCGGAGAGCATTTCCAGCATACTTCTGGCCTCGTTCCGGTTGGCCGGCTTGCCCAGAGCGACGCCATCGACCTGACTAAGCGTATCGCACGCTACGAGAGTGCCTGTGATGCCTGTCGCTGCGACCGCGATGGCCTTTGCATGAGCCAGTCGCAGCACATACGCTTCAAGTGACTCGCCTTTTTTCTGAGGGGGCTGGTCTGCCTCGGCCGCTTCCGGCGGGGTGGCCACCGTCACCTGCCAGCCCTCTTTTTGCGCCAAACCGAGCCTCTGAGGCGAACGGCTTGCAAGCACGATTGATCGAAGCAACGCTGAATCCATGCGACCACACACTCCCACGTTCGATATTCTGTTCGAAGATGACGACTTAATCGTTCTGGTCAAGCCCGCCGGTCTGCCGACGGCCAATGCTGCCAAGGGGGCCGACAGCGTGTTTACTCTGCTACAAAAGCACCGGCCTCAAGAAGCTTTCCTGGGTGTGGTGAGCCGTTTGGATGCGCCGGTGTCTGGGGTGCTTGTGATGGCAAAAAACCGTGCGGCTGCCGCCGATCTTTCCGAACAGTTTCGCGAACACTCGCCCGAAAAAGTCTACCTAGCCGTCGTCGAAGGAAGATTTCCAGCCCCGCTGGACCAATGGGTTGAGTGGCATGATGTTATCCAGCGTCATGATGCCGAGGAGAGCGATGGGCCCGGTAGGCCCGCACATCTACGGGCGAGGGTTGTGCGCAGGGCAGGGGAGGTGTCACTTGTAGAACTAGAGCCCACAACGGGCAGGCGGCACCAACTGCGGGTGCAACTCTCCAACCGCCGTTGCCCCATCGTAGGAGATCGGCGTTATGGAGCCAGAATTCCGATGCCGGTGGGCATTGCCCTGCATGCGCACAGCCTCATTCTGAACCACCCGGCCAACGCCCAACCGATCAGATTTGAGTCCCCCCGCCCGGTTCTCTGGGCAACCCGATTTCCGGCACTCTTTCGGGCACGGTATGGTTGATACACATGTCGTCATCTTCCTCATCTCTTCCCGACCCATCTGATTCCGAAGGCCATGCCGTTGGCCGACCCGTTGCGAGATTTCGTCTCACGGCTTTGGCCAGCAGTTTGGTGAATGCCACCACGCTGGATTCCGCCGAAGCCGAGGTGCGCATTGCGCGTGTTGGCGAAGCGTCTGAGTCAGCGGCATTGGATGCGGTTGGCTTTGACAAAGCGGTCGCAGCTCTGCTCGTGCAGCAAGGCACGCTGACTCGCTTTCAGGCCGACCAGATGCTGGCGGGCCGCCGCAGGCTGATGCTGGGCCAGTACAGAATTCTGGATCAGATCGGACAAGGAGGCATGGGACAGGTGTTCAAAGCCGAACACGTGATGATGGGCCGCGAAGTTGCCGTAAAGGTGTTGCCGCGAGCTCAATCGACTCCCGAAACAGAGGCAGCTTTTCAGCGAGAGATTCGCATGCTGGCTCGGCTGGATCATGCAAACCTCGTGCGCGCATTGGATGCGGGGCACGACGGAAAAGTGTATTACCTCGTCACCGAAATCGTGGCCGGCGTCGACCTCCGCAAGCAGGTGCTCAAGTACGGCCCACTGGACCAAGTGTCGGCGGCCTCGGTGATCTCTCAGGCCGCCCGGGGGTTGGGCTATGCCCATTCCCAGGGGCTTGTGCATCGGGATGTGAAGCCTGGCAACTTGCTTGTCACAGGGGACGGTCTGGTGAAGGTGCTGGATCTTGGGCTGGCAGGATCAGTGTTGGAGGCGGAGTCAACTCGATTAGGCCGCGTGGTAGGCACGATGGACTACATGGCACCGGAACAGATTCGAATGCCCGACTCGGTTGGGCCTGCGGCCGACATGTACGGCTTGGGCTGCTCGCTCTACTTCTCGTTGGTCGGGCAGGTGCCTTTTCCCGGCGGAACCCGTCAGGAAAAGGCGAAGCGGCAGTTGACGGAAACGCCCACGCCCATTGGGCATTTTGCGCCGCAGATCAGCCAGGATTTTTGTCGGTTGGTGGAGGCGATGATGCATAAGAACCCAGCCGAGCGGATCGGTTCGGCGGCCGAAGTGATCGAGCGACTCCGCCCGTGGACGCCCGAAGTGCCTGTCACGATGTCGCGGATACCTCGGAACCGGACTGCTGTCGAGTTGCCCCGACAGCAGTTCCCTGTTTCCACGCCGGTCAAGCCTCCGCCCCTGCCGACCACCGATCGCAGTCGGGGCCACGTCAGTTGGGATGGAGCACGCTCTGCGAGGCCTTCAAAACATGCCAGTGTCTCGGATGCATCGATAGATTCCCAGTCACAATCTCCTTGGGAGTCGGTGGCCGCAGATCATTTGCGAGCTTCTATCGGTCGCTTTGCCCACTGGGGGCTGGGAACAAACTTTTGGATTCGGGTGGGCAAGCGGGTGTTTTGGATTGGAGTGACCGCGGCTCTTGTGGGCTTGGCTTTCGGGGTAGCAATCGAATTGATCGGTCGGATCAACCCACGCATAGCGGCGATGATTCTGGGGGAAAAAGCCGGCCAGAGGTTTGGGCAACTGGCCTTTTGGCTGATGCTCGCCGTGCAGTTCCTGGCGATGCGTTCCACTGGACGGCGGCGAAACTAGAGCGCATCCACGAGACTGAAGCGACTCCGGAGAACCGCTTGAGGGAGCCAAGGGGCATACGAAGTTGACGCGAGTTTGCGTGTCAACGCCTCGAAATGGTGGCTTTTTTCCACCCGGGCGCTTTCTGCCGGTTCACACGCACAAGATCTGCTTGAGTGGCACCCATGCCGAGGTTGGCTCTCACTCGTTGACACGGTGAACGCTGGCACCTACCAATTGGCATCTGGCGATCCAGTGTTTGGCTGGTCATAGCCTTGGAACGGCCTCAAGGGTCGCCACGCTGGACGGGTAGCTCAGTTGGTAGAGCAACGGACTGAAAATCCGTGTGTCGCCGGTTCGATCCCGGCCCCGTCCACTCTCAAAGAATCGCCATCCCGGGGATAAACCTCGTCACTGGGATTTGATTTCGACACGGCAGCGGACTGCTTCCAAGTAGCACACTCTCTCAACGCGGCGGCGCACCGGCCGGCTGCGCACCCGAAGCGGCGATCGCCTCTGCGACGGTCTTCACGCCCAGCGGCTGGTCGCCTTTTGCCGGGCGTTGGACGCCATTTGCGGGCCACGTCGCGGGATCGGCGTACTGCCCTGTGTCGCCATACGCTGCCTGCAGTCGGGCGAGTTCGGCCTTCAGATCGGCATGCGACTTTGCGACGTCCAGCCTCGCTGCCTCGACGGGATCGTGCAGCAGGTTATGCAGTTCGTTGGGATCCTTTGCGAGGTCGAAGAGCTCCCAGGCGTCCTGCTTCCAGTAATGAATCAGCTTGTGCGTTGCGGTCCGCACGCCGTAATGGGCGCGGGTGTTGTGGTCGCCCGGGTCGTGGTAATAGCGGTAGTAGATGCTCGTACGCCAGTCGGCGGGCGTTTCGCCCCGCAGGAGCGGCGCGATGCTGCGGCCTTGCATCGACGCCGGGATGGGCAGGCCGGCAAGATCGAGGAACGTGGGAGCGAAGTCGATGTTGGCCACGAACTGATCGGGCGCGATGCCAGGCTTGATGCCCGGGCCGCGGGCGATCAGCGGCACGCGGAGGCCTGCCTCGTACATGAACCGCTTGTCGTAGAGCCCGTGGTCGCCCATGTACCAGCCGTTGTCGGTCGCGTAGATCACGATCGTGTTTTCCGCGAGTCCGGTCCTGTCGAGATGATCGAGCAGCTTGCCGATGCTGTCGTCCACGCCCTGCACGCAGGCGAGATAGTCGCGCATGAACTGCTGGTATTTCCACTGCACAAGCTCGCGGCCGGCGAGTACCTTACCGTCGATTATCACCTCAGTCGGCTTGTCGTTCAGCCACCGGTTCCGCGCCGGGTCCGCGAGGTCGGCGGGGGGATCGAGCTTCAAGTCACGGTGGGTGAGGTCGTGGGCGATCGTCTGCTCGTTCGCCGGCAGGGCGGCCGGCCGCGTAGCATAGTCGTCCCAGAGCGTGGCGGGCTCCGGAATCACAGCCTTGGCGAAGCGGCGGCGGTTGCGCTCGTCGGGCGTCCACTCGCGGTGCGGCGCCTTGTGGTGGAGCATCAGAAAGAACGGCTTGTCCGCGGGACGGGTGTCCAGAAACGCGATGCCGAGATCGCCAGTGATCTCGGTGATATGCCCCTCGATCGAGAGCATGCCGCCGGGCACGATGAACTGCGGATTCCGGTAGACGCCCTGGCCGGGGAGCACGATCCAACGATCGAACCCGGTGGGATCGCCGCCAAGGTGCCACTTGCCGACCATGCCGGTGTGGTAACCGCCCGACTGCAGTTGCTTGATGACGGTGTCGCGCGTGCCGTCGAACCGGTTGAACACCGGCACACCGTTGCGGTGCGAATACTGCCCGGTGAGGAGCGTCGCGCGGCTGGGCGTGCAGATCGAGTTGGTGACGAACGCGTTGGTGAACCGGGCGCCGGCGGAGGCCAGACGGTCGATGTGCGGTGTCTGATTGACCCGCGAGCCGTAGGCCGAGATCGCATGCTGGGCGTGGTCGTCAGAGAAGATGAAGACGATGTTGGGCCGCACGGCCGGCGCCGCGACGCTGGGCCGGCACAGGCAGGCGATGGCGACCAGCCCGGGCCAGAGCAGGGAGAGCTTGAGCAGGGCACGCATGGCGAGGTATCTCCGACCCCGGGGAACGCAGTCACTGCGATAACCGCAGCACCGCACCGCAGTCAGGGCATCATATGAAAATCGATCTATCGCCGCTTCGACGCCGACGAGAAGAAGTCGAAGGATTCGGTGTCGGTCGTAAAACCGTGATGGTGTCTCACGCAGATTCAGCATTATTGAATCCCCAACAACCAATGGCTGAAGAATCGTTGCCATGCCGCATCGATTTCCGGGCTTGTCGCCTGATGGCCACAGGTGAGCGGAACATATTCAAAGCGTGATGCGACATTCAGAAGCCCGTAGACTTCCTTTGCACCTGCCACGTATGCGACGCTTTGGCGGTCGTCAGAATGCGGAGCGGTCTCTTTATCAGTACTGCAGCCAATCACCATGAGGGCCCGAGGAGCTGCCATCGCGAGGAGTTCGTGGTGATCGTGTTCGAAGCCAGGGCGTGTCGGATCGCGATCCAGCAGACTCCATGTCGTGCCGCGAAGCTCTTTGACGGGATAGTCGTCAGTCTGAATATCAGCAAACGGTCGCTTCCAGTCGAGATACCAGGGATCGTGGTAATTGGAATCGCCATGCATGGCCAGATGAGGATCAATCGAAACCGTCGCGCAAATTTGAGGGGCGAACGCGGCTACGTACAAGGCGGACTTGGCACTCAGCGAAAAGCCGATGAAACCAATGCGTTCAGGATTGACTTCCGGCAGACTTCTCAGGAATTCTGCTTCCCGCTGAGCATCGTGTACCATTTTTGACATTGGAAGCCAGTGTCCGAATCGCTCATAGACTTTATCACTCGCACCACTACTGAAGTTGGTTGCATCGCGGTAGTTCCGCAGAAAGGACCAGCCGGTGAGTACGACGCAGCCGCGTTGAGCCAGCCACGATCCCCACCATTTTTCCGGCTCGGCATAATCCGGACCAGTCGCAGTCCATGCGATCACAGCGGGACACTTGCCAGATGGCGCGTGATCCGGAATGAGCAGCACATGTGGCTGCAGGAAATCCGTTTCCATCGGCAACTGCAATTCGATTCGCGTGTAGCCGTCACGTTTTTCGCGACTGACTTCGACGGTTTTTGTGATGTCACCAAACCACTCACGATCCTTTGCGTCCGGGCTCAGTTTTCCAAGAATCTTCGTCCATTGCTGCAACAATTGCGGACGACGCTCAGAATTCCATTCCTCCTCCGTCGCAACTCTGCGGCTGTCATCCATCACGAGCGGAGACGGCAGCCCATACTGATGTTGTTCCTTCATCAAATCAATTGTCTGCGCCGGTGGCGTATGATATGTCGATTGCGCGGCCGCGAACCCGGGCCAGAGGCAACAGCACAGAATGGCGATAGTTTTCATAAAGCATTGTCCCGGCAACAGCTTATCTCACTCAACGTGGTGCCGTTAGAGAGTGTCTGGTCGTTACCGTCTCGTGCCCTCTCGAACTAAAAATTCGTGTGTCGCCGGTTGGCTCCCGAGCCCATCCGCTCAGAGCGAAGCGATTTCCCCATGCGTGGTTGTTGCTCCGTTGGGGCCGGTCGATCTGGGGAAGGCTAAAAATGTCCGTGGAAGATGGTTTTTATGCGTAGTCCCCGAAAATGCATCGGGACACGTGAGGCCGACCGGATTCCACCTCGGCTCCCGCCTCGGGCTTCTAGGGATATGGAACGCAAGCATTGACAGCATCACAAAAAAACGGGCGGTGTCAGCAAAGACACCACCCGTTTCAATAACTCAAGTCGTTGAATAACAGCGTAGGCTGTGCGACTATGCTCAGCCGGTAACCATTGCCTTCAGATTCTTTAGCGCCCGAACGCGAACCTTTACGCTGGCCGGCTTGGCCGGACGATCCTGCAGTTCGCCCGTGAATGGATTCTTGACACCCTTCTGAGCCGGACGGGCTGGCACCTTGCGGCGTTCAACCTTCACCAAGCCTGGGATTGAGAAAACGCCGATTCCGGAAGTCTTGAGGGACTTCTGAATCTCCTGCGTGAGGGAATCCATCACAGCGACCACGTCCTTTTTTTGCAGGCCGGTCGTTTCCGAGATGCTCCGCATGATCTCGGTCTTGGTCATAGGCTTACTTCCCGACTTTTTCGCCATCTCAAATACCTCCGGATAAATTGTGTGCGGCAGTACCCCCGCCGCGCTTTGGAGCCCGGCAAAAATTGCCGGAAGCGTCGCTGATTAGAGGCTCTGGAAATGAAATTGCAACCCGAAAACTTCATTTGGGGCTGAAAAAATGGGCCAGATCCATTGAAAAGACGTTTAAAGCCAAGAAATAGCGTGTTTTGAACGTGGAGAAAGCGGGGCGAATGGAATACCAAAGAAGCGATCCGGGCGTTGCAGCGAGGCTGTTGGCCGCGGGAGGAGCCATCGACGGTTGCGATGTGGGTTTCGTTTTGAGAGCCATCGAAGCCGAATACAATCCAACTGGATACGATGGTGAGCAGAGAGGCAGTTCTGGTTTGAGCCGGTCTCTTTGGCGATCTTTTCTGGCTCTGGTTTTTCAATCTGGGCACGCTCACGTGAAGCCGTTTATCAGCACGCATCGGACTGCACAGGATCCAGAGACCCAGATGGCACCTCGGTCACTGTGTCGGTGGCGTTGGCCGAAGCCTGTCCAAGGCCACGCTGACCGATGGCAGAAGATCGCATATCAACGCGCGTGCGTGGGAGCGATCATCTGGGCCGGCTTGGCTGGAGTGACTGTGATCGTGAGCCTGGAGAGAGGCCAGAATGTCTCTCGGAAAACCGCAACTGCAGCAGAGGTGATTCCTGCCGATGCCGTGCTGCAGGTTGCCGAAGGAGTCGAGCAGCCAGACGCGGAGGAAGAGTCTGGGATCTCTCTGCCAACCGATCGGCTCAAGCAACGCCAGTTCGACCGCGCCAGCCGTCTGATCGAAGACCGTCGTTGGAGCGATGCGGCCACGCTCTTGGATGAAATTTTGGGGGCCGATCGCGACTTTTTCTTTCGACCCACCTCACAACAACGCACCTGGAAGAGCATGAAGGCAGATGCGTCACGGTTGGTCGGCTCACTGCCCCAACCGGGTCGCGAGGCTTACGAACTCCAGTTTCGCGCGAGAGCTGATCGGCTCCTCCAGCAGGCAATTGCTGCCGGGGATGCGGCCGGAGTGGTAGCCGTGGCAAGGCGATGGTTTCACACGCCTGCAGGCCAGTTCGCAACGCTCATTGCGGCAATCGATGCGATTGAATCGAATCAGCCTTTGACGGCCGCAGCTTGGCTTGATCGGCTGAGTTCGGTGGCCGCTCAAGCTGAGCCTTTTGAGCCCACGCTTTCGCTGATGCGGGCGATCGCCTGGTGGCGGGCAGGGGATCGCCTCACGGCCGTCAATATTCTGGAAAAAGCCCGGGCCGTTGGCGCAGGAACGGTGCGCATTGGCGGGAAGGATCTCGCATTTTCATTTTCTTCCGGTGGAGCAGCGGCTTGGTTGACCACGGTGGCTGGTGAACCACCAGCAGCTTTGGGCCGCAAAAGCAGCGAGTGGTGGCTGAACCGGGGGGATGCCTCTCGCAATGGGATTTCAAACGCTTCGAGGCCACTGCTTGTACCCCGTTACCGAGTGCCGCTCACGAGGCATCCTCAAGAAGCCACGTTGCTGGAAAAGCGGCAAAAAGATTTTGCCGATCAAAGTGCCCCGCTGTTGCCCGCCGGCACGCCTTTAGCGGTCGACGGTTTCATTCTGGTGCACACGCCAATGGGGCTTCTGGCCATCGACTTTGAAACGGGGAAACGTATCTGGCTGCAGACAGGCAGTGCCTCATCCTCCTTTGCCGATGAGTTTGCCGAAGGAGGAAATGCTACCGGCGATGGCACCGACGCAGGCCAACCAAGCTCGCTGCAGAGTGTCTTCGATGATGCCACGAGCGGCACGATGTCGAGCGACGGTCGGCTGGTGTTTGCTGTGGAGAGCGATCCTGCCGTCATGAACCCGACGGAATTGAGTGCAGCCAATGGCGTGCTTTTTCAGGGAGTTATCAATAAGGCCTCCGATTCGAAGAGGGGGAATGTGCTCTCGGCATACGATATCGCAGCCAAAGGTGCTCTGCGTTGGCGGTTGCCGCAGGCCAATCAGACTGAAAAAAAACAGAGCGACCCAAACGTTTCTCAGTCGTGGTACATGGGTGCGCCGTTGCCGATTGGAGACCAGCTCTTTGTGCTCGTGGAGGAGAAAAAAGAAATTCGGTTGGACGTTCTGGAATCAACGGCCGGCAGTCTGGTGTGGTCGCAGCCACTCGTCGAACTCGATGAGGCTCGCTCCATCCACAACGTTGAGAGTAGGCCTCGCCGAGTGGCCGGCCTCTCTCCATCGTTTGCCGATGGAGTGCTGGTGTGCCCGACCGGCGAAGGTGCGGTGGTGGCGGTGGATTTGGCCACTCGGACATTGTTGTGGGCCTACAACTATCCCCTCTCGCAGCTTCAGAACAGGCCCAACGGTATGGCTGTTGGAAACATCCGATTTCAGGGGCAGGGTCGGCTGAATGCCAGTGGGCCAAGTGCCTTGGGCTGGAGAGATTCTGCGGTGATTCTTTCCGGCGGTTGCGTGGTTCTGACACCGCATGAGTCGGATGCACTGCACTGCCTCGATCTACACACAGGCGACCAGAAGTGGAAGATTCCCAGAAAAGACAGGCTTTCTGTGGCAGGCGTACACAACGGCGATGTGATTTTGGTTGGGCGCAAAAGCGTTGAGTCGCTGGCTTTGGCCAACGCACAGGCAGGGTGGGAACTGCCGCTGGCACTTAAAGATGCCACCCCAAGTGGCCGAGGTATCCTGACGGCCAGCCGTCTCTTTCTGCCCCTAGACACTCCAGAAGTGGTCGAGATTGATCTCGCCAACGGAAGGATTGTGGGCCGATCCGCTGCGAGGGGCGGTGCTGTGCCAGGGAATCTACTGGCCTACCGTGGCGAGGTGGTGTCGCAAGGAGTTGATTCGCTTGACGTCTTTCATCAAGCCGTGCCACTTGAGTCGCAGATAGACACCGCACTCAAGCAGCGATTTGAGAAGGATCAGGGCAAGGATTCGTGGGCCACCCTCTGGCAGGGGCAGCTCGACTTAGATCGCGGTGCGGTCGCGAGGGGACTGCAACGCGTTCGGGAGGCGCACGCTGCGGAGCCAACTCGGATTCCGGCGGAAGTGGTCGCGGAGGCAATTCTTTTTGGGATGCAGCGAGACTTTGCGGCTGCTGTGCCGGCGTGGCGGGAGTCGCTCGAGTCGCGCGGGGGATTGCCAATCGCAGGATTGCCTACAGCAAAGTCGATGCTCCGCGCTGCCGTCGACGGCTTTCTGCGTTTGGACGATCTGCCGGAGGCGTGGCGGGCGTGTCGGCAGCTGCTCTCAATGGCATCCCAAGTGCCTCTCGGTGACATGCCGTTGGTGGAGGATTCCTCCGACACCTGCCTGTCTGTCGGCGAGTTGCGTTGGATGCAAGGGCGATTGTCCGACATCGTCGCTCGGGCGACGCCACCTCTGCGGGAGGAGATCGATGCGTTTGGAGCCAGGGAGGTAGCGTCGACTCAAGTGATCGTTGACCCCGCCGTTCGCCTCGTGCATCTAGGCCGATTGTTTGAACAATTGAAGAGGCACGCCAGTGGCAAGTTGGCCGGGCAGATGCTCGTGGACGACCTCGGGCAGTTGATTGCGGCGAGTCCCCCAAGCAGCGAAGGCACTCGAGACATGGCCGTACGACGCGAATTTCTGCTGATGCAACTTCACAACAATAATCAGGGTGGCTCAGAGACGGCAGCCGAGACAGCCGTTGGGAATGCAAACGCACCCGATCGCATGCCGGGGCCCGCTGCTGCAGAAGGCAGTGCTGCCAACGATCTCGGCGCGGCGTGGCCCGTTGGAAAGGTGGAGGTCAGCAAGCATGAACAAAGCACCGCGCCCGAGGCAGGAAGACGGCGCATGATTCCCATTCCGCTGGATCTGGAGTCGGGTTCGTTCGTGCCCGGATTGCGACTAGGGGTCGAATTGCAACCCCCATCGTTCGTGGCCACCGATGGCTTCGGGCGCAGGGTGGGCGAGCCTTTTGGCCTTGCGAATGGGAAAAATAGCGGTGTGTTTGCGCTGTTTCAGCCGGGCGCCGAGGCCGCAGCCATTGGGCGAGTGGTGATTGTGCGTTCTGGTTCGATGCTTGCCGCCTACGAGTTGTCCAGCCGCAATGGCGAGAAAACCAGGCGGCTCTGGACGTCCTCTGAAACATCCAACTTCAGTGCAGGGGTACCAATGGGGTTTGGTCGAATGGCTCGGCAACGCATTCAAAGAAATGGCAACGTGCCGCTGGGCATGCGGATTTCCGAGCCGGACGATAGCAACGCCTCGACGCTTGTGCAGGGTGTGCGAGCGCTCGCAACCGGCGTGCCTGTGTACCTCAATCGCTCGATTCAGCTTCACGATCCAGCCACGGGCGAGTTACTCTGGGCGAGGCATCGGCTGCCAGCCCTCAGTGAACTCATCGGCGATGATGATTTTCTCTGCCTCTGCCCATTGGACGGTCAGGCCGCGATCGTGCTTTCGATGGTCGATGGTCGGATCGTGCGCACATGCGAGATGCCCCGCCGCGAACGGCGATTGACAACGTGCGGCCGCAGGGTGGTGACGATTGAGCCAGTGGCCGCTGGGACTGGCGAGCCCCACGATACCAGCGGCGAGCAGGATTACAGCCGCCGGATTCGGCTTGCGATTTTTGATCCCGTCAGCTTGAAGCGTATTGAACTCGGGGAATATGCCGGTGATGCGAGGGCCACGCCGGTTGGAGTCGACCGACTGGCCGTCGTGGAACCCGGGGGTAGCCTGACGCTGATCAACCTGCGAGCAGGCAGCGTGACGTTTCAGGTGCAACTGCCCGACATGCCGTCTGGATGTGAGCGGTTGCATGTGATGCCGTGGCAAGATCGGTTGTTGGTCATCGTTGGACGGCAAGAAACACAGGCAGAACAAGAGCAGTTAAAGAACTTCGGCATAGCGGTTGCCCTGCCGCAGATGATGTCGCCCACTGGTTCGGAATCTCACGGCCTTTTGACCGGCTCGATCTGGGCGGTGGCCCACGACACCGGCGACATGCTCTGGCCTGTGCCGGCTACTGTCGTGCGGCACGTGCTCTATCGGCATCAGCCATCCGAACTGCCGCTGCTGTTGTTTGCCAGGCAGTTGCCAGACAATGGCCGTCAGCCCAGTATGAGCGTGCTTTGTCTGGATAAACGCACGGGCCATGCAGTGTATGTTGACGACGAGATTTCGGCCCAGCCACACCCGATGTTGGGATGTGAAATGAGCGGAAATCCCGAGAAGCATTCGATTGTGCTCGCGTGCACCGGAAGCGATAAAGTTTCTGGCGTGGAGCTTCGCTTTACTGGCGAGCCGATGGCACCTCGCCCCCCATTTCAGTCAGCATTCAAGCCTCCTGCCTCGGGCGATCTGGCTACAGAAATCCAGTTGTGGTTCAAGAAGTTATGGCTAATTCCCAAATAACGCACACGCTCAAGGAATGCACGGCATGACGAGGATGACTTTAGGCATTGCGTGCAAGGCAGGGGCATTTTTCTTTCTGTCGCTCGTGCTTTCGGAGGCGCACCAGACTGTGGTGCACGCAGCCACCAGCGACGAGAAGATCGAACGAGTCATTACGAAGGGGCTTGACTGGCTGGTGCGCCAACAATCCCGCCGAGGGAGTTGGGCAGCCAACGAGAGTCGTTACCCGACAGCCATGACAGCCCTTGCGGGCACGGCCATGCTCATGGAGGGGAGCACGACAACGCAGGGGCGTTACGCTGAGTCGATCCGTCAGGCAGTTGATTATCTAGTCAGCCGTTCCCGGGCCAACGGCCTTATCGGTGATCCTAAAACCGACGACCGCTACACCTACGGTCACGGTTTTGCGATGCTCTTTCTCTCGCAGGTGCTCGGCGAGGAGGAAGACGAACGTCGCCGCGAGGAATTGGTTCGGGTGCTGGTGAAGGCGGTCGAGTTTTCTGGCCGGGCGCAGACTGCAGACGGTGGTTGGGGGTATGTCAGCGCGAAGGACGGCAACAACTTCGACGAAGGTTCCACCACCATCACTCAGGTGCAGGGGTTGCGAGGCTGCCGCAATGCTGGCATTCCTGTGCCGCGAGAAATTATCGATAAAGCCATCGGCTACATTCACGCGTGCACGATGCCCGACGGCGGTGTGCAATACAGTTCCAAAGGGGGTGGAGGTCGGCCAGCCATCTCGGCAGCCGCCATTGCCTGCCTTTTCAACGCTGGCGAGGAAGATGACACGCTCGTGCCCCGAATGCTTAAGTATGCCGAAACGCACCTCGGCAACATCTCCAGCAATGGCTTTGGACACTGGCACTACGCACATTTTTATTATGCGCAGGTGGTGTATCGTGAGGGGGGAAAGAAGTGGTCTGTCTACCGCGATCAAATCGACAAGCGGCTCGTAGCTGAGGCCCAGCGGGATGCCGATGGGCTATTCTGGCCGCAGGGATACATCGGTCCTGTGTACACAACGGCCACAAATCTCACTATTCTCCAGTTAGGTGCAGGCACGCTCCCGATCTACCAACGGTAACCTCAGCCATTTTGAGCCGTCGGTCGGCTCGCGAAAGCGATTGTTTCTTGTCTACCGTGCAATAGCGAATTCCTGCATCGTCTTTTGAATCCACCTCGTATGTGTTTTTCACTCGGAGTTTTTTATGATTTCGTCCAGTCCCGATGCCGCGGCCATGGAGCGACTCCAGAAGGCGCGCGTCCAGATTCTCGAACAGCTTTCCCGCGTCATCGTGGGCCAGCATCAGGTGATCGAGGAACTGCTCATCTGTCTGTTTAGCCGGGGCCATTGTCTTCTGGAAGGGGTGCCAGGCCTTGCCAAAACATTGATGATCAGCACACTGGCAAAGAGCCTTGACCTCTCGTTTAGCCGGGTTCAGTTCACGCCGGATCTCATGCCGGCGGATATCATAGGCACCGATGTGTTGGAGGAAGATCGCGCAACGGGCGCAAGGCAATTGCGATTTTTAGAGGGACCACTGTTTGCCAACGTGGTGCTGGCCGATGAGATCAATCGTACGCCACCAAAAACGCAGGCCGCGTTGCTTGAGGCGATGCAGGAGAGGCAGGTGAGCGTGGGTCGCGTGCGGCACAAACTCGTTGATCCTTTCTTTGTGCTGGCGACTCAAAACCCGATAGAGCAGGAGGGTACCTACCCGCTGCCGGAGGCGCAGCAAGATCGCTTTATGTTCAAAGTATTTGTGCGGTACCCCTCGTTTCACGAGGAGTTCGAAATCGCCAAACGAACCACAGGCTTGCCGGAAGAGGGGGCCCGCCCGGTGCTCTCGGCAGAGGACATCATCAGTTTGCAACGGAGCGTGCGAGAGGTTCCCATCAGCGACCATTTGGTGCGGTATGCCTTAACCCTCGTGCGTCAGACGCGGCCGAGTGAAAAGGGGGTGCCTGCGTTCGTCGCCGACCAACTTTCCTGGGGGGCCGGTCCCAGAGCGGTGCAATTTCTTGTGATCGGCTCCAAGGCCCGCGCTCTCTTGCAGGGCCGCAGCCATGTGACGCTCGATGATATTCAGTCACTCGCCGCGCCCGTGCTACGGCACAGGATCGTGGTCGGCTTTGCTGCGGAGAGTGAAGGCGTGACTCCCGACACCATCATTGGGCAGATTATTGACACAACCCCTAGCCGAGAAGATGAACTGACACGCGATGCCCGCTTCCAAACGATTTTTGCATCCTGAAGCCATTGCGAGGATCGCCAGGCTCGAACTGCGCGCCCGCGCTGTGGTCGAGGGCGTGCTCGCCGGTCTCCACAAGAGCCCCTTCAAGGGGCAGTCGGTGGAGTTTCTCCAGCATCGCGAGTACGTGCGGGGAGACGACCTGCGACGGGTCGACTGGAAGGTGTGGGGGCGGCAGGATCGCTTTTACGTGAAGGAGTATGAGGAAGAGACAAACCTCCGTCTGAGTCTGCTTGTGGACGGCTCGGCGAGCATGGACTACCAGTCTGGTGCGCTCTCAAAATACGATTATGCCGCAACGCTTGCCGCTAGCCTCGCGTGGCTCGCGCTCTCGCACGGCGATGCAGCCGGCTGTGCGGTATTTGACAACCACGTGCGTGCCAGTGTGCCTGCCCGCACCAAGCGATCCCATCTGGCCAGCGTGGTGGAGGTGCTGGAAACTCCGCGAGGCGACCAGCCAACGGCATTTCAGCCAGTGCTGCGAGCGCTGGCCGAAACGCTTCCTCGTCGAGGGCTTGTGGTGGTTCTGTCCGACCTGCTCGGCGACCGCAACGGAATGTTTGCGGGCATGCAGTTTCTGCAGAAGCGAGGGCACGATCTCGTGCTCCTGCACGTTCTGGATGACGACGAAATTAATTTTCCATTCGAAGGGCCGACCCGTTTTGAGGGGCTCGAATTACCAGAACACATTGCGTGCAACCCCCGCAGCCTGCGGGCAGGCTATCTCGCGGCAATGGACGACTTTCTGGCGGAGGTGCGCCGGCGGTCGGCCGCGGTCAAGTGTGATTACTCGTTGATTCGCACCGGGAGTCCCGTGGATGCGTCGCTGGTGGAGTTTCTCGCACGACGCTCAAGCATGGCCATTTAGCTCGGCAACCAACCGAGGCGATAAAGCACTTCATGCCCACATTTGATTTCCTGTCGTTGCTGTGGTGGGGCCTTCCGCTGACTGCAGCGCCGATCATCATCCATCTGATCAACTTGCTGCGGCACCGAAAGGTGCCGTGGGCGGCGATGGAATTTTTAGTCGCGAGCCAGCGAAAATACCGCACGCGGGTGTTGCTCAAGCAGATACTGCTGCTGCTGTTGCGTGTGGTGGCGGTGCTTGCTGTTGTGTGCGCACTGGCTCAGCCGCACTGGAAAAACGCGCTGGGTCAACTCTTGGGCGGCACTCGCACATCGCACGCTATTGTGCTTGACGACAGCTATTCGATGAGCGATCTTTCGGTAGGAGGAGGCGTTGGTGACACAAGTGCGTTCGATCGTGCCAAGCTCGCGGTGGAACGCATCTGTAGCGAACTCGTTGCGGCCCCAGGCATCCAAGAATTAACCATAGGCAGGTTTTCCAGAGTGGGCTTGATCGCGGCCAGTCAGTCGGTGAACCAGCCGGTCAGCGCAGTCCCTGAAAAGTCGTCGAAGATGCTAGGGCTGTCAGGCCAGTCTTTTCTTTTTGAGAGCGTTCAACAGGTGGTCACGCCGCTCTTGGTTCAGCAGGTGCAGGATGCGCTTGCGACGCTCGCTCCTTCCGCGACCGATGTTGGGCCGCAGGCGGCATTGACCGCTGCCGCCAATGGGAGTGCTGCGGCGAACGGGGCGGCCAACGTGGTGTGGCTGGTGAGCGACTTTCGTGCCGCTACGTGGAGGTCGGCCGACGACACCGCCGAGTTGCTGCGACGGCTATCGGTTGCTGGCACCGAGTTGCGATTGGTCGACTGCGCCGAGAGCGAGGCCCAGAATCTCACAATCGAGCGGCTCGAGATGGTGGGGGGCGTTCCCGCTGCCGGTGTGCTGGTACCGTTGGAAGTGGCCGTACGCAACCACTCAAGTCGTCCTGCCCGCGATGTGCCGATCGAGTTGCGTGAGGATGGGCAGGCCAGGCCCGGGCTACGCATCCCAGAGATTCCCGCTGGTGGCATCGCCACACAGCGGTTGGATGTGCGATTTCCGCGGTCGGGCAGCCATGTCGTGGATGCTAGGATTTTTCCGGACGCCGTTGCGGCCGACAACACTCGCACTGCTGTGATTGATATTGTGGATCGCGTAGATGTTTTGCTCATCGATGGTGACCCTCGTGGGGCAGCTCGCACGGGAGATGCTTTCTATCTCAGCGCGGCCTTGGCGCCGGGCTCCGGTGCGCCCACTGGCCTGCGGCCTCGGATCGAACAGCCCCGGTCGCTGGCAACGCTCGACCTCAAAACATTTGATTGTATTTGGTTGCTCGACGTAGAGCGGCTGGATCCTGTGGAGATTGCGGCCGTGGAAGCGTTTGCACGGGCCGGAGGCGGCGTGGTTTTTTTTGTCGGCCCACGCACCAACGCCGAGGCAGTCAACCTTTCGCTGGTTCGAGACGGTGCCGGATTATTTCCACTGCCATTGGCGGGGCCCGTCGATTTTCTAGCCGAGAAGGCGCATCGAATAGCGGTGGTGGGA
>Ga0194043_1000832_pt1 | contig 17330 bp, 12 predicted proteins | sample JunL4415m_MetaG_FD_161274 | JGI IMG/M metagenome (GOLD analysis project Ga0194043, IMG submission 161274) | Anoxic zone freshwater microbial communities from boreal shield lake in IISD Experimental Lakes Area, Ontario, Canada - Jun2016-L442-15m | ecosystem: Environmental > Aquatic > Freshwater >...
TTGAACTACCGAGAGACCCCAACGGCGAAAGTCCTCGCGAAGGAGACTTCTGCCGGCCCGGCGGTGCAGTGCCACTCAAGGCAATAACACGGATTGGACAAGTTAGAAAACTTATCCCACGGAGGAGAAGCACTTGTCGCGCCGAACAGGATTGCCATCGTGGCCATTTTTCTTGGGCAAACGCTGTTTGCTGGTCCTCACGGCGCGGGGCCAGCGAGCCTTGAAATGTCGAGGGCGTCGATCGTCTCGATCGCCTGGCCGGCAATCCCCTGCAGATCGCCATACATCCCGGCGGTGGCCGCCAGCACGGCCTGGATCTGCATATCCCGCTTGGCCCAGAGCCTCGTTATCGTGGTCCGCTCCTTGATCAAGTCGGCCTGCATCTCCTCAAACTTTTCGATGATCGCGGTGACCCGCTGCCGAAAGCGATGGCCGGTGAGGTATTGGTAGACGAGTTCCATCTTTGTCTGCTGTCCCTCGCCCGCCTGACGGGCCAGAGACAATTCCAGCAGCGTGTGCCGCAAGGCGATCGCCAGCGGCACAAACGTCCGCGTGCTCGTTACCCAGACGCCCTCGACATGCCCAAACGTTTCCACACCCTTCGGGAGCGACTGGGTGACAATGACCGCCAGATCGGCCTTGACCGCCCGCTGATCATCACGGAGCTTCGGCAGCCAGGTGTCGCTCCAATGCTTCGTCCGCTTCGACTCCCAGAGGATCGTTCCGCACAGCGGCCCCTCGCCCCGCCCCACGCCGTGCACGACGTCACCACCAAACTCCCCCTTCGCCACCGGCGTGAACACATCCGTGGGAAACGACTGTTTCAGCACGGCCTCGATCTCGAGTTCCTGCACCTCGCCCTGCAACTGCTGCGATCCCTGTTCGGCCCGCCGCTTCAGATCTTCGATCTGGCGCTGCATCGCCGTGATCGTCTGCTCCTTCTCGGCCATCTTCAGCCTGAGATCAGTCTCGGCCTCCTTCTTCGCCTGCTCGCGGGCAGTGCCGAGCGACGCCTGAACCCGCTTTTCGATCGAGAGTTCAAGCTCCCGTCTCGCGTCATCAAGCTCCCGCTGCTTGCGGATAGCATCGGCCTGCGCCAGCTGCGCCTCGGCGAGTTTGCGGTCTTGCTCGCCGAGAACAGTCTTCAGGTCGGTGAGATCTTTGGCCCGCTGCTCCAGTTCACCGGCCATCTCCAGCTTGGCTTTTTTTGACTCGGCGGCGGCGATCACCAACCGCTCGGCGCGGAGCTTCGCCTCGTACTGTTCACGGGTCGCCTCCACCAGTGGTGCCGCGAGCGACTCCGTGAGCCGGACCTCGGCCTTGCAGTGTGGACAGGTAATTGTGGGATCGGCTGATATGGTCATGGCGAACCTCCGGAACACAATGGATTGGTTTTTGGATCGTGCTTGTCCGTGGCCAGACCGGGCCCTGGCCCGATGAGCCGGCGCCAGCACTCGGCATAGAGTTCAATCTGAGGCCGATAATGCGCGTCGAGTGCCGCCTCGCTCGCGGCGGTGACGGAATCGGTCTTCCAGTCGACGACCGTCCAGCGGTCGCTCTCGGGCTCCTGGAAGACAAGATCGATCACGCCACGGATGACAGTCGGCAGCGCCGCGTCTCCCTCCCCTACCAGCGACCGCACGTTGGCCGGTAGATCCTCTCCCCGCACCTGGAGCGAGAAGGGCACCTCGACATACCGCTGATCACTGGCCTGCGACCGCCGCCAGACATCACTCTGCATCACATCCTGCACCGTCGCCACTGCCCGCTCGACATGCACCGGCGAGAGTTCCTCTGCCGAGAGCACGGTGGCGGCCGCGGCGGCCAGATCGAGCGTGGGATGGTTTGCAACCAGCTCCAGCAGACAATGAATGGCCCGGCCCCACGGCTCTCCGAGCCCATGCCCCGTAAACCGAATGCCCTCGGCCGGCTCGGTCAGCACCTCACGCGGCGAGATCCGCGCAAATGTCGGCTGCAGGCAGTCTTCAAGCCGCCGGGCGAGCATTTCACGCGGTGTCTCCCGCTGGCCGCCGTCAGTCGCAACGGACGCCGGCCTGGCACCGCCGCGATCCACCGCCGCGGCCGGTTCCGGAAGATCGGCCGCCGCCGCGAGATGGTCCGCGAATCGACTCCATGCTCCCTCCGCCTGGAACGACTCCGGCCGCGACTTGGTGCCGGCGTCGTGCTTTTCAAACAGCGACACCACGAGACAGCTGCCGGGCCGGGTGGCCGCCACGTAGTCGAGCCGGATCTGCTCGGCCGTCTCAAACTCGCGTTCGCGACCGCAGAGGGCAGGCCAGCCGGGCGGTGCGGCGATGATTCGCTGCCCTCTTCCGATCGGCGTCGTCACGGCGAGCCAGCCTTCCGTCCGGTCGGCCGACCGGTCAATGTGCAGGAATGGCCCTTCCTCGGGCTTCTCTCCTGCCTCCCGACACTGGTAATCGACAAGAAATACGACCGCCGCCTCAAGCCCCTTGGCCTTGTGCAGATTCATCACCCGCACGCGGTCTGTCAAAACCGCGTCAATCGGCAGCGGATCAAACTCTGTCCGGGCGTTCGGATCCACCATGTCATCGAGCAGGTCAAGACAGTCGTAGACCGAGACAATCTCAAGCCGGTCACGCCGCACCGTCTCGAGATACTTCTGCAACAAGCCGGCGACGGCGCGGCCTTTTGGTCCCGCCTCGCCCTCTGCGCCAGCCGCGATGAGCATCAGCCCGGCATCGTCGATGATCCGCTCGATGGCTGCGGCCACAGGCAACTGCCGCACCCACCTTCGCCAGCGGGCAAGGGCCTCGCGGGCGGCCGCACAGCGGCCCCGCAGCTCGTCATCGAGCGTTTCCGGGCTGTCAATACCGCCAACAAACCGCCCGCCCGCCGCGGCGTAGGTATGCAGGTCGGCGTCGCTCAATCCAAAGACCTCGCCCCGCAGGAGCGCCAGCGTCGCCACCGGATCATCGGGGTCTGCCAGTGCTGCCAAGCAGCCCCGCAGAGTGCGGAGCGGTTCGGCCTGATCCTCGCCCCGCGTGCCCGTGACATCGACGGGCAGTCCTTGCGCGTGCAACGCTTCGGCGTAGATTCCCAGATGCTTACGCTCGCGGGCCACGATCATGAAATCGCCGGGGCGACAGGCCGGCGTGATTCCACGCGCCGCCTCATCGGCAGTGCGAGGCACGGCAGAGCCGCCGTCGATCGCGTCGCGGATGAAAGCTGCGATCTCGCGGGCCTCCCGCTCGGCCCAGGCGTCACCCGCGGTTCCACTCCTCACAAACCGCAGAACACGCAGTCCAGACAGCCAGTTCTGTTGACCCGATATCTCAACCTCCGACTCGCGTCGGCCGGAGGTGCTGGCTGTGAACGACGGCGACTGGAGGGTCTGAGCTGGCGGAAACTCCGCCTGAAAAAGGCTGTTGGTCCAGTCGACGAGATCGCCGCGGCTGCGGAAATTCGTCGTCAGGGCGAGCACGGCCCCGTGCTCTGCAATGATCGAGCGGGCAGCCGAGTAGGTGACGATGTCGGCCCGCCTGAATCGATAGAGCGACTGCTTGGGATCACCGACCACAAAGAGCGAGCCCGGCACCGGTCGGCAGCGACGCCAGTCTGTCTCGGCGGGATCATCGGCCGTGAGCAGCAGCAAGAGCTGCGCCTGCACTGGGTCGGTATCTTGAAACTCATCCACGAGGATGTGCGTGTAACGGCTCCGAAATCCACGCCGCACCTCTACCGATCGGCCCAAGAGCGCCGCGGCCTTGCAAAGCAGATCTTGGAAGGAAAGTACACCCCGTTCCTCCCGGAGCCGGTCATACTCCACCGTCGCCGCCTGCAGGGTAGCGATCGCCAGCGGATAGCGATGGGCCCGCCACTGCCAGAGCGCAGGCAGCGCTATCTGCTCCCGCGCCTCGTCCCAGGCCAGCGTCCATTCCGTAGCGAGTGACTTGCGAGCGGCCTTTTCCTCAGCCTCGGTGGCGCCGGCGCCCGGCCACCATTTCATCACTGCCTTCGGTCCGCGGTCGAGTTCCTGCAGCAGTTCCATCACGGCCACGAGCGACGTCTGATCACTGCGACGAAACATGCGGGCGAATTGCTCGAGCGCGTTCATCAGCTCATCGGTGCCACGGTCGGCCGGCGCAGGAAAGTCTCCGGCTTCGATGCGATCCACGAAGGGCTCGAGCGCCGCCACCACGACAGTGACATCGGGAGCCGTGGTCTCTGGGGCGGGCCAGGCCTCGACATCCCCATAGGTGGCAAACCGGTCGAGGAACAGCCTGCTCAGATCGCCGACCCGCAGACCGACAGCCTCTAATTGTGCGAGTAAGCCGGCGTGCTTCGTGGGGGCAACAGTCACAAACTCCCGCCACGCCTGCCGCCGCAGGAGGCGGTCCGCGGGATCGTCCAGCTCCCGGAAGCCCGGATCGACCCCCGCCTCGAGGGGCCGCTCCCGCAGCAGCCGTCCGGCAAATGAGTGGATCGTGCCGATCACCATGGCGTCGATCCGCTGCATCCCTTCCTCGAGCCGGGTCCGCTCCGCGGCGACGGTCGCCGTAGCAGCAGACTGCTGCAATTTCTCACGAAACCGCCGGCGGAGTTCGCCGGCGGCTTTCTTCGTGAAGGTCACGGCGACGATTGCCTCCGGTCGAGCCGCACCCGTCCGCACCAGCGCCAGCATGCGATCCACCATGCAGGTTGTCTTGCCGGTGCCGGCGGCGGCTTCGACAAGCAGCGTTGAATCAAGGTCGGCACGAATGCGGCTGCGAACCGCCTCATCCGGAGGCGTGTCCGCTGGGGCGGGGTGGGACGTAAGTCGCAGCAACTCGGCGGCTGGCCGGCGGAGAGCGGGCGTTGTGGCTGGCCGCATCGGGCGGCGGAGTCCGCTGAAGAGTTGCAGCAACGCGTCGGAGGCGGCGAGCATGCGGGCTGCATCGCGAGTCACTCTCCCGGGATCACCGCAGACCGTCGTGAAGTCGCAGTGCGTGCAGTCGGTGGCATTGCTCGTGGGGAGAAACACACCCTGCCGGACAATCTCTGCAAGCTGGCGGACGATCACCGTGCAGTTGGCGAGTTGCTCTGCCGACCACTCCAGCCGGCGGCCTTTGCCGGCGCGGCTGGGGAAGAAATAGCCGAAGCGTTCCACACTCCCGCCAGTCGCGGCACACGCTGGATCCGCGAGCCGCTCGTGCAGCATGACCATATAGAGGCCGTGCTGGAGCTTGCGGCCGCCAACAAAGGGATCGTCGGCTCCCGTGGCTGGAAAACCAAACCCACTCCCACTTTTATAGTCCCAGAGCGAGTAGCGGGCACCAGCGTCGCCATCGGCGCCATCGTCGATCCGGTCGATCCGGTCGATCCGGCCACGGAGCCGGATCGTTTCGCCCGGCGCAAGGGTGACCGCCACTGCATCGCGGCAGTCGAACGGCGTGCCGGCATCAGAAGGCTCCAGGCCGATGGCCGCCTCGATCGCAATCGGCCGCACGCCCGTCTCCCGGCAGGCCCGCTCCTCGTCGTACAGAAATGTCCGCATCGCCGTCTCGAGCTCGCCGCAGCGGGCAGCAAAGGCGAGCTCCGTGAGCGGTGGATTGCGACGGCGGCTCTCGTCCAGCTCCTCCTGAAGAATCCCGAGCAGCTCATCGAGGTGGCGATCCTTCTCGGGCAGCTCTGCCCGCTCGATCATTCGCCGCATGAACCGCTCGAGCACCGTATGCAGCAGACTCCCTGCATCGAGTGGCGTCAGCCATCGATCCGCATCGTCGTCAAAATCCAAGAGCGGCTCGATGCCAAGGCCGTATCGAAAAAAGAACCGTCGTGGGCAGCCGCCCAGCGTCTCCAGACTGTTGGCCGAGGCGGCCCGGCCGTTGTCCGTACGCGGATCCAACTGCGGGCCGGCAGCCGGTACCAGGCCATCGTGCGGAGTGAATGCTTGAGCGGCACGAGCCACAGAAGCCGCCTGCCCGTCGGCCAGGTGCTGGCGGTGGGCGGCCAATGCCGCCGCCACTTCCTGGGGCGTAGCCTGCGGTCCGAGGATGGCGAGCCGCCACTGGGTCTCATCGAGAGCGGTCGCCGGATCGGCGGGCACGAGCGTTTCGGCCGCGGGCAGTGACCTGAGGAGGTCATCCATCTTCGCCAGCGGATTTCCCGTCATCTGCGCAAAAATCGACAGCACCGCCGGGGATGGAAATACCTCGCCATCTTCGACGGTATCGCGGCAGCAAAAGCCGAGCCAGACGCGACCCCGGAGCCGCGCCAGCAGCCGTCGCCAGAGGAGGAGGTTTCGCGCCGCGGTATCGTGCGCAACCGAAAGCCGGGCAGCCGGCTGGGCGGCGTTGAGCAGCGACCGCTCGCCATCGGTCAAGACTGGATCGGTCGCACTGCCTCCCGGAAATCGGTCTTCATCGAGACCGAGCAGAAATGTGTAGGGCCGGCCCGAATGACCACCGCTGGCCAGCGCACTAACATGCAGGCAGCCGGGCCGCGGGCCGGCTCCTAAGACCACCATCTCGGCTGGCAGTTGCGTCAGCCACTCGATGATGTCACGGGCCGAAAGCCCGGCGCTGCCACCCTGCCACTGCAGCATGGCATCGATCTCATCGAGGATAAGACGCCGGGCGTTACCATCGAATTCACTCTCTGAACTGCAGAGCGTGTCGACAAACAGGCGGGCGCCACGAAGCACTGCTGCGGCGGTCTGTTCAGACTCCGCGGGGCCAGAACCGCAGTCAGCAAGTCGGCGGACGAGTTCGTCGAGCGATTCGAGGAGCAGCAGATGGCGTTGCTTGCGGTCGGCAAGCTGTTGGCCACTGGCCGCGACGCCGTCGTCTGTCCAATCGTCGTCCTCGACGCGGCCCCGCGCAAATCCCTCGGGCGGTATCTCGCGAACCCGCGCTAAGGCCGCCGCCACGAGCGTCACCGTGCGGTCGAGCCCACGGCCGATCCGCACGCTTCGGAGCTCGCGCACAAGCGACTGCGACCGTGGCACATCCGGACGATGATCGCGCAGTCCGATCAGACCATCGCGAAGCATGCGTTCGAGGCCCGACTGCGGATACCCGTCGAGCTGCCATTGCAGCCAGGCTACAATTGCTCGGCCGGGCTTCGAGTCGGCCAGTGGCAGGCCGTCGGCAAACGTGACCGGCAGGAGGGCCGCGCTTCCGCCTTCTTGCTCCTTTCCCTCCGGCCGAGGCAGGGCCGCCACGATCTCACGCACCAGTGACGGATAGACCGCTGCATCGGTATGCACGATCTCGATTTCGTCGAGCCGCAGGCCGAGTCGCAGGCAGGTCCGCAGAACAAACCGCACCTCGTTCGACTCACCCGCCGCACGAAAGATCGACCAAGCCTGCGGATCAAGAACACCGCCCTCCGCGGGCAACAGCCCATCTGTGGCCAGATCACACACCTCTCTCTGCGGAGACGACCGCAGCGCCTCGAGGAGTTCCTGTTCAAGTCGGGGAAGATCGAGGTCGTCTGGCACGAGCAGCCGGGCAATGGTGGCCGGCACCTGCCCCGCGCGAACATGCTCAATGGCCCGCATCAGCTCCCCTGCCGCATCGATCAGCCGCATCTGCTCAAGGCGGTCGCCATAGCGACCCAGCAGCAGGGCCAGGTCGCGACCTTTATCTGTATTCCGTAGGCCGCGGCTGATCTGCTGCGGCGAGAGCCCTGCGGCCCGGACCGCCTCAATGCTGTGCAGAATCCGTTCGGCGAGCCGCCTCACGGAGCCCGTTAGACCGGTGAACGACACGAGCTCATCGCGGCTCTCAAGCAGGAGTTGTTCGATAGCCACAAGCTTTGCGCGACGCGGGGCCAGTTCGAGCCCGTCACGGGCGAGCGACTCTGCCACGATGTCGTAGGCCAGGGCCGACATCGTCGTCACATGGAGGTTGGCCGTGCCGCGGCCGGTGCGGGCGAGGGTTTCGATCCACTCATTGCCGACACGACGGGATGGGCTCACCAGCCACGTCGGGCCAGACAGCCCTAAACCAGACAGAGCAAGATCAGCCTGGTCCGCTGGCATCAGACTGCTGCCGGCGGCCGCGATCGACTCGATCAACTGGCTCGCCTGCGGTGACTCTCGCCCGGACAGCCCGCCGACGACCGGCGTGAGCCGACTCCGCTCGGGCACCGGCACCTCGAGCCTGTGCCAGCTGGGGATGTGCGCCGTGGGGCGACCGGCGGTCTTCTTCCGTGACGACGTCATAGGGGTGCATTGTGTCCATTTGTCTAGTGGCGTCTAGTAGCGGTTCATGAGGGTCCGGACCAAGGTTGTCCCGCGCGCTCGTTTCAGTACGCAGCTGGACACTTTGCCGGCCCTACCACCGCGGCCAGCAGCCGGCCCGGAGCCAGGCTTGGCTCCACGGCAGCCGGTGCCGCCACCGCCGCGCGTGGATTGGAAACCGGCGCGACTGATCCCAGGCACCATCCCACCAGGTCTCATCGGGAATCGTCTGCACACTCCGGGCGTGGGCCAGGAGCGTAAAAATGCTCTGATCGTGGCGATGCGCCCGAAACTCCGGATACTCCCCCTGCGGCGATGGCGAATCGTCCACGATCCGCACGTCGGCCATCCGCCGCTCCCACTCCCGCACGAATTCAAGCGTGGCCGGCCCCGCCCGCAGCACGAGAATCCCGGCCAGCACCATCGGCCGCTGCCGCACGAGATTGTCGTCATCAAGCCCTGCCGCTACGAGCGTCGCCCGTTTCGTCCACTCACCCACCTTGCCCGTCAGCGAAAACGCTAGGGTCTGAGCGGGATGATCGGCGGCGAGCGCCAGATACTCTTCGAGTCTTGCCCTCCCCTCGGAGTTGAGTGAGCAGCCAGCATCCGCATAAACCAGGAGATCGCCCGCGGGTAGTTCCTCGAGCCGGCGGCGGATCACATACGGCTTCCAGGTAAAGAGCCCAAAGCCCCGGCGATACTGTCGCACCGTGTCGGCATGCACCCGCCAATAGTCGGCCCCGAGCCAGCGATCATCTGGCACACGCACTGAGGCAAAGCGATCCAACGCCTCCGCCTCCCGGCGAATCCGCGTCAGCGCGCCCCGATAGCGACGATTCGCGAAGGAGAGAAAGTGTGCGTTCATCCGCTGGTCGTGTGCCACATGGGGGACGGTCGCCACGCCTACTTGCTGACCGCCAACATTCGCTCAAGCGCCGTTACCGCCCACTTCGCCGTCTCGTCGTCGACGCTGATCACGTTCACCGGCGTCCCTGCCTCCAGGTGTTCAAGGCTCCAGCAGAGGTGCGCCAGATCAATGCGATACATCGTCGCGCACATGCAGACCACCGGCGAGAGAAACCGGATCGTCTGCTCGGGATGCTGCTGCTCGAGCCGTTTGACGAGGTGGAGCTCTGTGCCGATCGCCCAGACCGTCCCCGGCGGGGCCGCCTCTACCGCTTTGATAATAAAGCTCGTCGAGCCGGCGAGGTCGGCCTTGTCGACCACCTCCATCGGGCACTCCGGATGCACGAGCACCTTCACTCCAGGCAGGTTGGCCCGCACGGCGTCGACATGCTCCGGCCGAAACATCGCATGCACGCTGCAGTGCCCCTGCCAGAGAATGACGCGGATCTTTTCGATCTGGGCCGCCGTGTTGCCACCGAGAGTGGGCGCGTGCGGATTCCAGACACACATCTCGTCCAGCGGAATGCCCATCTGCCGCGCGGTGTTGCGGCCCAAGTGTTGATCAGGAAAGAACAGGACGCGGCGGGTGCGGGCGAAGGCCCAGTCGAGCACGGCGCGGGCGTTGCTCGACGTGCAGACGATGCCGCCATGTCGGCCGCAAAAGGCCTTTAGGCTGGCCGCCGAGTTGATGTAGGTGACCGGCGTGATGTCGGCATTATCGATCACCGTGCCAAGCTCGGCCCAGGCATCCTCGACCTGTTCGATCGCCGCCATATCGGCCATTGAGCAGCCCGCGGCCATGTCAGGCAGAACGACCGTCACGCGGCGGCCGCGCTGATTCGGACGGTTCACCAGAATGTCGGCCGTCTCGGCCATAAAGTGGACGCCGCAAAAGGCGATTGCTTCGCACTGTTCCCGCTCGGCGGCCGACTTTGAGAGCTGGTAGCTGTCTCCCTGCAGGTCGGCGTGGGAAATCACGCCATCCTGCTGGTAGTGGTGGCCGAGGATCACCAGCCGCGGGCCCATCCGGCGGCGAACCGCCTCGATCCGTTCGTTCAAAGTGGCGTCGCTGAGGGCCCGGTAGGCGGCGAGCGGGCCGGCGAGATCTGGGGGGGCAGACGTGGGTGTCGTAGTGGCTGTCATCGTATCCAATAGTATACGGGTCTGGGTCAGGACCGGGGGCCCTGCAATGCCCTCCGCGTCTGCGGCCGCGGACGCTATACTGACGTTTCAACAAACCGCTTCGGCGGCCTCCCGCATACCCGGCAGGTAATCCTGCATTCCCTAATCTGAAGGATGGCAAGGCGTTATGGCGCGAAAAGTGGTGAACCGCAAGGAGCTCAGGGCCCAAAACGACGCGGCCGAAGCCCGCGATAAGGCGAAGAAGACGACCAAGGGCAAGGTTCTCAAAGAAAAGGTCTCCAAGGAAAAGGTCTCCAAGGATAAGGTTCCGAAGGCGAAGAAGGAAAAGGTCGCCAAGGATCCGAACGCCAAGCCAGTAAAAAAGCCTGCCCGGAAGAAGACCGTCAAAATAACGCGGATGAAGGCCTACTGGGGCGTTTACAACCAGGGCATGAAGCGGCTGGCGCTGTTTGAATATTCTGACAAGAAGGCCGCCGACAAAAAGGCGGCTGACCTGATGGCTTCGTCTCGCACCAACCACTTCGTCCAACTCGTCAAAGAGGCAATCACCGAGTGAGGGTGAAGGTTCATGCGCTCTGTGTTGACTGCTCTCACAAAAAGTTGTGCGTCTGAAATCCGTTCGTCTGGCAGGCGGGTGGGCGGGCTGGCCACAGCCACCTGCTGCCTGCTGTTAGCGGGCATGTTCACGGCCACCGGTTGCTCGAAGGCTCCGGCCAAGAAGGCGACGCCAGCGGCGGGCGGTGCCGCGGCTGAGGGCGACAGCGACGAACCCTTAGGCGTTGATTACGACACCGAGATCGCTGTTGACGGTGGGAAGATCGGCGTCTGCTCACCGACGGGCTGGACCCGCGCCTCGCAGTCGAAGGACTACCTCGTCAAGTACGTCCCCGGCAGGAAGAAGACCTTTCCGTCGATCGTGGTGACAGCGGCCGACGCGCCGGAAGGGATGGCCGAGGTCGACGGCGATTCCCAGCGGGAGTTTGTCGCCGCCATTGCTGCCAGCCTTGCCGAGACCTACACCAAGAGCGGCAAGAGCACGCTGGTAAAGAAGCCCACGGCTGTAAAACTCGGGTCGCACTTCGGCGTTACGTGGGCCGCCCCGGCGACGATCAAAGTTGACGGCATCAGGGAATCGATCGACCGTTCCAGCTATGCGCTGGTGATCGACGGGCGGATGTACACCGTTGAGGTGCGGGCCCCAAAGGACAAGCTCGACGCCGCCGGTCGGGCCGCCGCCCAGGCGGTCGCCGCAGCTTTAGCCCCGCCGGCCACAGAAGAAACTGCCGCCGAAGAGCCTCCAGCGCCAGCTGCTGAAGCGGCAGAGGCCCTCCCCGCTGCAGCAGAATAGCCGTCGCATCCATGCGACGCTGTCTTCTCGCCGGCGTGGAGAGGCCTGATCCGGAATTGATCCGCGGTTGACTCCGAAAGCAAATGTGGACAATAATAGTCCACATGAGAGACGCCACCGTGAGAGACCTCAGGAACAGCTTTGCGAAGCTCGAGGCGTGGCTCGCAGCCGGTGAAACTGTGCGGATTGTCAAACGTGGTGAGCCCATCGCCATCCTGACGGCGATCTCCCACCGACTCACAAAGCCACTCAAACGGCCCGACTTTGCCGCCCGTCGCCGTGCCATCTGGAAGGGCCGCGTATTTTCGGTGGCTGAAGTGACGGCCATGCGTGCCGACGAGGCAGAAGGCGAGCCATGAAGGTGTCGGCGGCTCCTTTTCCCGACACGTCGTTTCTCTGTTCGCTCTACCGAGCAGACGTCTATTCCCGGCGAGCCGATGCCCGTATGAAGCGGCTTGACGGCCCGTTGCCTGCGTCGTCGTTCGTGCTGCTTGAATTTCGCCAGTCGATCCGACTGCAGATCAGGCTGCATCAGCGCGATGCGACGAAAGGATTCGGAGCGGCCGAAGGGCACGCCATGCTCAAACTCGTTCGGGCCGACCTTGCCGCCGGCGTACTCGGCGTTGTTGCCGTTGATTGGGCAGACGTTCAGCACATCACCGAAACACTCAGCGCAAAATACACCGAATCGGCCGGCCACCGGCTCCTCGACATCCTCCACGTTGCCACTGCCATCCACCTCGGCCTGAGTGAATTCCTCACCTTCGACACACTCCAACAAACGCTTGCCGAAGCCGAAGGCCTGGCCGTAACGTCATGAGGAGGCTCCGTGGGCGAGTCTGCCGCCTGAAATCCCGGCTTTAGGCCCAGGGGCTCTTCCAGTCGCCCCAGGCCGCCAGATAGCGGGCCAGCCCCGGGCTTTCCCTGCTCTGCTCTTCGATCCATCCACGGGCCGACTCGATCAGGGCATGCTCGGTCTTTAAGTCAATATCCCCCGCCAGCACCCGCGACCGTAGAAAGATGAAATACGTGTCGAGCACGTCGCCGCGGCAGTAGTCGTGGATCTCAGTGGCTTTCCCCGAGTCCCAAAGGTCTTGCACCATGTGGCCGGCCACCTCCATCTTCCCCGGCTTGCCGATGAGATTCGCTGCCAATGATAGGCCACCATGAAACCGCGAGGCGCCGTTGTTGGTGAGCCACTCGTGCAGGTCGAAGTGGGCCGCCATGTTGTAGCGGTAGCGGGGCTGGTCGTAGTTCCGGGCGTCTTCGGCGAACCAGTCGGGAATCGACACGCCGTAGCGAAACGCGCAGAGTTCGAGCAGCGGCAGGTCAAAGCCACGGCCGTTGAAGGTGATGAGCGTGGGCCGGTTGTATTTCCGCCAGCCCTCCCAGAAGAGTCGCACGAGTTCGTGCGGCCGCGACTCCTTCTCGTCGAGTGCCACCAGATCGAGGAGCTGGAAGTCGCGGGAGAGCTTGGCGATCACCAGCGATATCGGCAGCTGGTAGGTATAGGGAATGAAGTCCTTGCCGTTCTCGGCGAGCAACTCCGCCCGGAACTTCGCAATCGCCGCGGCCGGAGCCAGATTCTCCCCCGGATACTTGAGCTTTGACACGAGCCCGCCGTCGGCGACACTCTCGATGTCAAACACAAAATAGGCGGTGTCTTGCTTGGACATGGCTGACTCCTTTACCGCCGCGCCAGTGGATGCCGCAGCGGCAGCCAGGCGCCATCCGCCTTGCTTGAAGCTACCGACTGCTCGATGAAATACATTCCCTCCACGCCGTCACAGATGTTGGGATAGATCGTGTTCACACGCTCAAACGGCTGGCCGGCGGCGGCCAGTTCCATGGCGTCAAACGCGGCCCGGTAGACGTTGGCAAACGCCTCAAAAAAAGCCTCCGGATGGCCCGACGGCAGCCGGCAGGAGGCCTTCGCCAGCGGCAGCGTGTAAGGGGCGTTTGGGTCGCGGGTGTAGATCGCGTGGGGGTGGCCGTTTCTGCGGACGAAGAGTTGGTTGGGGTTTTCCTGGTGCCATTCGAGGCTCGCCTTCGTGCCGTCGATCTGAATCCGCACGTCGTTCTCACGACCGTGGCTGATCTGCGAGGCGGTCACGGTGCCCAGCGCCCCATTCTCGTAGCGGATGACGGCATGGCCGTAGTCATCGAGCGACCGCTCGGGTACGAAGATCTTGAGGTTGGCGCTGATTTTTTCCGGCAAGAGACCAGTCATCGATCGGCCGAGGTTGTAGGCATGCGTGCCGATGTCGCCAAAGCAGCCGGCAGCGCCGCTCTTGGTTGGGTCAGTCCGCCAGGCCGCCTGCTTCTGCCCTTCGCTTTCGAGCCGCGTCCGTAGCCAGCCCTGGATGTATTCAGCGCGGATCGCCTGGATCTCGCCGAGCTCGCCCGAGAGCACCATCTCGCGGGCCTGCCGTACGAGTGGATAGCCGGTGTAGTTGTGGGTGACTGCGAAGACGACATTCGACCGCTTCACGATTTCGGCCAGGTCCTCGGCCTCTTTGAGCGTCAGCGTCAGCGGCTTGTCGCAAACGACGTTGAAGCCCGCCTCGACGGCGGCCTTGGCCACTGGAAAGTGCATGTGGTTGGGGGTGGCGATCGTGACAAAGTCGATCCGCTTGTCGGAGGGGAGCGCCCGCTCCCGGTCAAACATCTCCTGATAGGATCCGTAGGCGCGGGAGAGATCGATGTCGTAATCGGCGGCGCTGGCCTTTGACCGCTCGGGGTCGCTTGAAAGGGCACCCGCCACAAGCGCCGCCCGGTTGTCGAGCACGGCCGCGGTGACATGCACGCGGCCGATGAACGAGCCCTGACCGCCCCCCACGATCCCCATCCGTAGCTTTCTACCCAGCGTGCCGTTTGTTGCCATGACTAGAATCCTGTTTGGTGTTCAAGTGGAAAGAGCGTCTGCCTCGGACGGCATTTCCCCGCCGGAAAGCCCGCTCCCGAGGTGGAGACTCTAGCACACACGCCGGAAAAACTGGAAAACGCCCCTTTGTAGAAGGGCCCTGCACCGGCCTGCTACGATTTCCTTGCTGGCCATCCAGCCCACCGCAGCCTTCATCCACCCAAACCCTGCTCAGGTGACACACCATGGGATTTTCTGATCGTGGCTACTCACGCGATTCCTCCGCGGCCTTCATGGCCGATTGGACGGCAGTGATGACGCTCCTCGTCGTGAACGTCGCGGTCTGGGTGCTGAATCTGGTGGCAGCCGGGGATTTTCAGATCAGTGAGTTTCTCTCACTCCAGGGCGATCTGCCGCGGCACCTGCTCAAAGCGTGGGAACTGGTGACCTACGGCTTCGTCCACTCGCCGCTCGACCCGTGGCACCTGATCGGCAACATGATGGTGCTCTGGTTTTTTGGCCGCGAGGTCGAGGCGCTGATGGGCCGGGGCGAGTTCTTTCGCTTCTACTTCACAGCCATCGTGCTGGCCGGGCTGGCCTGGCTCGCCAGCGTACAACTTTTCCCGGGCCGGGCCGGAGCGGCCTCAAACATGCATCTCATGGGCGCCAGCGGCGCCATCATGGCGGTGTTCGCGGTCTTTGTCTGGAATTTTCCAAAAGAGACTGTGCTCATCTGGGGTGTGCTCCCGGTGCCGGCCTGGGCGCTCGGCCTGCTCTATCTCGTGATGGATGTGCAGGGCGCCGCGAGCGGTGGCGGGCAGGTGGCCCACATGGCTCACATCGCCGGCGCACTCTTCGGGCTCTTGTTTGCCTGGCGGGGCTGGAACCTCTCCGGCCTTGGAGACCTCCAGGATCGGCTGCGGGGCTTCCGGCGCGGCATGCGCGTGGTAAGACCGCCCGAGAACAACGATGACGATAACAATGACGACTACCGCGCACGCCGCTCCCCGCCCCACGACGACGTGGCGCTTCAGGAGGCGGTCGATCGCATCCTGGAAAAGATCAGCCGCTCCGGCGAAGCAAGCCTCACGACCGCTGAGCGCGACACGCTCACGCAGGCAAGCCGCCGGCTTAAAGAGCGAATGCGGTAAACGGACTGCTCCCCGTGGGATACGTTTTCTAACGTGTCCTCTTCGTGGGCCGCTTACCGTCGGACGGTGGCTGGCGCGGCGGCGGCAGCGCGGATGTCGGACCGCGACTGCGTCCGAATCTGGTCGATCTCAGCGGCCAACTCTTTAAACTCCAGCTCGTCGAGGTGGCCACTGCGGACACTGTGCGTCCGGCCGGCGGTATCAAGGACGACTACATTGGGTCCTCCCGGCACAATGCCATAGCGCTGCTCCAAGACCCCTTGGAAGTCGAGCCAGACCGGCACATGCGGCGAGTCGGTGCGGAATCGCGCTCGCGCCACGTGCGCAAGCGGCTTGGGCACCTCGGGCAGGCTGGCGACCGGCACCACATGGACGTCGGGCACGCGGACGTTCGCCGGCCAGCCGCGGAGGCCGGTCACCGGCTGGCGTGACCACTCAGTCTCCGATGCGTTTTCAGCAGTCGGATGAAAGAGCACGTGCAGCCTACGGCCGAGTTCGAGCGCTGCCTCGCCCCCCTTTCGTTCGGCATAGACGAGCACCACCACGTCGCCATGCAGCGTCCCTGTTTCCCGACGATTGCGAAACTGATCCTCCATGACGACGTTGACAATGCGATCACCGGTCTGGGCATGCGCCGCCGTCGGCGTCGCAACCAGCAGGGAAAGCAGCAGACAAGCTTTAGAAACATTCAATGTATTCAGCTTCGTATTGAGCTTCATGATCAGGCGGTCTCGCTTGTGGTGCAACACTATGATTAAGCCGCCCGACGCTTGTCAGACAGTTCGAAGGGGAAGGTCACGGCATCGTCTTGGCCGCCAGCATCATCATGCTCATCGTCGGCCCCGTCGGCGGCGGTATCGTCGCTCGCCCGGCCGGGACGAATCAGCGCGAGCACAGCCGGCAGGAGGATCAGCGACGTCAGCGTGCAGGTCGTCACGCCGAGCGTGAGCACGCGGCCGAGACTCTCGAGGCCCCTGTGGCTGGCCACCATCAGCGCGCCAAAGCCGAGGATCGTTGTCAGAGCATCGACGAGCACAGAGTTGGCCGTCGAGGCGCTGATCCGATAGGGGCCCGGTCGCTCGAGGCTGTCGTGGACAATATGCACTCCGTAATCGACCGCGATGCCGAGGATCAGCGGAATGCCAATCAGGTTGGCCGGATTGAGATCGATGCCGAGGAGGCCCATCAGGCCGAGCGTCTGAGCCATGCCCAGCGCCAGCGGCAAGCTGGCTAGCAAAGCGTGAGTGATGTTGCGGAAGTCGAGCCAGAGCACCGCGAAAATCACGATCAGCGAATAGAGGGCCGCCTGTTCGTAGCTCCGCTTCATCTCCAGCGACGCCTCGTAGGCCTGGAGTGGATTCCCGGTGGCCCGTGGATCGACGCTGCGAACCTCCTTGACAAACCGTGTCAGCGATTCGAAGTTCCAGATGTCGCCGCGGCCGTAAATCTTCAGCAGGTGCTTGCCGTTTTGGCCGACGAATCGGTCAACGAGGCTCGGCGGCAAGTCGTCGAGCTTGGGCGACTCAGGGTCAGCGACGGCAGCGAGCGAGTGGAGCCTCGTGAGCAGGTCACCGGCCGACTGCTGCTGGAAGGCGGCGAGCGACTGAAAGCATTCATGAGGACCCATTCGCCGCAGCGTTTCGCGGGCCCGTTCCAAGTGCCAGGCCGTCCGCAGGCCACCGGGCCGCTTTGACGCCTCCCCCTCGGCCC
>Ga0194043_1000840_pt1 | contig 17246 bp, 15 predicted proteins | sample JunL4415m_MetaG_FD_161274 | JGI IMG/M metagenome (GOLD analysis project Ga0194043, IMG submission 161274) | Anoxic zone freshwater microbial communities from boreal shield lake in IISD Experimental Lakes Area, Ontario, Canada - Jun2016-L442-15m | ecosystem: Environmental > Aquatic > Freshwater >...
TATCATTATTCATCAACGGCCGGACGGCGACGCTTGCGGTTCGGCTTTAGCCATGTCCTCATATTTAAAATCACTTGGCAAACAGACAAGTATTTTTTCGGCTGATCCTCCACCCTCTTATTTTTATTTTTTGCCTAGTATTTCTGAAATTACTAATGACAAAAATATTTTTCAGCAGAATTGGCAAGCTGTGATATTCCTTGATTGTGGTGATATAAAAAATTCCAGATTGCCAATTGAGTTATCAGGTCATTTGACGATTATAAATATTGATCATCATTTTACTAATACTGGTTATGGTGATTTTAATTTAGTTGATGCTTCCGCCAGCTCCACTTGCGAAGTGGTTTATAATTTTTTAAAAAAAGTTGATTTTGAAATTGATAAAAATATGGCTACTTGTCTGTTAACCGGCATCATGACGGACACTGGCGGTTTTTCCAATTCAGCCACCAGTCGTGATTCATTGGATATTGCTTCTGAACTGGTGCAAAGTGGCGGTAAGATTAATTATCTTTATGGCCATCTAACAAAAAATAAATCCATGGCAGGACTTCGTTTGTGGGGGCTAGTCATGTCACGATTAAAATTTAACCAGCGTTATAATTTGGTTTATACTTATGTCAAAGATCAGGATTTTCGCGATTATAATATTTCCGAAGAAGAGGCCGATGGTTTGACTGATTTTTTTAATGTCATTGATGGTGTTGATTTGGTGGTGTTTTTGCGTTTAAGGCAAGGCGAAACCAAAGTTAGTTTGCGTACCACCAAAAATAATATAGATGTATCGCGTTTGGCCCAGTTGTTTGGCGGTGGCGGACACAAAAAAGCCTCAGGATTTACTGTGCCCTGGCAAATAACTGAGAAAGATGGTAAATTAGTAATAGAATAAAATTATTAACTAATCTTTTATGTTTTTAATACCAACAGTTTTAGAAAAAACTTCACTTGGAGAAAGGGCATACGACATTTATTCTCGTCTTCTCAAAGACCGCATAATTTTCCTTGGTTCGCCTATTGATGATGCCGTGGCCAATACTATTATTGCTCAATTATTATTTTTGGACAGCGAAGACAAAAAGTCAGACATTAAATTGTATGTAAATTCTCCTGGCGGATCAGTCTCGGCCGGGCTAGCTATTTATGACACTATGCAATATGTCAAAGCTGATGTGTCCACGATTTGTATTGGACTGGCCGCTTCCATGGGTGCGGTGATTTTGGCTGGCGGGGCCAAAGGCAAAAGATTGTCTTTACCCAACAGCGAAATTATGATTCATCAAGTAATGGGTGGAGCTGAAGGCCAAGCCTCGGATATCAAAATACGCGCCGAACATATTTTGAAAATTAAATCCAAGTTGGACAAGATTTTGACTAAGCATACCAATCGCACTTTGTCGCAAATTGAAAAAGATACGGACAGGGATTATTATATGTCTCCGGAAGAAGCTATTGAATACGGAATTATAGATAAGATTGTAAAATAAAATTTTAATAAAAAAACTCAGTTATTACTAACTGAGTTTTTTGTTTTAATAATTTTCTTATTTGTCCAACAAAGATTTCCCGCGTTCTGGAAAATTTGGGAATTTTGCAATTCTTCTTTCTCCTGAAAACAGGAGAAGAGAGTTAATCTTTGTTGGACAAATAAACAAACTATTTTTATTTCCTCAAAATTTACAAATAGTTTTTATAAATTTAATTGGAAGGGCGAAAAGACAGAAACCATCTGCTTTTCGCCCGTAATTTATCTAACCGTCCTTGTGCTCATAAAATGAGCCGCTAAGGACATCACTTCTTTGTCATCAATCGGCTTTGCCGGTACCGATGATGGCGCTTTACGAGTTTCTTCCTTGTCAGTTTTGACAAGGGCGTTGCTTCGTTCAGAATCAAGCTCGTCCTTGACCTGAACTGGTAACGTCTGTTCAACTTCAATTTTTTTATTTTGAAGTTGAACTAGACAGTCATCGTGCGCCAACAATTCATTCGTGGCGTCGATGACGGACTGACTCGAGGACAGCAATTCGTCAATCTTGCGACTGACTTCTTGATGTTCCTCCGTGGTGACGGTGCTGGCCGGCTCAGCATACGCCGGCAACTCTTCATACTTCGCTTCGGCTGTAAAAGCCTTACGCAAATACACGAGTTGCTCTTGCAACTGCTTTGTCAGCAGTTCAAGATACCAGCGGACGGCGGCGGTAACCGTCAAGGTCTCGGGGAGCCGAACGGCGCCCCCTGGCCACACTAGATGGAGACAATAATGTGTCTCTGTCCAGTGTTGCGGCCCCCGCATCCCATCGGGGGACTCGCCACAGTCGCAGTCAACCTTTACCGGTAGACTTTCAACCGAGAATTCCTTCTCGTTCAAAAGTCGCCGTAAAGATCTGACCAGACTCTCGGCCAACCGCACAATCCCACGATCATCCGCTAACACGGCTGACCGAAAAAAGTGGGTGTGGTCGGCCAAAGACCACTTACCGGCCATTGCCAGAAGTCTCTCTCTTTGTTCTTTCGAGAGATACTTCTTGGCTGCCCAGCCGAACTGGGCTGGCGTGACAGTCGGGGAGGGCGGGTAAAATTGGTTACTATCCAATGCCCACTCCCCATTGGTGTAGCGGGAGAGCCACTTTTGGCTCTCTCCCCGACTTTCAAACCCCCCAACCTCAACCGTGAGGTCGAGGTCCAGCAAAGTGACGTCAACTTTCGACGCCCCTTTGCTGATTTTGGTTGTGTCGATGGTGTGGCGACCATCGAATAACACCGCCGGGTTCAGGTCAAGGAAAAAACCCTTCCAATTGACCCGGTTCCGTTCGGTTCTGTCCCGATCCTCTCTACGAGAATCGAAACAGATACCGTCAAACTCCGGCTGTCCGAAAAGCTCGCACAAAGTGCGCAATTCGGACAGCCGGGTGATTTCGAACCTTCCTTCACTTTTGAGCTCATCACTCAAAAGCTGGGAAGGGCCGTGCCATCGACTCCACTTTGTCCATTGGCGCTCGACGCCTCTGGACGTTACTTTGACGGATGTATCAAATCCGTCGCCGATCCTGTAAGTATCGGGGTCGTTAATCCCAATACTCGGCGGCCAAATAATTTCTTCTTCGAACTTGGCCAGATTCGAAGAGAATTCGGCTGACATTTCTGTCGCCTTGACTCGAATCTCTTCGGGCCAGTCGGCAGAAATTTTCATAGCGCTTTCGGTCTCCCGCTTTTCTTCGCGGAGACCGAAAAAAACTGTTTTTACAATTTTCGGCGGTCTAATGCCGTCGAACTCTTCTCGAATTTCCCCGGGCTGGCAGTCCCAAGAAAAATTTTGTTCGGCCTTTTTTATCAGCCGAACCAGGATGGCTCCCTTGCGGGAGTTTTCGGGAAGTGTGTCTTTTATAACTTCACACTCCCATTCCTCCCCATCCTTGGGGAGCGGGCCACGCCAAATTTTTTCCTTGCCCTTAAAGCCGGCCAGGAAAACAATCTTTTGGCGTGGTTTTTCTCCACCGGCTTCCCAGGTCACATTACCTGAGATTTCCGGCGGTTCCGTCCCACTGACGGAAAAAACCACTTGAATCTTCATAGCATTTTCTCCTTTCTGGAGTTGTGGCCTGCTATCGGCCATTTATTTTTTCTCTCACTACTCCGATAAGGAGCAATGAGTTTCATTTTTCCTCAAACCCCACAAACCACAATGTTTGCGGAGTTAGTTAGAAGGAGAATTTGCGTATTCTCCACCAATTTGTCTTGCGACAATCGGACGGCAGACACCACGTCTGCAAACCATTGAGTTTAATTTGGCACTCAACCTGCCATTAGTGCTCAACCGCACCTAGCTTCGCCGATTCTTTTTTAAAGAGAAGATCTGGTGATCCAGAAACTCTTGCCCGTGCTTTTACACCGATGGCTATCTCAATTTTTCAATCAAGACTTTTCGGCAACCCACTTGCGTGGGGCTGTGAGGGGAACCTATGGTGCGCTTACAGCGCGCACTGTGGGTTCCCCTTCGGGCACTCGTATACTTGTCTCGCCATCTCGGCGAGAAAAAGCAACGCGTGCCCACGATCCTTGTCATCAAGGATCGTGGCGGGGGATTGTTCCCCCCGGACGATAGCGATGGCTATCGTCCAAACCTGGGACTGGATTTCTTCGCGGGTTGGGACCGCGAAACCGCCTGCACCGCCCAGCGCTCCCAGCGCCTCGGCAGTTTCCGCCGGGGTGGCAGGACGAGAAACCCCCCCGGCAGAAATCACGACCAACGGTCGTTCGTTCATAGCATTCCTCCTTTCCGAAGGTTGCGGTCGAGATTTGACCGTCTTCCCTTTTCCCTTAAGGGTCTTGCACCAGCCGTTCCGATGGGGAACGGCTGGCTTTTTGTTCCTCAAGATTCACAAAAATTTCTTGCGAATCTAATTGGAAGGAGAAATTACTGTACCGCAGTAATTTCTCCATAAAAAACCAGCGTTTGTATTAAGGTCGCCACCTTGGTTGATTTAACTTCTAATCAACCTAAAGAGTGTTCGGATTACGGCCCAACACACAAGGCCTTTATTCGAAGCGTGGGCTTTATAAGCCCAACGCTTCGGCGAGCTTTTCGGCTCGCTCGTGTGTGGGGTTCGGGAGCGCGCATTCTCTGCGCTGTCTCCTGAACTCCACAAATTTCTCCTGACCCCAATACTCGGGGTAGGAGTCACCACTTGCGACCCGCTTTGTTTCGCGGGTCGCCTCTTCCTCATTTCGGAGTTGGCGATACTCCGAAATGGTTCCACGGAATGCCGTGGCTGTTACCGGCTCAAGGCCGGTTTCGTGGTAGCTGACCCACCCGAAGGTGAGGCAACTTCCACTGTTAAAATTTCCCCACGGGCCGTCAAAAACGACCGACCCAAGGGAAACGTTGCAGGGGGCATCCACCGCGAGAACTTCCGCGGTGAATATACAGCAAGTCGTCCCCATGACGACTTTGTCCCCCACGGAGATGCGGTACTTCCGCATCCCCGTGTAATAAGACCGGTCAGCGGGGGTACCGCCGCCGTCAAGCATTTCCACAGGGAACCTTTCGGTTCCCTCGGGGTCGAAGACCTGCAGGGACGAGTTCGTCCCCATCTGGTCTTCGTGAACAGGGACGAGAAATTCGTCCCCTCCCACAACCTGCATTTCGTCGCAGGTGTGTGGGGCGAAATGGGCATCAAGGTCGTAACCGACCCGATACCCGATTCGCAACGTGGCCTTCGCCACTTTTGTTTTCATCTCGTTTCCTCCTTTCAGAGTTCGCGGTCGAGATGCGACCGTCTTCCCTTTTCCCAGCACAGGGTCAAGGGTCTTGCACCAGCCGTTCCCGCAGGGAACGGCTGGTTGTTTGTTCCTCAAGATTCACAAAAAATTCTTGCGAATCTAATTGGAAGGAGAAGCATCAAACCACGATGCTTCTCCGTAAACCTTATTGGATTGAGTGGCCTAGGCCACAAAATCCGTTGACCAGTAGCTGATGCTCCTGGTCACCAGCCATGCTACAAAACTCCTCCGTTAACCAATTGGAGGAGTTTTCGAAACTCAGTTGTGGCTCTTCGCCATAACTGAGTTCGGAGTCAAAATTCAAGTAGCTCTCCGCTACTTGAATTTTTTTACCCGAGTGGTAGTACCGAAGTACTACCGCCTCTTCATACCATGCATACTCCTCATGCATGGCGTTTAACCCCATGAAAACCAGGCTGTGAAGCCTGATTTCCCTATCCCCCTGCATATCGCAGGTTATGTCCTCCCATTCAATCTTCATTGAATGGGCAACTTCCTTTAAAACATCGATGACCTTTTCGGCCATCTTTGCCCCAAAGGTGCCCTTGTGTGGATGTTCAATTCCCCATACGAGCGTGGTAATAATCATTGTTATTAGATAATTCATAGCTTCCTCCTTTCGTGAGGGTTACGGCCTGCTATTTGGCCGGTCTCTCTTGGGTTTCGTGAACCCTACAAACGAGAGACAATTCTATTTCCCTTTTCCCGACAATCGGTCCAAGGGTATTACTCTTGTCGCCTCACATAAGGCAACAAGTTTCTCTTTATCTTCAGAACTAATAAACATTTTGTTTACAAGTTCAATCGGATGGACAAGTTACTAAACCGCGTACTTATCCTAAAACCGTTCAATGGGGACTACCCTACAACTCGCGCGCCACGGGCTCATCCCCTAGGTTGTGGGTCGCGGCTACCGATTAAGCTCGTAGTCAGCTGGTGCCGTTTCCTCAAGGCCAACAAAATATTTTTGCAGGTCTAATTGGAAGGAGAAATTACTGTACCGCAGTAATTTCTCCATAAAAAACCAGCGTTTGTATTAAGGTCGCCACCTTGGTTGATTTAACTTCTAACCAACCTAAAGAGTGTTCGGATTAAGACCCAACACACAAGGCCTTCAGTTTAGGAACTGGTATTGTTCCCTGCGGTCTCATGTCATGTTGCCATGATATTTTCCGCTCTAGCTTGCACTGATTGCAAGCGAACCGTTGGCTTTCGCCCGACGGATGTCCCAGTTACGCTGGTCCGTTTAATGTCCATGCCGGATTAATCCGGTTTAGGACTGGGGCTGCTCTGGGTCTTCAGAGTCATCCGAGAACTCATAATCCTCGGGATCGTCTTCTGACTCGTCGCAGGGCCCGTAGGCGAACTTGTCAAACCCGACCTTTGTCGCCTCCTCTATCTTCGCAATTGCTTGCTCGATAGGGAGTTCGCGCAACAAGGTCAAGGCTTTTTCAAGTCCGCCTACGTGGCCACCCCATTCAGCCATGTCTAGGCTGAAGCTCATATCAATCACCTCCTTTCAATGGGAAGTGTTGCTGTAATTTCAAGGTATACAGCCTAAACCTTTATTATCCTCTCACCGACATCGGCAAGAAGTTTTTATTCTTCAAGCTCCACAACCGCAAAGTTGCAAAGCTAGTCAGAAGGAGAAATAAATTTCTCCAATCAACCCTTCTGTCGGCCCAAGCCAAACAGAAAGACTGTATTTAAATAAAATAACAAAATAAAATTTAAATCTAGATTCCTGTTTTTACAGGAATGACATCTATATATTCAATTGTCAAAGTTCATCTCTTTAACCCTTAAAGTAAACAAGGGCTAGTCAAGACAGTTTTTTCAACCAACAAGTGGTTAATTCGCTGATTGAAAATGTCTGTCTTGAATAGATAGACATGCGACAAAGGATAAAATGTTCAGGGTGTTTACGCTGACAAGTATGTCGCATAACTCACCGAGCCGAATTATTTTTCCAACTCCCGTCACTCAACGGGGATTTTTTGTCTTTGGAGTGATATTTAGCAGAATTTGGATTTCTCTCTTCAATAGTCCAGATTCTGTTAAACATTTATAATGTGCGTTTAATGTGCTATCAAGCTTTTAGTTTTATACCTTTCATCAGCTTGATAAATTATTATAGCATGTATAATATAATTTGTCAATAGTGCGTGGCAATAATTATTATAAAATACATATATTATCTAAAATTAAACATTACAATCTAGTAAATTTAGATAATATTTTGTCACGATAATTTGACAAGTTAATAAAATAGGAGTATAATAAAGACAGTAAATCTTTAAAAACTTTATACTTTATAACTTTTAACTATTAACGTATGTACGAACAATCGCTCATTCAAGCCGGTTTGTCAGCGGAAATGGCTCAAGTTTATGAGTTATTGCTCAAAACAGGACCTCTTCCAGCCGGTAAAATTAGCAAAAAAACCGGCTTAAAGCGTGGTTTGGCCTACAAAACACTGGATAGACTGCTAGAAAAGCAATTAATAACGAAATTTGAGGAAAATGAAAAAGTTGCAGTTTTTACCGCCACTCACCCTTTAAAATTACAGGACTTAATTGATTCTAGAGAGCAAAAAGTCAAAAATGCCAAGTTAGCCATGGAAAATGTCCTGCCCAATTTGGTTTCTGACTTTAATTTGTTGCTTGGCAAGCCAGATGTGGTTTTTTATGAGGGCGAGGCTGGTATAGAAAAGGTGGTTTTTGATTCCTTAAGCACTAAAGGCGAGATTTACCAATATATAGACAATGAAGCGGCTAATAAGTATTTTTCGGAAATTAATGCTCGTTATACCAAAAAACGCAAGGAATTAGACATTAAGAAAAAAATGATCACGGTTGACGGCGAATATATCAGAAAAAACAAAAGTAATTACGATCGCGCCATCACCGATATTCATCTGATTGATGGTAGTCGGTTTCCTTTTGCTATTGCTATGCAGATTTATGACAATAAAATCAGCTATTTAACGATGACGGAAAATAAAAAAATTGGCATCATTATTGATGACCAATTTATTAGCCGTATGCACAAAACTCTTTTTGAATACACTTGGGAAAAAAGCGTGTCCTTATTTGCGGATAAAGCCAAAGAAACAAACAGCTCAGTTTAGGCGGCTTTTAATTTTTCCAGTTGTTGGGCGATTTTACGATTATGCAAGCTGTCTTTTTCTATTTTGACAAATTTTTCGCCGGCAATTTCTGTTTCACCAACTTCTCTAAAACCAAATTGTCTTTTGTAGAAGGCGATTAAATCCGGTTTTTGGCTATAAGCGACGGCTGAAATTGTGTTTTCTTCGGCTGCTTTGTTAAGTACTTCTTTCATCATAGCATTGCCAATCGCAAAACCTTTGGCTTCCGGTCGAGTGTTAAAAGAAGCGGCGTATAATCTGTTTTCTCCTGTTGGCTCCAAACGTAAAAAACTTATAATGGCATTATTATGTTTTAAAATTGTAAAAGTAGCCGTTGCTTTATTAGATCCCTTGGCTGGAGTTAAGGCATTTTCAAAATCAGCTGAAATTGTTTGCAATAATTCTTCTGTGTAGCCAATCTCACGATTAGCCAAAAAAATCCGCATCATTTCTTCTCTTTCAGCCGGTGATAGTTCCGCCGGTTTTTTGGTTTCCATTTTTGTATCAGTTGCTTCTTTAAAATCAACTTTTTCTCCCGAATTAGTCAGATTTTTAAAAGTGGAAGCGAACAGAATAATGTCGGTATTAATATTGTCTAATTTTTTCAGCATTTCTTCGGGCGTAATATTTTGGCCGGCTTGAAGATAAAAGCTTTGCAGAAGTTCTTTGGCTTTGAATAATAAATTTTCATTTATTTTATTAGCAACTTCCGGAGTGGCTTCTTTTTTAAAGTTTTGTTCAATTTCGCTAATAGTCTTGTGGCATAATTTTACAATGGCTGAATATTTGTCAAAAATCTTTTGTGCCACTTCCGGTGGTAGTTTTTCTCCCAAATCTATTATTTGATCGCCGGCCTCAAAACCGTATTCGCAAGCCAAAAAAGTCTTTAAGCCGTTCTCGCCGAATTTTTTGGCGAAATTAACCAATGACTCACGATTGCGACTGGAGCTAGACAAATAATAATTAGTCAGACTGGCTTTTTCACGAAAATTTAATTTATCGATATTTACTCCTGCACCATATTCAAGACGACTGCGGACTAAATCAATCCTATCAACCGCAGATTTAGCGTCATCCAGAAGCATTGTTCTTAACTTATAATTATCAGTAGTCTCATTTTCTCGACGCGGGAAAACCTTTTCAACTTTATATCCACTTATGACTTCTGACTTTATCTTTTCTAACTCAGTAGACCTCACCTGCTCTAGATTTTTTTCCTGAACTGGCTCGATTTTAGGTTGTGATTCTCTTTTTGTCATAAATATATTATAGCAAAAAATTGTCATGAAAGGCGATTTTTTATCTTGACGCCAAAACCAATCAGTGATAGCCTATTCGCATAGGAGGACATGTTGTCCTTTAACAAACGGGCGCCTGAGGGTGTCTAAAACTCAATCTTCCTGAGGGAAGGTGACAATTCCGACCAAGGTCGGAAGGAGGTTATGATGTATAATGATGGCAGATATAGGACTCTGGAGCATTTTTTGACTAATAGTAATCAGTTGTTTTTTTGGCAAAGTTTGAAACCATTAATGCCGGCAGAGCGCATTGATTATTCGCGCAAGATTTTGCTTGATTTAATATCATCTGATTGCCAACGAGATATCGAAGTCGCTTTTGGCTGGCAGATTTTGATGCACGCGATTGATGATTGCCAGCTAGCTCCCATTATGGTCAAAGGAGAGTTAAAAACCATTAATATCCGTAATGCTTGTCCGGCTGATCCGGAAGCGACCGCTATTCACGAAACCAACCGGAAGTATAGAGCTGATTTGGCGCGGGAAATCTACGCGTTAATTCCCGCCTTTACGGAAAGGGACCGAAACGACCGAACGATGCAGATGCAGTTTGGACCGGAAAAAGTCCAGGTATTATTTTCCTTAAAGCAATTATTGTGGGAAGAAGCGACTAGTTTTTGGAGTAAGACTGATAATGATCAATCTTCGCTGGCCATGTTTGATTGGCTGTTGGGGTTGGAACTTTCTTTCAAAACAGAACATGAAGCTCTACTCAAAAGCATTCGTGAAAAAACCAAAAACCAAAAACCAGAACGGATAATAATTGCCATACTACGGATCAAGCAATTTCGCGATAATGGTTGGTATTTTCCGGAAGGCGGAAAAATGCTTCGGTTGAAATGCCAAAGCGAGGATTGGTTGAAAGAGTTGTCTCATGCCTGGATTCGCGCTCAAAAGCCATATGATGTCACTGATCAATTGGCAATTATCGCGCCAGTTTTTCCCTATGGTCAAGAGGCTTGGAAATTATTACAACAAGAAGCGGAAATAATCGTCGCCTTTTGCCGGCAGGTGCAAGAATTGCGCGAAGCTGTTAAATCATGGAGCAAGTTTTATTCATGTTATGGGTGGTCTAAGGTAGAAGTTGGTGTAAGATACTTTGGCACAGTAGAGGTTTAGATAGGCTTTACTCATCAAGATCCTTTAGAAGATCATAACAATATTGATCGGCAATGTGCTAGGGATGCTAAAGAAGAGATTGACCAATGGATCAATGGCCGAAAGGATATTGAAGTCTATATAGTTGTCGGTTTTAAACGTGGCAATGGGTTTGTAGTTAGGACTTGTCTTATGGGGTAATTCTCACTGTACAATGGGTGTCTTGTTTGCAAGGCACCCTTTTTTATTTGTTTGACCCAAATTCAATTTTATGGTAAGATGATAATGCTATTAAAAATTAACAAAAGTATGAAATTTAGCCGTTTTTGAATGAATTAGGGGCTAGTATAGCAATTATTTTAAGATTTTTACGACAAATTGTGAACTCAATATCAAGAAAAACAAGCCAAAATTCTCTTCTTAGTAAAACTAAGAAATTTTAAACGTGCTGAATTTCTCTATTTAAACAGAGAAATTTATGGAAAATTTAATTATGTATGCGGTTATCGCCGTAATTTTTTTGGTGGGCGGAGCTTTCGTCGGCTATCTAGCCAGAAAGCAATGGGCCAAAAATCATCAGGCCAGTATTGAAAACAAGATAGAAAAAATGATCGCTGAGGCCAAGACCAAGCAAAAGCAATTGTTATTGACCGCTCAAGACAAATCAATAAGTATTTTAGAAGAAGCCAAGACTGATGCCAAACAATTGCGTCAAGAAACGGAAATGGCCAAACGGCATTTGGAAAAACGCGAAGCCATGTTTGACCAAAAATTAATGGATTTGGAAAACAAAAAGCAAGAGTTGGTTGAAAAAGCCGAGAAAGTTAATTCCATTAAAGAGCAGGTTAATAAGATCAGGGAAGAGCAAGTGACTAAATTGGAAAAAATTGCTGGTTTCAATAAAGAGGAAGCAGGCAAAATTTTGATGGAAAATACAGAAAAAGAAATTGCTGACAATTTGGTACAAAGAATTAAAAAGTTAGAAAATGAATCTTCTGATGTACTAGACAAAAAAGCCAAGGAACTTTTGTCATTGGTAATTGAGCGTTGCGCTTCGTCTCATGCTCAAGAAAGCACTTCCACGGTTTTTGATATTCCTAGCGATGAAATGAAAGGCCGTATTATCGGTCGTGAAGGCAGAAATATCAAAACTATTGAACAAATGACCGGTGTGGAAATTTTGATTGATGATACTCCCGGCGCTATTACTCTGTCATCTTTTAGCCCGATTCGTCGCCAAGTGGCCAAGCGCGCTTTGGAAAAATTAATTTTTGACGGCCGTATTCATCCAGCCAGAATTGAAGAAGCTATTATTGAAGCCAAAAAAGATTTGGCCATAGAAATAAAAAAAGCCGGTGAGGAAACCGTGTACGAAGTTGGTGTGGCCGGACTTGATCCAAAGCTTGTTCAGATTATCGGTCGTTTGAAATATCGCACCAGTTATGGCCAAAACATTTTGAACCATTCTATTGAAGTGGCTCACTTGTCAGCCTTGCTCGCTGAGGAATTGGGTGCTGATGTGGCTATTGCTAGAAAAGCCGGCTTACTGCATGACATTGGTAAGGCTGTTGATCATGAAGTTCAAGGCACACACACGGAAATTGGTCGTGATATTTGTAAAAAATTCAATATCAGCGAAGATATTATTAAACCAGTAGCTGAGCATCACAATGATCACCCAACCACTCTTGAAGGTATTATTGTTAAAGTGGCTGATGCAATTTCTGGCGCCAGACCTGGTGCCAGAAAAGATACTTATGAGCATTATTTGCAACGCCTTGATGAGCTAGAAAATATTGCCAAGAGCTTTACTGGTGTGGACAAGGCTTATGCTATTCAAGCTGGGCGTGAAATTCGCGTTTTTGTCTCGCCAGATGAAATTGATGATTTGAGCGCCATCAAGATGGCCAAAGAAGTGGCTGAAAAAATTGAAAACGAACTTAAATATCCCGGCGAAATTAAAGTCAATGTGATTCGGGAAAAAAGAGTAGTGGAGTTTGCTAGATAATTTTTTAAAGATGATAAAAATAATTTTCATCTCGGATATTGTGGGTAAAATCGGGCGCCAAGCTGTGGCGCAGTATTTGCCGAAATTAAAAAAACAATATGCGCCGGATTTGGTGATTGCTAATGCAGAAAATTTGGCTCATGGTATCGGCTTTACCGGCAAGACTTTAGAAGACGTTCGTTCCGCTGGCATTGATATTTTTACTTCTGGCAATCATGCTTGGAAAAAAGCTGGAAGTGATGAAATTTTAAATGATCCAAATTGGAATATTATCCGCCCAGCTAATTATAAAGCTAAAAAGTCTGGTGTTGGTTTTAAAGAGGTGACCTTGACAGGCAAAAAAAAGTCTGACAAGAAAATTGGCGAAATTAAGCTGTTTGTGGTAAACTTGTTAGGAAGAGTGTTTATAGAAGAAAAATTGGAATCACCATTTGTGGTGATGGAGAGTATTATTAAAGATAATCCTGGCGCTTTATTTCTGGTGGATTTTCATGGAGAAGCCACTTCTGAAAAAACTGCTTTTGCCAATTATTTTGACGGCCAGATTACGGCAGTTATTGGCACACATACTCATGTGCAAACTTCCGATGAACGAATTTTGGGTGGCGGTACAGCTTTTATCACCGATGCTGGCATGGTGGGTTATCATGATTCTGTTATTGGCGCCAATAAAGAACAGATTTATAATTTGTTTTTAGAAACCGGTAAAAGCTCCAAAAAACATGATGTGCCAGAGGCAGGTGAATGCCAATTCAATGGAGTTTATTTGGAGATAGATGAAAAGAACGGCAAAGCTAAAAAAATTAAACGATTAAATAAAATCTTAAAAATTAAGCAATAAAATTTCATTTCCATCTAGGAAATAAATTTTACGAAAGGATGGCAATATGAATAAAGCCGAATTGGCCGACAAAATTGCTGAAAAAGTCGGTCTCAATAAAACTCAAGTAGAAAGCGCTTTAGAAGCTATGACCGAGATCATGACCGCCGAATTGGAAAAAGGCGGAGAAGTGACACTCACTGGCTTTGGCACTTTTTCCGCTCGGCGTCGCAAAGGTCGCGAAGGCATTAATCCGAGAAATGTCTCGCAAAAAATCACAATTCCTTCTGTGGTGGTAGCCAAATTTAAGGCTGGCAAAAATCTTAAAGAAACTTTAAAGGGCAAAAAAGCCATGTCAGCTCCGATCTCAGAAGAAACTCCAGCCGAAGAAGTGGTTGAGTAAAAAAATTAATTTAATTTGTCTTCAACTAAAAAAAGACGATCTCTATTGGGGTCGTCTTTTTGGGTAATTATCTTTCTCGCCTAGCGCCAGAATGCGCCAAGCCTGTTTCGCTTCTGACCCGCGCATAATTTAAAAAAGACGGGCTAGCCCGTCTTTTTTAAATTATGCGCCCAGCGGGACTCGAACCTGCGACCGTATCCTTAAGAGGGATCTGCTCTACCAACTGAGCTATAGGCGCGCGCGTTTTTAAATTTTTAATGCACCCGGCAGGATTCGAACCTGCAACCTCCTGGTTCGAAGCCAGACACTCTATCCAGTTGAGCTACGGGTGCTAAGGCTCAATTTACTTCATAAATTTCTTTTTTAGTTTAACAAAAAGAACAAAAAAAATCAACCCCGCCATCAAGACGGGGCTGACTGAAAAGTTTATTTCATTTTTCGTTGTACGGCCATATTATTTTTCAAAATCTCTTCAGTGATCAGGCCTCGTTTATACAAATCCATGAGTGAATTATCCATGGAGATCATGCCTTCGCTGGCGCTGGTTTGGATATTAGTTTTAAGTTGGGCCACTTTATTTTCTCTGATCATGTTGGCCACAGCTGGAGTATTGATGAGAATTTCTCTGGCAGCTACGCGTCCGCCACCATTTTTTGGTAAAAGTTTTTGAGAAATAATACCTTTTAAGGTGATGGAAATTTGAGTGCGGACCTGGTTTTGTTGATGAGGTGGAAAACCGTCAATGATACGGTCAACTGTTTGAGGCGCGCTATAAGTGTGCAGAGTGGCAAACACCAAATGACCAGTTTCGGCCAAGGTGATGGTAGTGGCAATAGTTTCTAGATTTCTCATTTCGCCTACCATAATAACATTAGGGTCTTGGCGCAAAACATGGATAAGGCCGTTTTGAAAGGATAACATATCCGTGCCTAATTGCCTTTGGCGAACCACACTTTTTATTGGTTTGAACATGAATTCAATCGGATCTTCAAGAGTGACAATATTAACATTTTTATTTTTGTTGATATAGTCAATCATGGCAGCGAGAGAAGTGGATTTACCACAACCAGTTGGGCCTGTCACCAAAATTAATCCGCCAGTATTGGCATTGCACAAGTCATAAACAGTCTGAGGCATGCCGATTTCTTCCATGGTGGGAATTTTTGAGGGGATGGCTCTGGCTGACAAACTCATGTTGCCTTTTTCCCAAAAAAGGTTGACACGGAAACGCGAATCAGCTGAGGTTTCATAAGCGAAATCCAATTCTTTTTCAATCTCAAATTTTTTCAATTGATCAGCGGTGAGCATTTCTTTGATAATGCTTTCAATGTCTTTTGAAGACATTTCTTTTTTGTCTGCTGGTTTTAATTCGCCATCAATTCTCACAAAAGCCGGCAGGCCGGCAATTAAATGAAAATCAGACGCTCCACTAGCTATAGCGCTTTTAAACAAGGTTTCTATGACCATATTTTTTGTATTTTAAATATTCCAATTTTTGGTAATGAGTCCTTTTTTGGCAGCCTCGGTTTGGGCTTCTTGTTTGCTCATGCCTATACCGCTGGCAACTAGGTCTTTGTCCAAGAAAACTCCCACCGTAAAGGTTTTGGCATGATCTGGGCCAGTGGAAGATAATACTTTATAGACTGGCGTGACACCCATTTTTTCTTGAGCTTTTTCTTGAAAATGGCTTTTGGCGTCAATATATAATTTTTTGGCAATAATGTTTTCTAATTTAGCCAAGACGTTTTTTTTGATGAATTTTTTGGCTTGTGGCAAACCGCAATCAAGATAAATAGCGCCAATAATAGCCTCAACAGCATTGGCTGTGATATATTCTCTGGCTTTGGCGTTTCTATCTTGAGTTTCGCCTTTGCTCATTAAAATATCTTCTTCAAGATCAAGTTCGCTGGCAATAATGGCTAGGGCATGACGATTGACCAAGCTAGCGCGCCAGTTAGTAAGTTCGCCTTCTGGATTTGGATAGTTGTTATATAAATGTTCGGTGACAACCAATTCCAAAACTGCATCACCCAAAAATTCCAAACGTTCATTATGTTCAAGATGAAATTCTGGATGTTCATTTAGATATGAACGATGAGTGACAGCTTGAAGCAAAAGGTCACTGTTTTTGAAATTGGCGTTTATTTTTTTTTCCAATTGAGAAATATCCTTCATAAGTATTATTCCTGTGGGGTTTTTGTTTCTTTATCTGTATTATTTTGTCTGTCTATGTCTTTGTCGCCCATTTCTTTGTAAATGGCGCCCAGCACTCCATTAACAAATTTTCCAGATGATTCGCCACCGAAGGTTTTGGCCAGTTCAATGGCTTCATTGATGGCTACTTTGGCTGGCATACTATTGTCAAAACGAAGTTCAAAAATTCCTAAGCGCAAAATATTGCGATCAGTGAGAGTTATTTGTTCCAGTGGCCACTCTGGAGCGAATTTGATAATAAGCTTGTCAATGTCGCGGATGTTTTCCATTACACCTTTGATAAGATGGGGAATAAAACCGCCATCGTCAAATTCCGGCGCAAACATTTGTTTGTCGGAGGCAATTATGCTGAGAGGGTCTTCGTTTTTGCCGTTAAAATCCCATTGGTATAGGGCTTGGACGACAATGGTGCGGGCTAAATGTCGGTTGGACATATGTTTTAAGGAAAGATCTATTTTAATGGTTTAAATTATTTGGTGTCTTTCTCTTTGGCTTTTTCTTTGCGTTCCTGAGCTTTTTGTTTGGCTGTTTTGGCCTTGGTTTTGATGGTCAAAACTTGGCGACCTCTGTATGTTCCACAAAATTCGCAAGCGCGGTGTGGCAGAGCCGGTTTTTGGCATTTAGGGCAGGTGACAAGAGCTGTTGGTTTTAAAGCAAAATGAGAGGCGCGTTGTCTTTTTGATCTTTTGCTTCTTTTTTGTGCTGGTAAACCCATATTTTTGGTCTAAATTATTATTCGTAAAGATTGTTATTATTCTAACAGATAAACCGACTTTTTGCAAGTTAAGCAGTTTTTAGGTTTTTTAGGAAATTATTCAAGGTTTCTGGTAAAGGGCTGGTGAATTCTTGTTTTTGACTTTTTAAATCTATAAATGACAAAAAGAAGGCATGCAAGAAAATTCTATTTAGTGGGTGTTTTAGAACCTTGATATTTTTGTGTCTTGGTAGATAAAGCGAGTCGCCAACGATTGGATGGC
>Ga0194043_1000842_pt1 | contig 17231 bp, 11 predicted proteins | sample JunL4415m_MetaG_FD_161274 | JGI IMG/M metagenome (GOLD analysis project Ga0194043, IMG submission 161274) | Anoxic zone freshwater microbial communities from boreal shield lake in IISD Experimental Lakes Area, Ontario, Canada - Jun2016-L442-15m | ecosystem: Environmental > Aquatic > Freshwater >...
TTTTAAAAACTATACTTGTATTTTCGCATGAACATAATACATTAGATAAAAAACAACTATTGGAAAATAATGAAAATAATAAATATGTAAATTTGTCGACAAAAACAGTCGATGATTTTATTAAAGACCCTGTATTAAAAAGGTTTTATTCGGAAGATATAGATGAATTATTAATTAACTATTCTCCAGGTAAATTAGAAAATAAACCTGATGTAATGAAGCAATTAGAAGTGTTTCACGCTGAAAGGAATAGATTAATGGTGGAAGACCAAAAAAATCAATTAATGCAATTAATAATGAATCAAAATAAATACTTGGAAACGTTGACAAACGAAAACAAAGCTTTAAAAGAAAAGGTCGAATATCTCGAATTCAAGATTTCGGCTTTGATTAAAGATAAAATAGCGGAAAAAAAAGCATTACTTGATAAATAAATTTAAAGATAATAAATTATGTATATTATCTTTAAAAAATGATTTACGATGATGACCGATTTCACCCGACGAACTTTAATGATATTGACAATAAACAAGACTCCATTTCAATTAGTTCCCCAGATAATGGATATAACAAGGTTATAAAAACGTATATGGATGATACCGGTCTAAAGCATAAATACCTATTAGAATACTACTCATCCGGAAGTAATCAAAGTTTAATAAGAAACGCCGTTACTGGAATTAAGTATAAAAATTTACGCGTAGGAACAAAAGATGAGGACCTGCTTTTTAAGATTTCGATAAATACGTTTGAAAATAATAAAAATAAAGAGGTGTTATTTTACGATTCGCCAGAACAATACGAAACCCATCAGTATTGTAAACTATCTTCGAATACAATAAACAAGTGGTATGAAAAACGTGGACTCCGTAAATCTTAAGTTTCTATACTTTCATTATCTTCGTTTTCGTTTTCATCGTTGACTGTTTCTTTTGTATATTTATCAAGATACCTATAAATACGATTAATATCTAATTTATTAATTTCGTAGTTTTCAAAGATTAACAACAACTCGTTATCTGTATATTTATTTTTTAAATTGAGAAAAAAGGAAAATATATCCTTTTTATCCATTCCAAGTTGTTGACACAAATTTTGAATAAAGATTGAATTGTTATATTCGGTTGAATATTTTGTGAGAACCTTTGTAAATCGCACTTCAACCGGGTTATATTTTATTTTTTTTTTAAAATAAGAATGATATAAATTATTATTTTTAAATGTTTTAATAAGTGAACTCATCTCATTAAATTGCCATATTTGTTTTTGAAATGTGATTCGGTCAATATAATCGGCAAAACACATATTATCAAGTTGTTTAATATAAAACGGTATTGAAACGTTTGGTTTCATTTTCCCAATAACATCAATAATATTCTCGTGCCATAATAGTCCAACAATAGTTCTATCTGTTTCATTCATTATTTCCATATGTTCATTAATTCCAAATTTTTGATTTAATAATTTTTGGGTAATTTGTTTAGTGTCGTCATTATAAGATTTTATTTGAAAAATATCCGTCATAATTTTCGTGTTTAATATATGGTTATTGTTTTTATAAATATTATAAATATTAATTAATTTTCTTAAATCTCCTTGAACGAAATTAATTAATTGGGCCTGTATTTCTTTATCTAAATTTGGTATTAATTCATTAATTAAAATTGTAATTTGATTATTGGTGGGTGTTTTTAATTCTATGGTGTTGCACACTTTCATTAATTCTTTAATTTTTTTATCAATATGATAGTTTCCAATACAAACGATTGGGTTCATTGTGACTTCCTCCAATTTTTGTTTTTTCGTTTTTTTTGGTCGAATTAATTTAATTAACGTATTTATTCCCCCTTTATCCCCGTTATTCATTCCGTCAATCTCGTCCATAATTATTGCTATCTTTTTAACCTTTCCGTGAAATAAATTCATAATATTTTTATCAGACATATTATGCTTAGAAATTGTATCAATAATTGATTTATTACGAAAATCTCCTGCGTCATATTTAATTATATCATAATCCATTTCTTTTAAAATATTTGTAATAAACTCTGTTTTTCCTGAACCAGGACAGCCATAAATATATATGCCTTTTTTTACGCTAAGATTATTCGTATTTTCTGAAAATAATTGTAGACATTCCTTGATTGTATTTACATTTTCTTCTCTATTTAATATTTTATTTAAATTCAAACAATTCATTTTATACATTTAAGAATATTCTTTTTATGTCTATTCTGACACATTTGATTTTTCTTTAAAAAATCATTTATCGTATGATAGCACCTTATTGAATCACAATCAATACAAAAAAAAATCAAAAAATATACATAATTTTTATATATAATATTTTTATGCATGTAATTTTTCAATAGTATCCACTTTTCAATATTCTCGTGAATTAACTGGTTAAACACAAATTCATGGTCTTGTTTTATTACATTTCGAATATACGCTTCAAACCTATTTTTAATAATATATGGTTTTAAATATTTATGGTTAAATATATAAGTATCTTTAGTTATAAAAATAATTGTAGGAATCCGCAAATATTCTTTTATTATGCGTTTGATATCATCAGGCATTATTGAAATATATCTCATTAATGTTTGTTTTTGGTCTTTCATTATTTATTATACTAATTACTATTTATTATGTTTTATTACAAGGATTACTTATACCATAAGTAACACCATCCCAACTTACACCACAATTATTAGCCCAAGTATATTTTGCACATAAACTATTATCCCCTGTAAATTGCGATGTTGTGAAATCCATATTTAAATGTTTTGTTGTGGATGATTTACAAGTTCCTAAATCTTTTACATTTACACATCTTTGTCCATTTCCAGAAATGTCAACCCAGTAGTCTGGACAATCTCCAATGATAGGAGGCCAACCTGCTAATTTTTGTTTTTTAATTGTTATTCCAATAGAAACCAAAGTAATTATTAATATTAATACTGCCATAAATATAAGTATTTTCTGAAATTGTTCCATAATTATATATATAAAATAAATATATAATTTTTTCTATTTGAGTAATATAAATGAATTATTCGAATGGTAGAGTTGACTTAAAAAGCCCTAATACATCTATTTTATTTAATATGTATGATAAAATTCCAGCAAATCAACCCACTACATTTAGAAACCCAACTTTGGGATTATGGAACGAAACCCAACTTTCCAATTGTTTTTTTTCTAAGGAAAATATACAAATAATACAAAACGGTATTAGAGTTGGTGTTTATACCAAATCAAATAACCAATATATAATAGGGTCACAGGACAATGATTCTTTGAAAATTATAATGAGAAGTATTTTTTTACAATATGCTGCAAATAAAAAAAACAATATAACATCACAAATAGAAGAGTTAAATAAAATGGTTTTAAATTATTGTATTGAGAGTGTATATGGAGAGGCACAAGGATATATAAAATATTTATATGATGCCAGCACACTTGTTGTTCCTATTTCACATCCAGTTATGGCAAATAATTCCGATAAAGAACTTGTTCTTAAGCCGTGGTTTTAGACAAACAAATAAAAAATTATATTATAAATTTTTCTATAATATAATTTTTATTTTTATTTTATTTTCATTTTTATTTTATTTTCATTTTTATTTTTATTTTTTTTATTTTTATTTTTTTCGTTTTTGTTATTTAGTATCCATTATAATAAAATAGGTTTAACCTTTTTGCTACCTTTGGGTTTTGGTTCTTTTACTAAACTAATTTTAGTATTTTCACCAGAATTTTGATTTTCTCTATCCTGTTTATAAACAACATATTCTTTTTTCAACAAGATTAATTCTGTATTCCACATTTCAACGATAGTTCTATTTTTAATTTCATCGAGTTCGTTACATTTTTTGGTATATTCCGAAAATATTTTTTCGGCATTTTCCTCGGTAACACTATCCATAGGCATTTTTACCAAATACTTATATTCATCATCGTCATCTATTATATCATATCCTTTTGTTTTTAACATATCCATAATAAAGTCCTTTTTCTTCTTTCTTAAATCAATAGTATCATTTAATGTTTCGCTAATATATTTTTTTCGATTTAATAGAATAATTAACTCTTTTTCTAATGTTTTTATCATATAATCTTTTCTTGTTTGAAACATATTTAATCTAGTATCATAGTATTCATCTATGATACTTTCTACAGTCTCATACTTTTTTAATTTATCATGCGCATTAAATAACCTCATATTTGTTGTGCTGGAAGTCGAGTATAACTTAAATGTCTTTTCAAGTAAAGAACATCCATAATCTGCGTCAGATGCTTCCAATTCTTCGAATTTACCTTTATTTAATGTTATGATAAAATCGACGTTTGTGTCCTTACTCATATCATCATAATCTTTTACAATTGGAATTATCTTTTTACCAGTTTTATCAACGGTTTCAGTTAACGACTCTAATAATTCTTTAAAATCATCAGTCCAAAACCCAACAGGTAATTCTGTAATACGAAACTTATCGGCTGCAATCTTCTCATATTTACCTTTAATTAAGTATTTTCCGGAAGTAATTTCATGAATGGTCCCTTTAAACCCTTCATAATAAGGTATAAATTTACATTCGAATACTGTGTTATTTAATTTACACATTAAATAATTTATTATTTCCAACGGATTATAACACATTATTTCTGTGCTAAATCCGGTTCCTATACCTTTACTTCCATTTACTAATACCATCGGTATAATCGGAGCGTAAAATATTGGTTCAACCAAATTTCCATCATCATTTAAATATTGTAAAATATGGTCATCCATTTGAGGAAATATAATCCGAGTTATTTTATTTAATTGAGTAAATATATATCTTTCGGATGCACTATCATTTCCGCCTTTAATTCTTGTCCCAAATTGTCCGTTTGGCATAAGTAAATTAATGTTATTTGAACCAACAAATATTTGGGCCATACCAACAATAGCTGCGTTTAAACTCGCCTCACCATGATGATATCCGGATTGTTCCGAAACATAACCGGTGAATTGAGCAACTTTAATTTCAGTTGTTAAATTTTTTTTAAACGCAGAATATAATATTTTTCTTAGACTGATTTTAAGACCATCCATTAAATTTGGAATACTTCTGTCACAGTCATATTTTGAAAAGTGAATAAATTCTTTATTTATAAATTCATCATAAGACACGAGTGTTTTATTCGTATCTAGATAACTTTTGCGGTCATATTTTTCAAGCCATTCCTTACGGTCATTAGCCCTTTTTTTATTAAATATCATATCAATCGAGTTATCACTAACCGTTCCTGTATGCTCGAACCCAACTATCTTTTTTGCTTCAAAATATTCACGAAATTCTTTACTTGTGCTTGTTCCCAAACCTTTATAATACTTAATTTTCCATCCTTTAAAATCATTTTTGGTTTTCCACAATTCATATTCTCCATCGTTATAAAATACCAGATTTTTGTTTCCCCTATTTGCCTTTAATATTGGTGTATTCATAAACCCAATAAATCCTGGAATAAGTAACAAGGAAGGCCATTCAGATTGGAATAAATTAATACATAACCCTTTAATATGATGACCGTCTAAATCAGCATCAGTCATTATTAATACTTTCGAATATCTTAAACAAGCTAATATATTATCAGGGGTGTATTCTTTTCCTATTTCCAAACCCAATATTTTTTTGATTTCACAAATTTCTTTATTATCATTAATTTTTTTGGTTGTTTCTCCTCGAACATTCATTATTTTACCTTTCATCGGATAAACGCCATATGTATTTCTATCTTCAGATGATAACCCTGACACTATTCCTGCTTTTGCTGAATCTCCTTCACAAAATATAATGGTACAACTATCGGATTTATCAGTTCCAGCCCAATTAGCATCAATTAATTTTGGTATACCACGAATATTTTTGCTTTTTGTTCCATCGGATTTTTTTGAGATTTTATTTTCTTTTAATTCAGTAATTGTGCACGCCGAATCCATTACGCCCATTTTTGCGATTTTTTCAATAAATTTGTCGCTTACAACACACGCCGAACCAAATTTAGAGGATGGAGTATTCATATAATCTTTGGTTTGACTATCAAACGAAGGATTCTCAATATCACATCTTAAAAATAAGAATAGTTGTTCTTTAATACTTGTCGCATTAACCTTTACCTTTTTCTTCTTTTCAATATACTCAACCAATTTTTTAGTTATTTGGTTTAATATATATTCAACGTGTTTTCCTCCTTTTGATGTATGAATACCGTTGACAAATGAGATTTGAATAAACTCGTGTGTTGGAGATAATGCTATAGCATATTCCCAACGTTCGCCATTGTCTTCATATACTCGTTTTACATCTGTTTTATTACCAATATATAAATCAATATATTGTTGGAAGTTTTTAACAGGAATTATTCCTGAATTGTATTTAACTTTTAATGACTTATCCGTAATTGCCGCAACATCATATATTCGTTTTTTTAACAGTGATATAATATCAGGTGTTAAACTACTAATACCAAATCTTGCGTAATCAGGTTTAAATGTAATTTTGGTATATGGTTTTTTACCCTTACATTTAGTAATTTCAGGTTTACAAATCTCATCCAAATTATTTTTAAACTCTTGTTTATACCTTAATCCTCTAACGTGGTCTATTGTTTCAATCGACCCGAAGATAGACCAAACAAGAACGAGTTTAAAACCAAATCCATTTTTACCTCCAACTATTTTCTTTTCAGTTTTATCATAATTTGTCGATGTTCTAAGATGTCCAAAGATTAATTCAGGAATCCATATTTTATATTCTGGGTGTTCTGCAACATCAATTCCGTTTCCATCATTAATCATTATAATTGTGCCATCTTCTTGAATTGAAATGTCTATAAAAGAAACAGGTAATGTATTCTCAGTATTATTGAGAATTAATTGTTGCATACGAATTACGTGGTCACGACAATTCACGATGCCTTCATCAAATAACTTAAATAATCCAGGATTATATGTAATGGTTTTGTCGATAATTTTATCGTGAGTTTCATTTAAAATCCATAGATTTGATTCTATGTTTTCGACTGAACCGATATACGTATCTGGATTATCTAATATATGTTGTTTATCTGTTTTTTGTTGATATTTGTTTGAAAGGAATGCGTCAGTTTCGTTCATACTTCAATTATTAATGTAATATACTTTAGTTGTCGTATTGTATTTAATTCGTTTTTATTTCAATTTTATTATTATGTTAAATTATAATGATGCAAATTTCAGAGTGTAAAAATATATATTGTATATGTAAAAAACGACAAATAAACGCGATAACATCAATAGAAAATAAAAAATTCAATCCTAACAATTCAAACATTTCAAACAAATTACGACAGGCAAGAATCATTTCTTCTAGTTTAGGAGGAAAACCCGTTTTTTTAAATTAACATGTATCGCATTTATTTTTTTCTCTCTTAATTTTATAAATGACTCGGTTTACAAAAACGGCAAATGGCAAATATAGCATACAAGGAAAAGTGTATGAATTATTATCAGGAACTCGCGCACAAGTATGGCACGGAACCGCATATAAAACTAGTGGCGGACTTACCAAAAAAAACCTTTTTCAAAACAAAAATGGAAGAATTGTTTCCAAAACAAAACACTCAACAGCTAAAAAGGATATGCGATTATTGAAATTTGGATACGGAACCACAAAAGGCAAATTCGGATTTGTTAAACTTAACGGTAAATCAAAGAAGAACAACAAAAAAATGAAAGGCGGAAATGGGGTTAATTACGCATTATCTCCATCACATATTTCAGGAATTAGTAAGACGTCAGGAGTTGAACTTCAATTTATGGCCGGAAACGCAACCTCATAAATTAATTATAATATCCAATCATTAATTATAAAATTATCATGAACTATATAATCCTTTATTTTAATACATAAATATTTTTCGAAATATCGTTTACTAACTATAAATTTGCTTGTTGAACCAACAAATTTACAATAATTATTATAAGCATCAGAAAGAGATAACAGTTTTAACGGTTGTTTATTTTTGAAAAAGGTTTTAATATATTCTAACGAATTGTTAATATCTGTAATCTTATCCCATAAAACACAGTTTACATTTAATACGTATTTTTCCTCAAGTATCTCTACATTCGGAAAAAAATGACCTAATATTTTTAATACATTTTCTTCGTTAATAATACCTGATGAAAATGTAGCTTCTGTTTTACTTTTTACCCAAACCTTAAATAATACACATAATTCATCAAGTTCAACCTCTTCAATATTGTTTTTTTCATTATTTGTTATACTTATAGTTTCTTCCCAAAAATTGATAAAATCAAATACTACAGGTAAATATTTACTTGTAATATTATAAAAAGTATCTGTATTTTCATCATAATCATACTTCTGCTTCAATAGAGTTTTTAAAGTATTCGAATAAATTATATTTGGAAGTGACACACTGGATAAATAATGTTTCCATATAAAATGTATTTTTTTCCATTCTATTTTTAAATTATTATTAGCAGATACTTGGACACATTGAGAACAGAAATTATCAAAAATAGAGTTCTGAGTATTATATTTTAAATATAATACGTGAGGTTTTATATCTTCAACTGAATTATATTCTAAAAACTTTTCTGAATTTTCGTATCTATTTGAATAATGAACTGCAACACACAATAAATTAAGACCGTTTTTTCTAATTAATTCTTTCCATAATTCAAACGAAAAAGTTTCATTTATTTGTATTAATCTACAATTTTCATAATTATGTGTTTCGTGGTATTTAGTCATAAAATTGTGAATTATATTTGTATTACATATAGTGATACTTGATATATTATCTAATTCAGTCAACAACCTTTTAGTTTTTGAAGTAACAATATAAATTAATTTATTTTTTTTCTTTAAAATATTATCTCCCAATATTGTCAAAAAATATTTGGCCTGGTTTTTTTTCGTAAAAATGGATGGATATAATAAATTTAAAATATTTTGAATCGTGCTTGTCTCTGGTATAGAACTAAATAAACTACGGTCTTTTATTTGTTTTATAATATTTATTTTGGTGCGTTGTTTCCATTTCATTAATACCTTATCTTTTGAAATGTTCGAAAGTAAATTATAAATAATATGGTCTTCTTTAACAATAGTATAAATTTCTCCATCATATTCATAAAAATAATTACTTGATGACAAATAAAAATATTGATTTTTACTTAAAAAAATCTGAATAAATTGTTGTTTTTCATTAATTAAATTATTCAAACGAATGACTCTTTCTGAATGATTAATTATTTCGCTTTCTAGTGTTTTGGGTAAATAATGTATGATATGGTTGTTGATTCTTTGTAACATATACGAATTATTTCCATATTTATTTAATAAATCATCAATCGTATTTATGCACTTTTCACGAACCGTTATTAGTTCTGTCATAATATAATAAGTTGAAATTAAGTTTTTAAATTATTATATTAATATTTAAAAAATGTATTATATTAATATATATTTAAAGGGTTTAGTGATAAATTAATAATGACGACAAATTTTTCAAGACAATCTAACACAGATGGAAACATTTTAACCATCAAAACAGTCCAAATCGCACCTTTTAGAACATTAATGACTGCTTTAAAGGACATTTTGTTAGAAACAAACATAACCTTTCAGCCTGACGGAATACGTATAATTAATATGGATAAATCACATACCATTTTAGCTCACTTGTTTTTAGCCGCACCCAATTTTGAATTTTATGAATGTAAAAAGGATAAAATCATTATTGGGGTAAATATGTTTCATTTATTTAAACTAATTAATTCAATTGATAATGATGATACACTAACGATATATATTGAAAACGCAGATTACGCAGAGGGTATTGTATCACATTTAGCATTAAAATTTGAAAATGGTGAAATAAAACAATGTAAAACTCAGAAATTAAGACTTATTGAACCAGACCCCGAAGAATTAGAATACCCTGATGTTAAATTTTCATCTATTATTAATTTACCTTCGGCAGATTTTCAAAAAATTATTCGAGACATGTCTTGTATTTCAGATAAAATAGAAATTAAATCTGTAGGAAACGAATTAATATTTAAATGTTCAGGTCAGTTTGCATCTGCTGAAATTCATCGTGCGGAATCAGACGGAAGTATGGAATTTGCTTTAAAACCAGATTCATCAAAAGTTATTCAGGGTGAATTTTCGTTAAAAAACTTGGGTTATTTTATTAAGTGCACGAATTTGTGCTCTCAAATTGAAGTTTATTTGGAAAATGATTTACCTCTGGTAGTTAAATATAATGTTGCTAGTTTGGGTGAAATCAAACTGTGCGTTTCTTCTTTACCGTCATAATTATGCGGTTAATTATGTTTTATTATATAATATAATATTTATTTTTTTTGTATGAAATTCAATATTATATTATATTATATTATAAATGTCTACCGGAATCGTTTATATATATGGTCCAACTGGTCCAACCGGTCCCACAGGAATTACAGGTCCAACAGGTTATCACGGTTGTACGGGTGCTACTGGAAAAATCGGAGATACTGGTCCTACTGGACCTTCCGGACTTCAAGGTCCTACTGGTCCTACTGGACCTAGTAATTTAGGAATTACAGGTGTAACTGGTTGTGCTGGTCCAACAGGTCCTAAAGGAGATACAGGTCCCACAGGAGCAACAGGAGCAACAGGTCCAACAGGAGCTACAGGAGCTACAGGAGCAACAGGTCCAACAGGTGCTACAGGAGCTACAGGAGCTACAGGAGCTACAGGTGCTACAGGAGCTACAGGAGCAACCGGAGCTACAGGAGCAACCGGAGCAACAGGAGCAACAGGAGCTACAGGAGCAACCGGAGCAACAGGAGCAACCGGAGCAACAGGTTCAACAGGTCCAACAGGAGAAATAGGACCAACTGGTGAAAAAGGTGAATCGGGTTCAACCGGAGCAACAGGTGCTATAGGAGCAACAGGTTCAATAGGAGAAACAGGTGCTATAGGAGCAACAGGTTCAATAGGAGAAACCGGTGCTATTGGAGAAAAAGGAAAATCAGGAGCAACCGGTGCTATTGGAGAAAAAGGAGAATCAGGAGCAACCGGTGCTATAGGAGAAACAGGAGCTATAGGACCAACTGGAAATACAGGACCAACTGGTAATACAGGAAATACAGGTCCAACTGGTAATACTGGTCCAACTGGTAATACTGGAAATACAGGTCCAACTGGTAATACTGGAAATACAGGACCAACTGGAAATACTGGTAATACGGGAAATACCGGTAATACGGGAAATACAGGTAATACAGGTAATACAGGAAATACAGGACCAACTGGTAATACAGGAAATACAGGTAATACAGGAAATACAGGTAATACTGGAAATACAGGTCCAACTGGAAATACAGGACCAACTGGAAATACAGGACCAACTGGAAATACTGGAAATACTGGTAATACCGGAAATACTGGAAATACTGGTCCAACTGGAAATACTGGTCCAACTGGAAATACTGGTCCAACTGGAAATACAGGAAATACAGGAAATACAGGAAATACAGGTCCAACTGGAAATACAGGTCCAACTGGAAATACAGGAAATACAGGAAATACAGGAAATACAGGACCAACTGGACCAACTGGATCAACTGGACCAACTGGTAATACTGGTAATACAGGACCAACTGGACCAACAGGACCAACAGGACCAACAGGTAAAACAGGACCAACAGGCAACACAGGACCAACAGGCAACACAGGACCAACAGGCAACACAGGACCAACAGGCAACACAGGACCAACAGGCAATACAGGTAATACAGGAAATACAGGTCCAACTGGAAATACAGGAAATACAGGTAATACAGGAAATACAGGTCCAACTGGAAATACTGGACCAACTGGTCCAACTGGAAATACTGGAGAAACCGGAAATACAGGACCAACAGGAGCAACTGGAGCAAGTGGACCAACTGGAGCAACCGGTGGTACAGGACCAACAGGAAATACAGGAAATACAGGACCAACAGGTAATACAGGACCAACTGGAAATACTGGTAATACAGGACCAACAGGAAATACAGGAAATACAGGAAATACAGGAAATACAGGTCCAACTGGTAATACAGGAAATACAGGACCAACAGGAAATACAGGAAATACAGGAAATACAGGAAATACAGGAAATACAGGAAATACAGGAAATACAGGAAATACAGGAAATACCGGACCAACAGGAAATACAGGAAATACAGGAAATACAGGAAATACAGGAAATACAGGAAATACAGGAAATACAGGAAATACAGGACCAACTGGTAGCACAGGACCAACTGGTAGCACAGGAAATACAGGACCAACAGGTAGCACAGGACCAACTGGTAGCACAGGACCAACAGGTAGCACCGGAGCAACCGGAGCAACCGGTTTATTAAATATTTCTGGAACAAACTTTGGAGATTATTTATATTGGAACAAGAATACTACAGCATGGGCTGTTGGAAGTTCAAATGTAAACATCGGGGGGTATGCCGGTCAATATAATCAAGGTTTAAACACAGTTGCTGTTGGATATTTCGCAGGTTATAATATACAGGCCCTAAATGCTGTCGCAGTTGGTTCATATGCTGGACAACATTCACAAGGAACGTCATCGGTTGCGATTGGTTATTATGCTGGTAATTTTTCACAAGGTTATCAATCAGTTGCTGTTGGTTACCAATCCGCACAAGGTTCACAAGGAATACAGTCAGTAGCAATTGGATATCAATCAGGATATTCACTTCAACAACAATTATCTGTGTCAATTGGGTATCAAGCAGGACAATTTTCTCAAGGAACACAATCAGTTGCTATTGGATATCAAGCAGGACAAGGTTCACAAGGAATACAGTCAGTTGCTATTGGATATCAAGCAGGACAATCATTTCAAGGAACACAATCAGTTGCGATTGGATATCAAGCAGGACAATCAAACCAAAATACAGGGTGTGTAGCTATTGGATATCAAGCAGGACAGTTATCTCAAAGACTACAGACAGTTGCTATTGGTTATCAAGCAGGACAATCAAACCAAAATACAGGTTCTGTAGCTATTGGATATCAAGCAGGACAGATATCTCAAGGAACACAGTCGGTTGCAATTGGATATCAATCAGGGCAATCACAGCAAAATACGAGTTCTGTTGCAATTGGATATCAAGCAGGACAGATATCTCAAGGAACACAATCGGTTGCAATTGGATATCAAGCAGGACAATCACAGTCAAATTATTTTTGTGTAGGTATTGGATATCAAGCAGGACAAATATCTCAAGGAACCCAGACGGTTGCGATTGGATATCAAGCAGGGCAAGCGCTTCAATCACAAAATTCAGTAGCTATTGGATATCAATCAGGACAATCAATGCAAAATACAAGTTGTGTAGCTATTGGATATCAAGCAGGACAGTTATCTCAAAGACTACAAGCAGTCTCAATTGGGTATCAATCGGGACAGTCATATCAAGGAACACAGTCGGTTGCGATTGGATATCAAGCAGGACAATTTTCTCAACAAACACAGTCGGTTGCGATTGGTTATCAAGCAGGACAATTTTCATCTTCTTTTGCTATTGGTTATCAATCAGGACAATATTCACAAGGCGAATCTTCATCAGCGATTGGTTATCAAGCAGGACAATTTTTACAAGGAACCCAGTCAACTACACTTGGGTATCAATCAGGTCAAACAAAACAAGGTCTGCAGAGTGTTTCTATTGGTAATCAATCAGGACAATACTTTCAAAGCGACCAATGTGTTTCTGTTGGATATCAATCAGGGCAGTCAACTCAAGGAGCACAATCAATTGCTATTGGATGTCAAGCAGGACAGACAAATCAAGGAATAAATTCATTAGCTATTGGATACCAAGCAGGACAATCAAACCAAGGAGCATTTTCGGTATCTGTCGGGTGTCAAGCAGGACAAGGCACTCAAGGAGCAAATTCAGTTGCGATTGGGTATCAATCCGGTTATAGTTTTCAAGGAGCAAATACAGTTGCAATTGGATATCAATCCGGTTATAGTTTTCAAGGAATAAACTCAGTTGCGATTGGGTATCAATCTGGTTCAAATTCTCAAGGAACAAACTCAGTTGCGATTGGGTATCAATCCGGTTCAAATTCACAATCAGCGAATTCAGTAGCTATTGGACATCAGTCTGGATATTCTTTACAAGGATTCCAGGCAGTATCGATTGGTTATCAATCAGGTTATAGTTTCCAAGGAGGAAATTCTGTTGCGATTGGATACCAATCCGGTTATAATTCTCAAGGGTCTGGGTCTGTTGCGGTTGGTTATCAAGCAGGTTATTCTTTACAAGGGTCTGTGTCTGTTGCTATTGGATACCAATCCGGTTATAATTCCCAAGGGTCAGGATCTCTTTCGATTGGATACCAATCCGGGTATAATTCTCAAGGGTCAGGGTCTCTCGCGATTGGATACCAATCCGGGTATAATTATCAAAACTCAGGCTCAATCGCAATCGGATATCAAGCAGGACAAAATACTCAAGGTTCAAACTCAATCGCAATTGGGTATCAAGCTGGGCAAAACAATCAAGGTTCTGGTGCAATCTCGATTGGGTATCAAGCAGGACAAAACAATCACGGCTCAAACTCGATTTCAATCGGTAATTTTATTGTAAATCCATATCAAAATTCTATTGTATTAAATGCATCTGGAGTAAGTCTTACTTCTCAAGGAGTTGGTACATGTTGTATAAATCCTATCAAGTCAAGCAGTAGCACATTAAACCCGGTGTTAATTTATAACACTTCTACTAACGAAGTGTCGTATAACCCAAGTAAAACATTTATTATAGAACATCCGGTGGATACTTCTAAATATTTGGTTCATGCGTGTTTAGAAGGACCAGAGCAAGGAGTTTATTATCGTGGAGAAGGACAAATAGAAAATAATATGTACACAACTATATATTTACCAAATTATACTGATAATTTAGCTAAAGATTTTACAGTTCAAATTACACCAATATATAATGGAAATATTAGGTCATATAGTGCGTCTGAAGTGGTTAAAAATACATTTAAGGTTTATGGTGAAAATGGTAAATTTTGTTGGGTTGTTCATGGAAGTCGAGGACCAATTACGGTTGAACCAAGTAAAAACGATACAATCGTAAAAGGAACTGGACCATATCTTTGGATATAATCATTATTTTGTAAATAAATATTTTATTGTAATAATATATTATCAATGGTAATATATTGTAATAAATATAGAACCTCACGTTCGTATTGTGGTCCAAGTGGACCAACCGGACAAACTAGTTATACAGGACCTAAAGGTAATACTGGATTTACTGGAAATTATGGAAATGTATCGTCCACGGGACCTACAGGACCATTGAATGATACAAATTATAACGGATATACAGGACCTACTGGAATTACTGGTTTTAAAGGGGAAACATACGATTTATTTGGTTCATCCGGTATAAACGGTTTAGTTGGATTTATTGGGATAACCGGGTCTACTAATGATATAGGATTTGAAGGAACAACCGGATTATCTGGACATAATGGGTCTTTAGGATATTCATCCGTTTTTGGTTCAGCTGGACCAAATGGTTATATAGGGACTTCATCACAAATTGGTTCAATAGGTTTAATAGGTTCAACCGGAGAAACTGGTAATGCAGGACATCCCGGTTCAAATGGCGCAACTGGACAACCCGGGTCAAATGGAGAAACTGGACCTACAGGCGCAACCGGAAATACAGGACCAACAGGAAATACAGGACCAATTGGTAATACAGGACCAAAAGGTAATACTGGTAATACAGGACCAACCGGAAATACAGGAAATACAGGACCAACCGGAAATACAGGAAATACAGGAAATACAGGTGTAATGGGTAATACAGGAAATACAGGACCAACGGGAAATACAGGAAATACAGGGCCAACAGGAAATACAGGAAATACAGGAAATACAGGGCCAACAGGAAATACAGGACCAACAGGTAATACAGGAAATACAGGGCCAACTGGAAATACAGGTGTAACGGGTAATACAGGAAATACAGGAAATACAGGACCAACAGGAAATACAGGAAATACTGGTCCAACTGGTAATACTGGTTTAACAGGCAATACAGGCAATACAGGAAATACAGGACCAACTGGAAATACAGGACCAACTGGAAATATAGGTGTAACGGGTAATACAGGAAATACTGGTCCAACTGGTAATACTGGTTTAACAGGCAATACAGGCAATACAGGAAATACAGGAAATACAGGAAATACTGGAAATACAGGTAATACTGGTTCAACAGGTAATACTGGAAATACAGGACCAACAGGAAATACGGGTAATACAGGTTCAACAGGAAATACGGGTAATACAGGTCCAACAGGAAATACAGGTCCAACAGGAAATACTGGACCAACAGGAAATACGGGTAATACAGGCTCAACAGGAAATACGGGTAATACAGGTCCAACAGGAAATACTGGTCCAACGGGTAATACAGGAAATACAGGAAATACAGGACCAACCGGTAATACAGGTCCAACTGGAAATACAGGAAATACTGGAGATACTGGTAATACTGGACCAACAGGAAATACAGGAAATACTGGACCAACAGGTAATACAGGAAATACAGGACCAACAGGAAATACTGGTAATACTGGTCCAACTGGTAATACAGGAAATACAGGAAATACAGGAAATACAGGAAATACAGGAAATACAGGAAATACAGGAAATACAGGAAATACAGGTAATACAGGAAATACAGGAAATACAGGAAATACAGGAAATACAGGTGTAACGGGTAATACAGGCAATACAGGACCAACCGGTAATACTGGTTCAACAGGAAATACAGGACCAACAGGTGTAACGGGTAATACAGGCAATACAGGACCAACCGGTAATACTGGTTCAACAGGTAATACAGGTAATACAGGTAATACAGGTAATACAGGTAATACAGGTAATACAGGTTCAACAGGTAATACTGGTAATACAGGACCAACAGGTAATACTGGTAATACAGGACCAACTGGAAATACAGGAAATACAGGACCAACAGGAAATACAGGACCAACAGGAAATACAGGACCAACAGGAAATACAGGACCAACAGGAAATACCGGCAATACAGGTAATACAGGTCCAAC
>Ga0194043_1000843_pt1 | contig 17209 bp, 17 predicted proteins | sample JunL4415m_MetaG_FD_161274 | JGI IMG/M metagenome (GOLD analysis project Ga0194043, IMG submission 161274) | Anoxic zone freshwater microbial communities from boreal shield lake in IISD Experimental Lakes Area, Ontario, Canada - Jun2016-L442-15m | ecosystem: Environmental > Aquatic > Freshwater >...
GTCTGTGGGAGCCGTATGACGGGAGACTGTCACGTACGGTTCTGCGAGAGCCGGGGGGTGAGATTCCCCCCGGCTACTCACCCTACCCCCGCCGCGGCGGCTCCGCGGGCTCGCGGGCGGGCGGCGCGGGCGGCCGCGGCGGCCCCGCGCGGGGTCGTGCGGAAGGGGAAGACAAGGATCGGCCGGAATTCCTTGTCTTCCCTCGCGGCACTACCCCGTCCCGGCGGCTCCGGCGACCGCGCCGTGCGAAGCCTGCGGGCGCGGCGTGGATTCGGGCGGCATCGTCTGAGGGGAGAACAGCTCTTCCTCTCCCATGTTCACCGCGGGTCGCGGAAGCCGCGCGCGAAACTGATCGAGAACCTCCAGTGGGCCGCCGGCGTGCGGTCGTGACCATTCCGCCATCCTCGCGGACTTCCGGCCCTGACGACAGCGCCACGCGGCCGGGACGCCGCGTCCTCCGGCGAACGCCGGCAGGACGACGAAGTACCGGGTCGTCACGGGCTGTACGTGAAGAGCAACGTTGCGAATCGCGACACCACACCCTATGATCACACCGTCTTCGTAAGTATGTAGTAGCCATCGAGCGTGTCGTGGCATCCGTCACGCGAGACCCGCGACGAACCGCTCGACCCGCACATCTGCCCCGACTCCGAGAAACGGTCGGCGGACCACCGGGAGCCTTGCGCCGCACACTCGACTCAGAAGGAGTGGACGATGAAGACGCCCGCGATCGACGCTCCGCGCCACCCAGATGCCCGGCGCCGGTCTCGCTACCGGGGCCGCCTGCTGGGCATCTGCATCGGCGACGCGTTCGGCGCCCCGGTCGAGCTCCACAGGCGAACGGCGATCCTCGAGGCTCACCCCCCGCACGGGGTCACCGACCTGCTCCCCCGCGATGGGCTCCCCGCGGGCTCCTACACCGACTCGTCTACCCTCGCCTGACCGGCCGGCCGTGGTCGCCGGGGCCGGGTGGCGGGCACTTGCCGCAGGCGGGCGGGCGGCCGAGCAGCGGGAGGGGTAGCCGGCGGCCGTGCCGCTCGAAGTCCATGGGCACGGCGTGGAGCTGGGCCGCGGCGCCCCTGCTCACTCGAACTCCTCGGACTCATCGGCGGTATAGAAAAGGTGCAGGTCGTCGCCGGTGAGGACGCTTTGGTCGGTGCTGAGGAGGTACCGCTCCGCGTCTCGCCGGAGCCGGGCGGCATCGACGTCCATGGCGGCCAGCTTCCGCGTCACGGCGTACTCGTGCAGCAGCGCCTTGGCGGCGTCGAACAAGGTCCGGCTGCCGTGAAGGAACACGCCCTCCCGAAGGATCTTGCAGGCCACCATCTCTTTGAAGGCGCCGAAGCCCGCCTGCTCGCGCAGGCGCTGGAACCGTTTGACGATGTAGTCGATCTCCTCCCTGGCGGAAGGATTGATGAGGTGACGGTACTTCTGCTGGTAGATCGATTCGTCGAGCTGCCGCGGCAGAGCGTCCGGCGCCGCATCGTCGACGATGACGACCAGGTCGAGGTCGGAGCCGCGGACCATCTTGCCGGTGCTGCGCTCCGGCCGCGGGACGTCGTGGGCCATCTCGTACACCACGTCCCCGGCGATGAAGACGCAGAAGCGCTGCTCCGGCGTTGGGGCGTCCGCGACCAGGGCGGCGATGCCGGCGACGACGCCGGCCGCCAGGTCGAGCTTGGCCCGGCTGACGGCCTGGATGTGAGCGAGAACCTCCGCGGCTTTGCCGTCGAGCGCGGTGGTGTCGCCGGCAAGCCCCACGACCGAGTACGTCAGAAACTCACGCAGGATCGACGGCGAGAGCCGCGCGAAGCCATCGACCTTGCGATCGAGCCTCAGGTAGCGCGCGCCCACCTTTTTGACCGCCAGGCGACTCGAGAGCATCGCCGCCTTCCAGCAGTCGAAGACCTCGTCCTTCGTCTGCGCCTGCAGTTCGGCTCCCGTGAGTGGGCCGAGCCGCTCGACGAGGCGTTCGACTCTGTCTTCGGTGGTCATGCCCGGCGAGGTCCAGACTCCGTTCCGGCCGGTCGGCGGCCTCGTCGGCTAGCCGACGAGACCGCTGTCAGCGTCCCTGGCGAACACAAGGTCGGCGACGCGTCCGTAAGGCTCGCCGCGGTGATCGACGATCCGGCAACCCCTGGCCGCGACCGCGTCGCGCTCGGCGAGCACCCCGGCGGCCGCGTCTTCATCGAGCACGTAGACGAGATCGCCGCCGCCGGCCGCGTACCGCTGCCCGTAGCTGATGGGCACGTCGCAGGTGACCTCGCCGAGGATGGACTCCGCCACGGGGCCGGTCTTGCGCGGGCCGTTGGCCAGCAACACCACCTTGCGCGCCTCGTAGACCAGCTCCGTGCCCATGGAGATGGCATACCAGGGGCTGTCCTCCTTCGTGGCAAAGTGGCCGTCGGCGACCGCGTTGTCCACCGTGTTGTCGTCGAGCTTCACCAGCAGCACCCGCTTGCCGGCGAACGGGATGCCGCTCTCGTGGAACGCCACGTGACCGCGCCCGCCCACGCCGACGACGTGCAGGTCGATGCCGCCGGCGGTGGCGATCTTCGCGTCGTAGGCGTCGAGCACATCGTCCTTGATCTCCCGCAGGACGCCGCCGGCGCCGGCTTCGATGACGACCGCCTTGCCCTTGTCGGCCCCCTGGAGCTCGTAGTCGTCCGGCTGTCGCTCCAGGGCGGCCACCAGCTCGGGCTGGTCGACGAGCGTCCCCCACGGAACGTTGGTCTCGGCGAACTTCCGTCGCATGAGCGCGAACAGCTCCGTGGTCATGAAGTAGCTGTAGGACTCGCGGTTCAGGGTGCGCTGCTGGGCGTTTTCGCCGGGCAGGCCGACGTACTCGTCCAGGTTGAAGGTGCGGACGCGGCCGGCGTCGAGGCCGCCGGCGTTGAACGCCTTGGCCAGGTGCTTGTACAGGCCCGTGGGCGAGTTGCCGGTAGCCAGCCCGAGCACGTACCCGGGCTTGCTCGCCTGCTTCTCCTCGATGTCGGCGGCGACGATATCGGCGGCCACCGCGCTCATCTGGTCGAAGTCGCTCGTGACATGGATCGTGAACGGCATGTAGGTCCCTTCCTGGACGTTCCCCTTGCGGGTCGTCGGTGCGCTCAGCCGATGGCGTCCTTCACGACGCCGGCGACCAGCTCGCAGTACTTCTCCGTGGCTTCCTTCGTCGGCCCCTCCACCATGACCCGGCACATGTTCTGCGTGCCGGAGTAGCGGACCAGGACGCGGCCTTCGTCCTTGAGCTCGGCTTCGACCTGCGCGATCGCCTGAACGATCTGCGGCACCGTGGCGATGTCGGGCTTGCTCTTCACATCGACGTTGATGAGCTTCTGCGGAAAGACGTCCATCAGCGTGGCGAGCGCGGAGAGCGGCTCGCCGGTCTTGAGCATCGCCGCGAGCAGTTGCAGGGCGGTGAGGATGCCGTCGCCGGTGGTGTGGTGGTCGAGGAAGATCACGTGGCCGGAGTCCTCGCCGCCGATGACCGCGCCCAGACGCTGCATGTCCTCGAGCACGTAGCGATCGCCCACCTTGGAGGCGTGGTGCTTGAAGCCGTACTTCCTGCAGGCGACGGTGAGGCCGAGATTGCTCATGACGGTGCTCACGAGCAGGTCGTTCTTCAGCTTGCCTTCTTCCTTGAGCTGCTTCGCGCAGATCATCAGGATCTGATCGCCGGTGATCTCGTGGCCTTGCTCGTCGATGGCGATCAGGCGGTCGCCGTCGCCGTCGAAGGCGAGACCCACAGCGGCGCCCTCGTCCACCACCGCCTTTCTCAGATCGGCGGTGTGCTGGGAGCCGCAGTCGCGATTGATGTTAAGGCCGTCGGGCTCGTTGTGGATGACGGTGAGCTCGGCGCCCAGCTCGGCCAGGGCCTCCGGAGCGACCCTGTACGTGGCGCCCTCGCTGACGTCCATGGCGATCTTCATGCCCTCGAGCGAGAGGCTGCGTGGAAAGGTGTTCTTGAGAAAGACCACGTACCGGCCGTGTGCGTCGGTGAGCCGGTAGGCTCGCCCCATCTCGTGGGAGGGGGGCACCATTTCGGGCAGCCTGCCCCCCAGCATGAGCCCCTCGATCTCCTCTTCCTGCTCGTCGGAGAGCTTGAACCCCGCGCCGGAGAACACCTTGATGCCGTTGTCCTGGTAGGGATTGTGGGAGGCCGAGATGACCATGCCGGCGTCGGCGCGCATGCTCTCGGTCATGAAGGCGATGCCGGGGGTCGGCAGCACGCCGACCAGCAGAGGGTCGCCGCCCATGGACGCGATGCCCGATTCCACGGCGCTCTCGAGCATGTATCCGGAGATGCGCGTGTCCTTGCCGATGACGACCCGGATGGTGTGGCCCTTCTTCCGGAAGACGTACGTGACGGCCTGGCCAAGGGCGAACGCCGTGGCGGCGTCCATGGGGTAGTGGTTGGCTTCGCCCCTGATACCGTCGGTCCCGAACAGCTTGCCCATGGCTTCTCCTCCCTGTCAGGAGATCATCAGTCCTTGTCGAAGACACGCAGCGGCTGCAGCAGCGCTCCAGCCTGGCTGCACAACGTGTCGACGACCTGTTGCAGCCACGCGACGCCCAAGGCGGCTACGTCGGGGGGCAGCTTCTTGATGGTCCGCGTGTAGTTGATGAAGTCGGCGGCCGCCTCGACGCCGGCGCCGGCGCCGGCGATCGTTTCATGGAACGCCGCCAGGAAGGCCTCCCGGCCGGCGGCCGGCGGCTCCGCCTTGAACAGGCCGCACACACCGTCGATCCGCGCGCGCAGCGCCTGCCGGCCGGCGTCGGTGGGAGGGACCTTGGCGGCCATCGCCGTGAGTCGCGTGATGCGCTCCCGCCGCGCCAGCGCGAGCATCTCGAGGGCCCCCTCGTAGACGAGGCCGCCCAGCTCCTGGGCGGCGAAGAACGGCCGGCGCACGTGGACGTACCATTGCTCGAGCGCCACGATGTTCGCCAGGTAGACGATGTTGTTGGCGGCGACGCGGGTCAGATCCTGGTATGCGTGCGGGGCGTGATCGCGCTCGAGGCCGGGGTGCGACCTGCTGACGACCAGCTTGCCGTCGGCGGGCACGTCGCGCCGCAGGATGGACCCGGCCGCCGCCACCGTGCCGTAGCCCAGCCGCAGCGGCCCGACGGCGCCGCCCTGGCCGCCGAGGAAGATCCGCGGCTGGTCGAGCATGACGCCGCGCGGCACGTCGCCGAAGAGCGACGCGGTGGTCTTGTCGCCGTCCGGCGTGAAGTTGAAGTGGATGTAGGAGCTGCCCACTTCGCTGTGGTCTTTGCGGCTCGTGCCGCCGGACATGAGGCAGTCGCACAGGTTGACGAGGCTGCCGAGCGTGACGAACGGGAAGAGGATGGTCTGTTTGAGGCCCACGCAGTGCGCGCCGTTGGCCTCCTCCTCGAGGAGGCAGCCGTCGCGCACCTGCGCCGCCGGACCCATGTTCGCCTTCTCGAGGAGGACCGACCTCTTGAAGGAGCCGCCCTTGAGCTCGACGTCGGGGCCCAGATAGCAGTCGTCGATGGTGACGGGAGCCTCGGCGCCCAGCGTGACTCCGGCGGAGATCACCGTCGCGGCGCCATAGATGCGGCAGCCGGGATAGAGGGTGACGCCGTGCCCCGAGATGCGCTCGAGAGCCACCTCGGGGCCTATGTCCAGAGTCAGGGGGTTCGGTATGTCGACCCCCTTGTCCATAAGCTGCACGATGGCGTCGTGGCTTCTTGGCTGCAATTGCCTTGGCTCGTGGTGCATGGTCCGTTCTCGATCGATCGGCGGTTGTCGGATGGTCTCGCCGCGGAATGCCGAGCGAGACTGACGCGCACACTCGCGCAACGAGGGTCGTGTGTCAAGCGCGCCGGGCAAGGCTGGCGGGAGTTTCCCCGCCAACGCGTTGTTGAGTCGCGAAAGTGCTGCTGTTGCGCGGTTTTCTGGGCGCCTGCTCGTAGTACCCATTGGAGTACCCGCCTCAGCGCCTGGGCGCGAAGGCGCTGAGGTTGAAGACGTCGCGGAGGCGCTGTTGGGTGGTGTCGGTGATGACGCGCTGCGCGCGAGGCCTGCCCTTCTTGCCGGCGGGGTAGAGCAGGACGGTCTCCTGGACGCCGGCGAGAGCGGCGAGCAGTTCGCGGACGCTGAGCTCGAGGCCGCCCTGGTGGGCCTCGCGGCGCATCGGGTGGGCGACGACCTCAGCGACGCTCCACTCGTCCTGGTCGGTGACCAGCAGGCGTTTGCCGAAGCACGACCATCCCCTTCGCACAGGCGCCGGTGAGCCACGAATGGGGGGCGCGGCGGGCGCACAGCCGGCAGCGCTCCCGGCGGGCGCGACCGGCGGGCGGGCGCGCGGCCGCGGCGGCCTTCGAGGCCGCCGCCAGAGCGGCCATCCGGACGCACGGCCATCCCACCAGCGACGCAAGCCCCCGGGTTCCTCGCGCTGCTGATCGGCCATCTGGTGAACGGCCTCGGGCTGCCGGCGGCCACCGCCTCCCCGCAGCCGAGCCTCTCCGGGCGCCTCACCCCTGCTTCTTCCTGGATCGCGGTCTCTTGCGGGTCGGCGGAGGAACCTCGACGGCGTCGCCGACAAAGGCTCGCCCAGCGGCCGTCCGCCTCACGAACAGGCGGTCGTCGCAGACGAGCGCGACCACCTTGTGGCCGCGGTAGATCGCATACTCGCCGAACATCTTTCGCGACGAGCTCCGTCCGGCCGCGCCGATCTGATCGCAGACGTACTCGACAAATCCCGGGTCCGAGGCCATTCCTTCGCTCTTTCTCCGCCGGGACTCCACCATCGCGGCCGGTTGCCGCGGGGCGGCGATCCGCTCCCGGTTCGTGCCACTGTCGGCGCTCCGATAGACTCCCGTTCCCGGGCTTGCCGTAAACGCGCTTCCAGTGCAGGGAGGATCATGCTGAATGCCTTGATCGACGCGATGGCGGATGCCATTCAGGAAGTCCGGAAGATGCCGGAACAGACCGTTCAGGTCTTTCACCACAACGATTCCGATGGGCTCACTTCGGGCGCCATACTCACGCGCGCCTTCGAGCGGCAGGGATATGAAGTCAGGCGCTTCTGTCTGGAAAAGCCATATCCCGCGGTGCTGGACAAGGTCTTCGAGCAGGAGGGCAAGATCCTCGTCTTCGCCGATTTCGCCGGGAGGATCGCCCCGCTGCTCTCCGCGTTGAACCAGGGAAGAAACCTGACCCTGATCCTGGATCACCATGTCGCGGAGGCTTCGACCGATCCGCGAGTCATGAACCTCGACCCCGACCTCTTCGGCTTGAAAGGGGATCGCGACATCTCCGGTTCGACGACCTGCTACCTGTTTGCGCGCACCCTGGATCCGGTCAATCGCGACCTGGCTCACGTCGCCGCCGTGGGCGCGGTGGGTGACGGTTTCTTTGTGGACGGCGCTCTGGTCAGCGAGAACCGTGAGGTCGCAATGGAAGCCGTTCGACAGGGCCGCATCGAGATCAGAAAAGATGGAGTCGGGGAGCAGTACCTGCTGAACGGCTCGGCAGGTCAAACAGACCTCATCGCTGTCGGCGACTATCTCGATGTCCTGGGGGGAGTGGGCTACTACCAGCACGGACCGGACATGGGGGTGAGGGTCTGCCTTGAAGGGGTTTCACCGGAGTCGGAGCGGATGGTGGAGGAGCTGGAGGCCGTCAGGACGCGGCTGTTCGACGAGGAGATCGCGAGGCTCCAGGCAGGCGCCTTGAAGCAGGCGCCTCACATCCAGTGGTTTCACGTGGAGACACGCTTCTTCCCGATGGGGGTCAAGATGGTCGGGGCCTTCTGTGACGCCATCAGGACCACGGACCTCATCGATCCGCGCAAGTACCTCGCCGGATTCCAGATCGTCCCCGATGAGATCCCGGACTTCGGGGCGCTCAGGTTCAACCAGGTGAAGATCTCCATGCGGGTCTCTCCTTCCATGGAAGGAGAGATCAGGGCGGGACGAGCGATGGGGCTCAACATCCTGCTTCCCGCAGCGACAGGCAGACTCGGAGGGTTCTCCGATGCGTGCCACAGTCTGACGGCCGCCACCACGGTGGCCGTCGGCAAAGAAGAAGAGCTGATCGACGAAATGGAAAACATCCTGGATGGAGAGTCGCATGGCTGAAGGCAGCGGGTTCGGAAAGTCGATCCTGATCGGCGATCAATTTGTCCTTGACGGAGTCCCGGCGATCGTCTCGTCGATACCATATGAGACCGTGACGACCGTGGAACGCATCGACGGCGAGGGATGGGTCCTCGAAGACGACCGCATCGAGGTCCCCGGGTACAAGGACAAGAAGAGGGTACAGCAGGGCGAATCCATCGACAGGATCCTCGAGGTCATGAGCATCGACGTTGAGAAGACGCCCCTCAGGATCACCGTCGGGGGAACGCTCCTGGCCGGCAGCGGAGTGGGCGCCAGCGCCGCCATCTGCGTTTCGCTGGCGCGCGCCTTGAACGCGGAGTTCGACCTGGCCTATTCGATCGAGGAGATCAACCGGGTAGCCTGGCAGGGGGAATTCCCCTATCACGGGGTTGCCAGCGGAGTAGACAATACCGCCTCGACCTATGGCGGGCTTCTGCTCTTCTGGTTGGAGGATGGAGAGCAGCATTTCGAAAGGATCAAGACTCCAGGGTCCTTTGAGATAGTGCTCGCCAACAGCGGCGTCACCGTCGATACGGCGGCCCTGGATGAGTTCATCGATCAGCAGAAGACCGGCGATCCGGAGCTGTTTGCGGCGCGGCTCAACACCATCAGGGCTCAGGTCCTCGACATGAAGAGCGCCCTTGAAGCAGGCGATCTGCCGAAGGTGGGGGAGATCATGTCGGCCAACCACAAGCTCCTCGCCGCCATGGGGATGTCCCACGAGACTCTGGACCACATGTGCGAGACAGCTTTGGAAAAGGGCGCTTTGGGGGCCAAGGTCACGGGAGGTGGCAGGGGCGGCTATATGGTCTCGTTGACGCCGGGAACGAAACTCCAGGAGACGATCGCGTCGGCGTTCGAAGAGGAAGGACGCAAGGTCATCCGCGCGACGATCGGTGGCGGTTGACCGCCGGCGCCATGAGCCCACAGGCGATCGGCGTCGGCGGCGGGCGGAAGACACGTTGAGCAGCCTGCGCCCCCCGACACGCTTCTTCGCCGGCTACATCTTCGACCTGGACGGGACCGTCTACCTGGGGGAAGCCCTGCTTCCCGCGGCGGGCGAGACCCTGAGGGTGCTGCGCGCGCGTGGCTTGCGCACGATCTTCATCTCCAACAACCCCACGCATGCGCGCGAAGACTACGCCGTCAAGCTCACCCGCCTGAGCGTGCCGACCTCCGTTGAAGACGTTCTGACCTCATCGCTTGTGCTGGTGGAGTTCCTCAAGCGGCGCATGCCGGGCGCCCGCCTGTTCGTCGTCGGCGAGGAGCCGCTGTGCGCCGAGCTGCGCCGCGGCGGGTTCGAGCTGACCGAGCAGGCGCACGACGTCGATGCGGTGATCGCCAGCTTCGACCGCACCTTCGTGTACCGCAAGCTGCAGATCGCCTTCGACGCCATCCGCGCCGGGGCGCGCTTCTTCGCCACCAACGGCGACCGCTACTGCCCTGTCCCCGGCGGCGGCGAGCCCGACTGCGCCGCCATCATCGCCGCCATCGAGGCCTGCACCGAGACGCGGGTCGAGGCCGTGCTCGGCAAGCCATCCAGCTACATGATCGCGGCCGCTCTGAACCTGATGGACCTGCCGGCCGCGGACTGCCTGATGACCGGCGACCGGTTGGAGACCGACATACTCATGGGCCAGGAGGCGGGCATGTCCACCGCACTGCCGCTGACCGGTGCGACTCCCGAATCCGCCCTGGCGGGCGCGTCCATCCAGCCGACCTACGTCCTGCGCCATCTGGGTGACCTGCTGCCGACCTGACCACATCCGTGAGCCCGTTCCAGCGGTTCTGCGAAGCGCGACTTCCGCCGGACCTTGCCGAGTACCTTCGCGGCAACGCCCGCGTCACTCCCGAGGTCGCGGCTGAGCTGCGGCGCGGCGCGCGCTCCGGCCGGCACGCGAGCGCCGCGAGCGCGCCGCCCGGTACGCGAACGCCGCGGCTCGCCTCTGCGGGCCGCGGCGTTCGCCTTCCTGCCTCCACTACGATCGGGTCGCGCGGCGCAGTCACGCCGCGCGGTGCTTCATCTCACTGCAGCGCGTCTATCTGAGCGGTGACACTCTCGAGCACGCCGGCCATCCGCGCCAGTCGCTTGTCGAGGTCGCCCAGGGAGTAGTCGCACTGCGTCGTGAGCCCGATGATCGCGCCACCGTACTCACCCGCCTCTATCATGCGGTACTCGGGCATGATGTCGAGCGGCCTGGGCAACTGCCCCTGACCGCCCCAATTGATGCGGTAGTAACCGGGGTCGTGTCGGGTGAGCTCCTTGAGGAACACCGGGTAGCTGAAGTCGATGCCGTACCAGGTGAGGTAGGTGCCGCCCAACGCCGTCAGGGCGGTGTCCTTGTCCGGGCTCGCCAGCTTGATCGCCGCCAGGGCGGCGTTCATCCCCTGCACGTCGGCCAGCACCTGCTGGTGCGGGTAGATGGTGGCGTCCCACGGCGAAAGAGCCGTGAGGTTGCTGTTGAGATCCTTCTCGATGGCGAGCAGCGCCTCGTTGACGGTCGCGGCCTCGCTCGCCATGCCCGCCGCGTTGGCGTCGTACCAGTCGGCGGCCGTTTGGAAGGCGGCGACGGCGTCCGTGAGCCTTGCGGCGACGGCGTCGCCCGCGCCGGCGGTGGTCAGCGCGTCTGCATCGACGGTGGCCGCCAAGTCGTCGGCACGCGACTTCAAGCTGTATGGCAACAGCCCGGTGTCGAAGCCCTGCTGCATGCGCTGGATGAGCTTGGCGCACTGCGCCAGGTACGGCCAGTCCATGAGCGAGCTGTTCTCGAAACTGGTGTGGTAGAGCGTCCAGTAGAGATCGTCGTCGGTGGAAAGCATCACGCTCGGAGCACCAGCCGCCGTGAACGTCCACTGGTCGTTCCACGAGAAGGCCGGCGTCGTCACGTTGCTGCCATACGGGAGCAGGGCGGCATTGTCCGTCACCAGCTTGTCGAAGAACGGCTTCAGCTCGGGCGTGCACTTCATGTTGAAGGGCGCGCCCTCAGTGGCCATGAGCTCGATGCTCAGCACGGCGCGGATCCTGCCCGCCCAGGCCTTGTGCGTGTGCGTGGCGGCGTACCAGGCGCCGACGCACCACTCGCAGTAGGCGTTGCTGTGGCCGAACTCCTCGCCCATGGTGGCGAGGAAGACGATGTCGTGCTTCGGCTTGCAGCCGCTCATCTTCATCGCCTTGGCGATGGTGAGCATGTTCACCAAGGCCCCGGTGTCGTCGAGGCCGGCGCGGAAGTGGGCGTCCTGATGGGCGTCCATGACCACCATGGCGCCATCCTGGACGCTCCCTGGGATGACGCCGATGACGTTGTAGCCAAAGCCGCTGTCTTCAGCCATGGTCACGCCGACGTCGAGCTTCAGCGTAGCCTCGGCGTTGGGTCCGGCCGAGGCTATGAACTGCTTCAGCGCGTCTCCGTTCGTCTTGGAGATATAGACCATCGGCGGGGCCTGCGTGTCGTAGTACCCGTCGAAGCTGCCGAGCGCGTCGTCGGAGAAGCTGTAGTACTTGGGGTCGTCCGCGATCGCCGTGACGACAACGCCCGCGGCGCCGCGATGCCACGCCTCGAAGGCGGGCATGTTGAACCACCATGACGTCATCATCTTGTCGACCAGCACGAGCCTGCCGGTGACGTCACCCACCGTGGCGTAGTCGGCCGCCGTGCCGCCGCCCACGTACACCAGCTCGCTCGTGATGCCCTCGAGCGGCGTGCCTGGTACGCCACCGAACGTCGAGGCGACTGCGGTCTGGTTGTTGAAGCTCAGGCTGGCGCTCTTGAACTCGAAGACGTCGCAGGGCGCCTTCTCGAGCTTGGCGCCGACGAGGCCTGTGGTCTTGTACTCCTTGAGGACTCTCGCGGAGACGGCGCGCTCTGCACTCGTGCCGGCCCAGCGGAAGCCCAGGTCGGGGTTGGTGCCCAGTGAGGTGAAGTACGCCTCGAGATTCTGCGGGTAGTGGTCCGTGAAGAGCTTGTCGAGGGTCTGGTCGAACGTGAGCTTGGCTTGCGCTGTAGCCGGCAGCACCACCATCGCCACCAGCAGTACGGCCAACATCATCAACAGGATCGGTCGCTTTGACTTCATGTACCCCCCAGTGCCCGGTTCGCGCCTTCTGAGTCCGCCCCAGCGGCGAGTGCCCGCGCACCTGCCGCTCGAGCGCCGCATCGGTCTACCGCCTCATCACCTCCCTGAAGTCGAGAATCGACCCGTTGGGATGCTGGCAGCCGAACACGCTCTGTCGCGCGTACGAAGGGGGTTGGTCGCTGCTCTGGCAGACCGGCGTGCCCCCCCGGCCACCAGAGTCCATGTCGAGACGGGGTCGTACCTCCCCGCCCGGTAGCATGTGACCGGGGTCAGGCCGAGCGATCGAGGACCGCCACCTGAAGCGCGCGCTCGAGCTCCGCCAGACGCCACTCGAGCACGACGAACACCGCTTGCTTGCGGGCGCACGCGATTGTCCGTCTTGAGATGCTCCGCGAGACGGCCATCTCGAGGTCCGGCAGCCCGGCCAGTTTCTCGCGTAGCAACGTGCGCCGATCCTCGTCCAGCGATTTCATGGCAGCCTCGACAGCCTCGTCGATCGACACGCCTTCCTCTGCGGTCATGAAGACTCCGCGCCCGCGATCCCCCGGCCTCCGGCACGTTGTGACCGCACCGCGGAGCGCTGACCGACCTTTGATCGATGTCGACTTCCGAGTCGACATGCGGCTCACTGTCATCACGCGCGGCACGTGGGTCATCGCCGTCGTCGTCGATGGCCGCGGTCGCTGCCCCGTCAAGACAGGAGGGTGATGACGCCGACGTTCGCGGAACACACGAGGCAGGCGCAGGAGCACCCCGCGCATTGGAGCTGCCTGATGACGCTCGAGCTCATCGACGCGCTCGTCGCGTCCCGCCAGAGCGTCGGCGCCGGGCGCCTGCTACAGTGGATCTCGTGCATGATCGTCCCTTTATCCAGAGGAGGCGCAGAGTGAGCTACTCGATGATCGACGTCAAGGACTTTGAGGGCCGACGCACGCCGGTCGCAAAGGCCCTCGACGCCCTCGCGATCAAGGCCAACCAGTTCGACTCACCGCCCGGTCACCTGGGCTTCGAACACGACGAGCTGAAGTCGGGCCAGGAGGAGCTCTTCGTGCCGCTCAGTGGCGCAGGCTCCATCCTGATCGACGGCGAGACCGTCGACCTCGAGGCGGGACGTTACGTGCTCGTGCAGCCGTCCGCCACGCGGCAGGTGGTCGCCGGGCCAGAGGGTCTCTCGTATCTCGTGATCGGCGCGCGCGTGGAAGGCGAGACCGGCTGATCCAGCGGGGCGCGCCAGTCCAGGGATCCACCCCGGTGACAAGAGGCCCTGGGCCTCTTCCGCGAGGATGACCGGGGTGGCCCGCGTCTCTTGGGCCAGGCCGTCCCCGTCACCTGGCGCCCACCAACCGCAGACTCCACCCGGGCGACGCCTGCGTCGGCGATGACGCGATACGACAACGGAGCGGCAGGCCGCTCCATCATCTCGTCGCCGGCGCCGGGATCCCCAGCTCCCGGATCACCTGCCGCGTGACCCGCGGACGCGCTGCGCGCTGCTCGGCAGGTACGTGGTCCATTGGACGCTCTCCGCGTCACCATCAGCCCAGCCCCAGCGAGTCCTTCAGCGCCTCATCGACCTTGAGCGTTGTCTGCGGCGCAAGCGTGCCGTGCCGCTCTTCCAGAAGGTCGCTGGGGATGGTGTCGATCGTCATGCGTGTTCGACCTGTCAACACCGCCTGGGCGGGCCGTGCGGCCTTCGCGCGCGCCAGCCGACAGGCGCGCCCCGCGCGCGGTCGAGTGGCGTGTCATACCTTGATCCTGAGGGAAGGGCGCTCGTGCCGCGTGGGCTTCTCTTCGCAGACGGTCTGCGGACACAGGGCGACGCCCAGCGCGGAAGACAGGCGGCTCAGCGTAAGGATCGTGGGATTGCCTCGCGCCGACTCGATGCGACTGATCTCGCTCTGGTGAACGCCGGCCAACGAGGACAAATACGCCTGCGTCCACTGCAGCTCGCGACGACGCGTGGCCAGCAGATGGGCGATGCGGTAGTACTCCCTGAAGGCGTTGAGCTCAGCGACAGCCTCGGGGCCGTCGGCCTCCGCCGCGCTCTCCACGCGCCGAAGGAAGTCATCATAGCGGGACATGCTCTACGTCCTCCTCTCTGAGGCCATTATGGCATATATCCCATGGATGGTCAAATGAAGCCTGATTCCCTTCTGCTCATCCGGCGCGCTTCGGGCGACGCTTGAAGTCCTCCAAACGCTTCTCGGCCTGACCGATCTGTTTCTGCTGGTATGGAGCTTTGTCATGAGCGGACCTGTCATATGCCCCCAGCAGCACGACGATCTTGTCGCCGTGGTCACGCAGGCGGGCGACGACGAGCTTGTCGTTGTCGGTCCACCCCAAAGGCGTCACCTCCAACTGTCTGGGCGCACGCGAAAGGGGCAGATAAGGATGGCGAATTCCTTGACTGTCGGGTCGCGTACGGCCGTTTGCAGGCTCGATCGCCGGAGGGAAGATAAGGATTCGCCGGAATTCCTTATCTTCCCTCACAGTACTACCCCGCCGCGGCGGCCGCGGCGCACGGGCACACGCCGGCCCCGGCGGACGGGCGCCCGCCGGCCGGCGGGCGCGGCGGGCGGTAGTACCAGAAGGGAAGATAAGGATTCGCTAACTGTCGGGTCGCGTACGGCCGTTCGCAGGCTCGCGCGCCGGAGGGAAGATAAGGATTCGCCGGAATTCCTTATCTTCCCTCACAGTACTACCCCGCCGCGGCGGCTCCCACAGCCGCGGCGGCCCCGGCGGACGGGCGCCCGCCGGCGCGTGCGGCGCGCCATGTCGGCCTTCTCGCGGCGGTCGATCCGGAGGCTGAACGCGCAACCAGAGGGAAGCTGATGGTCATGTACTGGCGACCACTCGCGCTTCGTGACAGGATCGGTAGGATCGGTGACCCATACGCGCGGCACGGAGGCGGTGAGATGGCAGACAAGCCTGCGACGACCCAGGCGGACGGAGACGCCGGCCCGGCGCGCGGCCGGCTCGGCCGCTTCGCCGGCCCGGCGCGCGGCCGGCTCGGCCGCTTCGCCGGGCTCGACGCGCGACCGGTCAATCTCGACGGGTTCTCCGAGGAGGATCACGACGCGGGGCTCGTGGCCTTCGCGAGCGTGCACGACCCGAAGCCTTCCATCGAGATGGACGATGAGGGTCGGGTCGTGCTTCTGGACGGCGTGCCGGCCAGCGGTTTCGACATGATCGACGCCTACATCGCCGCTCACGGCATCGACACGTCGGTCGCGCGCGAGGCCAACGACCTTCCGGACCTCGACTTCGCCCGGCTGATCGTCGATCCCGCGACGCCCCGGGGGGAAGTCGTGCGCCTCGCGGGAGGGGCGACGCCGGCCAAGCTTGCGTACGTCGTCGCGCTGCTCCGCCCCGTCGAGCTGCAGATGGCCATCGCCAAGATGAGAGTCAGGCGCACGCCGTCGATCCAGGCGCACGTCACCAACCTCCTCGACGATCCTTTGCTTCTGGCAGCCGACGCCGCCACGGCGGTCGCCTTCGGGTTCAGGGAGCTGGAGACCACGGTGCCCGTGCTGGGGGACGCCCCCTCCAATGCTCTGGCCGTGCTGATCGGCTCACAGGTCGGCGCCGCGGGAGCCCTGACCCAGTGTTCCATCGAAGAGGCCCTGGAGCTGGAGCTGGGGCTGCGCGGCCTCACCACCTACGCCGAGACGGTCTCGCTGTACGGCGCCGAACAGGTGTTCGTGGACGGCGACGACACGCCCTGGTCAAAGGCGTTCCTCTGCTCGGCCTACGCTTCTCGCGGTTTCAAGATGAGAGTCACCAGCGGCGGCGGCGCGGAGGCTCTGATGGGCGCCGCCGAGGGCAAGTCGATGTGCCACCTCGAGTCCCGCTGCGTGGCGCTCGCGCGGGCGATGGGCGCGCAGGGCGTGCAGAACGGCGGCATCGACGCGGCCAGCGTGGTCGGCGCCGTGCCGGGCGGCATGCGCGAGCTGCTCGCCGAGAACCTGCTCGTGATGCTCCGCGACCTCGAGTCGTGCTCGGGCAACGACGCCCTGGTGTCCGAGTCGGACATGAGGCGCACGGCGCACACCATGCCCCTCTTCCTCGCCGGCTCCGACTTCATCTTCTCGGGCTTCGGCTCGATCCTCCGCTACGACAACATGTTCGGCCCCTCGAACTTCAACGGCGAGGACCTCGACGACTACCTCGTCCTGCAGCGGGATTGGGGAGTTGACGGCGGGCTGCGGCCGGTGGGCGAGGCCCGCCTGCACGAAGTCAGAGAGCGGGCCGCCAAGGCCGTGCAAGCTGTGTATCGCGAGTTGGGGCTCGCCGATTTTACCGACGAACGCGTCGCCGAGGTCGTGCTTGCGGAGGGCTCGAGAGACCTGACCCCGCTGGACCCCACGGTCGTGCTGGAGGCCGCGGACGCCATCCACGAGCGGGGCCTGGGGATCCTCGACGTGGTCCGCGCCCTGGAGCGCACGGGGTTCCGCGAGGAGGCGGAGCGCGTGCTCGCCATGGGCCGCGCGCGCGTCGCCGGCGACTACCTGCAGACGGCCGCCATCTTCGACGAACAGATGAACGTGCTGTCGAAGATCACCGACCCCAACGACTATCAGGGGCCGGGAACGGGTCACGAAGTGACAGCCGCCCGGCGCGCCGAGATGGCCGGCATCCGCCAGCAACGCTCACAGCAGGATCTGCTGCGGAGACAGGCGGACGGGGCGGCGGCGGCCAGCCACTTCCGCCTCATCGAACGCGGTGAGGCCGGGCCGGGCGTGGACCCTCGCGAGGTCTGCGTGGGGGTGTCTCCGGCGTTTGCGACGAAGCTGTGGCTGACGACGTCGGGGCTGCCGGTGGGCGAAGCGCTGCGGCAGATCCTCGCCGGGCTGGAGGAAGAAGGCTGCGTCGCGCGGCTGGTGCGCGTGCGCGCGACCATCGACGTCGGCATGATCGGCCTGACGGCGGCCAGGCTGGCCGGTTCGGGGATCGGCGTCGGCCTGCAGGCGAAGGGCACGGCTCTCATCCACCGCCGCGACCTGCCCCCTCT
>Ga0194043_1000845_pt1 | contig 17196 bp, 22 predicted proteins | sample JunL4415m_MetaG_FD_161274 | JGI IMG/M metagenome (GOLD analysis project Ga0194043, IMG submission 161274) | Anoxic zone freshwater microbial communities from boreal shield lake in IISD Experimental Lakes Area, Ontario, Canada - Jun2016-L442-15m | ecosystem: Environmental > Aquatic > Freshwater >...
GGCTAACACGACGCTCTTTCCCTCGTCGTCGGCTCGGTGTTGCCTTTCATGTTCCCGATCTGTTGCGTGCGCACCCCGACAGATTGAGAGATGCCAGACGACGGGATGACCCACAGTGGTGTCTCTTCAGCCAAGGGCGGCGCTCACTTGAAGCGGTACGTCTTGGCATAGCGGTAGGCCGCAAAGCTGCCCCTGGCAGGCGCGCGGACGGTGACGGTGATGACCAGGTGGTGGATACCGAATGTCTTGATCCGCCAACCGCCGTTCGGACCCTTCACCAGGACACAGAGCCGGTAATCTCCGCGAGTCGACCGGACGTTCGGATCGAGTCGGCAGATAACCGAGACCTTGAGCGGTTGCACAGCGTTGGTGATCCCTGGCGGTTTCACCAACGTCGTCGTACCGTGGAACTTGATGTGGCCCGGCAGTGGCTGCGTCACGGGGTTGTTGGTCACGGGGTTGACGGGGTACTGCGGCAGTGAACCCGGCGTCGGGGTGATGCAGCTCGTCGGCCGGGTGACCGTGTTGCTGTCGAGGGTGACTGAACCGTTGCGAGCCAAGATTCGCCCGGAAACGTTCGCACCCGTGACTAGGGTCGCTGAGGTCAGGGCCATGACCGTTCCAACAAACGTCGTGTTGGTGCCGAGGGTTGCCGAGCTCCCGACCTGCCAGAACACATTGCAAGGTTGCGCCCCACGAATCAGTTGCACAGTACTGTTCGAGGCCGTGATCAGCGTCGAACCAGCCTGGAAGATGAAGACGGCAGCCGGATCGTTCGCTGCATCCAGCCTCACGGTGCCGGTGAGCCCCATGCTTGAGGCTGATTTGTAGACTCCCGGGGTCAGGGTTCGACCACCGAGGTCACCCGAGACCGTGGTGGCCGGGGTTCGTCCAGCCGCCGAGTTGTAGGCGGTCGTCAGATCAGATTGCGCGAGCACCCTACGTGGTTGAGCAACTGCTCCAAGAACCCGATTGGGATGAGGTGCATACTCGCGAATTGGCTCAGGTCGCGGGCCTGCTGATCCCCCGACATCCGGCGCCAACAACACACAGCACCGATAGGACGCTTCCGCCGGTCCTGGTGCAGGTCCCGCATAAACCGACAGCGCCAGCAGCACCGAGCGATAGGATCGGCAGACATTCCCGGGAGGTCTTCATGCGCGCTGGTCCGTCACTACTCGTCGCAGTCGTCATTGCGGGCACCGCGGTCACTGGCTGTTCGACGCAGGACGCCTCGCTGCCGCCGACGGTGTCGCCCACCGTGGCCGCGTCACCGTCCGAGGTCGGCGCGAGCGCGCAGGGCAACAAGGTGAGCATCGCAGCGGGCATCGGCGTCACCTCGATCACATACTCGTTCAGCGACAACTACTCGATCGCCTCCGATCAACAATCGACCTGGGGTGGGGTAATCGGCTGCAGCACCCCGACAACACTGTGTCAAATGACAGTGACGGCCGGGCGCCATGACAGCTTGCCGGTGTGGCAGTGGTTCACCGGCAACGTCAATGGTTACGGCTGCTTGTCCGACAATCCCTGCAGTTCCATATCGACCATGAACTTCGCGTTCACGGGGACTCTGACCATCAACGGCCAGCCCTACCCACTGACCCTCGGCCAATACGGGTCCGGGACGTCGAACCGTTGGTGGTACGGGGGCCCAGGCTGGGTCACCGCCACGGCGAGCGACTCGTTCCCCGTCCAGACCCCCGACCACAAGTACACGTTGACCGGCGCCAGCAACAGCAAGGACTGGACGATGCAGGTCTTCGCGAACTCCTAAAACCTCCTGCGGCCTTCGACCTTCCCACAACCGGTCCATCACAGCAGGTCAGGACGTCGCGACCACCTGCACGGAGTAATCGTTGTCCCCGGTCATGTTCAGCGAATACTTGCCATCCGGAGTGACACCATTGAACATCCCCATGCTGGGGTTGGCGGACGTCCAGCCGGGTCCTCCGTACCACCAGCTATTAGATGAGGCGGAGCCGTTTTGCCCGAGGGTCAGTGGATACTGCTGGCCGTTGATGGTCAGCGTGCCGGTCAGGGCGAAGTTCATCGACGAGATCGAGTTGCACGGCTTCGAGTTGATGCAGCCGTAGCCACTGGCGTTCGCGGTGAACCACTGCCACACCGGGGCGCTGTCCTGCCGACCAGCCTTCACCTCGATCGTGCAGGTGGCGGAGGTGGTACTGCATCCCGTCACTTCGCCCCATGTGCTTGCCTGGTCGGCCGTGATCGAGTAGTTGCCGCTGAATGAGTAGGCGATCGTGTTGACTCCGGACCCGACCGACAGGAGGAACTTATTGGACTGCTGCGAGACCCCGACGCCTGACGACGATGCACTGGCCGAACCCGACCCTGCGGACGACGAAACGGACGGCGAACCGGACGGCGAACCGGACGGTGGCAGTGACGCGTTCTGCGTCGAGCACCCCGCGACCACCACCAGGGGCACCACCGCGACAACCCGCACCCAGTATCGGGACATTCCAATCTCCTTCACCCTCAGTAATCAATCAACTACTGAGCAATTATACGAACAGCCGCGCGATCAGCAAGCACCGCAGCAAGTTCGCGATCGGCCTTGCGCCACTGCCGGACTCCGAGCAGCAGCCCGACAGCCGCATCCACGCATAACAAGAGCGTGTCGAACGTCGCGTAGTACGCGCCTTCCAGCAGGGAGGGGTCCGTCAGCCGGGCGGACAGGAACAGGTTGCTGGTGACCGGTTGGCCGGTGAGCGCTGCGGCCAGCATGGCGGAGAACCCCCCGGCCATGTCCCAGAACATGTGCAACCCGATCGCCACCAACAGCCAGCCGACGACACTCCAGTTCAACCGCAGCCGATTGTTGCGTGCCGCCGCGAACAGGGCCCCAGCGACCAGGGCCGTCCACAAACCATGACCGACCGGGGTCAGCAATCCGCGCGATACCTGGGTCTGCAGGATCGCAACGACATTGATCGTGCCGTCGGTGTACGCGCCGTTGAAGGCGTACCCGGCGGACTCGAAAGCCGAGAAACCCAGTCCGACAGCGCCACCGAGGAGCATGCCATCGCGCCGGGAGTAGCTACCCAGTTTGCGGGCCAGCAGCCAGACCAGGATGAGTTTGACTGATTCTTCGACCACGGCGACGTCGAGGTAGTACATCAGCGCGTAGACCCGCATCAGCAGGTCCTCCAGTAACGCGGAGCACCAGACCCCGAGGGCGCCACCGGTGGCGAAAGCCAGCAGCAACCGATAAGGGTCGAGCACGGTCGGGAATCGGGCCTTCGACTTGCCCCAACCGGACTCCTCGAAGATCCAGAACAGCAGCGAGAACGGGACCAGGAAACTGCCGACAAGGAAGACGCCCGGGATCAAGACCGGATCTCGGGTGAAAGCCGTTGCAGCGATGCCTGCGATCCAAATCACTAGGCCGGCAAACAGAACGTGCAGCCAGGTTCTGCTCTTGACGGTCCGGTCGTTCGAGGGCATCGGTGCTCCGCAAGGTTGCGTCAGGTGCTAGCCACACTGTTGCACAGTCGCCATAACGGTCGCGTCCGCAGCGGCATCCGGCGGGCTCTGCGGAACGGGCGGCTCACGTCAGTCTGAAACGGCGCGGCGAGTGCCATGGAACCACCGAACGGCATTCAATGCGGCGTCCGGTATCTTAGAGTATCCATCCGATGACTCTAAGTGAGGTTTTCATGATGCTCCGCGCGCTGATGTTGACTGCCACATTGGCCGCCGGTCTGGCCGCTACTGGATGCTCCACGCAGAACGCATCCGTTCCGCCGCCCACGGCCTCCACATCACCGAGTGGTTCGGCGACCGCCGCGCCCTCAGGCACCGCTCCCACCGACGTGGGCGTAACCCAGCAGAGCAACAAGCTGAACCTGGCCAGCGGCTCGGGCGTCACCTCAATCGGATACGCCTTCAGCGGCAACTACTCGATCACGGCCGACCAGCAGAGCACCTGGGGAAATGTGACCGGGTGCGCGCCTTCCTCGTCGTGCACTATCGACGTCATGGCTGGCAGGCACGACAGCTCGCAAGTATGGAACTGGTTCACAGCCAACGCGAGCGGCTACGGCTGCACTAGCTCGGGGTATTGCACCGGCGGGGAGACGATGAACTTCGCCCTGACCGGCACGCTGACTATCAACGGCACCGCCTATCCATTCACGATCGGACAATACGGCGACGGTATGGCCAACAAGTGGTGGTGGGGCGGTCCAGGCTGGACTGCCGGGAACCCGGCCACGGATTACACTCCCGCTCTCACCCCTGACGGCAAGTACACCGTGAGCGCGCCCAGCAACGGCAACAACAATCTGACCGTGACGGCGAGCTGACAGTGCCTGATATGGCGCCAGATTCGTCGTCCCCGTTAGGCGCAACTTCGGCACTGTTCGGTTGACATGACGTCAAGTCGTTGCTATATCGGTGATATGCGAACGCATCTGGCAGCTGTCACCCTGCTTCTCGGTGCTGCGGCCCTGACGGCCTGCTCGACCCAGGACGCGGCGGTTGCCCCCAGCCTGCGGACGTCGTCGTCCGCTGGCTCGAGTTCGACGCCGTCGTCCACGGCTTCGCCGCTGGAGGACGCTCAGCGAACCAACAATTTCTACCTGTTCCCTGGCAACGGGGTGACGTCCGTGGGCTACGCATGGGACGGTTCCTATTCGATCACGCCGGATCAACAAAACACCTGGGGTGGCGTGAGCACCACGTGGACCACGACGACAACTCCGGCGTCGCAGGCGATCGTGGCCAAGGCTGGACGCCAGATGAGTTCAGAGGTCTATACCTGGTTCGCTCAGCGGGCACCGGTGTCGTCGTGCACCCAGGCGGGCAAGGGCGTCACCTGCTCGGTCACCGTTCTCAACTTCGCGTTCTCCGGCACGCTGACCATCAACGGCAAGGCCTATCCGATCACAGTTGGCCAGGGGCCGGATAATGGGAACGCATGGTTTTATGGCGGCGCTGGCTGGACAGGTCAGGGGGCGGCAAGCTTCGTCACTCCCGATGGGGCCTACGCGCTCACGACAACGAAGGACACACCGGTTGACGGCGTAATGGTCGTCGCGCAATAGGCGAGGGGACCGCCGCTTGGGATCAATGCCATCGACGGACGATGCCCGGTGTCGCTAGCGGGCGCGCTCGACGTAGCGGGCAACCAGTTTTCGAGCAGTTCCTGTCGGCCCTAGACCCGAACCGGTTCAACCGTTGTCAGGGCATGTGACCGCACGTCGTCGAGCGATCGAGTGCCAGTAGGCCACCGTTCCTGATCGTCGAATGGCGAGTTCCAACGACGACGTGCGGCCACGATGGACTCCGCAGGACCCGACGCTAGAGGAGAATTGCGATGGCGTTTTCACGGATAACATCAGACCCCGAGATCATGGCGGGTGCCCCTGGCCGGGTCCCAAATCCTGTGTCAAGACTGGCGGATCGCCTACAACCCGAACCGGCCACCCAACGTAGGCTGCAGTCCGTCTTCTGAAGCCGCCCCTGCTTGGTCGGGGACTGCACGCCCTTGGTCTTGCCAAGGCCCCTCAGTCGGCGGGCCCACCATTGTCACCCTGGCCCGTCTGGAGGACCTCTCGACGAGGACCGTGGTGAGCCAAACTGCGAGATATGCGGCGACGATGATGTAGCCGACCACCTCGAAGTGATCTCCGATGGATGCGATGGGTGCCAGGACCTCCATGCCAGCATGGTCCACGAGCAGCCCCGCCAAGTAGACAAGCCCCACTGCGATCCCGATCAGTCCGGTGGTGAGGGTAGTCGCCAGGTTGAACCGCAATCGCTGGCGATCTTGGACCGCGGAACTGTACATGTGCACCATAATCAGTGAGTTGGCTGTGTCGAAGAGAGCCATCCCCGCCGCGAACAGGAAGGGCAGTGCAAGCAGTCCCGCCTTGGACACCGATCCGGTGGCAGCGGATGTCGCCGACAGCCCCAGCAGTGCCACCTCCGAAGCCGTTCCCAAACCCAGCCCGAAAAGGAATCCAATAGGAATCATCTGCGGAGAAGACACCAGCACCGAAGAGACCCTGCGGCCGAGGATCCGACTGACCACCCCCCGACCCTTGAGCATGGCGTCGAGTTCCCCTGTGGGGATTGTCCCGGCACCCGCTCGAGTCCGGACCAGCCAGAGGGATCGGAAGACCTTCAGGTTGAGAACCCCGACGATCAGCAGAAACGTCGCCGCCACTACCGCTGAGAGGATCCCCCCGAAGGATTCCACCATGCTCATGGATTCTGAACCGGCCGCACCGGCGAACAGGATTACCACGATTACGAGGATCAGGACCACACCCGAATGGCCAAGGGCGAAGAAGAGCCCCAGCCCGAGTGGCCGCTTTCCTTGTCGCACCAGAAGTCGGGAGCAGTCGTCGATGGTGGCAATGTGGTCGGCGTCAAAAGCGTGCCGGACCCCGAGGACGAAGGCCAGGACGCCGACGCCGACCAGTCCGGCCGACGAAGCCGAGCCTGCCAGCCCGACCGCGAACAGACCCCATCCCAGGATATTCAGGACCAGCACCGTCGAGGCGACACCGATGAGTCGCAACCGGGGGCGTGACATCGGTGGTGTCACAGTCGTCGATGTACGCCATCTGGATGGCGTTTCTGTTGGCGCCAGAAATCCGTCCTGGACGTCGTCATCGATCTCAACAAACGTCCTGGTCCTCAAGTCGCGCACGGACATCCTTCATCCGGCCCGCCAACGCTTCCTCGTCTATCAGGTCTCTGGCCACGAAGGAGTGGGCCAGCGAGACAAGCTGACTTTCAGGGAACGGCAACGACTCGTAGACTCCCTGGGAGAGAAGGTCCTCGTCGTCGCGTCGCTCCAAGAACGGTAGTGCTTTTGCTTCTTTGTCGAGCGCATCGCACATTGCGTCCAGGCTCGACTTCCATGGAGGCGTTGGGTTGGCCACACCGTACTTCTCCGTCAGTGCTGGCCAGACCTGGCCGTGCTCGACGATCCGCTCAAGAGTCGGCACCGTCACAGTCGCTACGTCTTGGTCCGTGGACATCTTGTCTCCTTTGAGAAGCGTTCAGTGGGTCGGTACTGGATTCACGGCGGGGTGAACGTCCCGGGGAGCGTTGCTCGTCACGCCGGGCTTGGGCAGAGCGACGCCAATGCAGCAGTCACGGGTCACGATCTCGGCGAGTTGATCTTCGCTCCACCCGTCCGTTCCGGCCGGGCGGACTGGCAGCACCATGAACCTGTTCTTCGAATTCGAGTCTTCGACCCGAATCTCGACATCCTCCGGAATGATGAGGCCGAACTCGGCCAGAACCGCCCGAGGCGAGCGCACAATGCGGCGTCGGTAGTTCGGAGTCCGGTACCACTCGGGCGAGTTCCCAAGGATGGGACGCGGGTAGCACGAACACAGGGTGCACACGATCACGTGATGCAGCTTCGGGGTGTCCTCCAAGACCACGAATGCCGTGAAGTCGCTCGGTGTGCCGAAACCGGTAGGGGGCGCCTCAAGCCAGTCTGCCCCGACCTCGCGGCTCGCGGCGAGCCCATCGGCAAGCGCCAGCGCCTTGAAATCCGGGTCAAGCCAGGCCTTAGCGACGAGCCGAGCGGCGGGCACCGGTCCCAGCGTTTCGAAGTACTCGGTGTAGCGTCGGTGATCCTCAGCGGTGAACAGGCCCTTCTCAATCGCCAGCTCACGTAAGGCGATCTCCAGCACCTCAAAGTCCGATATCTCGTGCACTTGCGGCGCCGGAGGTCGGTGGTCGTGGTCGTGGGTCTCAGCCGTGTCTGTCATCTAGCTTTCTCTCCTTCGGATTACGGACGACTTTCGGATTACGGACGACGAGTGTCTAGTCCGGTGGTATTCATGCGACCGGCTCAAGCCAGCGCTCCTCTAACTCCGCTTGCAGCGTGTCGCTGGCAGGGCCCGCATACCCCTCCCAGAGGTCGTCCATCTTGAAGCGGACGATGTAGAACCACTCGGGCCGCTGATCCTCGCGGTCGAAGGCCTCATCCTCGGCTGCCAGACTCTCGTACGCCAACCTCACAACCGTGCCCGTTACGCCTCGCATGTATTCCGGGGTTCGCGTGTAGAAGATTGCCGGCATCTTGCGCACCCGCACCGAGTCGCCGAGCGAGAATTGTGGGTCGCTGGCCATGCCAGCAAAACACTGCGGGTCGCCCTTGCCGATCGCGTCCGTGTGGTGCTCGTTCCTCTTCACCGCCGCACTATCGGCACTTTCCGGGGTCTCGGCCTTCGGCGTGCCACCACTATTGCCACTGGCGATACGCTCTTGGACCTCGCTCGTTCGATCCATCAGTTCACCAAGCGTGATGTGATGCTTCTCGACGAGGACGCGGCACATGGCCAGCACCCAGCGACCGTAGTAGGGCAGTCCGCTGTACTGCGTCTTTCCGAGATCGACATTGCAGAGCCTTCTGCGCTCCTCAGACGTCCAGATACCCCTCCAGGCCAAAGCCTCACACGTGATGAACGTGTTGAGTTCCCATACCTCTTCTTCTTTCTCCACGTACTTCAACGGCGCATCCGGTTCACCGCCAACGTCATGCGGCGTCTTCATGTACGCATCGAAGAGACGGTGATCGAATTCGTCCCCGTAGACCCAATCCCTCAACTGGTGCAGGGCTGGGCGCAACTGACTTACGTCATCGGGCAAAGATGACATTGGCATGGCTTGCCTCCGCTCACACTGAACCAACACTGCCTGAACGCCTCGTTGGTCATCCTGACGGGAACAACCCCGCAGGAGCGGCAGGTTAGCATGAGTTTTGTCAATTGGCTATCGTCTCGTCCATCAATCGACAGCACCCACAACACGTCGTCCGTCAACACAGAAGTGGGGAGTCAGCTTGCAAACGCAGGGCTCTGTTTTCGACTACCCATAGGCGCTCTTTCAGCTAACCCCCCTTGGTGAGCGGTTAGCTGAAACAGTGTTTGCCCTGGTCACAGTGCGCGCCGGGCGAATTTCGCCTGGATTCCGCGTCGATTTCATCCGGCCTGACTGGGTTTGGTGCGCGGGGCACGGACACCTGACTTCCCTCGGTTTTCGGGGCAGTGTGTGCTGAGTCTGCGACGAGGTCCGGTCCTGTGATCGGTGCCGGTGACGGCGTCCGGTGGTCTTGTAGAACGGGTCGCCAGGCGGCACCCGATGCCCTTGCCGGTTGGGATTTCTCGTGGCCGAGACCACGCTGCGGAGCGTGTTCCCGCACCTGCCGGCAACGACCTCCTATCAATCGACATGTGAAGATTGCTAACTGCTCGCCTCGACCGATCCCGCGCACGACACGCAGGTGGTCCCATGACCGGCGAAACAGGTGGTCCCATGAAACTGGCAAGTGACAGGCAATGATGTCCCCCAACCCTGCACGCGGGGTGACGGCCCTGAGGAGACCCGTGAGCTCAGTTCTGATGTCCCGTCGCGACCTCGACTTCCTGCTGCACGAATGGCTGGGGATCGAGACTCTGCTAGGTAGTGACGCCTACCTCGAACACTCCCGGGAGACGGTCGACGCCGTGCTTGACTTGGCCGAGCAGATGGCGACTCGGGACTTCGCACCAATCAACCGCCTCCTCGACGCCAACGAGCCAACCTTCGACGGCAACCGGGTCCACCAGCCGGCCGAGGCCAAGCGTGCACTGGACGCCTACTTCGCCGCTGGCTTCGGCTCCATGGGCGCACCGGCCGAGCATGGCGGATCCCAAATTCCCCAGACCGTTCAAATGGCCGCGGGTGCATGGTTTAGTGCCGCCAACTCAGCCCTGACCGGTTACGCGTTCCTGACCGGCGCGAACGCGAACCTGCTGATGAAGCACGGAACACCAGAGCAGATCGCGCAGTGGGCGATACCGCAGCTCGATGGCCGCTACTTCGGCACGATGTGCCTGTCCGAACCACACGCAGGTTCGTCGCTGTCCGACATCACGACCCGCGCCGAGTTGCAGCCCGACGGGACCTACCGAGTCACCGGTAACAAGATGTGGATCAGCGCAGGTGACCACGAGCTCAGCGAGAACATCGTGCATCTGGTGCTGGCCAAGATTCCCGGAGGCCCTCCTGGCGTCAAAGGAATCTCGCTGCTCATCGTCCCCAAAGTGCTCCCTGACGGCACCCGCAACGACGTGTCATTGGCAGGCCTGAACCACAAGCTCGGCGGCCGAGGCACCACGAACACGGCACTCAACTTCGGCGAGGGGGCACACCTCCCCGGCGGACGGCCCGGGGCGGTCGGATACCTGGTGGGTGAGCCGCACCGGGGGCTGTCCTACATGTTCACGATGATGAACGAGGCCCGCATCGGCATCGGTGTGGGGGCCACGTCCCTCGGATACGCCGGCTACCTGCACTCTCTGGAATACGCACGCAATCGGCCGCAGGGCCGTGCTCTGACGAACGTTGACCAGAGCGGCCCGATGGTGCCGATCATCGATCACGCCGACGTGCGCAGGATGCTGCTGGCACAGAAGTCGTACGTCGAAGGCGCCCTGGCGCTGGTGCTCTACTGCGCCCACCTCGTCGACCAGCAGGCAACCAGCCCCGACCCCGACAGGGACCGACTCCTGCTCGAAGTCCTCGTGCCCATCGTGAAGTCCTGGCCCTCGCAGTGGTGCCTGGCAGCCAACGACCTCGCGATCCAGGTATATGGCGGTTGCGGCTACACCCGCGACTACCCGGTTGAGCAGTTCTATCGCGACAACCGGCTCAACCCGATCCATGAGGGCACTCACGGTATCCAGGCGATGGACCTGCTCGGACGCAAGGTCACCATGAAGGGCGGAGCCGGCCTGCCTCTGCTGCTCGGGACGATCAACGTCACCATCGAACGCGCGCTGCAGGACGGCGGACAGGCCGCCGACTACGCACGGGAGCTTCATGCAGCCGCGCAGCGCGCCGGCGAGGTCACAGCGCACATCTGGGGCACCGGCGACATCCCGTTGGCGATGGCCAATGCGACGGTCTACCTAGATGCCCTAGGGCACGTCGTCATCGCATGGATGTGGCTCGAGCAGCTGCTTGCCGTGGGCGAGAAGTCAGGTGACTTCTACACGGGAAAGCGCCAGGCCGCGCGCTACTTCTACGCCTGGGAGCTGCCGAAGACCCGCCCCATGTTCGACCTGCTGGAGTCGCTGGACCGAACGACCCTGGACATGCAATCCGAATGGTTCTGAACGACATCGTGGAGGGCCGGTTCATCCACCCTGTCAAGGTCGACTCGCACAAGCCGGGCCTGGTGCTAGCACGACGGGTTCAACACCATGACCAACTGTCCGCAAACTGGCCAACTCGTCTGCAAATCGACGGCACCCACACTGGGTCATCCGTCGCCACGGGAAACGGGGGGTCAGCCTGCAAACACCGGGCTTTTTCAGCTAACCCATCGTCGCTTTTTCAGCTAACCCCCCATGGTGGGGGGGTTAGTGGAAATGGTGTTTTCCCAGGCCAGAGGCGCGGAGCCTGGAGAGTGTGATCATGGAATTCACGCGGTCCGTTGACTTCTTTCACACGGCCCCTGTCACGGGTCACGCAGGGCTGGCGGCTGGCAGGTGAACCGTGCCAAAACCGGCTAGATTGGAGACTGACTCGTCACCGTTTGTATACCTCGCTGCGGTGGCCGAGAGTCACAACGACCACCAGCAGCACGTCGTCGGTGACGGTGTAGACGATCCGGTAGTCACCGACCCGCACTCGAAAGCCCGAACGGCCTTGCAGGCGCCGTGCGGCAGGTGGGCGGGGGTCCTGCGCCAATAGTGCGATCGCGCCCTGGATGCGGCGCCGGGCCTCCGGGTCGAGCTTGCGTAGAGCTCTGGCTGCTGCCGGGCGGACTTCGATCCGGTAGCTCGTCACGTCCAGCCCAGGTCGGTTTTGACTTGTTCCCACGGAATGTTGGGGCCCTCCTCAGCCATCGCGGCGTCGAACGCGGCAACATCCTCGGCTTCTTCCTCTGCTTCCATGAGTTGCTCGTAGCGTTCGGGGCTGATCAAGACCGCTGCCGGGCGTCCGTAGCGCTCAAGGAACACGGCCTCGGTGTGCGCCGTTTGAACCACGGCGGGAAGTCGTCCGCGCGCTTCGCTAACTGTGATCGTTGCCATGAAAACAAATCGTACAACAGATGGATCATTTTGCACTAGACCCGGCTCGGGTACCCAGCCGAAAGATCAAGAGCGCGGGGCCAGTGGGGGGGTGCGGGGTGCGCGGTCGGGAATGCGCGTTCCGTATAACAAGATCACCTCGCTTTTCGAACAAGATCACGTCGCGAGTGGACGCAGCCTTCAGTTTCGGACAGTCAGCGCCCCAGTGCAACGAGACGACCTCTGCCTGATCACACGAAAGAAGAAGGCGCCGGGGCCAAGCTGAGCAGCGTCTCGGGCGCGAGGTCGGCACCGTTGGGCCACACAACAGTCTCGGCCTTTGAATCCACGCTGGCTTGGTCGAAGAGCGTCCGGTCTGCGGTCAGCGGATCGAACATCGGCCCCCACATGAATGAGGTGACGTCGACCGTGCGCGTCGATCCGTCGCTGAGCCCGAGCGTCAGCAAGTAGTTTCCGGGATGGGTGCGCACACTAACGATTCTCACGATGATCTCCCTACCTCAGTGGCTCGATTGTACCGGGATTCTCGTGTGCCTGCGCTCGCTGCCAGGCTGTCGCTAATGCATCGACGTTTGCTCTCCGCCATTCCTCGACTAACCGGGCGGCGCGCTTCGGAAGCTGACCAGCCAATACCTCTCCGTTGTCTATGGCGATGATCGCGATTTCATCGCCCTAGCGGGCGTGGACATGGCGCGGCGGGTGATCGGCGAAGTAGAGGTAAATGCGGATTCCGTAGAAGTAGCTGATCAAGGGCATATCGTTCATTCTTCCCCTGCTCAGCCTGCCAAGGATCGCCACTTCAGCTGCTGTGGACAAACGATCAGCCGTGATCTCATCCTCACAACAAACAACTGCGGCCCACCAGACAGGCAGATAGGTCACCGGTTGAACCGGACGTGTGGCATGTTGAGACAAGTCGTCCACCCCAATGGATCCGCGGCGCGTCGCCCGGACCCGCCGAGCCTCATAACAAGATCGAGACGATTTTTGAACAAGATCACCAATATCACTCGATTCACGCCCACGCGGCGGCGAACAAGCCTCACTCTGGCCGGTTCGCGGCCGCGTCTTCGTGGTCGATCCCGGTAATGTCAGGGCGTCGTGCCACGATGGCATAAACCGCTTGCGTTGAGGGATGTGTTTTGATGACGAAAGGTACACTCGATGTTTTTGAGACACCCCTGTACCGGGTTTCTGACGCAGCGGCGTATCTGGGTGTTCCCCCAAGTACGTTTCAAACCTGGGCCAGGGGCTATCGCCGCCCCCGTGCAGGACGCACGGACACGACCGTGTCCCCTGTGATTACTAGCGTCCCGGCCGCGCGAGGCGAGCCAACAATTCCTTTTGTCGGTCTGGCCGAAGGACTCGTCCTCACCGCTGTCAGGGAAGCCGGTGTCCCCCTGCAGCGAATTCGGCCTGCCATCGACTTCCTACGTAACCGAATCGGCGTCGAACATGCATTGGCGTCCCGCCGCCTCTACACGGACGGGGCAGAGATCATCTTTGACTTCGGCCAAGAAAACGAAGGGGGCGCCAACACAGCACGCGATCTGGTCGTCGTGCGGAACGGCCAGCGCATGTTTTCCGAGATCGTTGAGCGCTATCTATCGCGGCTTGAGTTCGGCAACGACAACTACGTCCGACTCATTCATCTGCCCGAGTACAACGGTGCGGGAGTTGACGTGGTGGCGGACCCTCAACGGAGTTTTGGTCAACCCATCTTCGCCCACGGCGGCGCCAAGGTGGTTGACGTACTCGACCGATTTCGGTCAGGCGAGCAGTTAGCGTCGCTAGCTGAGGACTTCGGACTCACCGTCCCCGATCTTGAGAATGTGCTCCGTGTCGTCGCATCCCGCGTTGCTGCCTGACCTGTTTCTGGACCGATCGCTCGGCGCTGTCCAAGTACCACGGATTCTCCGGGCCGCTGGATTGAAGCTCGTAACCCTCACAGAGCACTATGGGAAACCAGCAGATCAAGAAATCACGGATGTTCGCTGTATCAACGACGCCACGGCTCACGATTGGGTCTGCCTACTCAAAGACAGCGCGGTCGCGCGCAACGTTGCCGAACGACAAGCTATTCGGGACGCGGGGGCCCGCTGCTTCTGTATTGTCAACCAAAACCTTCCCGCAGCTCAAATGGCCGGACGATTGCTAGCGGCGATCGGCGAGATCACCGAGGTTTGTGACACGAAGCCGGGACCGTTCATGTACCGCGTTGAACGAGGAAAGATCTCAGAAATTGATCTCAACACCTAGGTCAGCAACCCGAAACATTGGGCGTGATTTCTTGGCAACGAATGTGATCAGAATGCGAGTTCGGGCGTTGTCAGGGCGGACCACTCCAAACGGCCCGGCGACACCCTCACGCCCCAGACACACGAGATGTCCCAGCCACCGCGCCAACCAACGCGCCTGGGGCATTTCGCAATTCACAAACAATCAACAACCGACTCAAGATCAACGCGGCGTGACGACCGCGACAGTCTGGAGGCCAGGTGGCTCAATTAGCAAGATCCGACGATCTGTGGGTATTCCCTCGGCTGAGGGATACGTGATGATGTCTTCGGTGGTGCAACGAGGCAAGGTCACCAGATCATGTTCGGCTCATCTACGTGATTTTGCAAGCTGGGCTGCTTGGCCAGAACTGAACTCGAAGGGAGCGAGCTTGTTGAGCATTCTGCCAGTGCAGTGTCTCGTGACCTCGGTGGAGATGCCCCTCGGCGATGAGGTCCCTGACGAGCTCACCCGGAAGGCATTCCATCAGCGCGCTGCCAGGCGGAATGTCAGACTCTCTCAGAATGGAGGCTCATCCTCGGGATCGGGTTGCGGAATCAATGCGACCGGCCTCAACCACTCCTCCGTGACGGACTGTTGTGGGCAACAACCAGATGGGCCCAAGAATACGGTCGCCGCGCACTCGTCGAGGCATACAACTCCCAAGAGCAATACCATCAAGAACTCGACAAGCACAGCATCAGAGTGCGTGCTGAGCGCTGGGACTTGGCTCATGCACTGCTCACATGCAGCCTTTTCATCCGGCAGATGTTCTTCTGGCTCCAACGGCTCGGAGCACGCGACGTCGATCAAGACCACTACGACATTCTCGACAAACCCGTCATCGACGCCTGTATGCAACGACTAAGCACTCCCCCGATCAAAAAGACAAAGAAGAAAGAACCAGGTGAGCCGCCACCCTCCGAGCAAGCCGCCTGAGGCGGCCACAATGAGGACCTCGAACTCAAATTGCTGCAGCCCGCGACCGGCGGGCCGATGCGCATGCCCGGAAACAACCTCCAAACGGCTAACGCAACACCCGCACGCCCCGGACACACGAAATGCCCCCAGCCACCGCGCCAACCGGCGCGCCCGGAGGCATTTCGCTACCCACAAAACAAGATCAACAGCTGATCGCAAGATCGGCGTCGACTTGTCGATTGTCAGACGAGTTGGACACTCTCCCCGAAAACAGCCCCCGGAATCATTAGGAATTGTCAGACAGTTGGCCAGTCGACCAAGGGCGAATTGTCACGCAAGTTGGCCACTTTCGAGCTAATCGAATGAGATCAGCAACATCGGGCAAGATCGCCCTGGGCTATTTGATTCGGACTCTGACGACTTTGCGCAATGGATTCCACGCGCTGTTCCGGGCTCCCGCAGGTGAGTACGGCAGATCCTCCGTCTTTTCGTGCTTATCAATCGGCGCATTAGATCACGCCGCGTAGTCGCCCATATGGGTCTGTTGAAACATTTAGCCTGCCGGTCGCTTGTTGTGGAACCGTCGCGCCCCGCATGGTGCGCGTTGTTCCCGTGCCCGGGAGAACATCCAGTCGATGAGGACGGCTCGCGAAGACCCAGCATCGTGCGTGTCGGCTGGACCCCGGGTCGCCCAGATAACGCCGCCAGGACCGACGCCGCCAGTCCTGGCGGCGTTATCATTGAAAGTCAAACGGTCTTCCTGTCGCCTTACTAATGGCTCTTTGGGGGTTCTTGATGGACGACAGGGCAGACTCCGGTGGCGACACCACCGGGCTGCGCGACATCGACGAGAAGGTGTTGGCCCGACACGCTTTGGAAGCTAGTGAGCGGCGGTACCGGCTTCTGGCTGAGAATGCCACCGACTCGGTGTTCCTGGTTGACCCATCCGGGGTGCTGACTTGGGTGTCCCCGGCCACCGAGAAGGTCCTGGGCTACCCACCGCAGGACCTGCTGGGAACCAGAACTGTTGACCTGGTTCACCCGGAGGATCTGCCGGAGATGCTGGCGCGGAGGGCGCGAGCGGCTAACGGCGAAACCGGGGTTCCTTTCGAGGTGCGGGTGCGGAACGTTAGTGGGGCCTTCCGGTGGATGTCGGGTTCATCGAGCAACGTTGAGGATGGCGACGGGACCGTGATCGGGCGCATCAGCACGATGCGCGATGTCCACGAGCAGGTGCTGGCCCGAGAACAACTGAATGCGGAGCGGGCCCGGTTGCGGGCGACCCTGGATTCGTTGCTGGACCCGCACGTGTTGTTGGAGGCGGTTCGGGATGGGTCCGGAGAGATTGTCGACTTCGTGTATACCGATGCGAACCCGGCGGCTTGCACGTACAACGGCCTGGCCTACCGGGACCTGATGGGGGCCAGGTTGTTGGAGTTGTTGCCCGGGCATGTGGCTTCGGGGTTGTTGGACCAGTACCAGCATGTTGTCCAAACCGGTGAACCGTTGGCACTGAACGACTTCGTATACGCCCAGGAACTGCTCGGCGGGGTGCAGCGCTACTACGATATTCGGGCGGCACGGGTCGGTGATGGCCTGTCGTACACCTGGCGAGATGTCACCCATCGGCATGACGCGGTCGAGGCGTTGGCCGCCGCCGAACACCGATTCCGGCTACTGGCTGAGAACGCCTCCGATATCGTGTGGCGACTCGACGGTGATGCCATCATCTCGTGGGTGTCGCCGTCGGTGGAGTCGGTGCTGGGATGGACCCCCGATCAGGTGGTGGGGACCAGTCCACGAGAATTGACGCACCCCGACGACCTGGACTTGCTGCTGAAGCGCTGGGCGGGTACCACGTCGGACCGAACACCTGCTCCTTTCGAGATTCGTGCCAGGGCCGCGGACGGGGGCTACC
>Ga0194043_1000849_pt1 | contig 17147 bp, 16 predicted proteins | sample JunL4415m_MetaG_FD_161274 | JGI IMG/M metagenome (GOLD analysis project Ga0194043, IMG submission 161274) | Anoxic zone freshwater microbial communities from boreal shield lake in IISD Experimental Lakes Area, Ontario, Canada - Jun2016-L442-15m | ecosystem: Environmental > Aquatic > Freshwater >...
TACAGAGAACAAGCAAACCGTGAGAGATTCTTGCTTCCAGAAGGAATTAGTATTGATTTTTTTTCGAATACAATAAGAGAATGTATTGCGTTTATAAAATAAAAGTTAATGATATTTTTATTTTCAAATCTTACTCCTCTTGATTTATCTCAGGCTCGTGTTGAGAGTATAATCGATGAAAAATATACAAAAAATTATTTTTATGAAGGTCAAAAAGGTGCCGCTCAAGTTATACACAAGTATCTTTCTACAGATTCAGATGGCAAATCTCAGATAGTGTGTACCGACACAGAACGTGGTACATTTCATCACATTGATGTTAACGGTGAACACGTTGTTGATTATAAAATGTTCATTTGATAGAGAGAGTACATTTACCTCTTAAGAGAAAAGCTAGTAAATTTGCATCAGAAGAATGTGTAAAAAATCCAACTGCTTATAAAGATATTGTTATGAATGAGAGTTCTATCAGAGAACTAGAAACAAAACCAGGTTTGTTCAATAGAACAATGGCAAAACTCACAGGAAAGAATTGCGCCAGACCACTTATTACATCATCTGATAAACTAAATGATTTGGTAATCACAGAAGAGTGGTTAATAGAAAATGCAACGTTCTTAACAATAGAACATATATTAAGAGGTCCAGAAGGATTTGCTGATTACGCTTTATGTTATCCTTTAAATGATCGACTTATTGAAGAAGATTGTTCAAATCCTACATTTATAAAGTATAAGGATATAAGAGGTGATATAATAACAGATTATGGTGGAAAGATTTTGACAAAGATGTTATTTGATTCAGTAAGAGAAAGAATAAGTGAGTTAATAGAATCGAATGATAATGTAAAAATTGAGTGTTCGGATATAGAAGATTCTGCTTTTCAAGATGAATTCATAAATATTTTGATAAACAATATATAGACAAAAAGATGTAAATTATAAAAATAAAATTGATATTAAAAAGGATGATTTTTAATATTAAATAAAAATGCCTCCAAAGACTGTTGTTGATAAAAAACGTTATGAGAAAAAAGATCCAATTGAGCATATTTTATTGCGTCCAGATATGTATGTTGGTTCAACACGACCAAGAGCTATTACGGAATTTATTGCTGAAAAGAAAGAAAATGAATGGAAAATTTTTCAAAAAGAAATATCTACATCACCAGCTATACTTCGTATATTTGTCGAAGCACTTTCAAATGCGATCGATAATGTAGAAAGAAGCAGTAAAACTAAAACACCGTGCACTATGATTAAAGTAACTCTTAATGCATTGACAGGTGAGACTTCTATCTGGAATGATGGCGACATTGTACCTATTGAAAAAGATGCCGAACAAGATTGCTACAATCATAGTATGATATTCGGGCAACTTTTAACGGGCTCAAATTATCAAGATGGGGAAGAAAGAATTGTATCTGGTCGTAATGGTCTTGGTATTAAATTGACAAATGTTTTTTCAACAAAATTTACAGTAAAAGGTTTTGATCCCAAAGAAAAGAAAACACTTTCTCAAACATGGACTAGAAATATGAGAGATACATCTGAACCGGAAATTACTAAAGAAACACAAATTTCCAAAGGTTATACAGAAGTATCTTGGATTCCAGACTTTGAACATTTTGCTTTGAAGAAAGGTTATACAGAAGATATAATTCGTTTGTACTCTCGCTACATTATTGATGCGTCGATGTTGTCTAAAGTAGAAGTATATTTTAATGATGAACTTATTCCAATAAAGACACTTACTCAATATTCGGCACTTTATGATACACCAACAGATGAGTCTCTTCTCATCAAGATAAAAGATGCAGAAGTCTTGATTACACCAGCAAAAGAATATCAAGCAATTTCGTTTGTCAATGGTGTATACACTCGTCTAGGTGGACAGCATGTAGACTCTTGGGCAGAAGCATTATTTAGACCAATTGTAGATAAGTTTAACGGAAAAAGTGCAAAGAGTAAAACACCTAAAATTAATATTACTGATGTTCGTCAGTTCTTTCGATTGTTTGTCGTATCTACAGTTGTTAGACCAGAGTTTGATGGACAAGACAAGAATAAGCTAGAATCTCCTGCTGTAGAAGCGGTTGTTAAGAAAACACATATTGCTGAAATTTGCAAATGGTCGATTATGGATAATATTGAACAGATAATTATGGCAAAAGAAATGGTAGTACTTAAAAAGATTGAAAAAGTTTCTAAAAAGACAAAAATTGAAGGATACGACCGAGCAAACAAGTCAGGTACTAAAGACAGTATACATTGTACTCTTTTTATCACAGAGGGTCTTTCAGCAAAAACATACGTAGTAGCAGGAATTGAAGAGGGTTTATATCAAAGATCTGGTCGTGACTGGAATGGTATATTGCCAGTTAGAGGAAAGTTGCTAAATGTGCGAGATAAACCAGTAGCAACTATTTCTGCAAACAAAGTTATTTGCTCATTGATACATGCTCTTGAGTTGAAACTAGGTGTAGATTACAAAGATGAAAGCAATTTTAAGAAACTTGCATATGGGAGAATTTGTATAACTTGTGACTCAGATGTGGATGGTTTGCATATTTGTGGACTCATCTTGAACTTCTTTCACTCTCTCTATCCTACCCTTTTAGAAAGAGATCAACCATTTATTGTAAGTATGCAAACACCTATCGCTCGTGTAATCAAAAAGACTGGTGATTTATTATTTTATGATGAACGTAGATTTCATAATTTCCTTGGTGAACAAACTAGCAAATTGAATGTTAAGTATTATAAGGGACTCGGTACTACAAAAGCGGAAGATGTCCCTGATACTTTTGGGTTGAAGATGGTAGAATTTGTCAATGATGACCAATCTTTAGCTAGTATGGTAAAAGCTTTTCACAAGAAAAGTGCAGATGCTAGAAAAATTTGGCTGGAACAATATAATCCAGAAGCGTACACTTTTTCTCTTGATGACCAAGGAAAGACAACTTCGATGAGTATTACAAATTTTATAAACGGAGAACTCATCAAATTCTCACACGCTGATTGTGCTAGAAGCATTCCAAACGGAATTGATGGTCTGAAAGAGTCACAGCGAAAAATTCTATACGCTGTAAAGAAAAGAAATCTGAAGTATTCTGGAAAAAGTCTTAAAGTAGCACAATTAGGTGGATACACAGCTGAACATTCAGATTATCACCATGGTGAGAATAATTTGTTTGAAACTATTATTGGAATGGCACAAGAATTTCCAGGAAGCAATAATATACCTCTTTTGTATCGCGACGGTATGTTCGGGACAAGGCTTGAAGGGGGGTCTGACTCGGCAAATTCCCGGTATATTTTTACAAAGATGGATGCTCTAACAGAACTTATTTTTAGAGAAGAAGACGAAGCTATTTTAACATATGTGCGAGATGACTGTGGTAATTTTATCGAGCCAGAATTTTATGTTCCTATTATTCCGATGATGTTAATCAATGGATGTTCAGCTGGGATAGGAACAGGTTTCTCGTGTAAAGTGCCTTGCTACAATCCTCTTGATATGGTAGAAGCTATTAAAATTTGGTTGGAAAATGATGGTGAGGTTTTAGTGTCTGATCCTGATGATCCAACAAATATTGTTAGCATGTTTCCTGAATTCACACCTTGGTATCGTGGATTTATAGGAGAGATAGAAAAGAATGCTGAAAATAGGTTTATTTCATATGGAATTGTTGAAGAAGGAAAAAAAGGTACTGTCGAAGTTAAAGAATTACCTGTTTCTATGTGGACTTCTAATTTTGCAGAATTTTGTGAAGATTTAAAAGCTGAGAAAAAACTCAAGACTGTATCAAATTATTCATCAACAAAAAAAGTTCATTTTGTACTCACAGAAGGAGATGATTTTAGATGCGATTTGGACAGTTTAAAACTTCATTCATATCTCTATACCTCTAATATGGTTATGTTCAATGAAAAATTACAAATAAAGAAACACGACACTGTAGACTCAATTTTAGACAATTTTTGCAGAGTTAGATTTGAGTTTTACGAAAAAAGAAAAAGGCATCAGCTTGATGCATTAGAGAAAGAGATTAGGTATCTTGGAAACAAAGAAAGATTTGTATCAGAAGTTGTAAGTAAGACTATATCGATTATGAATGAAAATGAGCGTGATATTGTTGAAGTATTAACTGCGCGAGGCTATAACGAGGACCCAAAGAAGACTGAAGGCGAAGGAGGATATGATTATTTACTTCGGATGCAAGTTAGAACCTTCACAGCTGATAAGATTAAAGAACTTAATAAGGATATTGCCTCTTTGAAAGAAAAATTGGAGGGATTAAGGGCTAAGAGTGAAAAGAAAATATGGCTTGAAGAACTTAAAAACTTCGAAAATGGGTATAACAGATGGATTCAAGAAATTGAACAAGAAGAAGCAGTTGCTAAAAAACGGAGGGCAACAAAAAACAAAAAATAAAAGTGAAATAATCAACTATTATTATTAATAATTTGTAAAATGAAGTCAATAATATCTGTTGTAAAAAATCGGCGATTTGATTATAAACTATTATCCGAATTTATTGTAAAGAAACAAATCTCTTTATCAGAAGACTATTCTAAAATTAAACTTACTAGAGATACTTTAATAACTGGTAGTTGTTCTAATTGTTTTTTAGAAACCTCTAAAAATTTTAGAGCAATAATAAAACAAGATAATTTACTATGTAAATTATGTACTTTGAAAAATGCACAAAATAAAACCAAGGCTACTTTTATGAAAAATTACGGAGTAGAATGGTCATTACAATCTCCAGAAGTTAGAAAAAGAAGTAAAGATACTTGTATGAAAAAATATGGTGTTGAAAATCCGTCACAGTATCCAGAAATTAAAAAGAAAAAAATAGATACTTGTATGTGTAATTATGGTGTTGAACACCCTTGTCAATCTTCAGAAATTAGGCAAAAAGCTAAAGATACATGCATGGAAAATTATGGTTTTGAATACGCTGGTCAATCTCCAGAAATTAAACAAAGAATCAAAGATACTTGTATTGAAAAATATGGTGTAGAAAACCCATTTCAGTACGATGAATTTAAAGAAAAAAGTAAAGATACTTGTATGGAAAAATACGGTGTTCAATACGCTAGTCAATCTCCAGAAAATAGGCAAAAAATGAAAGATACTTGTATTGAAAAATACAGTTTTGAAAATCCGTCACAGTATCCAGAAATTAAAAAGAAAAAAATAGATACTTGTATGGGTAATTATGGTGTTGAACACCCTGGTCAATCTTCAGAAATTAGGCAAAAAATGAAAGATACTTGTATTGAAAAATACGGTGTTGAAAACCCTGGTCAATCTCCAGAAGTTAAAGACAAAATGAAAGATACATGTATGAAAAAATATGGTTTTGAATACGCTGTTCAATCTCCAGAAGTTAGGCAAAAAGGTAAAGATACATGTATAGAAAATTATGGTGTCGAAAACCCTTTTCAGTCTCCAGAAGTTAAAGACAAAATGAAAGATACATGTATGAAAAAATACGGTGTTCCACATCCAATGCAAAATGCTGAAATAGCAGAAAAAGTAATGTTATCCACATTTAAATATAAAAATTACATATTACCATCTGGTAAAATAATACATTATCAAGGTTATGAGAATTTTGCTATCGAACATTTTATAAAATCCGGAGTTTCTGAGGAAAATATATTAAATGATCGTATAAGTGTTCCAGAAGTTTGGTATGAGTATGAAGGAAAAAGAAAAAGATATTATGTTGATATATTTATACCTGATCAAAATTTATGTGTAGAAGTAAAATCAACTTATACTCTAGCTGCAAAAAAAGATCAAGTTTTAATAAAGCACGAAGCTGTCAAGGCTTTAGGATATCTGTGTGAGATCTGGGTGTATGACAAAGAAGGCAATCGAATTGAGATCATTAGTTAAGCAGAATGTTATTTACATATTGTAATAATACTCACAAAGTATTATTATAGACTTTTTGTTTCAATAAAAGCATTAGAAATTTTTAAAAAAAATCTAATGGAATTATACTTTCATTCTTCTTCCTTTTGAACGATTTGTTAGTTTTATCAAAATAATTTCTAATAATCTACTAAGGTCTATCACTGTCTATTCTTCTTTGTCGTTCTTGTTGCCATATTGCCTCCTGTTGATCAAATTGAGATGCTGATGAATTTTGTTGGTTATAATTTGCCCGAAGTTGTGCTTGTCGCAGTGCATCTATTCGTCTAATTTCAGCAAGTTCTCTCTGTCGTTGAGATTCTCTTTGTTCTCTTGCAATTCTTTCATTCCTTTGATAAGGTGTTTCACGTTGTTGTTCTTGTAGGGCCTGTTGACGAGCCCATTCTTCCATCTCTTCATTACGTCTTCTATTTGCTTCCCTTACTTCAGAAGATATATGTTGATTTGCCAGAAATGGGCTCGAAAAACTAGGAGTTGGGTGATGTTGACGAGCCCATGCTTCCATCTCATATTCACGTCTTCTATTTGCTTCCCTTACTTCAGGAGATATATCTTGATTTGCCAGAAATGGGCTAAAAAACCCAGAATTTTTACGTTGAATACGAGCTTTACGTTTAGCTTAGGCTATAACAAAAAATTGATCTTGATCCTGCTTTGGAAAATTCCACTGACTTTGTCGTCCATTAGTGTAATATACTCTACCTAGATCAACATTATCGCTAATACGTCTTTCCCAACCGAGTGGAAGTGGCCGGTCGTCATTTTGCAAAGGGTCACGTGGCTGATAACGTTGTGGTGAACGAGATCTATTTTCTGGTATATTATTAAACATGTTTTTATAATAATATAAATATAATTATATTTTCAAATTTATATTTATCAAGTTGTTCGATGGGTACTTAGTATTCTACATCGAAAATGTATAAAATTATAATCTTGCATTTGGTGTTTTATAATTTTTCCATTACTAGAATGTAGTTCCTATAATTTTAATTGGAAAATCCAAAAATACAACCATTTCATAATTGAAGTTTCTAAAAAGAGGTTTTTGATTATTTATAAATCAACGTTTGGTTAGTAATTTATTGGGGTATAATCTCTCTAAATTCTGCATATAGAGAATTTAACTTCATTAAATGAGAATTTATTTCTGCAGTCTCTCTTTCATCATCCCTTATAAGTCCACCATCAATTAGTTTCTTTTCTTCGGCTAGTTTTTTATACATTTCTTCAAAAATCCTTTCACAAAGAAATTTTAAATCAGAATGTACGACTGGATTTTCTAAAAAATCAATTAAATGCTGTAAATCTTCTATATACACCCGAACGCTCCATTGGTTCATAGGAGGTTCTATATTATCATTAAGTATAAATTGTCTTAATGTACCCAATACTATACCCCTATTATAATCATTAAAATGATTAATACTTGTTAATAATTCTAAATGTTCCTGTAGATTGAGACCAATCTCACTATTTCTACGTACTTCCGCTAGTACACGTTGACGTTCTTCTGCTTGTACACGTTGACGTTCTTCTGCTTGTGCACGACGTTCTACCCCTTGTGCACGTTGAATACGGTGACGAGCTCGACGTTCTTCCGCTTGTACACGTTGACGTTCTTCTGCTTGTGCAAGTTGAATACGAGCTTGATATTCTGCTTCCTGATTTGGAAAATTCCATTGACTTTGTCTTCCATTAGTGTAATATACTCTGCTTGGATCAACATTATTGCTAATACGTTCTTCCCAACCGAATGGAAGTTGCCGTTCGTCATTTTGCAAAAGATCACGTGGCCGATTATGAGGTGGTGAACGAGACATATTTTTATAATAATATAAATATATTTATATTATTATATTTTCAAATTTATATTTATCACGTTGGAAATCCGCAAAAGATCATTAAAAAGAGACAACTAAGTGTCTTACATAATAATACTTTGTAAGTATTATTATTTTCTTTTACATAGTCGCTTAATATCCTATAAAAGGTGTATTATGCGTGAGAGAATCAGTATCTACAATTCAAATGAGTTCTTGTAAGTGTTGAATGTATTATTTATAAGTAATTTTCATCAAAATTATTTTTATTTACAAATTCGATAACACCTTGTATGCAATCTTTAATAACATATTCATTTGAATATTTAACAAAACCATAAATTAAATCATCTAATTCATCCAAAGTCCATTGTTCTTCATTAGTATTTTGAACATCAAATATAATATAATTATCTTTAAAGCCAGTTATATCACTATAAAATGGTCTAAATCGAATTTTTTTAGTATTAAAACTACCAATCCCACCTTCTGAACAATCAAAATATGGCAAATTACACACTGTTTCTGTTTTACACATAGATAACCATTCTCTAACAATTTCTTGATTTGCGTTATTATATTCACATTCTTTTTTTAATGCATTCCAAATATCTATATGTGGTTTAGTTACATATTGATCAATTCTAAATATTAAACGAACATAATGTGTATCCGGAATATTCATTTTATATATAATCTACATAAATTACGTAAAATTTGAAATTTTTTGAATATTAAAGATTAAATATTAATTATCTGGTGTCAGGATTTCATAATTTTTCCATTACTAGAATGTAGTTCCTATAATTTTAATTGGAAAATCCAAAAATACAACCATTTCATAATTGAAGTTTCTAAAAAGAGGTTTTTGATTACAAATTTATTATGATATATTATTTATAGCATTCATAAATCTATTATATATATAATTTAATCCATCTAATTGTCGAATTAAATTTGCAGTATCTGCTTCATCATGCGTTGTAAGTCCATCATCAATTAGTTTCTTTTCTTTGACTAGTTTTTCATACATTTCTTCAAAAATCTTTTCGCAAAGATGTTTTAAAACAGAATGCACATTTCTATCTCTTAACATATAAATCATTGACTCTAAATTCATTATATAAGACGAAATTAGGTTAATCTATTTATAGGACGTTGATTATCTTCTAATATCATTTTTGATATTGAACCCAATACTTCCATATTAAGTTGATCAAAATTATTATTAGTTATGAATTCCAAATTTTCACGTAGATCGCTACCATTCCGAGCTTCTTGTTGACGTTCAATACGGGCTTGACGTTCAGCTTGTACACGTTCAATAAGAGCTTGACGTTCAGCTTCTGCTACTTCATAATATTGTTGACGTCTTTCCTCTTATTCCGGATAAGGAAAATCCCATTGACTACGCCCTGTTGACCTATCAACCTAGTATGTTCTATCGGGATCAGCTGTATTACTAAAATGACGAGTCCAATTTGGTGGAAGTTGAAAATCCTTTTCAGTCTCCAGAAATAATGAAAGATACGTGTATGAAAAAATACGGTGTTGAATATCCAATGCAAAATCCTGAAATATCTGAAAAATCAATGTTAAAAGATATATGGCTTGAACAATTTGAAAATGGTTACAAGAGGTGGCTTCAAGAAATTGAACAAGAAGAAGCAATTTCTAAAAAACGCAGGGTAACAAAGACAAAAAAGTGAACTAAAACAACATTATGAATATATTCCTTATTTTCATACAAATGGACCTAGCGATTTTGAAAGACAACAAGAACGCGATAAATTAAAAATATAAGTGTGTAATCATTTTTAATAATATATATTTATAAATATTTCATATATATATATAAATATATATGAAATATTTAATTGTTGGTGGAACAGGTTCAATTGGTTATAAGTTAGTAGATGAATTATTACAAATTGGTCATACTATATATGTAACAACTAGTAAAAAAGAAAAAGAGGATTCTACTAAAAAAATATATTACTTAACTAGTAATAATTTAGAGATATTAGACATATGTGGAAAATTAGATGGTGTAGTTTGGGCTCATGGAGTTAATGTTAATGATAATATTGAAAATACAATTGAACTAACTAGTTTATTAGATACAAATGTAGTATTTATTGTAAATACATTACAATATATGATTAATAAAAATATACTTAAAGATGGAAGCAAACTAGTTATTATTAGTTCTATATGGGAAAAATTATCGAGAGATAATAAACTATCTTATAGTATATCTAAATCAGCCCTATCTGGTCTAGTTAAGTCTGCTGCATATGAATTATCTGCTCGAAATATATTGATAAATAATGTATGTCCAGGACCTATAGACAATGAAATGACACGTAATACACTAAAAGCTGAACAATTAGAATATTTAAAAAATTATATGAAATTTGGAAGATTAGTGACACTAGACGATGTTTGGAAGACAGTAAAATTTTTACTAATAGATAATACAGGTATTACAGGACAATCAATAATGGTAGATCTGGGTTTTTGTGGAATAAAAAAATATAATTAATTTATAATTAAAAATAATTCTAATAAATAATGTTCAGTGTTGGAAATACAGATTTTAAAATAGAATCTAGATATATAAATAGTTTATCTATAAAATCATATGATAAAGTATATGAGGTACATATTAATAATGATAACATAAATAAAATAATAAATGATAATTTTGTAGAAGGAGATTATATAGTTGCTGATAAATATTTTGAAGGACAGATTAAAAATACTAAGATATATTATATCGAAGCAATTGAAGATAATAAAGTTATGGATACAGTACTAAATACATTAGATAAGTTATCCGAAAATAATTTTACTAAAAAGAATAAACTGATAATTATTGGCGGTGGTATAATTCAGGATATAAGTGGTTTTTTATGTGCTATGTATAAGCGTGGTATTAAATGGCTACTAGTACCTACAACAATGTTAGCTATGACAGATTCATGTATTGGTGGAAAGGTATGTCTAAATAGAGGTGGAAAGAATATGCTTGGATTGTTTGTATCTCCTTCGAAAGTTATAATATCTGATAAATTTTTAGAAACACTTGATCATAATATGATAATATCTGGTTTAGGAGAATCACTTAAGTTAGCTATTATAGCTGGTCAAAAAGAAGTTGATAAGTTTATAGAAATGTACAATACTAAAAATTATGTTGATATTATTAAACAATCATTAGAAATAAAAAAAACGATAGTTGAATATGATGAATTAGAAAAGAATGAAAGACGAGTATTAAATTATGGTCATACTATAGGCCATGCTTTAGAAGGTGCAACAAATTATTTTATACCACATGGTATAGCAGTCCTATTAGGTATGTATTATATAAATAAACTTTTTGTAAAAACTAATTTATTTAACGAAATAAACGAGCTAATATTAAGTATGGTTCCTCCAAAATTTTTAGTAAAATTAGATATAGACAAGTTATCTGGCTTTATTAAGACTGATAAAAAAAATATGGGAAACGACATTTGTCTAATTGTTCTAGAAGACTTTGGTAAATCTACATTTATTTTTAAAAATCTTGAAGTATTAATATATGAGTTATCTGATTTATTATTGTAATTATCAATATAATATATTGTATTTAAGAATTCTTACCCTTTTTGGTTCTTTATTAATGACGAACAATACATTTTTGGTTTACACACAATAGTAAAAAATAAAAATTACTTATATGTAATTTTTATCATATTATGATTATTTAGATTCTTTAGGATCATAATTTAAGTTTTTTTTAAACCGTGAACTTACACCTAACGGACATATTACAAACTTATAGTTTACTCAATGAATTTAGAAGCATAGATGGCAAGACTTTTTTCTAATCCTAAAAATTCAATATTAATTTGGTTTAATTTTTGGTTATCTCCACAATAGTTTTTATCAGAGTCTTTTTTAATAATTTTCATTTTGTCATAATCTCCTATAATCAAATAGGCTATATCTGATAATTTATATTTTTTATTATAACATATATTGATAGTTTTCTCTAACACTGACTGTTTTTCTATATGATCAAAATAGAATTTAATTATTTTTACAAAATCATCTTCATACATAAAATCAAAATATTTATCTTCAAAAATTGTAACAAAGCTATTTTCATCTATTTTCTTTTTTGTGAGAAAGCAACTTTTAATAAATCTATCAGGTTCTTCATTGATATGAAAAATATTAAAAATTCTAAAATTATACATATTCACATAAGGTAACGATCTTTGATATATAAGATATTTAGAAAAACCATAATAATCAGTTGGTACATTATATACATCTTCTTCTTTTCTGTTCAAAATATCAGTTGAACGATCATAAATTGCGGCTGAATCAAAATTAATAATCATTTTAAATTTGTCTGCAAAGTGTAGTAAATTCTCTAACATTAGTAAATTTAAATATACAACTTCGCTAGTTTCTTCTTTTGTTCTTCTACCTCCTATTATAGCACTATGAACCAATATATCAAACTTGTTTTTATCTAAGTAACTTTTAATAGCAATTTGATCTAAAACATTTAATTCTGTACGTGTTAAGTTTGTTATTTGGTAAAGTTCTGAGTTTAAATTATCTTTTATCATTTTTGCTATATTTCCATTTCCTCCTGTGATTAAAATTCTCATTTAAAAATATTATATTTAATATCTAAATGTTAATTTTAAATATAAATATAAAGAAATATAAAAATGTTATAAATGAAAATAGTTATATATACTTATTATTTCCAAGAAAATAGTGGTGGTGTTCTAGCGCTTTATAACTTAGGAAAACATATCAAAGACTTAGAAATTCCAAGTATTTGTGTAAAAATGTTTGATAGTAATAATCAAAAAATAATAAATTCATGTTTTAATGATTATATAGATATAAATGATATAGATGATAATGCAATTATAATATATCCTGAAGTTGTTCAAGGAAATCCTTTAAATAAACGTTATGTTGTTAGATGGATATTAGCTCCTATTGGAATTAATTGTAATTCTAATCTTGTAAATACATGGGGTAAAAACGATTTAGTTTATTATTTCAATTCAGATTTAAAATTTGTTCAAAATCCAGAAAAAATCGGAAACATATATAAATTATTGTGTATAATGCATATTGATCCAATTATTAAACAAACTAATTTTGGCGAAAGAACTGGTATTTGTTATACAATACGCAAACAGCAGGCTCATAAAAATCCTATAAATTACTATATTTTTGAAGATAAGTTACATGAAATACCAAACAGTTTTAGTAAATCACAGTGTGTAGAATATTTTAATAAATGTAAAATGTTTGTTTCTTATGATCCAATGACGTTTTTAACAATTATGGCTGCAATGTGTGGATGTATTTCAGTGGTATATCCATTTGATAATTTAACTAAACTAGAATGGATAAATACAACTACTGCGGCTGCTGAATATCTTAAAAGTAAAGGCTTAGATAATTTATATGGTATAGCTTATGGTTTAGAAGATATACCATATGCAATGGATACGATTCATTTAGTGAAAGAACAATGGGAAGATATACAAAAATTTAATAAGGAAATATCAATAGTTCCTTTTATAAATGATATGCATAATTTTGAAAATATGCAAAACACTCTTCAAAATAACTATTTTTGAAAATTTTTATATCTTAAGGTTATAAAAATTTCTTTTATTTTAAAAATCTTCAATTGACATATTATGATAAGCTCCCTAACAAAATCATTCTGTTATAATTCTATCAGAATTAGTAAATTCTTCTAAATATAAATATTGACAATAAATTGGATGTCTAGTAATATTTCCTGAAAAGTATACTATTAAAGTATCTACTCACTGTTTTGTTAAACTATATTAACAATCATTTCATTTTTAAATTCTTCTCGTGATAAAAATGGTTCCATGTCTTCAAACGGTCTGTTTGTAAAAGTTCCATCATCATTTTTAATAGCATTAAGACGAGGATAACGTGATTGAACACAGCAAAATATCTCTAAAATTACAGTTTCTGTACACTTTAAAAAAGCATCAAGTGCTTGGTCAACATCTATATTTTTACTTGAACTTATATGCTTAATACCATATGCGTTAGCTATCTTTTCTATATTTGGAAATGATAATCCACTTGATGTATCAGCACCAAATTTAGCTTTAAAAAAGTTATTTTGTGTTATTTGATTAGCACCATAAGCACCGTTATTAAATATCATTATTTTAATAGGAAGCTTATATTGAATTATAGTTTGTAGTTCTTGAATATTCAATTGAAATGAACCTTCTCCGAAAATAGGTATAATCATTTTATCTTTAGCAGCAATACTGGAACCTATAGATGCAGTAAGTTCAAAACCCATATCACCTTGGCTACTTATTAAAAATTTATCATCTTTTTTAATACTTGTCATATGCCATACATTAGTAATAATAGAACCTGATGATACAATAATTATCTTATTTTCAGGGGCTACATTAAAAAACTTTTTTAAAGCAAAATAAGGATTAATACCATTAGAATCATCAGAACACTCTGGAATTTCAAACATCCATTTATGTTTCCAATGGTTACATTTATGTACCCAATTTGTATAATCAGGTAAATTATAATTAAAATTATCAAAAAATGTATTTAGATCCATATCTGCCTTAAGAGTATAATTAATATTATCTTTCATTAATTCATTTTTATCGTTGTCAATATATACTATTTTAGCTTCTCTGGCAAACCAGTCAGATTTGTATCCAATAATTCCCTGTGACATACGACAACCAAGAGATAATATTAGATCTGAATTTTGTACTGAAAAGTTACCTGGTCTATCACCAATTAATCCAACTTTTCCACAATATAATATATCATTCGTTTCAAGCAAGTCTGTACCATGATATGATACAACACAAGGTATATTATATTTCTTTATAAAAGCATTAAATTTATTATTACAATTACCAAGTTTAATTCCATTTCCTGCTAAAATAATTGGACGTTTAGATTGTTGTAATAGTTCACTTATATTATTAAGTATAATAAATTCAGGAACGGAATCATTAACTTTAGTTATAATAGGAATATCGTCATCATCAATTAGCATACTTTGAATATCAACAGGAATAGATAACCATACAGGACCAGGACGACCATTAATAAGATTATATACAGCCTTAATTAAAACAGATTTAATTTCAGTTACATTTAATATTTCATAAGCATATTTAGTAATAGGTGTAACCATAGAAATAATATCACTGTCAGCACCTGCGTAGTGACGTAGTTTCATAGACTCTGTATTAATACTTCTAATTGATTCAGTTGATTTAACTTGTCCCGAAATAAATAATACAGGTACACTATCTTGATGAGCAACCAGACAAGGACTAATTGTATTAGTTGCAGCACAACCTGCCGTTGTACAAACAATTGCTGGTTTACCAAGTGTTTTTCCGTAACCAACAGCTGAATAACCGCATGCTTGTTCGTGGTGTTGATAATAAATTTCAAAGCCTGGTGTTTTACCAAAAGAATCATTAAGATGCATAGAAAAACCACCAGTAATTGTAAAAATAGTATCTAATTTGTTTTTCAATAAAAAATTTACAATATAATCACTAACTTTCATTCTTTCTATATTAGTTAAATTGTTTTAAATTAGATAATAATCTATTCAGATGCTTTTTTAAATCTATTTTCAATCATAACAATACGATTCGCATCTTTATTCGCAAACTCTTGATATCTGTTACTAATGTATTTAATCCACTCTAATTCAAACTTAGTAGCATTTATAATAAGTTGTTCAAAATTATTTAGATTAATTTTTGAGGTATCAAAAATGACATATCTTGTTTCAAACTTATCTAGAAGATTATTTGAAACAAGATTTTTAATAAATTTTTCAGAATTATTACTAATACCACCACCCATACAACATTTAATATTATGTTTTTTGGCAGCTGAAAAAACAGTAGATATATAATTATACATTTCATCCGTATCAACAAAATCTCTATCTTTACCTAAAGAACAAACAAAATCAACACGACCAAATATAAGATAATCTAAATCGTCAAATGATTTTTTAAAAGATTCGAGATTATTATAAGATGTAATAGTTTCTAGATTAAACCCTTTTTTACCGGTATATCCATTGTTTTTAAGTATAGTTAAGAATTTTGAGAGAGCAAAGTTGGTTTCAATCATAGGAGAGATAATAATATCAGCATTCAAATGCATACAATCAACAATATCTCTCTTAGCTTCACCACCTCCTATCTTAATAGATAAGTCTAGACCTAATAGGGCTGTTAGGTAACGCATAGATACAATTTCATTATACTGAGCCCCTTCATCTTCAAACGAAATTTTAATACCTACACATCCAATATCTTTAAGTTTTTTTAATATATGTATTAACTCTGGAGTAATCATTTATATTTTTAAATATATATTTAAATATATATTATTTATGAATTATTACAAATTGGTCGTACTATAATGTAGTAATAATTTAGAGATATTAGGCATATATGGAGAATTCAATAGTTTATTTTGGCTCATAGACCTATATTAATATTAAAAATATAAGTGAATTTAACTAATTTAATTTTACTATATAAATGGTATTTTAAATAGTAAATTATTGTTTTTTATAATATAAAGAAATAATAAAAATGTTATAAATGAAATTAGTTATATATACTTATCATTTCCAAGAATACAATGGTGGTGTTCTAGCGCTTTATAACTTAGGAAAACATATCAAAGACTTAGAAATTCCAAATATTTGTGTAAAAATGTTTGATTCTACTAATCAAAAAATAATAAATTCATGTTTTAATGATTATATAGACATAAATGATATAGATGATAATGCAATTATAATATACCCTGAAATTACCGAAGGAAATCCTTTAAATAAACTTCATGTTGTAAGATGGATATTAGCTCCTATTGGAATACATATTGGTATATCTCCTAATATTGTAAATACATGGAGTAAAAATGAGTTAGTTTATTATTTTAATTCAGATTTAAAATTTGTTCAAAATCCAGAAAAAATCGGAAATATATATAAATTATTGACTATAATACATATTGATCCAATTATTAAACAAACTAATTTTAGTGAAAGAACTGGTATTTGTTATGCAACACGAAAACAGTACGCTCATAAAAATCCCATAAATTACTATGTATTTCAAGAAAATTTATATGAAATACCATATAGTTTTAGTAAATCACAGTGTGTAGAATATTTTAATAAATGTAAAATGTTTGTTTCTTATGATCCAATGACGTTTTTAACAATTATGGCTGCAATGTGTGGATGTATTTCAGTGGTATATC
>Ga0194043_1000859_pt1 | contig 17074 bp, 14 predicted proteins | sample JunL4415m_MetaG_FD_161274 | JGI IMG/M metagenome (GOLD analysis project Ga0194043, IMG submission 161274) | Anoxic zone freshwater microbial communities from boreal shield lake in IISD Experimental Lakes Area, Ontario, Canada - Jun2016-L442-15m | ecosystem: Environmental > Aquatic > Freshwater >...
CCGTGGGCCAGGGGGTGAATGCGGCCATGGAAGGCGCGACGGTGCTCGCCCAGTGCCTGCACGAGCATCGCGATTCGCTGGATGCTGCGTTGGCGGCCTACGCGGCCACGTGGGGCCGGGAAACCGATGCGCTGCGGCGGATTGCGATGACGATCGACCTCTCACAAACCATGACGCCCTTCCGGATCCTCATGGCCTCGTTTCTGGGCTACTCCTGCTTGAGGCTCGCCAAACGCGAGGATCTCAGTTACGCCGAGGCCTGGGAGACTTTCCGCCGCGGCGAAGATCGCATCAGACGCACGCCCCTGGGGCTGGTGCTGCCTCGCCGACGAGGCTGAGCGGTGACCTGCCCCCAGGGGCGTACGTCGGGTGGAGCCGCCGCGGACGATCGGAGGTGGCGCGAGGCACATCTCCATGAACCTCACACAGCATGGCGCGAAGGTCTGCGGCGTGGCCTTTGGCGGCGCGGAGTGGCTGCCGCATCTCCCCGCGCCGGGCCAGCCCTTTCATGTCGCCTTCAAGCCGAAGATCAACGAGTTCCGCGGCCGCCGCACCGCCCAAATGGAGATCATCGACTGGCGGCCAGAGGGCATCGACGTGGGCGTCGAACTGCCGCTGCCGGCTGTTCAGTAGTTCTGCACGCGATGCTATAATCTGAACAGGTTTCCATCACCCTTAAGCGACGTCGCATACATCATGATCCAGAAACTCCGCAGGCATGGCGACGATCTGGCTCTTGTGTTCAATCGTGAGATGCTGGCTTCTTTTGGAATCGATGAGGAAACACCTCTCCAGGTTTCTGTCACCGGCACGACCGTCAACGTGACGCCGCAACTCGCCGACGACGCCACGTCCGCAGATCGCAAAGCCCGCTTCGAGAGGGCCTTGGAGTCGACGCTCACGAGATACGAGAAAACACTTCGCAAACTTGCGGAGTGAACCTGTGGAAATCACGGCTCTGTCGCTGTCTGAAGTGGTCGCTATTCACGAGGAACAGATTCGCCGATTCGGTGGGTCTTTCGGCATTCGTGACCAGGGGCTTCTTGAGGCCGCCATCAACATGCCACAGGCGTCCTTTGGTGGGCAGTTCCTGCACGGGGATTTGCAGGGTATGGCCGCTGCCTATCTTTTTCATCTCGTTGCCAATCATCCATTCATCGACGGGAACAAGCGGGTCGGTGCTGCTTCCGCAGACGTGTTCCTCGGAATGAATGGTTGGCAACTCACGGCCGATCAGGACACGTACGCTGACTTTGTGCTCGATATTGCCGCCAGCCGACGGGAGAAGAAGGATGCCTTGGAATTCTTCCACCGCCATGCGGTGCAAATGCCTGAATGACAGTGATCTGGTCAGAGTCTACCTCACACTCTGGTCAGTAGCGTTCACCAAACGAGGCATGCTCGTCCTCCTGTCGATCTTGAGCGGCTCGTGCGGAAACCGCTGACGCGCGCCGGCCGGTTTCGCACACTCACGTGTGTGCTCCACGTGCCGTTTGAACCAGCTTCGGGTTCGCTCCCACATCGCGGGCGATTCACGTTGCTGGCCCTACGTTGGATCGCAGTTATGGCTCAGCCGGCAATCTCATCCATTTCGGCGAGAATCTCGGCGAGCAGATTGCCGAGCCCAAGGAGTCCTGCGAGACGGCCAAGTTCGGCACGCTCTGAGGAGGGCATGTGCCGCACGATCTGGCGAAGATCGCGACGGCTCTTATGGCTCCCCTTCGCTGCCCATGCCAGCTTCGACGCTGCCGCATCAGGCCTCGATACCACCGGGATCTGCATTCCCTCGAAGATCTCGAGCAACGCCGAGCGGTCCAACTCGCCGGGAATCATCTCGCGGGGGTAGATGTCGATCTTCAGCGCTTCGGCCAGGTCAAAGAGCTGAAACATCGACCTGTCCGCGACGGCGCGACGAACGGCATCGGCATCGAGCATGAAGCCGGCCTGCGTGGCAGCGGCCATAAATGCCTCGAGGGTGCTGGCAAGCGCTGGATTGTCCACCACAATGTCGATGTCTTGCGTCATCCGCGGCTCACCGTAGGCCACGCTCGTGATACCGCCGGTGAGGTGAAACCGCACCTTGTGATTGGTCAGGATGACGAGCAGCCGTGACAGCGTGTCGCGGAATATCTCAGCCGGATACATGATCGAGCATCCGCTGAATCAGCATTCGCGAGGTCGCGTTGGAGCCGTAGAGCCGCATCGCCGTCTCCCACTTTAGCCGCTCCGCGGGCAGGGGCCCGCTGCGGGCGAGGATTTCCCTGCCGATCACGCCTCGTGCCCAGACAAACATGGCAGCAGCCCGGGCCACGCGTGCGTGCGCGGGCAGGGCATCCTGCGCTTCGCGGAACCGGGCCTCGGCTTGGGTTCGAACCATTTCCATGTCCCCATCCTACGCAAACTCGCTCGGAGGCGAAAACCGTGGCCAACTGTGGCTTGCGAACCGTCTTTTGTGCGGGCATGAATCGGGGTTCTGGCTGGGGGCGGCTTTCGATCGGGTCGAAACCGGCTCCCGCGATATCCAGCGACCGCAAGCGATCACAACAACCGTTCACAAGAGGCGGGCTCGCCGGAACAACTGCCACCCTCCGCAGGCCAGCCCGGCGAGCATTATGGTAGACGTCGATGGCTCGGGCACGGCAATCGGACTTGCGAGACGAAAACCGATGGCGGGCCTGGAGCGAGAGCCGGACGTCGCGAAGTCGGGCCAGCGTCTCCGGTGTGCGTAGCTCGGGGTAATCCTCTATCAATGCCGCGACGTCGGCGAGGTCATAGAGCCGCGATGTCGGCGAGGTCATAGAGCCGCGACGTCGGCGAGGTCATAGAAGGATAGTCCGGTCAATGGCACTACCGCAACGGTCTTCCGGCTGATGAGCGACTCGTGAGTCTCGGGAGGAGCGGGCCCCGGCGTCCGGCAGCAGTTCGAGGCTGTGGATGTCGATGTCGGGCAGCTCTTGGGGCGACGCCGCTCATAGCGGCGGGCGGGACGACCGGCCCATGGGCTGCGACCGGATGGCCCGGTGTCTGGTCTAGCTGCTCGTGAAGGTGTGCAGATCCTGACCACGACGCGGCTCGCTTCCCGGCGGTGTCCCACCAGGAATGACGAGCGCGGTGGCCTTCAGGGGCAAAGATGATCCCGGGGGTGGCCGGGGCGGTGTGCGGCGTGATGCCATCACCGAGGCGATGCGGGCGGAGACGAATGAGTCGCCCGGCATCAAGAGCAGGATCGACGATGTGGCGGCGGCCGTGGCGGCTGTCAAACGGGATCTGATCGCAGGGTTGCCGAAGATGCGGCGAACCGGCAGGACGGATGTCAGCGATCTCACGTTCTCTGTGAACGCCCTGACGCCCGTGTCGGAGCCGCTGTACGCCGTCGCCTGACTGCTGGTGGGGTGCCGGGGTGGCGGGTTCGCCTGCCGCCCCGGCACTGATAAGCGACCCTATACTCCACCATGGGCTCCACCATGGCGACTCTCGTCGCCCTCTTCATGCCTGGGGGAGCGTTCTGCTGACGCTCCTGCTCGTTCTGGGCAAAAACAAAAACGAAACCTGGACGGCTCACTGATCCGCCTCCAAGACGGTCTTGCCTCTCCCCACCTCAACCTCGACCTCTCGAAGCTCAGGTGTAATCTGCTGGCGCCAGTCCCTTCTTTCCGCGTGGCATTGGTTGCCTCCCTCGGTTTGCTCCACCCCCAGATTCTCTCTCTGGAAGTGGTGCTGCTTAAGGGGGGCAGGTCATCGGCCACTGACCCCTGCCCTCTGGGCTGACTTCTGGTTACAAATAAATGCATGGATGCAGTCGATCAATTGCTGGCCGAGCATGCCCCGTGGGCCGGGCGTGATCTCCACTGGCCACTGACGCCGTTTGAGAGTTTCCTTTGGCTCGAAGACCGGCCCCAGTTTCCGCTGCTGTTCCGCGTCGATCTGCGGTTTGACGGCAGGATCGATCCAGAGTCGATGCGGGGAGCTTATCGCTTTGCGCTGGGCCGGCACCCGCTGCTGCGGTCGACGATCCGAGCGGGCCAAGGGGCCGCCACCTGGCATGCGGCCGCGATCGGCTGGCAGGAGCTGGAGCTATTTTCGGGAGAAGTAAGTGACGAGCCGCGCATGGAGTGGGTCGATCTGACGCAGGTGGCGGGCCTGCGGGGCGGACTCCGGCAGACCGACACCGGCTGGGACGTGCGACTTGAGTTCCACCATGCCTGCTGCGACGGGCAGGGAGCGCGGATGTTTATTCAGGATCTCGTGATGGCCTATGCCGTCTTACGGAAGTGCTGCGATCACACCACGCCATTCCTGCCGATCGATATTTCCCACCTCGATCGCCGGGGGCAGTTCACGGGCCCTGGTGCAGTGATCCCGCACCTGCGGCGAATGCGGAGCACGCTCCGACTGCTCACGCCCCGGCCGCGGCCGGCGGCAAAATTTCACTCAGCGGTGGTATCTCACCAGCTCTCCACACCGCCCACGGCCAGCACCGCGCTCCAGCCCACCGGCCTGTGCAGCTACACCTTCCAGCCAGACGTTGTCTCGCAGTTGCAGGATGTCCAGCAGCATAACGGAGCAAGCTTCAACGACGTGGCGGTGGCGATCCTCTTCGAGGTGCTCGGCCGTTGGCAGCGGGACCACGGGGCTTCTGCCCGTTCGTGGATTCGCGTTACGGTGCCCGTCGACCTCCGCTCCCGCGAGGACGAACGCTTGCCGGCGGCAAACCGCTACACATACCTATTCCTCAACCGCCGGGTGGGAGCCTGCGGCGAGTGGTCTGGCCTGCTGGCCGGCGTGCAGGCCGAACTTCAGGCGAAGCGGCAGTCGCGAGAGGGGCTCTGCTTGCTGGCGACTCTGGGGATCATCTCGCGTTGGCCACGGCTCTTTCGCTGGATCCTGCGACTGCCGCTCTGCCTATCGACTGCGGTGCTCACGAACCTGAGCGATCCCACTCGCCGGCTCCGCAAACGACTCCCCGTCGATGCCGACGGCTTCTTCTGGCTCGACGGTGCCCGCTGCTATGACGTGCGGATTGTTACGCCGCCGCTGCGGCCCCAGACCCACTGGGGCTTGGGGCTGGTCGAATATGCCGGGCGGATGACAGTTCTCTTCCGGTACGACGCCACGACGATCGATGCGGAGGCGGCTGAGCGAGTGACGGCCGACTATGTCGCGGCGCTGTCTCAATGGCTCAAGAGTTCTTGAGGCACGGCCTGCCACTCGGCTTCCGTGGCGGCAGCCGTGGCTGGCGCTCCGACGGGGCTGTGCGGGTCGCCCTCTCCAGCGCTCTTCTGGTGGTGCATGCGGTGAATGCACACCCACCGAAACGGACGAACATCCGCTCCAGCCACGGTGGGAACTCGGCCGAGCGGTCCCGAAGATGAAATTGCCCACGATCAGGTAGGCAGGGAAAAGCTCGGACATCTCCCTTTTGACTCTGCCGCAGAATCTGTTGGTACATTTACGTTGAAGAGCCCATTTGCAGGAGACATTCCATGACGATCGCATTTTTCGGCACGGGCCTGATGGGCACGGGATTCGTTCGGCGGTTGCTTTCGCAGGGGCACGTGGTGCACGTGTGGAACCGTTCGCCTGCATCGGCACGAGCGCTTGAATCGCACGGCGCCAAGGTGTTTGCCACCGCCGCCGATGCTTTGGCGGGAGTCGATCGGGTGCACCTATCGCTGGCCGATGACGCTTCGGTAGACGCGGTCCTTGAACCACTTGCCGGGGTCATTTCGGCGCGGTGCTGGATCATCGACCATACGACGACCCGGCCGAGCGCGACCGGCGAGCGGGCCCGCCGCTGGACGGGCAGGGGCCGAGTGTATCTTCACGCACCGGTGTTTATGGGACCGGCCAATGCGGCGGAAGGGACCGGCGTGATGCTGCTCTCGGGAGACCCCCAACAGTGCGCGAGAGTCCTGCCGGAACTGGAGCAGATGACCGGCAAGGTGATCCAACTCGGGCCGCAGCCGGAACGGGCGGCAGCCTACAAGCTCTTCGGTAACCTGGCGTTTCTGGGGATGTCGGCGCTGGCGGGCGACATCGTGCGGCTAGCCCATGCCGACGGTGTCGATCCGCAGGATGCGGCGGCAATGTTTCAGCAGTTTAATCCGGGCGACTTCTTTCCAGCCAGGTTTGCGAAGGTGGTCAAGGGCCCGTTTGAGCCGGCGTCGTTCACCGTCAGCATGGCCCGCAAAGATATCCGGCTCATGGTGGATGAGGCGGCCGAGCATGGCTATCCGCTGGCCATCATGCCGGCGGTCGCAGCGGAATATGATGCAGCGATTGCCCGCGGCGAGTCCGGGCTGGATTCATCCGCCGCGTTTCGACAGTTGGGCAAGTGATCAGCTGCTGGGCGGGAGTTCGGAGCAGACCATCTCTTCGGCGTTGCTGGCGACAACACCACCGACTACGAGCCCAGCGATCGCAAGCCGCTCAAGCTCTCAAAATCTTATCCCACAAGGTGGAGGGTCTGCGTAAGGGAGGGTGCAGGCCGGTTGAATTGGCCTTGTCTCCCCTATCGAGCGTGATACTTTCCTCGCCCGTGTCCGCGTTTGGAAGAAAGCTCACTTGAACGGTTTATGTCCTTTATGGCGTCAGTGCCCGCCCGTGTAACTTCCCTGGCGCTGTGGATGACCGTAGCAGCTACCCTCTGGAGCAGCGCTGCTGGCGGACAGGATCGTGTCGAACTGCTGCCGCCGATCGACTTCAACCTCGAGGAGAATTTCTTCGCCAATGAGCCAGTCTCGGATGTCGATCCGGGGGCGGCCACTCCCAAGCAGGGTGTGAAGACACCCTTCGGCTCGTCGGCCCCAGTCACGATCGGCGCATTCTGGGCGCCGGCAGTCGACGTCTCCGGCCAGCCCGCCACACTCGGCATGAACGCGGAGTATGCCCGAGTCTCTTTCCCACTCGTCGTCCCTCGGGAGGGAGGCCCGCTCTGGCTCGGGATTGCGAAGTTTGGCCGACTCGAGCTCGCCACCACCGCCATTCTTCCCGATTCAAAGCTGCCAGTGCCCAATCAGCTCTGGCTTGTCGAGACTGGGTTTTTTCACCTCCGTCCCCTTGCCAACGGCGCCGCAATGGGTGGTACTTTTCTCTTCGGCTCGGCGAGTGATCGGCCCTATGCGGCTGGCCGCGATCTCACGCTCATGGCCGTCGCTTTTTACAACCGTCCCGCAGCCAATGATCGCGACGAGTGGAATTTCAGCATCGCCTACTCGCCCACGGCGGAGCTTCCTTATCCGCTGCCGGGCATCGCCTATGTCTGGCGGCCGTCCGACACACTCGAAGCGAAGATTGGGCTGCCCGCGTCGATCGAGTATCGGCCCGACGACAACTGGACGTTCACCGCAAACTACTTTCCGCTCGTGAATTTCGTCAGCACGGCCCGCCGTCGACTCAGCGAGCGGCTTGCTCTGCTGGCCTACTATCGCACCGACACCCAAACGTTTTTCTTGGCCGATCGCCTGATGAATAGCGAGCGGTGTTACGTGTTTGATCAGCGTGTCGCTGCCGGCCTAGAACAGACGATCGGACGGGGCTTCTCACTAGAATTTACCACCTCGTATGTCTTCGATCGCTCGCTCTTTCAAGGCACAAACTTTACGTCGGGCCGTACCGATGTCGTGGCGTTTGACCCCGGCTTGGGCATGTCGCTCCAGCTCTTGTGGCGTCGGTAAGAGCAGAACCTCGGAAAGGTTGCGACCATGTTCAGCTCGGGGAAACCCTAGCCACCCTGGCCGGCCCGCAGGCGGCGGGCAGTGGCATCGAGAGTGTGGAGTTGGGCGGTGCAGAGCTTTACAATCTCCCGCTCGTCGAGCTGGGCAATCTCGGCCGCCGGGATCACGCGGCCAAACTCCAGACGGATTCGTCCCGACTGCGGCAGGAGCTGCGTGCGAGGCCAGCACTCATAGGCGCCGACGATGGCAACCGGCACGATCGGCACGCCGGCCTTCTTGGCCAGCAGAGCAAACCCGCTCTTGATCTCGCCGAGTTGCCCCGTAGAGGTCCGAGTGCCTTCGGGATACACAACCACCGCGGCGCCGTCGCGGAGCCGGCCGATGACGGTTTTCATTGCTTTGACCATTGAGGCGTTGCGGTCGATCGGCACGGCGTCGAGCGCGCCGATTACAATGGCGAGGAGCCGAGAGCGATAGAGCGAGCTGCGGGCGAGGCTCGAAAGCCGACGGTCGATCGCCAGCCCGAGCAGGAACGGATCGAGTTGGCTCTGATGGCTCGACAGGATGAGAAGACCGCCGGTCAGCGGTAAGGGCTCGGCAAACCGGACGCGAAAGCCAAAGAGAGCCACGCCGAGGATCCGGCTGAGACCCCACAGAAAGCTGTAGACACAGCGTCCAAATGGGGAGTGTCCGGTCCACGCAGTCGTCGGGAGAGCCTGTGGCGAGCTGCCGCTTTTGCCGGCAGTGGGAGACTCGGTCATGCCCCACTCCGACGTCGATAGTAATCTTCGACCATCTCCACCAATCGCTGCACAACCTCCTCCGCCGACAGGCCGTCGGTCTCCAAGAGCACAGCGTCGTCGGCCTGCCGCATCGTTCCCACGGTTCGCGACGCATCGGCGGCGTCGCGCTGCGACTGCGATGCGAGCACCACAGCCACGGTGGCATCGAGACCACGGCTTACCTCCTCACGATGCCGTCGCCGGGCCCGTTCCTCAGGCGAAGCGGTCAGATACACCTTGATCTCGGCCCGCGGAAAAACCACCGAGCCCTGATCGCGGCCCTCGGTGACGACATCCAGCCCCTCGGCCATGCGGCGCTGGATCTGTTTCATCGCGTCGCGGACGGGCGGGGCATCGGCCACCGGCCGCGTTGCCGCCGTGATCCGCTCAGTGCGAATCTCGGTGGAGACGTCGTGACCATCGACTGCCACGCGGCCGTCGCAAAACTCGATCCTGATTTCCGCCGCGAGCACTGCGATGCGGGCTGAGTCATCCAGCGGAATACCACGCTGCAGCGCTGTCAGCGCCACTGCGCGATACATGGCGCCTGTGTCCACGTAGCACCATCCCAGTCGGGCTGCGAGGGCCCGTGCGGCCGAACTCTTCCCGGCGCCGGCTGGTCCATCGAGCGTGATGATCATGGTTGAAACTCTACCTCAAGATGCAGCCACTGGTAGCGTTTTAAAAAGAGTGTGATTGCCTTGCCGTCGATCTGCACACCGGCGGCCGAAGCGTCGGCAACGGGCATGTTTCCAGCGGCATCGCAGAGCCGCACGAGCGACACAGCGGCTGCCAACTCGAGGCGTACCTCTCCGGACTGGCCCCCCGACTCAAGCAATCCGAACCGCGCCGCCGCGAGCCGCTCCCCTGAAAACCGGACCGGCCCCGCTGTCAGCCGCACGTTGGCCGGCACCGCGGTCTGCAGCGACGCTGTCTCGAGCGCTTGAGCAGGAACCCCGGCCAACAGTCCAATCGCCAGATCCCAAGGCCGCGCGATCCCAATCCCGACGGCGAGTCGGCAGGCACCACTTGTCCCGGAGGCTACCCCGGCCGCGGTCGGGAGAATCGAATCGAGCATGTGTGGGCTCGACCGCAGGTGCCAGGGGAGGCCGCCGGTGAGAATCAGGAGGCGGCCGTGCGTGGTGTTTGGTTCGCTGAGCTCCACGAACCAGGGCGCCGTAAACCGGCTCCGCTGGGTGGCAATCGACTGCGTATGCAGACTGCGCCACACTTGCAGGTCTTCGTTTTCGTTCCAGGCAAAGCGGCAGGCGGCATGGTGCTCGAGCAACGGTCCGTGGGGCATGCTCTCGAGCCTGACATCGATATCGATCACCACGAGTGGCAGTCCGGCGACAAGTTCCATACGCTGCGTGAACGATCCCACGGGGTGGCGGTCTGCTGAGATCAGACGGCCACGGCTGACGATGGCCTCGCTCTGCCCATCGGCGGCGGACGTCCGCTCGAGAGAGTCTGCCTCCATGCCGGAATAGACAGCCCGCTCGGTGACGTCTTCCCATGGGCGACCAGGGGACGGCGCCGGCCTGGTGGTGCGGAGGGCCAACCGTTGCGAGAGCCGGTTGCCCCGGTCCGCTGGCCGGCGGACCGACAGCAGACCGCCGGTTGTCCGCTGCACCTGCACTCGAAGGTGGCTATGTTCGAGCACGAGTTCGTCTGCTGCTCCGCGGCGCACACCGAACAGGCTCCCGATCTTCCAGCCGGAGCGGCCGCCGCGGACGGTCGTTGAGGTCGCTGTGGCCGGTGCCACCACGGCTGGCTGCGCAACTACAACGTGGATTATTTCCGCAGCGGTCGAAAGACGGCGCGCCTCCTCGCAGGTGGCAGCCATGTGGGTGACGACAGCATCGTGGCCGGTTGTCAGGCCCGCGGCTGGCGGCGCGACAGGGAGACCAACGGGAAATGTGTCGGGCTCGAACAAAACGAGTGTTCCCGCGCCAGGGTTCCCGGCAAAGAATTCGGGAGGGGTGACAAACCTACCCAGCACGTTGCTCCAACTACCGATCAGTCGGAGCATGTCGTACCACGGGCTGGCAGTCCCTGGATAATGGGCAAACTGGATGACCACGGTGTGGTCATGGTCCATGCAATCGCCAATTTTTTCTGGTAGGGAGAGGATTGTCTGGCCACGTCGGGCATCGAGCGGGGGCCGGGCGACACCATTGATACAGCCGCCACCGGCCCCCTCCCAGCGGATGCGGCTGCCGCCCGGATCAGGGAGCGGAGTGCCGTCGAAGAGCGTCCAGATAACGCCGCTGAAGCCGAGATCAGTCAGCACCTGTGGCAGCAGGGCGGATGAACCGCCCGACTGTTGGGCGTAGGTCACGGGCACGGTGCCCACATTCTCCCGCCAGGCGGCCGCTCCCTGTTCAAAAGAAGCGACGATCTCCTCCGGTGTGCATTCGTCGAAGGGCTCCGCAGCATAACGCCCGCCAACTGGGGCCAGCGTACCGGCGGCACACCGCTCCCGAATGCGGGCCAGCGCCGCGGGATTGCGGGCAGCAAGCCGCTCGATCACCTCTCCGGTGGCAACGACCGCCGCCGGTACGGGAGCAGCGAGCTCACGATCGAGCGCAGGCCCGAGTGTCGAGTCTGCCAGCAGCACCAGATCGAGCAGCCAGACATCGACAGGGTAATACTGCGATCGCGTGGCCTCGAGGAAACCGAAGCACTCCTTGAGCCCAGCCCGCGCAGCCTGCTGGTCACCAGCGACTGCGGCCTGTGCAGCCAGTACCACCGCCTCGCCAAAGCCCGTCTCCGCCAGACCGGTGGCAGATCGCATCCGCAGGCTGAGGAGTTCGGCCAGCAGTGTGGCCAAGCCGAGCCCCTGGAATGCAGCCGCCAGATCGTTCCCGGGCAGTGGTGCGGCAACAGGCTGGCCGGCCGCCAGTGCGGCCGCCGCGGCGGAGACGATTGCTGCCTGGCCCATAACGCCGCGCACCCAGCAGGAGGCAGACGCAGAGCAGGCGTCGGCCTGCGCGGCGAAGCGGTCGTCCCAAGGAGCTGGCACGATACCGAGGGCGACATCGGGAGCTGGCGGTAGGTCGACGCTCGCCCACACTGGTGCCGCGGCGACCCGGTCGATCAGCCACGGGTGCCAGGCTGCCGTCCAGGCCGATAGCAAGGCATCGGCCTCCGACTCGTCCAGCCAGGTGGGGAAATCGTGGAGCGTATGGCAGGGAAGAAAGACGGTAATACGGTTGAGCTTCATGAAGCAGAGTCTAGCTTTCCGAGGATCGGCGGGAGCTTACAGGAGCTTTTGGATTTTTGGCCACTGTTGGCAGGGCGGCAGGCCGGCCGTTTGACACTCTGCGCACATCATTCATAAAGTAATCGTAGGGAAGTGCTTTGCTCCAACTTGGATCTGGCCGAAATTCCCCCGCAAGATTTTCGGAAAACAGGCCATGGCCCGCAGCCAATATGTCTGGGGAATCGATATCGGCAAATCCGCCTTGAAGGCGTTGCGGTGCCGCGTTTTCAAAGCGGATGGAAAGCTCGATGCCGAGACTTTTGAGTATATCGAATACCCGCTGATTCTCACGCAGCCTGAGGCCAATCCGATCGAACTCGTCCAGTCAGCGCTTGAGCAACTCATGAGCCGCCACGACCTCAGGGCCGACAAGGTGGCGGTTTCGGTGCCCGGCAATTTTGGCCTCTCGAAGTTCATCAAGCTGCCGCCGATCGAAGCGAAGAAGATTTCCGATATTGTGAAATACGAGGCCCGGCAGCAGATTCCCTTTCCGCTGGAGCAGGTGGTGTGGAGGTGGCAGCGGCTGGCAGCCGGCATGGAGGAGAGCGGCTTCGTAATGGACGCCGAAGTGGCACTGTTTGCCATGAAGCGAGAACAGGTCTTCAAGGCACTGGCACCACTGCTGCAGGCGGGTATTCATGTCGATGTGTTGCAGCTAACGCCGATAGCGCTGGCGAACATGGCCATTTTTGATCAGTTGCCCAACTCGGCAGCCATCCCGCCGGACGAGCCGGCGCCTTCGGTGGCGCTGGTCTCGGTGGGCGTAGACTCCACCGACCTCGTGGTCACCAATGGCCGTCGCATCTGGCAGCGGAGCATACCGCTCGGCGGCAGTAACTTTACCAAGGCCCTCGTGCAGGGAATGAAGCTCACGTTTTCCCGAGCCGAAAACCTCAAACGCAATGCCGTCAAGGCGGAGGATCCCAAGGCCGTCTTCAAGACGATGAAGCCGGTGTTTAACGAATTCGCCACCGAACTGCAGCGTTCGCTCAACTACTTTACTGGCACCGACCGCACCGCGAATATCAGTAAGGTGCTCCTGATGGGAAACGCCACCAAGCTCCGGGGGCTGACCGACTTCGTCGGGCAGCAACTCCAGCTCGACGTGCAGCGTCTGGACAAGTTCGACCGGCTGACTGGGGCGGCCCTGGCGAATCCTACTTGCCGTGACAATCAGCTGGCGTTTGGCACCGCATACGGCCTCGCCCTGCAGGCCGCCGATGTCGCCTCCATCACGACCAACCTGCTCCCGGACGAGGTCGTTCTCAGCCGCATCATCGAAGCCAAGAAGCCGTGGGTGGTGGGGGCTCTGGTCGGACTGTTGGCGGCAGCGCTGATCAATTTCTGCGGGATTTTTACGGCTTGGACGTCGTACGCCCCTGACGTGTATGCTGAAGCGTTTAAGAATGCTGATGCCGTTAAAAAGCAGTCTGCCACCGCCAAGTCCGCCATTGACGTGGTTCGCGTGCGGCAGGCCGCTGCAATCGCCCAACAGCAGTGGCTCGCGAAGGTGCAGGATCGCCGCTTCGAGACCCTCGACATGCTGCGGGCAGTCGAGTCGCTCCTGCCTCGCGATGACGAGGAGAAAGTACCGGAGAATCCTGCCGATCGTCAGGAACTCCACATTGATCGCATGGACTGCCAATACATCCCTGATCTAGCCGCTTGGTTTGGCAACTTGAAGCAGCAGTGGACAGAAACCCATATCGGCGAAGACGCCGCAGAAGAGGGCGGTCCGCCCGAGGGCGAAGAACCAGACCAAGCCGCCGAGGCTCCCGCTGCGCCCGTTGCTGCGGGCACGCAGGCCGACCCAGCCAGCCCCACAGGAGCAGGCTGGGTCGTTGAAATCGAGGGCTATCACTACCACAACGAGGATCGCCACAAGCCAAACGAGGGCGCCCAGTACGTCCGCACGACACTGGTAAAAAGCCTGCTGGGAAAGGGGGACAAAGTACTCGTTTCAGCCGGACCGCTGGCAGGCAAGGAGGTACCGGTGTCGGATCTCGGCATCGGCTTCCCAGTGATCATTCGATCGTCGCGGATCCATCAGGTCACGGTACCGATTGCCAACCTCACTGAGGTCGGAGTCCAACCGTCCCCGAGTGGCCTACCACCGCAAGGAGCCGATGCCGTGGTGGAGGGACCGGCCGAATTGCGTCTGCGACGGTATGACTTCGTGCTGCAGTTTTCCTGGCAGCCTCGGCCAGCGGGGCAGGCGGCCCCGGCACCACCGGCGGCCCCGGCACCTGAGTAAGACCTATTCGCCTCGCCCCTCGGTTTCCATTCACACATCCCCACCGGATTTCCCAAGGCTTTCATCATGGCCAAATTACTCGTCAGCAATAAGGGGCTGCCCAGTCTACTGCTGCTGGCAAGATATCACTTCTGGCTGCTGGCGCTGGTCGTGCCCCTGTTGCTGCTGCCGATGTTGGCGGTAGCACAAAATACACTGCAGTCGCAAATCACGGCTGTTCAAGCCCAGATTAAGTCGTACATCGACTCCTTGAAGGCTGTTTGCAAAATCCCGCAACACCCGAACGATTCCTGGTCCAACGAAATCGACAACAGCACCATGCGGGTCAAGCGGGAGACGTTTGCCGAATGGAAGAAGTTCTGGGATAGCCAGCAGGCGTTTCGCACGTGGCCCGATTCACTCGGAGCCGATTTCGTCGGGGCGGTGGAGGCGATCAAACCAGATGGCAAGCTCTCTCGCAAATGGCTGGAGCGTTATCAAAATAACGTGCGCTCGCTTGTCAGGGAGTTGCCGACGCGAATGGGGGTCGCAGATGCCATGAGCGATGGCAGTGCGGCCGGAGGCTCGCGGCCTGGCGGACTACCTGAGCCGATGCGACCGGGCATGGGGCTGGCGGGGGGCATTTCCGAGTCGCCAATCCATTTTTTCTCCTGGAGCACAGCAAATCAGCAGTTGATCTATCACTCGTTCGACTGGGATCGGCCGCCGTCCACAACTCAGGTGTTGTTGGCACAGGAAGAACTCTGGGTGTATGGCTTACTGTGCGACATCATTGCCCGCTTCAATAAGCCTGGCACCGGTCCCCATAACGTCGCGATGATGAGCGTGGATCAACTGCTCGTTGGCTATCCCGCTGCAGAAGACAATCCGGGCGGAGTCAATGGTGGCAGAATCACAGTCACGGCAACCCCGCAGGCAGGCGGTCCTGGCATGGGGTCTGGCATGGGTCCTCCCGCCATGGTCCCTGGCAGGGGGCCGCCGGGAGCTGAAGGCGTGGCTGTCGGCCGTCCTCCTCATCGTCGGTTTCGCGGCATTGAGACGACGCGATCGGCTCCGCAGCCCGAAGGTGATGCTGCCGTCATTCCTGACGAGCTGCTCAAGAACTGGATTTACGTTGACTTCAATGGGAAACCGCTCAATGCTGCCCAGTTGGTAACGGCAGCCGATTCCCAGATGATCCATTTGATGCCGTTTGTGCTGCAGTGCGTCATCGATCAGCGGCAAATTGATGCGCTGCTCGCCGACTTAGCCGCCGCGCCGCTGCCCATCGATGTCCGGCAAATTAGGATCAATACAACCGCTGGGGCTGCTAAGCCTGCGGCCACTGGAGGCCGGATAAATGATGTACACCTGGAACTCCGCGGCACGGTCGGATTGGCGACGCGGCCCAACGAACAGGCCGTTGGCCTTGAGCCTGGGCAGGCCGACGGAGACGCCTCCGGAGACGCCCTTGAAAAGCCCGCCCCTGCCCCCAAGGCGGCAGCATCCGCTCAGCCCGGGCGCGAAAGAATGGCGTCATGAAAGTACCCCAGATCGCCTTCAATAAAGACGCGATCCTTTCCTTTCTGCTGAATCACGTGGAGAAGGTGGGTGGGGTCGTGATTGGCCTAGCAGCCTGTGGACTGGTCTGGGGGGGAGTTGCGTCGCTGCGGAATATGAGACCCTCCGAACAGCAGCAACCCCAAAAAATTATCGAGAAAGCGGCGGAGACCGCCGCACATATTGAGGCGGTGAAGATCGCCCCAGATGATGAACTCACCGGCGAACGGGGACTGGCTGATACCATAAAAAACTGGCTTTCGCCGAAGATTGTGCCTGCGCTGCCGCACGCAGTCTTCAGTAAGCCACTGTTCGGCGAACTATCCAAACGCAGCGGCCCAGACATCCTACCGCTCGAAGACCTCCGGGCCGTGGCCGGCGTCGTCGCTATTGGCGTGAGGCTCAAAGTGGCAGGCGATCGTCCCGCCCCGGAACGCCCGCTCAACCTGGATGTGGCCGATCAGCCAAAGCCCGCCAAGCCGCCGCGTGGCCGTGGCACGCCGGCACCACCGCAGCCCCCAGCCCCTCCGGAGATGGTCCTGCGTCCTGAACAGCCTCTCACGCAGGCAAAAATCGTCCCTTATGTGCTCGTTACAGGTCTCATCCCCGTTGCCAAGCAGGCGACGGAATATAACCGCCGGTTTGGAACGGCAGGCTTCCGCGACGCGGTGCTCGACACACCAAGCTGGCATAGTTATCGGATTGAGCGCTCAGAAGTCTTCCCCGGCACAGCGGAGAAATGGACTCCCATCGACATGAAGTCTGTGGCCCAGCGTTATTCTGCGGATTGGTCGGCGATCCAGCCCGAATCACTGCTTCCGCCACTGGTGCTGACGCCGGATCAGGAGCGTCGGGATACAACAGCGTCGCCGATCCCGTTTTGCAGCCCTCTGCCCCGGCTGGCAGATGGCTCCTGGGGTTTCAACGCGCTGCATCCCTGGTTCGCAAACTTTTTACAAGTCGAGTTGGAAAAACAGAAGATCGCGGCGACAAAACTCCGCGAAAAAGCTGCCGCATCTTCCGACGTATTCGGGCCCGCCGCAGGCCCGCTGCCCGGCGAGCCGGACACCATGCCGGGCGCGAGTGGGCAGGTTCCAATGGAGCTCGAATACCGACAGTTCCGCTTTATTGACCTCGCTGTAGTGCTGGGCCATACCTATCGCTACCGGGTTCGCCTGGCCTGCTGGAACCCAAATAACAACGTGCCCAGCCAGCATCTGGCCGACGCTGAACTCGCTAAACCGTTGACAGTCGAGTCTCCTCCCAGCAACGACACCGCGCCGATCGTTGTGCCCGATAGCACTCGAATGCTTGTGCAGCCGACGAAAAAGCAGGAGCTCAAGCGGCTCAAGTCGGGTCTGGTGAGCGTTCTGATCCTCGGCCAGAATCCTGCAGCCGATGCGTTTGCCCTCCGCTCGCTTCTGATGGAAGTGGGCGGCATCGCGAACGTCGATCCCGAGGCAAACAAAAAAGGTGATTCCCGTTCTCGGGGAGACGCCATCGAGACTGACCGCGTGCTCCTCGACGTCCTCGGAAAAACCGAGGACCGTGCCGAGAC
>Ga0194043_1000860_pt1 | contig 17057 bp, 15 predicted proteins | sample JunL4415m_MetaG_FD_161274 | JGI IMG/M metagenome (GOLD analysis project Ga0194043, IMG submission 161274) | Anoxic zone freshwater microbial communities from boreal shield lake in IISD Experimental Lakes Area, Ontario, Canada - Jun2016-L442-15m | ecosystem: Environmental > Aquatic > Freshwater >...
CCAGCCCGTGACATCGGTGTGCAGTTATCTTGTCCTCAGGAATTTGCGACAGAAAGGGCGACCCCGAAAAGCGCCTGTTCGGGCTTCACTGTTCCTCGATGCGGCCAACCGCCTTCAGCCCGCGTTCGCTGAGTTCGAAGACCTCCAGGCTCACCTTCGCCGCCGGGCTCCGCCACGCCTCGAGGATCATCGGCGAGTAGTCGGACAAGTCCACCGCAAGCGCCGGAAAGACGAACACCGTCTGCCGATTCGGAAAGACGAGCATCAGCTTCGGCCCGAAGACATCCTCGAACTGCTTGCGGAATTCCGGTGCGGACACGGTGACACAGACCGGAAATTTGTCCGATCGCAGCACGGCATATTCCACGACGTTCTTCGAGTTCCGCACCCACTCCACCTTCACATGCCGCAGCCAGTCCGACGCGATCCGGGCCGTCAGCTTGCGCACCGTTTCCTCGTTCAGCCCCGCCGCGGTCCATACCGCGACCGTCGGAAATTCCACGCCGTTTTCGCCGAGCCTCGCCGGGGCGAGCACCGTATTCTTCGCGCCGGCGAGCGGAAACGAAATCTCGTGCGCCATGAATTTCGACGAGGGGAGAAAGAACCAGTCGTTCGCATTTCCGACGCAGGCGGAGAGCAGGAAAATGAACGCGAGCAGCAGATTCGCCGCGCAAGTTTGGCGTTTGGCGTTTGGCGTTTGGTGTTTGACGTTTGGCCCCGCGCAGCGGCGTTGCGAAGTCAGAACGTCTCTCCTGAATCGGGATGCGCCTGCGGCGGGCTTAACGCCAAACACCAAACACCAAACGCCAAACACCAAACGCCAAACACCAAACGCCAAAGGAACACGCCGCATCCGCCGCGCTCGATTCCCTTCCCGATTTCCCCGCGCCGTGCTACCGCTCCGCGCATGATCACGCACCTCTCCGGCACGCTCGTCGAAGCGCTTCCCACACATGTCGTCCTCGATGTCGGCGGCGTTGGTTATCACGTGCTCATTCCTCTTTCGAGCTACGACAAGCTCCCCGCCGCCGGCGCGCAACTCAAAATCCTCACGCACCTCGCCATCCGCGAAGACGCGCACGTGCTCTATGGCTTCATGTCCGCCGCCGAGCGCGACCTTTTCCGCCTGCTCGTGAACCACGTCAGCGGCATCGGCCCAAAGACCGCGCTCGACGTGCTCAGCGGCACCACGGTCTCTAATTTCAAAGCGTGCGTCGTCGCCGGCGACGTGGCCGCGCTTTCGAGGACGAAAGGAATCGGCAAGAAGACCGCCGAACGGATCATCGTGGAACTGAAGGACAAAGTCGGCATCGCCGCCGCATGGGAAGCTGCAAGCGCCGCACACGCGCCCTCGGCGGAGGATGCAAAAATCACCGACGCCGTGCTCGCGCTGATCGCCCTCGGCTACAAGCAGGTGGACGCGCACAAGGCCGTGAAACAAGCCGTCGCCAAGACGCCCGACGCCGCCGTCGAGTCCCTCGTCACCGCCGCGCTGAAGCTGCTGCTGTGATGCGGACACTCCTGTCCGCATAATCGCTCGTCCTCGCCGCCGCCAGTGTGCGGACAAGAGTGTCCGCATCACTCCGGCACCACCTCCGCGAGCGCCCGCCACAGCGCATCCACCGCCTGCGCGAGCTGCTGCTCGCTCACGCAATACGGCGGCATGAGCACCAGCACATCGCCGACACATCGCGTGATCAATCCATGCGCCCGCGCCGCCTCGCTCACTCGGAAACCCACACGCTGCTCCGCGGAAAAACACCGCCGCGTCGCGAAATCCTCAACGATCTCGATCGCACAGATCATCCCCTCGCACCGCACATCGCCCACATTCGGATGCTCCCAAAACCGCTGCGCAAGCGCGCACAACTTTTCTCCGCGAGCACGGACGTGCGCCATCGGATGCACCGTCTCCAGCAGCTGCAAGCTCGCGAGCGCCGCGGCACAGCCGAGCTGATTCCCGCTGTAGCTGTGCCCGTGAAAAAATGTCCGCCACTCCGAATGCTCGCCATCGAACGCCGCAAAGATCTCCGCGCTCGCGACCGTCGCCGCCAGCGGCAGATACCCGCCGGTGATTCCCTTTCCGAGCGCGAGCACATCCGGCATCACGCCCTCGTGCTGACACGCAAACATCGCGCCCGTCCTGCCAAAGCCCGTCATCACCTCATCGAGCATCAGCCACACCCCGCGCTCGCGGCACAGCGCGGCGACGCGAGCGAGGTAGCCGTGCGCGTGCATCGTCATCCCCGCCGCGCCCTGCACGCGCGGCTCCATCACAAATGCGCTCGCGGCATCGCCGAGATCATCCAGCGCCTTCGCGACTTCGCCCACGCATTCCCATTCGCACTTGCGTGAAAGCCGCGCATCCGTCCCGCGCTCGGGCACGGCGCGATTGAACGGACACCGGTAGCACGCCGGGGACATGACCTCGCGGCTCCCGAACATCAGCCTGCGATACGTCCCGTGAAACAACGCGCTGTGCCCCACGCTCATCGCGCCCACCGTGTCGCCGTGATACCCTGCGCCGAGCGAAACAAACTTGCGCCGCTCCCCTTCCCCACGCTGCTGCCGGGCCTGATGGATCATCTTCAGCCCCGCCTCCACCGCCGTGGATCCGTCGTCGGAAAAAAACACGCGCCATCCCTCCGGCGCATCGTCCTGCGTAAACGCGCGCAGCAGTTCGAATGCAAACTGCGGCGCGACATCATTCGTCAGCCCGAGAAACGACGTGTGCGCCACGCGCCCGAGCTGTCCGCAGATCGCCGCATCAATTTCCGCCCTGCGATGCCCGTGCAGATTCGTCCAAATCGAGGAATTTCCATCCAGATACTCACGCCCCTCCGCATCGCGCAGCACCGCGCCGTCTGCCTCCACAATCACGAGCGGTGTGCCCGCATTCCACCCGCGCATCTGCGTGAACGGATGCCACACATGTCGCTTGTCGAGTTCGTCCGGTTCCATCGCAGCACGATGCACGCGCGATGTAATGCGAGGCAAGCGCATGGATGGTGCCTCCCGGGTGGAGCACGCGACTCGCGTGCTGTTTCCGGCGACTCGCCGGAAACACCGCGCGGCGCACGACTGCACGCAAGCTCCCCAGATCTTAGCGCGCTTCATAAACTCACAGGCATCGGGTGTCTGCGGCGAGTCGCCGCAGACAGCACCCGAGTCGGGTGCTCCACCCGGGATCTCACTTCGCCGCACTCGACGAGATTTCCCTGCCCGTCGAGGGCGCACTTGTGCCACGCGCCCCGTTCCGATACGCAGCAGGCCGATGACCGATTCCACCCTACCCACCGACGCAGCAGACCGGCGTCCGCTGAAGTCGCGTTCGTATGCGTAGGTGCGACGGTTTGCGGCGGCGCTCGTGCGGGCGAAAATCACGCCGAATGGCATTTCGATCTTCGGCGTGGTGCTCGCGATCATCGGATTTGCAATCCTGTGGACGGTCTCGCGCGGATGGCTTCCGGCGTCGCTCGGCCTGCTGCTCGCCGCCGTGTGCGTGCAGGGCCGGCTCATGTGCAACATGATGGACGGCCTCGTCGCCGTCGAAGGCGGGCTGAAGTCGAAAGGCGGCGATCTTTTCAACGAAATTCCCGACCGCATCGAGGACACGCTCTTCCTTAGCGGCGCAGGCATCGCGTGCGGACAAGTCGCGCTCGGGCTCGTCGCAGCAGTGCTCGCAGTCTTCACCGCATACGTCCGCGCATTCGGCGCATCGCTCGGCCAGGGACAGGATTTCTGCGGCCCGCTTGCGAAACCGCAGCGCATGTTTTTCCTCACCGCCGGACTGCTCGCCGCCGCGATCGGCGCGCTCTGCAATTTCACCGGCAACATCCTCGCGTGGATGCTCGCCTTCATCGCGGCAGGCACGGCGGCGACTGCTGCGCGCCGCATCGTCCGCTGCTACCGTCGCTCGTCATGACCGCGTCCTTCCTCGCATGGGTCGCCCGCATCCTCACCGGCGCACGCGCGCGCTGGCAGGGCTGCGCGCCTGTCGCCGACCAGCGCGTGTATTTTGCAAACCACACAAGCAATCTCGACTTCGTCCTGCTGTGGGCGTCGCTGCCCGACGATCTGCGGCGCAGGACGCGGCCCGTCGCTGGGCGCGACTACTGGAAGGGCGGCCTGCGCGAATGGCTCGCGAGCCGTGTCTTCCGCGCGGTCCTCATCGAGCGCCGCACCGTCACGCGCGACAGCAATCCGCTCACGCCGATGCTCGACACGCTGCGCGGCGGCGAGTCGCTCATCATTTTCCCCGAGGGCACGCGCAACCCCGACGGCGAAGTGAATCCGTTCCGTCCGGGGCTTTTTCACATCGCAAAAGCCCTGCCCGAAATTCAGCTCGTGCCCGTCTTTATCGAAAACCTCAACCGCGTGCTGCCGAAGGGTGAAATCCTCCCCGTCCCGATGCTCTGCTCGGTCACATTCGGCGAACCCCTCCGCCTCGCGCAGGGCGAAATGAAACCAGATTTCCTCACCCGCGCCCGCGACGCGATGCTGGCACTGCGCCCGAAATGAACCTCGATCGCCAGACCCTCTTTCTCCTCGGCGGCGTGCTCGCGTTGCTGATCGTCGCGAGCATCATCGGCGCAATTTTGAAAGCGCGCGTGAAGGGCGAAAGCGGTCGCCGCGTGGTTGACAACCTCAACGCGCGCACCCGCGCATGGTGGGTGATGTGCATCGTCTTCGGCGGCGCGCTCGCGCTCGGGCGCACGGCGCTCGTCGTCATGTTCTCGCTGATGTCATTTCTCGCGCTCCGCGAATTCATCACGCTCACGCCCACGCGCCGCGCGGATCATCGCACACTGTTCTGGGCATTTTTCATCATCCTCCCGCTGCACTACTGGCTCCTCGCGACCGCGTGGTACAATTTCTTCATCGTCCTCATCCCGGTGTATGCGTTCCTCTTCATCCCCATGCGCAGCGCGCTCGCGGGCGACACGGAGCACTTCATGGAGCGCACCGCGAAAATCCAATGGGGCCTCATGCTCGCCGTCTATTCCGTGAGCCACGCGCCCGCGCTGTTCCTCCTCGAGATAAAAGGAATGCCGGACTGCCATGCGCGGCTGCTTTTCTTCCTCGTGTGCATCGCGCAAATCTCCGACGTGCTGCAATACGTCTGGGGCAAAATCTGCGGCAAACATCCCGTCGCGCCGAAGCTCAGCCCAAACAAAACCATCGAAGGCCTGGTCGGGGGCGGACTCTCGGCGACTGCCGTCGGCGCCGCGCTGTGGTGGAGCACGCCATTCACGCCGCTGCAGGCCGCGGGAATGGCCGCGGTGATCGTGGTCATGGGATTCTTCGGCGGGCTCGTGATGAGCGCGATCAAGCGCGACCGCGGCGTGAAGGACTACGGCGAACTCATCCCCGGCCACGGCGGCGTGCTCGACCGCATTGATTCGCTCTGCTTCGCCGCGCCGGTGTTCTTCCACCTCGTGAAGTGGATCTGGACGTGAAAATGAACGGCAACTTCATCGCGACGCTGCATTCCCGCTTTTTGCAGACTCACGAGTTGGAGGGCGGCGCGACTGCATCCGAGCGCCAAAGGCGCGAACCATGCCAGCCCAGGGCAACGCCCTGGGTTGCTGGTATAAAAACGATCAAAGCCCTGAAAGGGCGGCACCACGATGGCACGCCCCTTCAGGGCTTTGATCCTGTTAAACCACGTTCCCAGGGCGTTGCCCTAGGCTGGTATGTCGCCGGGCCTTTGGCCCTCAAAACTGTCAGCATATAAGTGCCGTGCAGACTCCATTACTTCAACGAACAGTCATGACTCCCGCACCGCTCCCGCAAGATCCCACCGCCACCGGCACACGCGCCACATTCACCGCCGACGACGGCGAGACGCTGCAATACAAAATCTGGGCTCCTGCCACCGGCTTCAAACGCGCGATGCTGCTCCTGCACCGCGGGCACGAGCACGCAGATCGCTGGGATGCCGTGGTGCCGCACCTGGCGCTGCCGGACACCGCGATCTTCGCATGGGAAGCTCGCGGTCACGGCCAGTCGCCGGGCCGTCGCGGACATGCGCCGGGCTTCATGGCCTACGTGCGCGACCTGGAGACATTCGCGAATCACATCACCGCCACGCACGGCATACCGCGGGAGAAAATGTCCGTCGTCGCCCACAGCGTCGGCGCGGTCGTGGCGGCAGCGTGGGCGCACGACTACGCGCCGCCGCTCGCCGCGCTCGTGCTCGCGACTCCGGCCTTCGAGGTGAAGCTCTACGTCCCCGGCGCACTCGCGGGCACGCGAATGCTGCTGAAGCTCAAACCGGACGCCACGATCAAGAGCTACGTGAACGGCGCATGGCTCACGCGCGACGGCGTGGAGCAGCGCGCCTACGATGCAGACAAGACAATCTCGAAGGACATCTCCGCGCGCATCCTCGTCGAGCTTTTCGACACCGCGCAGCGCACGATCGCCGACGCCCCGGTGATGACACAGCCGCTCCTGCTTTTCTCCGCGGGCGACGACAGCGTGGTGAAAAATTCCGCGCATGAAGATTTCTTCCTGCGCAACGGCGCGGCGGTGAAAGAGCACGTCGCGCTGCCATTCGCGCGCCACGCAATCTTCCACGATCTCTGCCGCGAGGAAGTATGCGCGACCATTCGTCGGTTTGTGCAGGAGCAGGCCGACGGCAAGCCCGCCTCCTCGCGCGGCGACGAACGCGGCCCGACGAAATACGAATACGACACACTGCGCCAGCCGCTCCCTGCGCTCTCGCTGAAAGGCATGTCGTTCGCAGTGCAACGCCTCTCGATGCGGACGATGGGCAAGCTCAGTGAAGGCATCACCCTCGGACTCCGCACGGGCTTTGATTCCGGCGAATCGCTCGACTACGTCTATCGCAACGAAGCGCGCGGCTTCCCCGTGATCGGCCAGATGATCGATCGCGGATACCTCAACGCAATCGGCTGGCGTGGAATCCGCCAGCGCCGCGAGATGCTGCGCGCCGCACTCCAGCGCGCCGCGTCCGCCGTGCGCAAGGACGGCCTGCCGCTCCACGTCGCCGACATCGCCGGCGGCGCAGGCCGCTACCTGCTCGACCTGCTCGCATCGGACGAAGGCGCGGGCTTCTCCGCAACGTGCCGCGACCGCAGCGAGACCGCGCTCGCAGTCGGACGCGCAAGCGCCAACGCGCTCGGCCTCGAAACGCACATCAAGCACGAGAAAGGCGACGCATTCGATCCCGCATCCATCGCAACGATCTCACCGCAACCCGGCATCGCGGTCGTCTCGGGACTCTACGAACTTTTCCCCGCAAACGATCTGCTGCGCCGCTCACTCGGCGCGCTGCACGCACTGCTCCCGGCAAAAAGCTGGCTGCTCTACACGTGCCAGCCGTGGCATCCGCAGGTGGAGATGATCGCCCGCGTGCTGCCAAACCGCGACGGCCAGCCGTGGATCATGCGCCGCCGCGCGCAGGGCGAAATGGATTCGCTCGTTCGCGAAGCCGGCTTCACCAAGGCCGCGCAGTGGACCGACGACTTCGGCATCTTCACCGTCGCCGCCGCGCGGAAGCCGTGAACGCCGAGTGCGAAAGCGCGACCGCTGTCAGGGGAAATCCGGGCGCGGAGCGCGGCTTGCGCTTGCGCGGACTCGCGTGGCTCTCGCTCTGCGGCCCGTGGTTTTTCATCGCATACGGATTTTGCAATTGGTTCACGTCGCGCCGCACGGATGTCGGCACCTGGTATTGGGAGTGGGAAAAGCGCGTGCCCTTCGTGCCGGAACTCGTCGTCCCGTATTGGTCGCTCGATCTGCTTTTCGTCATCGCATTTTTCCTCCCGCGCACGAAAGACGAACTGCGCATCCTCGGCACGCGCATCTTCGCGATCATCACACTCACCGGCGTGTGCTTTTTGATCTGGCCTCTGAAGTTCGATCTCCCGCGCCCCATGCCGACGGGATGGACCGCGCCGTTCTTCCGCGCGCTTTACGCAAACGATCTGCCCTTCAATCTCGCGCCATCGCTGCACATCGGCCTGCGCTGTCTTTTCTGGATCACGTACGGCCGGCACATGCGCGGCTGGGCGCGGACCGCGATGCGCTGGTGGTTCATCACCATCGGCGTCTCCACGCTGCTCGTGTGGCAGCACCACCTCATGGACGTCGTCACCGGCTTCCTCATGGCGTACGCGATCGTCGCGCTGCTGCCGGATCGCACCACGCAGCCCGGCCCGCACGGATGGATGGGAAAAACGGGCGCATCCTCGCACCGGCTCGCACTGCGCTACGGCGCAGGCGCATTCGCCTGCACGCTGCTCGCGCTGCCCGCGTTTTTCCATGGCGCATGGCTGTGGTTCGGATGGCCAGCGATCGCGTGCGCGCTCACCGCGCTCGCGTACGCCACGGCAAATCCACGCTGGCTGCAAAAATGTTCCGGCAGTCCCACGCCCGCCGCCGAGTGGATACTGCTGCCCGTCACGCTCATCGCGCGGCTGTGGCAGATGCGTTGGCTGCGACGCCAGCCCGCGTGGCACGAAGCCGCGCCCGGCGTCTTCTTTGGCCGACACCTCACGGACTCGGAAGCACGCGCATTTCTCGCAATGCATCCAAACCTCGCCGTGATCGATCTCACCGCCGAGAGCAAGGAAGCCACGCCCTTCCGCGAGCAGGCGCACTATTTTCCGCTCCCGATCCTCGACCTCACCGAACCCGACGCGACGACATGTATGAGGGCGTGCGAAATCATCCGCGAGCACCTCCCACGCGGCCCGGTCTTCATCCACTGCCTGCTCGGCCTCGGCCGCAGCGCGCACATCGCCGCCGCATGGCTCCTCGCCAGCGGGAAGTGCAAGGACGCGGGCGATGCGGTCGCCACACTCCGCGCGCTCGATTCGAGCGTGGTGTTGAATGCGGCGTCCTCGTGAAGGCGGATCACAGGCGTCCCGCCTGTGAAGGCAGGCAGTCCGTCCCGGCTGCCCGGACGCGCGCACAAGCAGGCTACCATCACAGCCGGGACGGCTGTGTTCCGCGCGCACAGCGTTGCCGCATTATCCAGCGTTTCCCTTCTCTTTTCTTCACATAAACTCGACCCGTTTCCTACACACGATCGAACGCAACCGATGATGCCCGCCATCACCCTCTCCTCGTCCGCAAAGTTCCGCGCAGCACCGTCCGTGCTCGTTGCGATCCTGGTGTCATTCTTCGTGCTCGTGCGCCCATCACATTCCGAGACGGGATTGAAAATCGAACTGATCTCCGAGCAATCGGCCATCGTCCCGGGCATGCCATTCACCGTCGGGCTGTGGCTCGTGCATGATCGCGGGTGGCACACGTATTGGCGGTTCCCCGGCATCGTCGGCGTGCCCACGCAATTGAAGTGGAAACTGCCGCCCGGCTGGAAGGCAGGCGAACTCATTTATCCAGCACCCGAGCGCACGCACATGTTCAAGATCGCAGCGCAGGGATTCGATCGCGATGCGATGTTGCGCGCCGAACTCACTCCGCCTGCGAACTTGAAAATCGGCGAAAGCATCACGCTCACAGCAAGCGCCTCATGGATGTGCTGCGGGACTTCCTGCCAGCCGGGATGGAAGGAACTCAGCCTCACGCTGCCAGTGGCGGAAAAGTCCGCGCTCAGTCCAAAATGGCACAAGCTGCTCGACGAAGAACGCGCCCGCGCAGAACGGCCCAGCGACGAGTGGAGCGCCTCCGCCGTTGAAAAAGATCGGACCATCACGCTGACGATCAAGCCCGCTTCCGCCAAGGCCCGCCGCGCGAAAAGCCAGCGTGAAGCGGATCGGATCATCGCCTTCACCGAGGACGGCTGGTTCGACACGGACAAGCCGCAGCTCATCCGGCTTCACGACGACGGCAGCCTCACAATCACACTCACAAAGGCCGAGACCTACGCCGGCGGAAAACCGCCGAAGACCCTGCGCGCAATCCTGCGCAATGACGCTGGCTGGCACCAAGGCGGCGCGCTCCAGTGCCTGCAAATCGCACCGAAGATTCAGCGCGAAGATTGAATCCGCGCGAAGAAAATCGCGTACATTTTTCCAGCACTGAAACCCGTCCCGCATCCCACACTCACAACATCACCCCCGATCAATGCGGGCAACCGGCTGCACGACACCATCGCGGCCTTCCGCGTGGATCGGAAGACCGGCGGCCTCGCGTTCACCGGCCATTTCACGCCGGTCGGGAATCCCTCCATCATCGTCTTCCTCAACCTCGCGAAGGGCGGGTAACCCTGCCAACGGGATACCGACGATAATGCCGCCCTGCGCCGCTACGGAACGGTGTCCCCTATTTCCCATCTCCTCGTCCTGAGTCATGCGTCCCATCTTCAGGTAACTTGTGAAGTGCTTGCGCTGGTAATTCCGTGCGCGATACGTTTCAAAAAATGAGAAAGACGATGTTCCTCCTGTCTTGCGTGCTGCTCTTCGTGTGCGAGAAGCCCTCCGCCGAGCGCGAGCCACTCGAAAAGACCCCTGCTGGCGGGGACGCAATCGCGCAGTTCAATCTCGGCGTGAATTACGGCACGCGTGAAGGCTTACCCAAGGACGAGGCCAGAGCCTTTGAGTGGTTCCAAAAAGCAGCCGCCCAAGGAAGCGATAAGGCCCAATTCCTTGTCGGTAAAATGTATGCGCAAGGTGCAGGATCGTAATTGTGCTGACTTGATGAAGTCACTCTTGCGATACGCCCTTCTCGCCCTCGTGCTGGGTGCCGCTTCGCGTCCCGCCCTGGCCGCGAAGTGGCAGTATCAGACTGCGTTTGAGACGGGCACGAAGCAGGCCGACGGCAAGGCCGAAACAGGGACCGCATTCGTCTGGCTGCCACCGGCTTCGAAAACCCTGCGAGGGTTGCTGATTGGAGGCAAGATAGGGATCGAACTGGAACTCGCCCTCGATCCGGAGATCCGAAAGGCATGCGCCGACAACGACATTGGCATCATCTACTTTTTGCCGCACATCTCGAAGCTCTTCCATTATTGGGAGGAGGGCGCGACGGATGCCGCCCGCCTTCTGAAAACGATCGACGGGATCGCGGAGCTGACCGGCCATCCGGAAATCAAACGGGTTCCATGGATCACCATGGGGCACTCGACGGGCGGCATGTTCTGCCGCAACGTCGGCTACTGGCAGCCCGCGCGCGTCGGCGGCATCATCCATGTGCGCAGCGGCAATCTGTTTCAGAAGGTGCACTATCCGCCGAGTGGGTCGCTTGCGGGCGTGCCTTTCCTGGCCGTCAACGGGCAGTTTGAAACGCACGGACCCAGAGGGGGAAATCGCCCCGAGTTCGGACGGGAGACGCTGATCTATTTCAATCGCGAAGATATGCAGAAGCTTCAGCAACTCGATCCGAACCACCTTGCCGCGCTGCTCGTCGAGCCCGGCGGCGATCATTTTCATGATTCTGTCGAGACCTCCGCTTGCATCGCGCTCTTCATCAGGAAGATCGCTCATTACCGGCTGCCCGGGACACTGCCGCCAGGGGGCGGACCGGTGACGGTCATGCCGATCAAGCGGGAGGACGGCTGGCTCAGCGATGCCGACCTGTATGACCGCAAGCATGCCACGGCCCCGTTCGCGGATTACACAGGGGACAAGTCCAAAGCCTGGTGGCACTTCGACAGGGAAATCGCAAAGGCGGGAGACATCTTGCAGAGGAATGCGGGAAATTACCAGGCCCTCAGCTCCCCGACCGTCACCTGGCTCGATGACGGCGACGGCTGGACATTCCGCGTCAAGTCGGAGTTTCTCGACAGGATGCCGTCCATCTACGGTGGCAAAGTCGGGGACAAGGTGGTCGGCCACGCAACGACGCCGATTTTCTACCGCTGCCTGGCTGCCGATGGGATCACTCGGGTCGGTCCCGATACCTTCCGCGTCCTGCGCCCGACGAAGCCGGTCTTCATCGTGGCCGTCAACGAAGGGGACGAACACTTCCAGCGTACCAGTCGCACGACCAACCTGACGATCCCGCAGGCTTCGGGAACGGAGCAGGCGATCGAATTTCCGGCGCCAGCCAGCATGCGTGTCGGCGGAGAACCACAGCCGCTCACGGCCCGGGCGACGTCGAAATTGCCGGTGTATTACGAGGTTGATTACGGTCCGGTCGAGGTGAAGGACGGGACGTTGTTGCTCTCGGAGTTGCCGGTGGGGGCAAAGCTGCCGATCCAGTGCAAGGTGACCGCATATCAACAAGGCCGCCGCATCGGGGACATGATCTCTCCTGCGACTGCCGTGTCACGGACGTTTGAGGTGATCGCGGGAGACTGAAAGCTGGCGGCGGGAAACGTGGGCGCGAACTCCGCAGTCCAAATTTCGAGACATGGGTTTCAAGCACTGCGACAACTATCAGTCCTGTGGGAGCCTGCCCAACGCGGTGAGATTGTCGGCTTCGAGCAGGCGCATCGTGGTCGAACAGGGACTCTCCGGCGGCGCCTCGATCCGCCAAGGATGAATGCAGCAGCCACGCCGGAAACAATTTCCAAAGACGCGACAGGTCACGGAAGCGCATGGCCAGCGGAGTGACACCGGTCAAATAGGTCGCGATGGCGCGGGCATGATCCCCGCCTCCACCTCGCTCCGCGGACAGAGAATTCAGTCCCGTGAGGATGTTGATGTCGCTCTTTTCTTACTATCAGTCTGCCACTATATTCTTGAGCAAGGATCCTTTTTCTCCAAGGGATATTTTGAACTACTCGCTACTTCTCGTTCTTGGGCCCACACCGCGGTTTATGAACACGAGAGCACGCTTGGGAAACGCTGCCCCAACTTTGGCCGCGATCAGAAACGGATAACAGTTACTTCTGTTTCTGGGGTTTTGCGATCGTGAGATAGATCCATTCGGTGGTTTTCGGATCTTTATCTTTGTTCGCCCCCAACTTGACACGTGCGTTCTTCTCGAATGCTTTCTCGTAGAGTCGCATTCGATGCTCGGTGCCGAAGTAGCCGGTCAGCACCTCCTCACCGCTATCCTTCCAATCCGCCAACCAGGTCGGAATCTTGCCTATCTTCGTGTCGTGGCCGACATACACGAGCGCGTTATCGGTTACGGTGAACTCCAGAAGCGATTCGCCAACGAAGTCCAATGCCAGATTGTCCGGTCTGATCCAGTCGCAGCCACGGACCAAGGCTGGAACTTTGCCGATCACAGTCATGCAGAAGGCGCGATGAGCGGTCAAACAACCGACGTCCCCTTCCTTCAGATTCGCAACGATTTTCCAGCCGTCGCCATGAATGCCATCGGAAGGAATGATCTGGTTGTAGTTGGTATCGTTCACCACCAGTTTGTCGATCAATCCCGAGGGCAGGCATTTGGTCTGGTCTGGGAATTCGTAGGGCATGCCCTTGCCGTACTTCTTCCATGCCTCGGCGGCTGTCTTGTCTGGAAGCCAAGCGGCCTTCTTCTTGTCGCCGTTGTACGATTCGAACGCACCGACTTCCAAGTTCCGCGTGTTTCCGAGCCAGCCGTCTTCCGCTCGAACAGCCTTGAGTCTCGGCAGCCCCTTACTCAGATCGACATCGGCCGGCAGTCGCTGGGCCATGACGGCTTCAAGCCACGGCATGACGACTTCATTTTTGTGGCCGCCGTGACCGGCTCCGGGAAGGCAAAAGTAGGTCCACGGAGCGCCCTTGCTTCGACCGTAATCACAAAAGCCGTATGCCTGTGCCGAACCACAGATGCTGTCGTTTTCGCCCGTCTGCAAGAACACGGGCACGCCCAACACATGCAAAATGTCGTGAACGCTGTTATGAGGCTGCACTCCGTTGAGTTTGGGACGACCAAAGTTGAAATCGTCGTTGCCCTTGATGAAGACCGCGACGGGCGCCGTGCCGACCAAGGCCACCATGCGGCCGGGATGTTTCTGGGCGATCAGGGTGCCTTCCATGTTTCCGGACGACAGACCTGCCCAGATGATTGGGGCGTTTACCAACTCCGGACGCTTCAGTTCCGCGGCAAGATCGGCAAGGTACTGGAAGGGGTCATTCCCGGTCTGGCCCCAGGCAAGACCGTGCTTCTCGCAAAATGATCGCCAGGGATCGCTAATTTCTTGACCTGGCTGGAGGGCCGCCCAGAAATTGAGGATGATTCCACGAAGCGGCCCTTTGTCCGGGACCCAAGCATAACCCAACTTCTTGGATTTTGATGGTACCGGTTTCGCCTGCGGCGAATCCTGGGCCGAGGTGCCAGCAGGCCAAGCAAGACACCCCAAGCTTACGATGATGAGCGCGATTCGAAATCGCATGAGAGGCTCTTGCAAAACCCCTCCGCAGGGATTCAAAAAATCGCAGCGCTCTCTGATGACGTGTTCTGCGGGTGGAGATTTCGGAGGGTTTTGCAAGAGCCTCATGAGTATAGATCCCCTTTCAGACAGTGTTCGTTTGGTTCGTTTCATGTTTGTGGTCGCATATTTTCCTATTGGCGAGATCGATCGGCCCGGCGCAGAGGTTAGGGTGTATTTCATGGGGATGAGTGGTTACGGGTAGTGAATGGCGGTTTATTCAAAATGACTGATTCGTTTCACTTCGCCTTGATCACTTCCATCACGGCGTCGCCCCTTATCTTGTAGCCGGCTTCGGCGGGATGGAGTCTATGGCCTTTTCCACTTTGGGCACTGGGACGATGGCAGAATTTTCCGCAGGCTTACATTTCGGCTCGTCGCCGAAAAGTTTCGAGAGCAGCGGCTCCATGGCTTCGGCCCAAGCTTTTGCACCGACCGGTGAGGGATGGAGCTGGTCGGGCATCATCGCGGTGTCGATGGTGCCATCGAGCTTGAGGAAGACGTGGTTCACATCGAGGAAGAATACGGATTTGTTATCGGCCAACCCAGCGACGAGTTCCCCGGCCCTCTGATTGGTTTCGAAGCGCATTTTTGCATCACCTCGCGGGCTGCCATCGGACTTCTTGTACGTGTTGGTGCGCGGGAAAATTTTCAGCAGCAGTATCTTGCTGTCGGGTAGTTTTTCCCGAAGGAGTTTCACGATGGCAGCGGTGCCGTCCCGGATCTGTGACGCATCGTGAACAACCGGGTAGTTCGCATCGTCGGAATTGTTGGTGCCGATCAGCAGAGTAACGACCTTGGGGTGCTGGCCTTCGAGTTCGCCGTTCTGGAGATTCCAAAGGATATTTTCCGTCCGCCCACCACTATAGCCTAGGTCGAGGGCCTTGCGTGGGGCGAAGAATTGATTCCAAACGGCTTGGTATTGGGGCTTGTCGAAGTTGTGCGTGATAGAGTCACCGATGAGCAACAGGTCGTGGTCACTCGCTTTGGCGGCGGCGACTTTTTCCGCATGGCGCTTTTCCATGCCACGCTGGGGAACCGGAATCACCGACGATTGCCCTGCCACCTCCTCGGCACCAACCAGGGTGGGCAAAGCAAAAAGGCAGAATGCGGCGAAAGCAGATTTGAACATGCAATGATCCAATCGCTTTTCTAATTTGAGTCAAGCCCACTTAGCTGGTGGCTAGAGTAGCCGGTAGGATTCGCCCAGCTCCAAAATCACGATGGACTAGGAAAATGGCTGCGAGGAATTCGCTTTCGCGCCCGCCGCACCGGAGCCGGTCAGAACGGGGACGGGCGTGGGGAGTGAGGGGGTCGGTTGAGCAACTCAGCCGGTGGGGCGTGAATCACCTTCGCCACGTCGGCCGAATCCTGGGCGCGACAAGGCTCACCGGCGATTGCAACAAGCAGCGTCAGCGCAAGACACGGGAGATATTGTTTCAGCGGTCGCATTATATGTCCCATGTCGTTCAGGTCTTTGGCGCTGGAAAATCTGGCCTACAGCCCCTTCAAGCTCCCGGTGCTGTCGCCCAGAAATGGGACGCGGACATCGACCCGTTCGAGCATCGACAGCCACAGGTTGTTGAGCGGGGTGTCGGCCGCGTAACGGATATGCCGCCCCGTCTTGACCGTGCCGCCGGCGTTGCCGGCCAACAGGATCGGCAGGTTGCGCTTCGAATGTCCGGCACCGTCGCTGAGGGCCGAGCCGTAACACACCAGGCAGTGGTCGAGGAGCGTGCCGGAACCCTCCTTCACCGACTTCAGCTTCCCAAGAAGGTAAGCCAGTTGTCGCATGTGCAATCGGTTGACCACTGTGAGTTCGTCATACGCTTTGGGGCCTTCGTGTGTGATGGAGTGGTGGCCTTTCCGGATGTCGTGTTCCGGAAACGCCCGGTCGCTCAGTTCATTCGTCAGCAAGAAGGTGCCGATGCGCGTGATGTCCGCTCGAAATGCGAGGACGATTAGATCGCACATGAGGCGACAATGTTCCCCGTAGTCCTTCGGAATGCCGGACTCGATCGACAGGTTCGGTTTTTCCAGAGGCGGAAAGCTTGCCGCCCGCTCGATCCGCCGTTCGATGTCGCGGATCGCAGTCATGTAGTCATCCATGCGATGGCGATCGTTGGCACCGAGGCGACGGGTCAGCGTTTTCGAGTCTTCTCGCACGTAATCGAGGATGCTCCGGCGCAAGGCATCGCGCTCGGCACGATCAGCATCGTTGCCGTCAAATAGCCGCTCGAACACCAGCCGTGGCCGCACTTCCTTGATCATGGGCTGGGTCGCCGAGCGCCACGACAATGTCCCCTTGTAAACGCAGTGGTAGCCGAAGTCACAAAAGCCGGTGTTCTCTTCGGTGCCGACCTCCAGGGAGGCCAGGCGGGTTTGATCCGCAAGACGCGATGCCGCGACTTGGTCGGCGCTCACTCCGGCCCGATAGTTCGTCCCCGTGGTGTCCAGCGGAGTGACACCGGTCAAATAGGTCGCGATGGCGCGGGCATGATCCCCGCCTCCACCTCGCTCCGCGGACAGAGAATTCAGTCCCGTGAGAATGTTGATGTCGCCGGCGAAGTCTTTCACTTCTTGCAGAATCGGCGGCAGGTCCCGAAGCGCCCCATCCTCCTTCGGCGTCCAGTTCGGCATCGCTATGCCGTTGGGAACATAAAGCCACAGCAAGCGATTGGGCGCGGATGGCGCTTTCTCGCTGGCGTGAACCCACGAGGCGAGCGGCCCCATCGCCTCCAGCCATGGAAGGGCGAGTCCGGCCCCGATGCCACGCAACACGGTACGACGCGATAGATGTTTGTTCATTGTGTCT
>Ga0194043_1000870_pt1 | contig 17004 bp, 17 predicted proteins | sample JunL4415m_MetaG_FD_161274 | JGI IMG/M metagenome (GOLD analysis project Ga0194043, IMG submission 161274) | Anoxic zone freshwater microbial communities from boreal shield lake in IISD Experimental Lakes Area, Ontario, Canada - Jun2016-L442-15m | ecosystem: Environmental > Aquatic > Freshwater >...
AGTACGGGATGGGCGGGAGTTTTTCCGAATCGATCCGGAGCGTGTAGTAGTTGCTTTGCGGAGAATCGAAAAGAAAGATGTGACGCCGAAGGACTTTGTGAATGTGACCAATGATGAACGAGGGGAATTAGAAGAAGCGAAAACTATCCGTGCGCGATTTGATTTCTCCCATTACGATATACCAGTCGGAGCAAAGTTAGTGTTTTCAAGAGATGATTCAAAACAAGCGACTGTTTTAGAGAATAACAAGATAGAGTTTGATGGTGAGAATACAAGCCTGTCCGCCTCGGCGCAAAAACTTCTTGCATATAAACGAGGAGTAGCGGGGACGCTTTATTGGACATACGAAGGCGAGACTCTTGATGAACGCCGTCGACGATTGGAGGAAGGTGAGTAGCCTTCAGTTAGTTGTGAGTCTGGAATATTAGAGTTGAGTATGCTCCTCAGAAATAAAGGGTTGCGGCGCTTTTTTAGATGATTTGGTAGACAAAACCAAAAACACCCGCTAATTTAGAGAGGGAGGTAATTTTTTAAAAGACTAACGCTATGTTTTTTTCAGATCCAGCTTTGAGTTTGAAATTGATGTTGTTCTGTTTAGCTATTGCTCTCGTTTTAGTTTTAGTGCTGTATTGGAAAACAAAAAACATTCTATTGAGTTTAACGGTAGCGTCATTGCTTGGACAAATTATTGTTCATGATAATGTTGATTATAGATTTTCTGTTTTTTTTAATGTAATGTGGCTCTTCGAGTTCTCTTTGTACATCTGGCCATACATCAACATCGGCTTGGTAGCAATCACCGTGCTCGACTTCGTTCGTCGGAAATTTATGAGAGTACTTCAAGACTAATTGGCATAGACTATGACTGGATACCGGAAGAGCAAGCGAATTGGTTTGGTTTTGTTTGCAGTAGCTCTGTTTTTGGTTTCCTGGGAGTCTTCATCAGCGGAAACGGATGAAGAATATCTGGCACGGATGCACGATGAATACGAATATATTGATGAAGATACGACCTGGAAAAAAACCGACGACCTCGTTTTTAGCAAACCAATCCTCATCACCAATACAGCCATACTCACGATCGAGTCGGGAGCGACGGTGCATATCAATGGCGATACGCTCACTGTAAATCATGGCAGTATCATCGCCGAGGGAACCGAGAGTGAGCCAATTGTATTCAAAGCCGATGGTAACCGTCGGTTTTCGATATCATTTCAAAATACCTACATCAATACTGTCTCGCGATGGCGCTATGTGGAGATACGCGGTGCCGGGAAGTTTTGGCAAGAGCCCTGTGTCTATCAGGCAAACAATTCATCCTTTTTTACTCCAACGGTTTTCGCTGCTGAAATGTGTGACAATATGGTGCCGGTGCTGACCTACCTCGGGGGAAAACTCCATATCGAGAATACTTCCTTCATCGATACCCAAGGCATGGATATCTCGGTGAGAGCCGACTTTCAGTATGACGAAAGTGATCCAGAGTGGGACAGTTGGGAGGATTTCCTCAATGTGATCAATTCTAATCTGGCAGACAATCAACAGGGCAAAGCATTGCAATCAACCGTATATTGTTACGGCCAAGAGATCTCGTCCGCACAATGCAACCGCCGAATCTATCTGAAGAATAACTGGTATGGTGAGAAGATCGCCCTCAATAACGATGAAGCTTTTTTCCGTCATGCGCAATTGCATGGGGACTATGTTTTGGAGGGTTGGCGAGCGGGGAGCCTCATCGCCGATCCGCTCCTCATCGTGCCGGGGGTAATGGGTTCATCGCAAGCTATCAATGGGCAACTCGTGCTCGACCCGATCCTCCACACCTATGATGACCTCGTGGCATCATTGGAACGAAATGGATATGAGAAGGGGAAGAACCTCTTCAGCTTCCCGTATGATTGGCGCCAGAGCAATGCGTATACGGCGGAACTGTTGGCATCGCGCTTGAGTACTATACGGACACAAACGGGACTGACGAAAGTGGATGTCGTGGCACATAGTATGGGTGGCCTCGTGGTGCGATCATATATCGAAGGGAATGGATATCACGATGACATCGATCAACTCATCACACTGGGTGCTCCTCACCACGGCTCGCCCGAGGCGTATTTGAGATGGGAGGGTGGAGAGGGGTTTCTTGATAGACAGAGTAAGATTGTTCGATATCATTTCAGCGTCGAAGCAAAACATGCCGGCTATGACGACTTGCAGAAATATATCCAAGCCAAAGTCCTCTCGGTGCGAGACCTGCTACCGGATACGAATTATCTCATTGATGCGGATACGGGCAGAGTGCGCAACTACCCGACCAACTATCCGAGGAATACTTTTCTAGAAGATTTGAACGATTCATCCTCTGTCGCGAAACTGCAGGCGGTGCGGTTTACCAATGTCGTGGGCGAGGTAAATGATAACAAGAGTACGATCGCGCGATTTCGACTGGAGCCGACGATTACCTCGCTCTTGGGCAAATGGGTGGATGGCGAGCCGGAAAATTTTGAAGATAATTCAACGGATCGGGGTTTGGAATATGGCAAAGGTGACACCACCGTGCCTACTGCGAGCGCTACTGATATCACTGCAACTGATGAGCAATCCCTGGTCGCGGGTCATGGTGACCTCCCGATGCAAGCCCAGTGTCTTGTTTTCAAGAAGTTCACAGGGAAAACCGATTGTGATTTTGTGAATGATACTGCTATACCCAATATCTTGCTCTTCAATGTGTACTCGCCGGTGAATGTGCAGATTATCGCACCAGATGGCAAACGAATGGGCGCGAACTTCGATAATCCCGCCGAACCCTTTGACGAGATTCCTGGCGCGTTCTATACCCGCTACCACCTCGACCCGAACGATACCGATCCCAATACCGAAAACGAGTGGGTGACTATCCCCAATCCACAAGCGGGGAAGTATACGGTGAAGACACAGGGCACGTGGAATGGCGACTTCCGTGTGGAGAGCGTGAATATCTCGCAGGGAGACACGGCCAACGAGGCAGAGGAATCAACTGTCAACTTCATCGGCACGACGACGAAAGATCAAGAGCAATCGTTTGCGTTAGTATTAAATGACGACAAGACAGTGACGGGTGTGGCCGAAGATACAATTGTTCCAACTACCACGCCTAACATCACAGGAACCCAGGGGAGTAATAACTGGTACACGAGCGATGTGACAGTAACCCTGACAGCAACAGATAACGAAAACGGCAGTGGTGTTGATACAACTCAATACTCTCTCAATAATGGCACGACTTGGAATGCTTACACTCAACCGATTGAAGTCACACAAGAGGGAATAACAAAAATTCAGTATCGCTCAATCGATAAAGTGAAAAATACAGAGGAAACAAAAACATTGGAAATTAAAATCGATAAGACCGCACCGGAAGCCAAATTCGTTTTCAATCTAACCACCCAACGACTGGATATCACCGGACAAGACAATCTCTCACCCCAAACAATAGTCACGATGACGGATACGCTTGTTTCTGATAAAATAGAGGAAGAACGTGAAGCAAGAGGATTCTTCGATTGGTTCTTCCACAGAAAACCAGCACCAAAACAAGAAAAACTCACCACCGCGACGCTCACTGATGAAGCCGGACACACAACGAAGATCACTTTCAAAAAAGAAAAAGATCAAAATCGCCGTATTGATATCACTTTGCAATCCATCGCGTATGATGGCGTGATTACGAATTGGAAAGACACCAGCCTTCAGTACAAGTGGCTCACACAAAAGAAAACCGGCAAGTACCTCGTATTGGCAGCCGAAGCGCAGACACAAAGCGAACAAGTTGAATCGCATTATGTACCCTGGCGGGATATGACCTACATTATGACTCGACCGCAGGCATTGGACGACGATGAGAATGACAGTCACTTCGAGTTTCGTCCCACTCAGCAGGTGGTGAAGGGGATGAAGGTGCTGCAATTGGAGACGAAACAGGGGATGGCGAGTATCAAATATTAAATGAGATTAAAATAAATTAAATAAAATTATGACAAAAAAAAGTGTATTAGGAATTTCATTAGTGTACATGATTTATGCTGTCTCTATACTGTTAGTTGCAAAATCTTGTATATCCTCTCAATGTAAAATATACGATAATGATTTTCTAGGGTTGATTTTTATGGATTTTATAGTTTTATTTCCTGTTTTTCTCTTTTCTCTCATTACCTACAAAATGCGAGAGGAAATGTTTCAGGCTTGGTGGCGTTTCGCGCGGTGGTTTGTGCCGGTAATCATCGTCGTGACATTTTATTTCAACAGCCTTCCTGCGCCGAGAGGATTTCTCCAATCGGATCCCAGACCTCTTTTCTTGGGCATTTTGTATATTATTTTTATTTTTGTTTCCACTATCAAAATCGTCCGAGCATACCGACGTTCGAAGTAAACTTTTCTTAATAAAAACTGAAACTTTATCATACCAATAGCGAGTTGGAATGTTGGGCGTGTAAAGAAAAGATCAAGATCGTCCTCGCGTATCGGCGGGTGCGGTAGGTGGCATTGGCGGATGCCGTGACCGGCGAGACTGGTTTGGTGGTTGAAGTTGAGAAAAGCTTGACTTGCATAGAATTGGTTCTTTTTGTTTAATATCATTAGAAAGTAATCAAATATGATTACTAATAGGTGAAATGTATGTATTTACAGCAATTAACGGGGAGATGAATCTGTTCGCGTTCGACCCGCGCTCCATATGTTATTATAGTTCTATTACTTCCTAAAAAGCGGAATAAATAAGAATAAAACATATTGTAAGGTGAAAAAAGAGCTGGTTGATTCATCGTTTTGAATCTTCTTGATTTGTATGATACAATAAGATTAACAAAAATGTTAACCTATTTGTATCTATGAACAATGACCTTTTGGAAAATCTTGTGAAAAGTTTGGGTATTTCGAGAGATCAGGTTTTGCGGGAAGAAGCGGAGCTCTCTGTGCTTGATGCGATAGCCAATCATTCCTTGGGGGAGAGGGTGATTTTTTATGGAGGAACGGCATTGCGATTGGCATACGGATCTCCCCGTTTTTCGGAGGATATCGATTTGATTCGCATGAAATCTTTTCCGTTTTCCGAATTTGATCGGTTTGCCCGAGAAGTTGCGGGAAAGCATGAGGGCTGGACATTGTCGGATATAAAGGAGAAAAGAAATACTTTTTTTGCGTTGTTTTTGATTCGTCATCCGCAACTGAAACACAGTTTTTCTTTAAAAATCGAACTGCATATTCCTTCAAAAAAAATTTCTTTATCGAATCAGCTTATGCTGATAAAAAGTCCGGCGAGTGTTTTGGAGCCATTATTGCTGGTTCCAACACTAGATGAATTAAAGGATCTTAAGGAGAAGGCACTTATGGGAAGGAAGAAAGCACGGGATCTTTTTGATTTGTGGTATATTGCGCAAGTGTCGAGGGCTCCTCTAACGCTTCCCGGGGTATTGCCAGAATTTTCCGAAAGAGAATTTAAAAACGAGCTCAAGGTTTTTCTCCCGCGAAAGTATTTTCCCATAATTGATCAATTATATGAACAATCTCAAAGAAAAAATTAAAAGAATTCCCAAGGCATACTTCACTATTGGGGATGTGCGGAAGATTTCTTCCAATACGCCGGAAAGTATCCGTGTGGCGATGAATCGTTTGGTGGCAAGTGGTGAAGTTGAGCGTTTGGAGCGAGGAGTCTATTCGAGGGAGGGTTCTCGTGTGGACTGGGATTTGTATGCGTGTGAGCGATATGCGCCGAGCTATATTTCTTTTGAATCGGCACTGGCACGGCATCATATTCTGAGCCAACAGCCGGCGCATATTGTTCTGGCGACGACGAATCGCACGAAAGAATCCATTGCTCAAGGGAAAGAGATTTTCTATCGGCATATCAAAAAAGATTTGTACTGGGGATGGAAAAGGGTTGATGGCTACTTGTTGGCGGATGCGGAGAAGGCGTTTTTGGATTTGTTGTATTTTTCGTTGCGAGGGTATGCAAAATTTGATAGCACGGAGATGAATCTTCGTTTTCTCAATAAAGGCAGAGTGAGGGAATATGCCAGGAAATTTCAGATTTTAAAGATGGACGAAATACTTCGGAATTTGGGATTTTAACAGGGTGTGGTGGTTGAAGTTGAGAAAAGCTTGACTTGCTTAGAATTGGTTCTTTTTTCTAAATTTTTTGAAGACATGTGCCAGACGAGGCTCTTTATACTATCATTTCAGTATGTTATAGTATTATATACGTTTATGAAATACCAGGAATTACAAAAAGCTTTGATTAAGCCAATATTTACGAAGAATGATTTGCTCTTTGCTGGGTTTACGGTGTATGCCTCGCAGTTATCGTTGTGACCAGCTTGATTTTGAAAAATTAGCCAAAGATGTTGAGCCATTTCTCACTCAACCGGGGCAAGTGACCCGCGTGTCTGGTTTTTTGGAGTTTATTCGCGGCCGGTTGCGAGTGTGATCTGAAGAGCTAATGTGAACGAATAAAAGAAAACCAGCAAGTACACTATTTTTGCAGACGAAGGAATACTTAAAGAATATTCTTCTGCCAATTCCAGGCGTCTTGGAGGGCTTGGTCGAGGGATTTTTGGGCTCTCCAATGGAGGGTATTTTCGATTTTGGTTGGGTCAGCATAACAGGAGACGACATCACCAGCGCGTCGTGCACCAATCGAGTAGGGAACTGGAATAGAGTTTACTTTTTCAAACGTATCGATGAGCTCCTGAACGCTCGTGCCGTGGCCGGTGCCGACATTGTAGACATCGTAGCGGGGCATATCAGCAGTAGCGGCGAAGAGATACTCGAGGGCGGCGATGTGTGCCTCGGCCAAGTCGACGACGTGAATATAGTCGCGGATGCACGTGCCGTCGGGTGTGGGATAATCATTGCCGTAGACCGTGAGCGGTGGGCGGAGTCCGGCCACAGCCTGCGTGAGGTAGGGGATGAGGTTATTTGGGGTACCGAGTGGGAGTTCGCCGATATAGCCCGACGGGTGTGCGCCGATGGGATTGAAGTAACGCAACGCGATACTACGAAGTGATCCATCGTGAGCGAGTGTGGCGTCACGCAAGATATCCTCGCAGATTTTCTTGGTATTGCCGTAGGGGCTGGTGGCTGGTTGGCGCTGGGAGGTCTCGGGGATCGGGTTCTGGTCCGGTTCGCCGTAGACGGTGGCCGAGGAAGAGAATACAAACGCCCTCACCTCGTGGCGCGTGGCGACTTCGAGTACCGAGAGAAGTGAATCGATATTATTGCGGTAGTAGGCGAGCGGCTCTGCGACCGACTCTCCCACGGCTTTGAGTGCCGCGAAATGGATGACACCGTCGATCTTCTCCTCCGTAAAAACCGTCTCGAGAAATTTGATATCAGTGCAATCGCCTTGATAGAATTTCGGTTTTGAGCCGAGAATTTTTGCAATCCCCTCAAGAGAGGTGGGTTGTGAGTTGCAGAAGTTGTCGAGGATGATAGGCGTGTGGCCGGCCTCCGCAAGTGCGACGACCGTATGTGATCCGATGAAGCCCGCTCCGCCGGTGATGAGTATGTTCATAATTATTTGTAACGTATAAAAAACAGGGAGGTGTGAAATTATAGTACCGCTTTTGTGCTATAATAGCAAAGTAGAGCTGGCTCGATTCCGCTAATCTTTCATTGATATGAAACGACTGAATTTGGGGTGTGGCAAAGATATTAAGAAAGGGTATGTTAATCTCGATTTCTTTCCGCTCGAGGGTGTCGATGTGGTTGCTGATATAACAAAGAGGTTGCCCTTTGACGATGACACTTTTGATGCGGTATTCACGGCGCACGTGCTTGAGCATGTCGAGGATCTGAATTCATTGATGAGCGAATTACATCGCATTACCAAAAAGGATGGACGTATTAGGATTTTTGTTCCGCACTTCACTAATTTCGGGGCTTATACTGACCCAACACATAAGCGTTTTTTCGGATATTTTACGATGGACTATTATACCGATAAAAATGAAATGTGTTTTTATACGCCGGTGCGTTTCGTAATACGGAAGAAAAAACTCTGTTTTTATATTACGAAGACTAGCCGTTATTCGTTCGAGAATAAACCTTTGACTTGGCTCGTGAATCTTTCTCCATTAGTGTACGAGCGATTTTTTTGTTGGATTATTCCGGCTCAAGAGGTGCTTTATGAGATACAACCTGTGAAATAGTTTTATTATTCATTGATGACGATTGAATATGCTTAAGAATTTTTTTCTAAAAAAATGGAAACTTGAAAAAGTCTATCTTATTTCAGCGCTTGTTTTCGGCGGTCTGATGCTCCTCGTCAATCCACCATTCCAGGTTCCGGATGAAGCTGCTCATTATTTCAAGGCGTTAAGTCTGGCGAGCGGAGGATTGAAATGTGAAAATCAAGCTTTCGCACCGGCCAACTATGTTTCGCTTCCTGATGATACGAAATTGACGAAGATGGAAGGAGAAGATTTAAAAAAAATAAGCGGGTCAAAACTTCAGGAGGGATTGACTCAGCCAGCCAGCAATGATTCCGTTCCGGTAACAAAAGCCTTGTGTGGGGTATTTCCGATAGGGTATCTCTCACAGGTATTAGGATTGAAGATCGGATTGATGGCAAATGCTCCGCCACTCGTGGCATTTTATCTTGGACGGCTTCTTACGTTTTTGTTGGCTGTGGGGGCTACATATGCCGCAGTGAAAATCGTGCCATTTGGGAAGCTCGTTTTCGTAATTATCGCTTTATTACCGATGACGATTCAGCAGATTGCGTCTTTTAGTTACGACTCGTTACATCTTGGATTGGTTGCCTTGTATATCGCATATGTGCTCAAGCTGGCGAGTGAAGAGACGAAGTTGAGTGCACGGCAATATTGGTTATTGGTCGGACTTTCATTGATAGCACTGAATGTAAAGCCGGGGTACTTTTTCTTGTCATTGTTGATATTTCTTTTGCCGCAATTAAAATTTGGTAATACGCGAAAATATTGGCTTTATACAATTGGTTTTGTAATTGCCTCCCTCACATTCTTTGGAGTAATGAGAGTCGTCTTCAATGAGCCGGCGGCTTTTCCTAAGGGAATTGACCCATCGGCTCAAATAGTGTTTGTTGTAGAGCATCCCGTTTCATTTATTTTGTTGGTTATTGATACCATTTATGATAAGTTCAAGACTTTTTATGAGATGATCTTGTTTAAGCCGGGGTGGATGACTTCTTCGCTTTCGTCATATTTTTATATTTTTGTTGGAGCGGGAATCGTACTCTTATTACGGAGCAATGATGAGAAAATTCCTCTGACGCGGCAGCAACGGTTAGTATTGTTGGGAGTGTTTCTTATTCAGTTGTTTTTCGTGTTCTTTTCTTTGTATGCCGCTTGGACGGAAGTGGGGAGAGATAAGATCGTTGGTGTCCAGGGGCGGTATATGTTGTCTATTTTGCCATTGTTTATCTTCTCGTTTTATAAATCGAAATTTTCGTTTCGGAGTGTATGGATAAAACAGCATATCAATCTCGCTTTGGGTATCTTCCTGGCAATCACATTTATTTCCGTTTTCCAGGCGATTGTGGCATTGTATTACAAAACCCCGTCTAACTATTTCTAGTAGACGCACCCTATCATCTCGAATAGTCTTATGCAGACAGTATCAATTATTATTCCGGTATACAACGGAGGCGATCGGCTCTCGAAATGTATCGAGAGTATCTTGGTTAATACCTATCAAGACTCCGAGATTTTTTTGATTAATGATGGGTCGACGGATGATTCGTGGCGAGTAATAGATAGATATGCGAAAAAATATCCGGATCGTATTCGGGTTTTTGATCAGGAGAACCAGGGTGTAGCGCTGGCAAGAAATATCGGCATGCAATATACCACTTCAAAATACATCATGTTCATCGATCAGGATGATTCCATATCAGCTGATTATCTCGAGCGATTCGTGACAGCAATAGAGAAGGATAATTTAGATGTAGTGATAGGCGGATATAGACGGACAACAGAGCGGGGCATCCTCTTTGAAATGCGCTTACAAGATATGTTGTGGGCGCGATATATGATTATGGCACCGTGGGCCAAGATATATCGGCGAGATTTTTTAGTGAAGAATGAAATAAAATTTCTTGATAATAATATTGGGGAGGATGTTTATTTCAACCTGCAGGTGATTAATTTGACGAAAAAAATAACCATTCTTGATTACTGCGGGTATAATTGGTTTTATAATGAGCTATCAGTATCAAATACGAACCAAAAAACTATCAAAAGCGGCATACGAGTGATGACATTATTGGATTCTACTTTTGATCGACTGAAACAGATTGGGGCTGTAGATAAAAGCGAGGTGGAATTTTACTTTATGAGATATATCGTTTGGTATCTGCTTTTCGTTGGAAGGAAGTCTGAATATGAACCGATGGTTTCGGAATTTATAAAAACATTCGATTGGCTGAAGACGAAGTTTCCCAACTTTCTTAAAAATGAGAATCTCAGTCTTTTTCATCCAAAAGGAGAAACTTTGAGGAATAGATTTGTGGTGAGCTGTTTTATAGCTCTATACAAGCTTGGTCTTCTCCCATTTTTCTTCAGGATTTATTCGAGAGGGTAGGCATCTAGCGTGTAATAATAAAAATACCGAAAATGATAATGAAGGCGCCCACTCCCTGCGTGACACTGATACGCTCGCCTAGGAAATAATAATTGGCAATAATAACGAAGACCATAGCGATCGAGGTGATGAACATCGTGATAGTCGTTGAACTTTGGGCAAGGTGGGGAATTTTGAGGAGGGCGTTATTAATGAGGATGAATGACAGTCTAGAAACGAAAGCAAATCCGGCGCCGAGAATGAATCGCCAATCGATAAGAATCTGCACGACGCGCATTGGTGTGATATCTCCACTGATGAGACCCCGTGAGCCGGTGAGGAGAATAGAAATGACCGTGGTGCAGGAAAAAATGATAGTCCAAAAAATAACGGGAAGCATAGGTTTTGAATAATTATATCCAGCGTTTGATACACCGATAGTACCATTTCAGGAAGCGATTGGCGAGGCGGAGGAGGGGAGAATCGACGGCTTCGAATTCGATGGTCGGAGAGAGGAATGCGAAGAGTTCACGGTCGGATTGTGTGCGTTTGTCTTGGATGATTTTTCTTGACTGAAGCGTGTGCGGGATATATTTGAGAAAATCCCAATAACTTTTCAATTTAGCTCTGAAATAACCACGCAGGAGGGCATCGACGAGCATCCCACACTCCATCACACAAAAAGCGGGCGCGATGAGGAGGAGGGTTTTCGTTTCGAAGTGCTTCAAGAGGAAAGTGAGGCGATTGCGTTCGAGGAGGTAGAATTTGAGACTGTTCGCGAGATTTTTCTTTTCGAAATCATATTGGTGCCATGCGAGGGAATCCGCGACGCAGAGTATTTTGAAACCCTGCTCTTGGACTTGCCAATTGAGATCCTGATCTTCGAGGTAGGCGAAAAAACTTTCATCCAGTCCGGCTAGTTGTTGATAGTGGGATTTTTTGACGAGGAGGCAGGCACCGCTCGCATCAACAATAGATTGGTTGGTTACGATTGGCGGTTCGTCGAGTTCATTGTAGCGACCGCAATACCCGAAGCCAAGAAAATGGATATGATTGCCGAATGTGTTGATGTGATTGGTTTTGGTTTGGTTTACCGCATCGTACAAGTAGATTTTTGGCTGAGCGAGCGCCACCGTATCATCGGCGAAAGCGGCAGTGACCAGCGTCTCGAACCAGCGTGCATCGACGAGCGTGTCGGGATTGAGGAGGATGGCAGCATCGAAGTCTTGCTGGAAGACTTCTGCGAGAGCGTTTTTGTAACCGCCGGCATAACCGATATTTAGCTTGTTTATTTGCACGCTGATAGCGGGAAATTGCTGTTGTACAAAAACAACAGAATCATCGGTCGAAGCATTGTCGATATACCGGATGAGATCCGGCGTGCGTGATTGTTTCAGTACCGAGTCAATGCAGGCTTCGAGTGTGGCGCGGTGGTTGAAACCGAGGATGAGTACGGCGACTCGCGGGTGAGGCATAGCTTATTTTTGAAGTTTTTCGAGCGCTTCGGTGCGGACGATATCGGAGATATTGTGTTCGAGGCGTTCGATGAGGTTGAGCAGTTTGAAGATAATCATAAAGACGAAGACGAATCCGATGAAAATAAGCGTGTTGAGATTGTTCCCCAATCCCAATGAATAGGAGAGTGATGTGGCTGTTTGGGGAAATATCGAAAAGAAGAGGATATTGCCCCAGATGAGGATCGTCATTGCGAGCTTAAAAAATGTCTGCCCTTGAAGACCGGTCATAAACCGTGCGAATCCACGATACAGGAAAAACACGGCGATCAGACTGAGAATAATTTGGTAGATAGACATATATTTTAATCGTAGAGTAACATCTTCGCGAGCATCTTGATACCGGTTTTGAGATTCATTTTGTGTTGTTTGCCCATGGAGTAGGCTGTGTAGCGGACTTCAATCGGGATTTCGATGTAGCGCAGTTTGTGGCGGGCGATCTCGTAGATGACCTCGCTGTCGTATTCGTAGCGGTCGGTTCGGGTTTTGATGAGGTGGAGTGCGTGCTCGGAGTACGCGCGAAAACCAGACTGACTGTCGGTAACCCAGAGGCCGTAAATCATCCACACGAGGAAATTACCGATACGGTTGTGAGCGATCTTGTACCATGGCATCCCATCGCATTTTTGCAGACGACTGCCGAGGACGACATCGTAATTTTTATGGGTGATGAGATCGATCATCGGCGCGATATCGCTTGGATTGTGCTGACCATCGGCATCGAGCGTAACGACGATATCGGCACCCAAGAGTTTGGCGGCTTCGATGCCGGTCTTGGCAGCGGCACCTTTGCCACGATTGATCATATGACGAAGAACGACGACATTCTCGATTTCTCGAGCTTTGCCGGCAGTATCATCGGTGCTTCCATCATCGATAAGGAGAATGTTTGTGTAGCCTGTAGCGAGAATTTCGTGCAGGACTTCTTGGATGATCGTCGCCTCATTGTAAGCGGGGATGACGATCCACACGGATGGTTGGTTGGCGGGATTGGCAGCGGTCATAATGAGAATAAAAAAAGGCCTCTCTGGGTTTAGTATAGCAAAGCTTTTGATTTGCGGAAATACGGGAAAAATCCTATACTAGAAGGGTAACAACGAGAGCTCTTATTCGCTGATGTTTTTGATATATGGAAAAACCGAAGTATTCCGTGGTGGTGCCTTTGTATAATGAGTCGGGCAATGTCGTCGCCCTGCATGAGAAGATCGTGGCGGCGATGCGATCGATTGGTCAACCATTCGAGGTGATCTTCGTGGACGATGGGTCGAGTGATGCGACGGTGGAGGAATGTCATAGTGTTTCGCCTTTGAAATTAATTGAGTTTCGCAAGAACTTCGGACAGACGGCGGCTTTTGATGCGGGATTCAAGGCGGCACAGGGCGAGATCATCATCACGATGGACGGCGATCTGCAAAACGATCCGGCCGATATTCCGCGTGTATTGGAGCCACTCGAGAAGGGCTACGATATCGTATCGGGTTGGCGGCAAAATCGTAAGGGTTTGGATAAACGGTTTTTTTCGCGCGGTGCTAACCTGTTGCGTCGCTGGTTGATCAAAGATGGGATTCACGATTCCGGCTGCAGTCTCAAGGCATATCGGACGGAATGTTTTCACGATGTCGATCTGTTTGGCGAGATGCACCGGTTCATCCCGGCGATTCTCCAGATGCAGGGCTATCGTGTGACCGAAGTGCCAGTGCAGGATCACCCGCGTATTCACGGCCTGACCAAATACAATTGGAAACGTGCGATGAAGGGTTTTGTGGATATGCTGACCATCTGGTTTTGGCGACGATACGCCAATCGACCCGTGCACTTGCTGGGTGGTGGTGGATTGTTGGTCGGTTTTGTTGGGGCGATTATTCTCTTGTGGATGGCTTTCGATAAGATCGTGTTCGGCGCACAACTCTCCCAACGGATCTGGCCATTGGTCGGACTCTTCCTTGTATTAGCGGGATTACAGATGTTTATCTTCGGCTTGATGGCGGATATCCTCGTGAAGAATTACTATCGTGGTCGCCAGACGATGAACTACTCTATCAAGAAAATTATTGAACGATAAGTAAAACTTCTAAAACGAATGCGTATGAAAGTGGCTTTTATCGGGACGGGCTATGTGGGACTGGTGACGGGTACCTGTATGGCGGAGATGGGACACGAGGTGATCTGCGTGGATATCGATGCTAAGAAAATCGCGGGATTGAAAAAGGGAATCCTGCCGATCTATGAACCAGGGTTGGATGTCTTGGTGAAGAAATATTACAAACAAGGCACGCTTGCATTCACGACTTCTATTTGCGATGCAGTGCAATCGTCGGAAGTGGTATTTAGTGCGGTCGGGACACCGGAACACAAAGCGACGGGTGCGGCCGACCTCCAGTATGTGCGTGAGGTGGCACGGCAATTCGGTCAACATCTGAATGGATACAAAGTCTTTGTGAACAAGTCGACTGTGCCGGTGGGGACGGGCGAGGAAGTGCGCCAGATCATCGCTACGGAAAGTGGTCGAGAGTATGAGTTCGATGTGGTTTCAAATCCCGAATTCCTGCGTGAAGGTTCGGCGGTCAAGGATTTCCTCGAGCCGGATCGGATCGCGATCGGCGTGGAGAATGAACGGGCACGCAAAGTGATGGAGGAAGTGTATGAACCGCTTACGAGTAGGGGGTATCCGCTCTTCGTGACCAATATCAAGAGTGCGGAGATCATCAAATACGCGTCCAATTCTTTCCTGGCAACCAAGATTTCATTTATCAACGATATTGCCAATATCTGCGAGTTGGTCGGCGCGGATGTGAAGGATGTCGCTCGCGGGATGGGATTGGACAATCGTATCGGACCGAAATTCCTGCGTGCGGGCGTGGGTTATGGCGGTGCGTGTTTCCCCAAGGATGTGAAAGCGCTCCTCACGACGAGCAAGGACTTGAAGCGGCCATTGCGTATTCTCGAAGCGGTGGAAGCGGTCAATGAGGATCAGAAAACCATTCCCTTCAAAGTCCTGAAAAAACATTTCAAATCCCTGAAGGGTAAGACAATTGCGGTATGGGGATTGGCTTTCAAACCGGAGACGGATGATGTCCGCGAGGCGCCGTCGTTCGTGCTCTTGCGATCCCTCGCTAAGGCGGGTGCGAAGATCCGTGCCTATGATCCGGTTGCTATTCCCAATACCAAAGCCTATCTCGGCAAGTTGCCGGTGACATATACCAAAGATGCAATGCTAGCAGTCAAGGGTGCGGACGCCGTGGTACTCCTGACCGAGTGGAAGGAATTCCAATCCGTAGACTGGGGACAGGTCAAGCGGGCGATGAAAGGGGACTTCGTATTTGATGGCAGAAATATCCTCCCGCACGCGGAAATCGAGTCTCTTGGGCTTATATATAAAGGTATCGGAACACGATGAAGATTTCGCAATGTGTTGGAAATATTGTTCGTCGTGGGCGATTTTTGATGTGGCGCGGAGATTTGACACACTATGTTATTTAGCCTAATATAAAGGGAAGTTATTAATTTTAAAGCCTTTTCGTTTGCAAGGCTATTTTTTTATGAAAAAGTACACACTCAGTGCTCTCGTGGTTCTCGTTGCCCTTCTCGCTCTTAGCGGGTGGCTTTGGTATGGGAAACATAAGGAAAAGCAGCTCAATCAAGGTAAGAATACGGTGATTGAGAGTCAGAGTGTACCAGTTTCACAAGCAGCTGATTTTTCTGAGAAAAACAAGGTTCTGGCTCGAGCAAAAATAACCGGTGTGCAAAGCATTGACGCTACCTATAAAAAAGTGACTATTAGCGATGGTCAAGTGGTATTTTCTTTTGATGTTCCGAATGGATGGCTTGTGGAAACGCGAAATTCCGGCGAAGTGCAGATGAATGAGTCGGAACTTAGGGATTTCTTCGCGACGAAGTATGATGGTGACATAAAGACAAACTCCGCGCTTTCCGGCGACTATTGGGATTTTACCTGGGATATGTTGAAAGATATGCCTTATGACAAAATGAGTAGCTATTTGGTCAAAGCAAGAAATGAAGTTACCCCTGGTTTTCCGAATGCCTCTGTGTCCGCAAGTGGTCATATTGTGTATTATGATGTTAATACTCAGACGGATTTTTATCTTCTCTCTGAAGCAACTGACAAGCAATACTACGATGGAAAACCACTCGGTATCGAGAATGCAAAATGGTCAGATGTAAAGAATGATTATCCTAATGGGAGTTTTAAATCGGTATATATCCCAATAAGAAACTCGCAAAAGATGCTTTTTATCCGCGTTAGGATAGAGACGAGCGAAAGCCTCAAACAGGAGATTGATCGGATGTTAAACACTCTAAAGTTTGAGTAGAAAAAATTCCCTGTCCGGAGGAATAAGCTTTGAAAAAAAAGTTTGTTCCTGAGGGCAGGGAATCTGTCAAGAAAACCTGTTTTTTTAACAATCTATTACAAAAGAGGTGTGAAATGAAAATTCATTTCAAAGTGTTTGTGTTCGCTTGCCTGTTTTCGTTTTTTTCGTCAGCAATAGCGATTTCGTGTGCTGATTATTGTAAGCAGAACGGATGGAGTGATTTTAGTGGTCTCGGGTATGCCATGAATTGGTGGGGAGCCGCTTCTGGGCTGGGACATGCTAGGGGGCATGTTCCAAGGGTAGGCGCTGTCTTGGTTTGGAATAATTGGAGTGGGAATGATGCAGGGCATGTTGCGTTGGTTACCAGTATTGTGAGTAATGATGAAGTCTTGGTCAATCATGCAAACTGGGCGCCTTCAGGATCTGCGGATGGTAATGTGTATACAGGTGTTCATGTGAAAGATCTTGATGAATTCAAGAATTGAGAGCCCCTTTTTACCAAAGAGCGAGAGCCTGATTAGGCGTTAAGAAATTTAAGGCTTTCCGTGGGCGATTATTGAGTTTTTCCTGTATTATGTATACTTCCATATCCG
>Ga0194043_1000871_pt1 | contig 16996 bp, 11 predicted proteins | sample JunL4415m_MetaG_FD_161274 | JGI IMG/M metagenome (GOLD analysis project Ga0194043, IMG submission 161274) | Anoxic zone freshwater microbial communities from boreal shield lake in IISD Experimental Lakes Area, Ontario, Canada - Jun2016-L442-15m | ecosystem: Environmental > Aquatic > Freshwater >...
ATGAAAGCGAAGCTTCTGAAAAAGGATTGACACCCGCAGCGGTAACAGGAACCTTGAGCATCCCTATAGGCCGATTGCACAAACTTGCAATGGGGCCAGAATACTTGGGTGCATTCACTTGTGGCGATCAATTATTGTGGGGTGCAGCAGAGCCTTTGCGCAGAATGCTTCGCATCATCCTTGAAAAATAAGCTCATCCTTGCAGAAGGTTTAAGCTGCCTAGGGAGTAGGTATAAAACAGGCAGATGATCAATTCACCTAAAGCCACTGCGAGGATGAATCTTAGAAAATTCATGCGTGCGGTGCCCGCAATGTAGCAGACAAGATCCGTGGGTGCGAGTGGGAAGAAGGCCCATAAGACGACGAATAAAAACCCCCAAGGGCTGTTGATTTTTGTTGTAATGCGATTGACTCTTTCAGGTGCAATCTTTTCAAAGTAGCTGTCAAATCCAAGAAATTCAGAAAGATAGTAGAGCAGAGTTGCGGAAAATAATATCCCACCCAAGCTGATCAGCAGCACGATTATTTTATTCTCAGGAAATAGCAAGACCCCTGCGATTACAAAGGGCGTGCTAGGAATCAGAGTGAATCCGCGCAGAAAACTTATCATAAAATATGCTAGTAGTAAGTGGCCCTCAAACCGCCTGACAAAGTCGGTGATGTGCTTTGGTGTGAAGTCGTCGGTGTGCGAAACATAGTAACCAAGACAGCCTATCAGGAAGAGCAACCAACCCAATAGAAAGATTTTTTTCGCAAGATTCATTGTCACAATTACCCGGTGAAGAGTTTTGATAACTTCATTTAACTATGGGAGGTGGGTAATTGGAACTCTAAACTTGAAAGGATATTTTGCCATGCCTGATCGCTTTGGGAAAAATACAGGCGGGCCTCATAAGGTTTTGATGGGTGAAAAGATTAAAGTGATGCAATAAAAAGAGCCCGGGACTTTTAATCCCCGGACTCTTTTAAATCTGAACTATCGTCTTCTTACTTCTTAGCGCCTTTGGCAGCAGGAGCAGCCTTGGCAGCAGGAGCAGCTTTGGCAGCAGGAGCGGCCTTGGCAGCAGGTGCAGGAGCTTTGCCAGCAGGAGCGCCTTTGCCAGCAGGTGCAGTTCCGGGTGTCTTCTTAGAAACTTTGGGGCCCTTTTTCTTGACTTCCATTATAGCGGGGGGAATCCCAAGTTTTGTGTCATACGCTTTCAGCAATTTGGCTTTGCGTATCTTGGTGCGTTTTTTCCAAGCGGTTGTTCTGGGTCTTGAGGCTGGCATGATTCATCTCCTTTTGTTTACTCCCGATGCTTTCAAACATCGGCCTATCTTTGCTTACAGTATCTTTTTATAGCAATTTGAGACTTTTCGGGTAAGACAGCTTTTGCTCTGATCCCAGTTTTCATCGTATTTCATCGTTATTTTCGCTTTTATGCAGCTTTTTATGGCCCAACCTTTTCTCTTTTTTTACCTCTTGTTCAATATTTTTACCCTTCCTTAACTTCTTTTGTGTAATTTATCACCATGGTGATATCCTCTTTTTGTCTTCTACACTCTTTCCCAACTACTTAGAATTATCATGAAATTATCAACCTTTGCGTTTGCTTGTTGCACAATTTTTTTAGTGGGCGCTCCCCTTCATGCTGCCAAGGCTCCGAACATTATTCTTTTCCTCGCAGATGATCTGGGCTGGGGAGATCTTGCCTGCTTTGGTAATAAACTTTGCAAAACCCCAAACCTTGATGCCTTTGCAAAGCAAGGCGCAAAATTTACCCAGTGCTATAGTGCAGGCGCTGTTTGTTCCCCTTCCCGTTCTGCTTTATTGACTGGCCGTACTCCTTATCGCAATGGTGTCTTCACTTGGATTCCCGAAAATCGCGAAATCCATCTCCGTAAAAGTGAACTTGCACTCCCCCTTCTCCTTAAACAAGTCGGATACACCACATGCCATGTGGGCAAATGGCACCTCAATGGGCATTTCAACAAACCTACTCAGCCTCAACCTAACGATCATGGTTATGATCATTGGCTAGCCACCCAAAATAATGCAGGCCCTAGTCATGCCTTCCCTGTTAACTTTGTTCGAAATGGGCAGCCTGTTACTATGACGGATGATCACTCTGCACCTTTTATTGTAAAAGAGGCCATTGATTGGTTGGGTAACAAGCGGGATAAAGACAAGCCTTTTTTCTTGGCGGTTTGGAGCCATGAACCTCATTACCCGATCGCTGCTGCGGATCGATATAAAAAAATGTACGAGGGAATTGAAGATAAGGTGCAGCTTGAATACCTTGCTGATGTAACTCAGATGGATGATGCATTCGGAAAATTGATGAAGTCATTGGATGACATGAAGCTTGCGGAAAACACCTTGGTACTTTTCACTTCTGATAACGGCCCCGAAGGTGATGGAATCAAATCCCCAGGCAGAGGCACCACCGGTGGGTTGCGTGGTAGAAAGCGTGCAGTTTACGAAGGTGGCATTAGGGTTCCAGGAATTATTCGTTGGCCTGGCCATGTGAATGCCAACATTACCTGTGATGTTCCAGTTATTGGCTCCGATTTTTTTGCAATGGCTTGTAATGTTAGTGGCGCAAAGCTTCCTCAAGATCGCACCATCGATGGCGGTAATCTCCTCGATGCAGTAACAAAGTCTGAAGTTAAAAGGGCTAAGCCTTTATATTGGCACTGTGATATTGCGCCTGGGGTGATGAAAATTGCAATGAGACAGGGAGATTGGAAAATCATCGCTAACGAAGAAATGACCAAATTTGAACTTTATAATCTCAAAGAAGATCCTAGTGAAAAAGAAATGGTCAATGAAAAGCAGCAGCCAAAACTTTTAGAGATGACGATGGAAATTAAAAAGCTGACCAAGGAAATCGAAGCTGAAGGCCCCGACTGGTGGAAAAACTATAACAAAGGTGGCGAAAAGAAGGCCAACAAGAAAAAGGATTCATGATGCCAAGATCTTGCTTTCTCTTTTTGTTCAGTTTCCTTTGTTGTGATCCACTTAGTGCACAACAATTAAAATTACCGGAAGGATTCATGCTGAAACTCAGCGAAGAGCAAGCCACAAAATTCGCAGGCTTGGCACTTAAAAACATTCACCGGGAATACCCCAATAAACCTGGTAATGTTCTTGAAGGCGCCAAGGATATTCTCAGCCCTAAACAACTTTATCCTGCATTTTATGGGTGCTACGACTGGCATAGTTCGGTTCATGGCCATTGGATGCTGGTGAAGATATTAAAGGAGTTTCCTCAATTAAAAGAAGCAAAGGAAATACGAAAAGCTTTGGCAAAGAATATCACCAAAGAAAACTTGTTAGCAGAAGCTGCGTTCTTTCTGAAACCTGAAAGCAAATCTTTTGAAAGACCTTATGGTTGGTCATGGTTTTTAAAACTTACTTTGGAACTTCGCTCTTGGGAAGATCCTCTGGGAAAAGAACTGGCACAGCATCTGAAACCGCTAGAGGAAATCATAGTCGGGCGCTACATACAATATTTCCCAAAGCAAACTTACCCTATTCGTAGTGGGGTGCATTCGAACACGGCTTTTGGATTGACATACGCTCTTGATTATTCGAGACAGATGGAAAACAAGGAACTCGAGCAATTGATAATAAAGCGGGCTCGGGATTATTATCTTAAAGATGAAATGATTCCTGCAAAGTGGGAACCCGATGGCGCAGATTTCTTTTCTCCAAGCCTGATGGAAGCTGATTTAATGCGCAGAATTCTGCCTCAAAAAGAGTTCTCAATCTGGCTTGATAAGTTTTATCCTAACTTGTTGCAAAATGAACCTGCCAGCCTTTTTAGTCCTGCTATTGTTTCTGATCGTACAGACCCGCAGATTGTTCATCTTGATGGTTTAAACCTTAGTAGGGCATGGTGCATGAAAAATATTGGGCTCGCGCTTTCAGAGGGCGATCCCAGACGAATGATTTTTTTGCAAAGCTCCAAGAAACATGCAGAGGTTTCCCTTGGGCATGTTAGTAGTGGAGATTACGCAGGCGAACACTGGCTTGCATCGTTTGCAGTCAATTTGTTATGCAATTAGCGATATGTTCTAGAATTATTTCTTACTATAGCAACCATGAGTTATTTGTTAATATGAATAGAAGATTTATGATTTCGATAATGAAATAGGAACTCATGAAAATACCATTGTTGAGTATGTACCGTCTTAGAACAGCACTGTTGATTTGTTTTATTGGTTTGACTTTGTTTTCTGGCCTGACAATCACTTTGTTAAGTCTTAGGCTTTCTTATACTGCCCGGGTTAATTACACCCAAGAGGTTGGGCATTTGCTTACGCAAGCGGTGACACTCAAGGTTGAAAATTTCCTTCAAGAAGCTGAAGATGTTATTGAAGTGATAGATCGTTTTTCATTCAAAATAGAAAATGAAAAAGTAAATTATGCGGTATTATTGAATAATATTGCTCATAGCTTAATTGTAAATCATAACCTTGGGACCACCATTTATACGGAAGAAAAAACAGGATATACACTTAGACTTTCGCTGGATGAAAAACCTGGATTTAAATATGATATAAGAAGCTCTTCGCGATTTAGTGAAAGTTCAGTTTATACTGAAAAAGATGTCATTATTCAGGAAACAATTCCAAATCCTTCAGGCACCTTTACTTTAAAGACTTATTCTTATCCTGATTTCCCAAATAAACCTTTGTCGGTGGATGAAAACGGCGGATATGACCACAGGATAAGGCCCTTCTATGTTCAGGGAAAATCACAACCTGTTTTTAAAAAAGGGGAATGGACTCATTGTTATGCTTTTTTGAAAAGCTCTGAAATCAGAACGGGGTTAAGTTATTCGACAGCCCTAGGGGATGACAAAGGGGAATTATTCGCGGTTTTGGCAATGGGTATCAGTACCGAATGGATCAGCGGGTATCTTAATGAAGCGATGAAGGAAATACATAAAAAAGGGCTTAGTGCTTTTATTTTTGAAAGTCGTCCTGATAGCACGAAAATAGTTTTGGCCCATTCTCTTATGGCCGATGTTTTTCCTAAGGATCAAGAAGGGAATACTCTTTATTATGCTCTGCCAAAAGATATGAAAGATCCTGCAGTCGAAAAAATGATCTTGTCGGTGCCCGATTATTTGTTGAATGGTTTAGAATTAAAAGGTGATTTCGAAAAATTGTTTCACTTTGATGTTGATGGGTCTGATTATGTAGGGATTATTAAAACAGTTTTACCAGGAACTTCCCCTGATTGGTATGTGTGCCTTTATGTTCCTGAGAAAGTGTTGTTTTCAAATGCTTACTGGCATTTTTATTTGGCCATTGGCATTTTGGCGGTGGTGATGATCATAAGCGTGGTTCTTTCGATTATACTTGCACGCTCGGCATCTAAACCTATAGAAAGCCTAGTTCTGTTAGCGAAAAAAATCGGGAAACTTGATTTCAGTCATAAAGTTCAAGCAGATTCAAAAATCATAGAGATTAAGAATTTATCGAATTCTATGAATCTAATGCAAATTGGGCTTCAAGCTTTTACCCAGTATCTGCCCAAGGATGTGCTTAAAAGTTTATTTGATGCAGGAACCGGCGCTATTCCAGGCGGCAAAGAAAAAGATGTTTCCATCATGTTTGCGGATATCGTAAACTTCACCCATTACTCTGAAAACCTTTCTCCTAATGATTTAGTGCTTCAATTAAACGAATACCTCGGCTGTTTTTCTTCGGTGATCATAAGAAACGAAGGGACGGTTGATAAGTATATTGGTGATGCAGTGATGGCATATTGGAATGCCCCGCGCAATTGCGATAACTATTCATTTAAAGCTTGCAAAACTGCAATTCAAGGCCTTCAAAAGCTATCTTTTTTACAGGAGAAATGGGTTAGATTGAATAAGCCGATATTCAAAGCTAGAGTTGGTATTAATACAGGTAATGTGGTCCTTGGAAACATTGGTACTGAAGAACACCTAAGCTATACCGTAATTGGCGATAACGTAAATCTTGCAAGTCGGCTTGAAGGATTGAACAAGGTTTATGGTACGACGATTATGATTTCAGATGTCACTTTAAATGCTTGTGGCGACAGGTTGGTCACTCGCCCAATAGATCTGGTAGGTGTGAAGGGGAAAGATAAGAAAATCATGGTACATGAACTTCTGGGTATAGCAGGAGAAACATCAGAAAGTACGATTAAGTTTTGCGTAGAATTTAAGATTGCTTTTGCTGCTTATATTAAAAAAGACTGGTCAGTTGGGTTGAGCTTATTCCAAAAGTTAGCCAGTGAAAATCCTGATGATAAGCTGTGTCAAATTTATGTGGATCGGTGCAAGGATTATCAGCAGAATCCCCCTGATGCCTCATGGGATGGCGGTTACCAATTCCATGAAAAATAATCGTTGATATTTTAATCTGGACAGTGGGCGGAAACTTATTCATCGGTTAATGCAATTCGCTTTTTAAAAAATGGCGATACTATCTTAAAAGGCGGCCCTTCCTTCACTAATAGTGATATGTTTAAGAATTATTTCTTACTTTAAGCAATCAACTATTCTTTGTACTATGAATAAAAGTTTTATAGCTTCGATAGCGAGATAGGAACTCATGAAAACATCTTTGTTAAGTATGTACCGTCTTAGAACCGCACTTTTGATTAGTTTTATTGGTTTGACTTTGTTTTCAGGCCTGACAATCACTTTGTTAAGTCTTAGGCTTTCTTATACGGCCCGGGTTAATTACACCCAAGAGGTTGGGCATTTGCTTACACAAGCGGTCACTCACAAGGTGGAAAATTTTCTTCAAGAAGCTGAAGATGTCGTCGAAGTGACAGATCGGTTTTCATTCAAAATGGAAAATGGTAAGGTAGATTATTCATTGATTTTAAATAATTTGGCGCACAGCCTAATTGTTAATCATAATCTTGGTACTGCAATTTATACGGAAGAAAAAACAGGATATTCACTTAGACTTTCGCTAGATGAAAAACCTGGATTCAAATATGACACAAGAAGTCCTTCCAGATTTAGTCAAAGTTCGCTTTATTCAGAAAAAGATGTCATTGTTCAAGAATTAATTCCCAATTCTTCAGGCACATTTACTTTAAAAACTTATTCTTATCCTGATTTTCCGCATAAACCTTTGTCTGTGGATGAAAACGGTGGATATGACAACAGAAAAAGGCCCTTCTATGTTCAGGGAAAAGCACAACCTGTTTTAAAAAAAGGGGAGTGGACTAATTGTTTTACTTTTATGAAAAACTTTAAGAAAATTAGAACGGGATTAGTTTATATGACAGGTCTAGGGGATGACAAAGGTGAATTTTTTGGGGTTTTGGCAATGGGTATCAGTACCGAATGGATCAGTGGGTATCTTAATGAAACAATGCAGGAAATACATAAAAGAGGAATAAATGCTTTTATTTTTGAAAAACTTCCAGACCAATCGAAAAAGGTTCTAGCCCATTCTCTTATGGCCGATGTTTTTCCTAAGGATCAAGATGGGAATACCATTTATTATGCTCAGCCAAAAGATATGAAGGATCCTGCAATTGAAAAAATGATCTTGTCGGTTCCTGATTCTATGTTAAATGGTCTTGATTTGGAAAAATTGTTTCACTTTGATGTTGATGGATCTGATTATGTCGGGATTATTAAAACGGTTTTACCAGGAACCTCCCCTGATTGGTATGTGTGCCTTTATGTCCCTGAGAAAGTGTTGTTTGCAAATGCTTACTGGCATTTTTATTTGGCCATTGGAATCTTGGCTTCGGTGATGGTTATCAGCGTTATTCTTTCGCTCGTACTGGCATGGTCGGCATCTAAACCTATAGAAAGCCTAGTTCAGTTAGCGAAAAAAATCGGGAAACTTGATTTCAGTCATAAAGTTCAAGCAGATTCAAATATCATAGAAATTAAGAATTTATCGCATTCCATGAATTTAATGCAAATTGGGCTTCAAGCTTTTACTCAGTATCTGCCCAAGGATGTGCTTAAAAGTTTATTTGATGCAGGAACCGGAGCTATTCCAGGCGGCAAAGAAAAAGATGTCGCCATTATGTTTGCTGATATCGCAAACTTCACCCATTATTCTGAAAACCTTTCCCCTAATGATTTGGTTCTTCAACTAAACGAATACCTCGGCTGTTTTTCTTCGGTGATCATTAGAAACCAAGGCACGGTTGATAAATACATTGGTGATGCAGTGATGGCATATTGGAATGCCCCGAGGGATTGCGATGACTATGCATTCAAAGCATGTAAAACTGCAATTCAAGGTCTTCACAATCTTTCCTTCCTGCAAAAAGAATGGGCTAGATTGAATAAGCCGGTATTCAAAGCCAGAGTTGGTATTAATACTGGTAATGTGGTACTCGGAAACATTGGTACTGAAGAACACCTAAGCTATACCGTGATTGGTGATAATGTAAACCTTGCAAGTCGGCTTGAAGGATTGAATAAGGTTTATGATACAACGATCATGATTTCAGATGTCACTTTAAAGGCTTGTGATGATAGGTTGGTCACCCGCCCGATTGATCTGGTAGGTGTGAAGGGGAAAGATAAGAAAATCATGGTACATGAACTTATGGGCCTGACCAATGAGACATCCAGTAAGATAATAAAGTTTTGTACTGATTTCAAAATTGCGTTTTCTGCTTATGTTAAAAAAGACTGGCCGGTTGGGTTGAGCTTATTCCAAAAATTAGCAAGTGAAAATCCTGATGATAAGTTGTGTCAAATTTATGTGGATCGGTGCAAGGATTATCAGCAGAATCCCCCTGATGCCTCATGGGATGGCGGTTACCAATTCCATGAGAAATAATTACAAGAGTGATTTAGATGAAGTTTGAATCGTTTGTTACATTCTGGCGGGAAGCATTTTTGATCAGGGGTTCAGTCACTCCAATTGTCATATTTAATGTTTTTGTTTTTGGAATAATAGCGGCGTTCATCTGTGTAGCGGATCATTACATTGAAGAAGTTTTTCAGGTGAATCTTGGATTGGAGGTGGGGCCACATGAAATAGCGGGCGCTGCTCTTGGCTTGTTGTTGATTTTGCGAACCAACGCAGGTTACGATCGCTGGTGGGAGGGAAGAACCTTATGGGGAGGGATTGTAAATCAAAGTCGAAATTTAGTTGTTGAATTACTTGCTTATGGCCCCAAAGACAAAGTATGGCGCACTGAGGTTGCTACTTGGGTGATGGTTTTTCCTTACGCAGCTAAATCCTCATTGAGATCTGAAAAAGAATTGGTAAAGTTTGAACAGTTGGTGGGAAAAAGTGAAGCGGAAAAGTTGATTGCATCAAGTCATATGCCTTTTTATGTTTTAATTAAAATAGCGGGATTGCTTCGTTCAGCGTTAGATAAAGGGTCTCTTAATTCGTTTGCATTTGCTCAGATGGAAAGGGAAAGATCTTTGTTGATGGATCACATTGGAGCGTGTGAGCGAATCTTGAAGACCCCTTTGCCTTTGGTGTATTCTGTTAAAATCCGTAGATTCATTGCAATATTTCTCGTTACATTACCTTTTGCAATGCTTCATCAAATGGAAACAGACTGGCTTATACCTTTGGTGATTATGTTGGTGGGATACCCTCTGGTTTCCTTGGATCAAATCGGGATTGAGTTGCAAAACCCTTTTTATAAATCCAGTTTGAATCATCTTCCTTTAGATGAAATCGCTGAAGGCATTGAAAAAACACTCCAAGAAATGCTCGCTTCTTCTGACAACCAAGAACTCAAATAACTTAGGCCCGGGGAGCTAATTTTTTCATCGAGCTGCGGATGAGCTAAAATGAAGCATAGCCACGGATTAACACGGAAAAGAAGAAGACTTATCATTCAGAGCCGGAAGCGTGAGCGACGGTATGCAAGTAGGGGCACCCGCTATTTTCTTGTTGGCACTCACCAGCGGATTAACATCCGCCGCTCAATAATAAATGGAAAGAAACTGGGGAAGCAACCGTCGCTTACGCATCCGGCTCTGAAAGAAATTGTGGTACTTCATCAATTAGTGTAATAAGTCAGCATTATTCTTTACTTTAAACTGATAACTAACCAGATAATCAGAGAAATTGCGATGATAGTGCCCGCGCCCACCACATAGTAAACCCAGGATGGGGTGCTAGATTTTGATCGATTAAGCTCGGCCATGGTTTTGGCAGGTTCTGAGGTGGGATTCGGCACTGGGTCGGCTGACTGGGTTTTAGAATTCGGCGTGGAGTTCGGCTTGGTCAGGTGGACTGCTAAATCTCTAAATTCAGGGAACACCTTCATCTCTTCAAATGGGCCTTCTACACTTTTAGCCAATTTGTATTTTAATGGGTCTTCCAAAATACCGTCTTTAAAGCTTCTTCGAATAGCCTTGGCGGTCCCCTTTACCACATGCTGTTTGCCTTGGTCATCGATATAAGCCATGAACCAAATTGTTTCTATAGGTTGTTTGGCTTCTGTTTTATCTAATGCTGGGGTAGTAACTGCTGATTTTCGGGTACTCTTGCCCACAAGATCTTCGACAAATTCCCTGCAGCTTGAAGGGCGGATATCAGGATCACTATCCATGGCTCTACGAATTGCCCAGTCGGTTCGTTCTGAAATGCGGGGATTCAGCTCTCGGGGGGTGGGCAAATCGTTTTGTACCTTTTTCATCCAAGTTTCGAGAGGATTGACTGATTTATAAGGCAGTTCTCCTGTCAACATGGTGTAAAGGGTGGCTCCCAGACTGTAAATATCGCATCGAATATCTGCGTTCTTGGCATCTCGGAATTGTTCTGGAGCCATGAAGTTTGGCGTTCCAAGCCCTCTTCCCGACCGAGTCAGGTTGAGGTCCCCCACCAGTATTTCTTTGACCAAGCCTAAATCGGTCAACTTGGCTATCCCGTTTTTCCCTACAAGAATGTTGTCTGGCTTCACATCCCGATGGATTAGCTTATCTTTATGAACTTGGTTTAGGGCCTTGGCGACTTGGGCAATGATTTTTATCCCTTCCAATTCTTCAAATTTACCCTGCTTGTTAATTATTGCTCCTAGGGATTCCCCATTAACAAATTCGAGTACGAGAAAAGGTAGCTCGTTATCGGTGCCAAATTCGAGTGCTCGCACCAGATTGGGGTGATTAAATTTACTTGCAACTTTGTATTCCTGTTCGAACCTCTTTAATAGCACAGGGTTATGAACATAAAGGGGCGACATCACTTTGATAGCAACCACTGATTTATCTTTGGTGCTGCGTGCCATGTAAATCGAACCCATGCCACCTTCTGCTATTTTCTTAAGCAGATCGTATTGGCCGATTTTGCCCAAGGGTTGTATATACCCTTGAGGTTTAACGGGATCAGGAGTTTCAGAAGGATTTTTCATAGCGTCATCTTATCTTAGAATAAACAACAAACGATTTAAGAATAAAATCTTCACTAATTTTTAAAAAAGAGGCTAGGAGTAAGGAGTGGTTGCATTCGGCAAATCCATATTGATCGGTTTAATAGATACAGCTTCGCTTAAATATCATGAACATTTTATTGGCCTAACACCTTATTATGGGGAAAGATATAGTTAAGAGATGGATTCTCTGGTGCAATCCATCCCATGGAACAAGAGACAGGTTATTCGATGTCCCTACTTGGAAAAATCTTTGCGCTGTTAAACACCCTGCTGGCCTTTGGGTTGGGCGTTATCTTGGTTCAAGATCTAGGTGTTCGCAAGAACTGGACTTACCTCGTTTTCAGGCAAGATATTGTTCTTAATGGCTTACCTTATGATGAGGATGAAACCACCAAGGCAAATATAAACATTAAATCTAATCTCGATGGCCTTAATGATGATGCATTAAAGGGCATTTTCAAAGATGCGGGTGGGCCTCTGAAATTAGACAACAGGGTTGTTTTAACTCAGGTTGATGAAGTTAAGCGCATGCACAAGAAGTTTGATGATAAAGAAAAAGAAATCGAAGGTAGTGATAAAAAGGCACAGTTTCTTTCGAAGTTGCTTCTTGAAAATGCAATTACTTATGTAGATAGGCGTAAGTACGATGATTTGGTCAACAAGGCAGACCCAAAGACTCTTGCAGATGAGTACACTTCGCTTCGGGAAAGTGTGGATAATTTATTCTTATCATCAGAACCACGCGAAAAAAACAGGCTCCCACAACAAGCGCATATTATCAGTAAATCTGAATCCCGAACTGCAATCGCTGCGTTGTTACTTTCGCTTTATCAGGTTGTGGATGAGGGTTCGGAAGAATCGATGCGCAGACTTTTAGCGGTGGTTGGCCCGGATTACGCTTCTAAGGCGTTTAATGGCCATGCGGTGGTGTTGACGCGCGCCTTCGATGATCTAGAAGCTCATCTTACCAGAGAAGAGGCGGTATTCGTGACCGAGCATCGTGAACTGCTTATCGAGATGGGTCGCAGGTACAAGCGTGCCAAGCAAATCGAAGGGTTCAAGCTGGAGTATGATGAGCGTATAAAAACCCAGAAAGCTCTTTTGGAGAAAGAGAAGTTGTTGCTCGCAAAGATGGAAAAAGATCTGGAAGAACAGCGGGATCAAACCAGCAAGGTCGTTAGTAATTTTCATTTGATCAGTGAACGCTTGTTTTCGGTGCATAAAAAACTTCAAGGGTATAGGGTGGGTAATGAGGATCAAGAAAAGAAACTTCGTGCGGTAGAGGCAAACCACTAGACCTGGATAAAGTTCAAAGGAAGCCATGGCTCTTAACATTGGAAAAAAGATGGTCTACCTGCTTGCGTTAAGCAGCTTCACCCTTGCAACTTGGGGTATATCACTTTTTTCTACTCCGGTTCTTACGCCTGTAATCGGAGCCGATGGTAAACCCAAGGATGGCTCTTGGCAGGAAATTGATCAGCGCAAGGCAAAGATAGACTTATGGTTTAAAGATCCTAAGGAAGGGCCTCCTAGTCCGATTCAGATTGCTGCAAACCGTTATCATGCGAGCCGTGATAAAATGCAAAAGATTGAGTCTCAGATAGCAGATTCAGAGAAGTATTATTTAGAGCAGTTGGAGTTTCTAAAAAGCAAGGCATCAGAGAAAGATCCCGCCAAGAGTATTACTTTGAAAAATGGTCAACCAGTTCGCTTAACTGCAAAGTTTATTCCCTTGCAATTTGAAGAGATAAAAGACATCGATGGAAATACTTTTGAGAATCTTAGTGCGCTTAGGAAAAAGATTGATGGCCTCGATGATGAAATACGGGCAATGCAAAAAGTGCTTGATGCCACTTCCAAGGAAAACAAAAGATTGGTAGATATCCAGGCTGATCATTTTGAAAAAGATGCGGATGGCAAGACTGTATTGGGACCCGATGGCAAACCCAACGTCAAGGACAAGGGGCTGCAATCTAAAATTGAAGATGAAAAGTTAAAGCGCCAAAAATTCTTAGAAGAGTTTGATGCAGTCGAACAAGCTTATGTCAATTTAACCATTGAACATTTCGATTTGACCAAAAGACGCGCAGAACTGGATATCCGATTTAGAGAGTTACGCAATTTTGGCTTAGTTACCCTTCCCTAAGTTACTATTCTTCCCTCACTTACCCTGTTTTTGTAAACACTTGCAATTATTGCTGGCCCCTTCGTTTGGGGTGAGATTGTTGCAGTTGACAAGGCTTGGAATACAAGGCATAGTCCCGCCCGGATGTGAATATTACTATTGTCAAGATATATTGCTAGGTTTCTGTTATGATAAAGCAATGGTATTTGACTGAAGAAAGTCCAAACATTTAAGTGAGGATCAAGCCATGACACCTGTAGGAAAAATTCTGGTATTTGTGAATCTGGTATTTAGCTTGTTCGTAGGTGCAATGGGTCTGATGGTATTCACCGCAGATACCAATAAGAATGCTGAAATCGTAAAGGTACAGCGCGAACGGGAAGTGCTGAAAGCCAGCAATACCACTTATCAGGAAGAAAATAAATCGCTTCAGGAAGATAAAGCTTCTTCTGGTAAGGAAAAAGAAGTTGAAATTGCCAAGCTTAAGGCAGAGGTGGAAGATTTTAAAAGGGTGAAGGATGATTTAGATAAGAAATATAATGAAGCATCTAAAAAGCTGAATGAAAAAGATATCGTGCTGCAGACCGCGGTTGCAGAATCAAGTCGTAGGCAGGAACAAAACGCCCAGATGAGTGAGATTCTGAAAGCTGAAGTCAAACGCAACGCTGATATTTCCAAGGACTTGGAACAAACGAGGGCGAAGGAAATTTCCGAAAGAATCTCTGCCCAGACTTTCAAATCAACTAATGAACGATTAGAAGTACAGTTGAGGGAGATGGCAAAAGATATGGAGCGCGCCAAAGCGAGTGGGACCTCGGCTTTGACACAAGTCAACAAAGCAAGCAAGAATCCTCCACCAGACAATATCGAGGGCATGGTCAAGGTTGCTGATGCTAGTGGCTTGATCAAAATTTCTATTGGGTCTGATGCAGGCCTTACCAAAGGTCATACTCTTGAAGTCTTCAGGCTTTCTGCGGTTGCAACTCAATCCAAGTATCTGGGCACTGTTCGCATTCTCGAAGTTACACCTAATGAAGCTGTAGCGCAACCGGTTAAGCCGTTGTCGGATAAGCCGATTGCTGGGGATCGTGTTGCAAGTCGCATTCTAGGCAGCTAAGTTTAAAGCTAATTCAAGATTATCAAGGAGGGCATCCAATTATGGCAGCCAAGGCAAAAACAGCTTCATCAGGCACACGCAGTGATGCATACACAGGGATTTTGATTTTATCATTACTTGCGCAGCTCATCGGTGGCGGATTTCTTTTTTGGGATTACATGAGGTTAACTACCCCCAATGGGCCGCCCGATTCAGTGGATAAAGTGATTGCAAGACCAGGTAAACTTGCAAAAGATGGTGCACCAGCACCTGCACCAGCGCCTGCACCTGCACCCGAAAACTAAGTAGCTTTCGAATCTCTTTGTTTGTTGCAATTGATTTTATAATCACGCTTTTAAAGCCCAATAGTTGTCGAAAGCACTTTCCTTACGGCTTGGCTTTATTGCTTTTTGGTGTACCAACATGAACTACCGATCTTTGTTTCTTCTTGGGGTTATTATCTCTTTATTAAGTAGCCAATCACTTAAAGCTCAAGGTCCTCCATTGAAATATCCAAGCACTAAAAAAATCGAACAGGTCGATAATTATCATGGAACTAAAGTTACGGATCCTTATCGCTGGTTGGAAAATGATGTTCGAAATTCTACTGAAGTGAAAGATTGGGTTGAAGCGGAAAATCTTATAACCAACGCCTATCTGGCAGAGATCCCCGAGCGCGTGAAAATTCGCAAGCGCCTTGCAGAGCTTTGGGATTACGAAAAATTCTCTACGCCGGTTGTTCGTGATGGTAAGTATTTCTTCACCCGCAATGATGGCTTGCAAAACCAAGCGGTTCTTTTAGTCCAAGATGGGCTTCAAGGGAAACCCCGCATACTCCTAGACCCTAACACCATGGCCAAAGATGGCACTGTTGCTCTTTCCTCTTGGATTCCCAGTGATGATGGGAAGCTTCTCGCATATGGCATCGCTGAAGCTGGTTCTGACTGGCATGTTTGGCGCATTTTAAATGTTGATACTGGGGCACAGCTTACAGATGAACTTCGATGGGTCAAATTTGCAAGCCCCGCATGGACACCCGATGCCAAGGGTATTTACTACAGCAGGTTTGATGAGCCTGCAGCAGGCACTAAATTTCAAGGGCTTAATCTCAATCAGAAGGTTTATTTCCACAAAGTTGGAACAGCTCAATCAGAAGATAAATTAATTTACAAACGCCCTGATCATCCTGAATGGGGTTTTCAAACCGAAGTCACGGAAGATGGGAAATACCTGCTCATCACCACTTGGAAGGGCACGGATCATAATTATCGGGTTACTTATTTTGACCTGACTAAAAAAGATTCGCAACCTGTGGATCTGATCGATAATTTTGACAATGAATATTCCTTGGTGGGCAATGAGGGTAGCACCCTTTATTTTAAGACGAATTACAAAGCCGCATTGCACCGGGTTGTATCAATAAGCCTTGAAAAGCCTGAACCTGCTAACTGGGTTGAGATCATCCCCGAGACAAAAGAAGCACTTCAGGGTGCAAGCCTTTTTGGAAAGCAATTGATTGTAAGTTATTTGAAGGATGCGCGGACTTTAGTTCGGATGTTTTCACTCGATGGGAAAACATCTTCTGAATTTCCCCTGCCTGGGATTGGCACTGCGGGTGGGTTTGGTGGCAGGCAAAATGCCAGCGAAACCTTTTACTCCTTTTCCAGCTTCGCAACGCCACCTTCCATTTATCGTTATGATTTGAAAAAAGGCACTAGCGAAGTTTATCGTACTGCAAAGGTTAAGTTCAACCCCGATGATTATCAGGTCGAGCAAGTCTTTTATCCAAGCAAAGATGGCACTAAGGTGCCTATGTTTATCACTTATCGCAAGGGGTTGAAGAAAGATGGCAACAACCCGGTGCTGTTGTACGGTTATGGCGGTTTTAATATTTCGCTTACGCCTTCGTTTTCTGTCAGCAGAATAGCTTGGTTGGAAATGGGTGGGGTATTCGCAGTTGCAAACTTGCGAGGTGGTGGCGAGTATGGCGATGCTTGGCATAAAGCGGGCACTAAGCTTCTTAAACAAAATGTCTTTGATGATTTTATTGCAGGGGCGCAATGGCTCATTAATGAAAAATACACCCAAAGCTCTAAGTTGGCGATTCAGGGTGGTAGCAATGGCGGATTGTTGGTGGGTGCCTGCATGGCGCAGCGGCCTGATTTATTTGGCGCATGCCTTCCCGCGGTGGGCGTGATGGATATGCTTCGGTTTCATAAGTTTACTGCTGGGCGTTTCTGGGTTGATGATTACGGTTCTGCAGATAATGAAGATGAATTTAAAGCTATTTACGCTTACTCGCCTTATCATAATCTTAAAAATGGAACTCGGTACCCTGCAACGATGATTACTACTGCGGATACAGATGATCGTGTGGTGCCTGGGCATAGTTTTAAATTTGCAGCAATGTTGCAAGAGT